>Ga0325411_1001349_pt1 | contig 27340 bp, 19 predicted proteins | sample PopdelMetagenome_13_FD_206181 | JGI IMG/M metagenome (GOLD analysis project Ga0325411, IMG submission 206181) | Populus deltoides microbial communities from Bellville, Georgia, United States - Xylem-PdIQD-R4 | ecosystem: Host-associated > Plants > Phyllosphere > Stem > Wood/Secondary xylem...
ATAGTTTAAATCAATAACCTCTGCCATATAGCTAAGGTTAATTCTAACGCAACAATATTGTTTAGCATGTATTCAAACATGATTTTTTTTTGTTGCCTTTCTCTCATGTAGATCCTTGTGGATTTGATAGTCTTCTCTGATTTGGCAGATGAATCACAAAAACGTTTTCAAGATGAGAATCCTAAAGCTGATGAGGAAGACATAGATCAGCTGCCTTTATATGACTTGGATACCATTGTATCTGCTACTGATAGCTTCTCTTTCCAAAACAAGATTGGAGAAGGCGGTTTTGGTGTTGTTTACAAGGTGGTTTTCCTGTACATATGCAGAACTGTAAAAAAAAAAAAGAGAAGTACTGCTCTTTATGTGTTTCCTTCCTATCCTTGTAGACTTCTTACCTCATTTATCTATTAGTTGATATCAATCCTGATGTGCTACAGGGTGCGCTTCCAACAGGACAAGCAATTGCAGTGAAAAGGCTCTCTAAAGATTCAAGACAAGGGCTCAATGAGTTCAAGAATGAAGTCATCTTTATCTCAAAACTTCAGCACAGGAATCTTGTTCGGCTCTTAGGATGTTGTGTTCACAGAGAAGAGAGGATGTTGGTATACGAATACATGTCCAAGAGAGGCTTGGACTTGTATCTTTACAGTTTAGTGACTCTCAAACATTAGAGCTTTGAATTATCCCAAAAATGTCTTAGATTTTTCTAACGTGGTGCTAATTGAACCAGATCAAACAAGAGGTGCTTCACTTGATTGGCAGAAACGATTCAATATTATAGTAGGGATTGCTCGAGGGCTTCTTTATCTGCATCGAGATTCGAGTTTAAGAATCATTCACAGGGACCTTAAAGCCAGCAACATTCTCCTAGATGATGAAATGAATCCCAAAATATCAGACTTTGGTTTGGCAAGAACATTTGGAGGTGACCAAAATGAAGAAAGTACAAAAAGGGTCGTTGGAACTTAGTATGCATAACAAAAACCGCTCTTCTGCTGAAACCATGCATACTTGTTTCCCTCATAACAATATACTTCTGTGTTTTCATGCAGTGGCTACATGCCTCCAGAATATGCAATAGATGGGCTCTTCTCCGTGAAATCTGATGTCTTTAGCTACGGAGTATTGATATTGGAGATAGTGAGTGGAAAGAAGAACAGAGGATTTTACCATCCTGAGCATGACCTCAATCTTTTAGGACATGTGAGTTAAGAGCTAAAACTACATTTGTTTATGCTTTAAAACTGAGATTGAATCTTTCTCCAACTTCATTGAACTAAAACTCAATTTCAGGCATGGAGATTATGGAATGAAGGAAGGCCAATAGAGCTAATGGATGCTCTGATGGAGACACCAGCAGGCACATCAGAATTGTTGAGATGTATCCATGTGGGACTGTTATGCGTGCAGCAACGGCCAGAAGACAGGCCTACGATGCCTTCGGTTGTGTTAATGTTGGACAGCGAGAATCCAACTCTGCCACAACCTAAACAGCCAGGCTTTTACTCGGAAAGGTATTTAACCGAGACAGATTCATCATCGACTGGGACGTTCAGAAACACTTACACTATGATGAAAGATGTCACGATTACAACAGTACAGGGAAGATAGCAGGATATAGCTGCTCCCATTGTATTCTTCCTTCTCAAAGCATTTGAATTTCTCTTCTTTTTCTTCTTTTTTTCCCCATATTCTTTTTATCTTCTTATTGGTTCAAGTAGAACCGGATTCCATAGTTTTACTTTGTGTTCGGATTCCCAAAAAGCACTAGTAAGCTCCAAGCTCATGCCATGCTGTGATTACCAGCTAATTGATCAGACCACATCAAGCTTTTGCTGATCCAAATGTTAACTGGCACCAGAACTTGATATTCCCATTCAGACGAAACTAATCGCACCAGGTTTAGTTGAAGGGGAAATAGTCTGTCAGACGAGTTTTTTAACATAAATGTGGAAAAGAAGTTGTTGAACAGTGCTCATAGGACTCGAGGAAGTTGACAGTTACAGCTGCAGAGTTAACAAATTATAGTCTGCGCAGAACAATAAAAAACATCCGTATCGATCGAACTCACACCAAGATGATTGATAATAATAAACTTGTAATTAGAAGGAACATAGTATATATTAAGCCTTTTCTTTTTCGTCTTCTCCTTTCACTTTAACCGCAAACTTACATTATTGATGAGATAATTATTGCCATTACTTTAATTATTTATGTTTTTATTATCAATATAATTATTGTCAAAATAAATATTATAAATTAGTGGAAAATATCAACACACATCTTGTCAGAAAAACGTAGCACCTTAAGGCTGTGTTTGTTTTCTAGAAATTGATTTCCGGAAAACGACTTTACAAACTTTCATATGTTTGTTTGCCATTAGAAAAGTTGGTCCACAGAAAACACTTTCCAGTCAAAGGAAAATTTGGCTTGGTTTCCAGAAAAGTATTTTCCTTTTATTTTGGACGGAAAACACTTTCTGGAAGTTGTGAAAAATTTAGAAATGCCATAATATTTGCTGATTATATCAAATTTGATCCTCAAACTTTTAATTGCTATATATATTTTGTTTTGAATATTTTTTTTCAATTTCATCCCTTAGAATTTAATTTTTATTTTTATTTTGGTCCTTATTTTTATAATTGTTATTTGCTTTTTCCTTACCATTTTTTAATTGAAATTTTTTATCTATCAAATTTGGTCCTCATTCTTTTGATTGTTACTTATTTTATTTGAAATAATTTATGAAATGTTAATTATTATTAATTTAATTTCTTCATCTTTCAATTTTTTTATTTTTTGGATTTGATCTTTATTATTTTGATTATTATTTATTTTATTTGAGATAATTTATGAAATTATTTTTTTTTTCAATTTCATTCTCATTCAACTTTTTAATTTGTAAGATTTATTCCTTATTGTTTTAATAAATTTTAAAAAAATAAAACATTAATAAGTTATTTTCCAGCTCATTTTCCATGACATAACCAAACATTGTAAAGTATTTTCCAACTTATTTTCTATTACACTACCAAGCATCGGAAAAATAATTCACTTTCCCGGAATTCATTTTCTCGGAATTCACTTTCCAAAAGGAAACTACTTTCCAGCAAACAAACGGGGCCTTAAGTGTGATGTTTTGAAAGTAAATGAATATGAAAAGGCAACAAAGCTCTTGGAGCATAAGCTTTAGAACGGGCCCGGTCCAAGGCTAGGGTTCCAAGTTTCGACCGGGTCATCGGGTTTTGACTGGGTTACTGGGTCGCCGGGTCAATTCTTTTTTTAAAAAATTAAAACGATGTCGTTTTAGTAAAAAAAAAAGTCAACGGGTTGCAACCAGGTCTTGCCTAGTCAACCGGGTAGCCGGGTCTTGCCGGGTCAACGAGTCTCTGGGTCACACCGGGTTTTTCCTTTCCCTATTTTTTCTTTAACTCGGCCCGGTTCCAGCCTCAGGTCGGCTGGGTCCCGGGTCAATCTGCCAGACTGGGGCGGGTTTCAAAACTATGCCTTGGAGGCTTAAAAGGGGGTATAAATGAATAAGGGGTATCATGGTAATTCAACAAAACTTGATAAATAAAAAGAAAAGAAAAGGAAAGAGGGATCTGAAAATTAAGGGGGAGTGATGGGAGAAGAGAAGAAAAGGGAAAGAAGAAGAAGAGAAAGGAGAGAAGAATAAAGGAAGGAGAAGGGAGTTAGAGAAAACAAGTTAAAAGGGTAAGATTTATACTTTGATGTGTGTAATGTGTTTTCTTTAGTTTCAAATCTCTATTTTGTTGAATATTAGGGTTTTGAAGATTATGTTTTGGGTTTGATAGAGGAATTGATTTGAATGTTATAGGTTGATTGTTATGGGTAATTAGTTATTTAGTTGATTATGGAAGATTGCAGGTAAAGATGATTATTTTGAGTTATGATTTTGTTTGAATGGTGAATTTGTGTTAGAAATCAGGAGATAACAGTAGGTAATCTGTGGAAGTTCTGGGTTTGAGGTGGAAGATGATGAAATCTCGGTTTGGTCCCTCAATTTATGAAAATTACAGTTTAGTCCCCAAACTTTGGAAAATTACAGATTGGTCCCTGGAGCATAATCTGAGATTCTGGACAGAATAAAAGATTAATTATGGGCAGAATTCCAGTATAGTTATGAATTTTTAACACTTTCAATTTGGTCCTCTCATTTGACAAAAATTACAATTTGACCCTAAAAATTTGGAAAAATTCCAGAATGGTCCCTGGAGCATAATTAGAGATTCTGGACAGAAATGAGGATTGATTATGGGCAAAATTCCAGTATATTCATGAATTTATGATATTTTTAATTTGGTCCTCCAACTTGACAAAATTACAATTTGACCCTTAAAAATATGATAAATTCTAGATTGGTACCTAACTATAATATTAGCTTTTGCAGATTGGTTTGATGAATAAATGAGGGTTATTTAGTGAATTATTATCAAGTCTTATTATTTGTTTTATTATGGATTAGATTTCGGGAAAACCGTTTAATTTTAGGTTTTTGGGAAAAATAACTAGTTTAATTCAAAAACATATAGGGTTATAGAAAAGACCCTTAGTTAACTGTATTAAATAGGTTGTATGTTCTTTTGAGTCGTTTTTGAATATGTCTTTGTTGTATTCAGTTAATCCTAATATTCTACCGGCGGGATATCAATAGGATTTCCTTTGGTATTTACTTTCGAGTTCTGTTTGCTTTGGAGTCAGGTGAGTAGATAATTTTTTACATGCATGAGAAATAGTATAAATATTTGATTTGTTAATATGAATTGCGTTATGCTTCTTGATATAATATATATGTATATATATATATTGATTATTATCCTTATTACCATAAAGCATGATCAATTGTTGAATCTGAATTCTTGATATGAACCAATACATATTTTGAATTGACTTCTGAATTGATAGCTCCTCATTTGATTGATGCTATGAGTTGAGGCTTGAGATATGAATATGTATGTTTGATTATGATTATGAACCTATGGTATGCTAGTCAGAATACTCATGCTAACAAGGTAGTGTTAGTATTTGTGCACATCGTATCTGAATCCTAGTTAGTCGGGGGAGTCACCAACCTGTGTGGACTGATCATCCCATAGTATAGAGCCTCATGTTCTTTACATTTTGATTTTCTGACGAGCTTTATCTTATGATATTCTTGTTATGGCCTATTTGAGAAACCTTCTTATAAGAACCTAGAGCCATAATTATATATACATTTCTTATTATTATATTACCTCATGTGTGCATATTGAAAGTTATCTACTCACAGAGTTATTGAACTCACCCTCTCATTATTTATCTTTTTAGGCTTATAGCTTGTTAGCGGGTCATTTTTGTTGAACCTTCATGACCTGCTTTTTTGTTGAAATTTGTACTTTTTCTTTATGTCTAGTTAGTGCTCCTCAACTATGAATATGTATTAACTCTTGTATTAAGACAATCAAATTATATTATTGAAGTTGTTTTTGTTATTAGTGCTGCGTTGAACTCTTGTATTAAGCCTATGTACACGTGATATACATGTATGTATGTATATACATAACTATGGGAGGCCAATCTGCACAATACTGACACCTTACTCACCAGGTAAGAAACAAAATATCACGTGTACATAGGTTAACTACTCTCTGTTAGCATGGAGCAACCAACTACCCTCTATTAATCTGGAGTTTCTAACAACAGTCTAAATAGGGTAACAAGAATCATGAGTTTCTAACAACAGTCTAAATAGGGTAACAAGAATCATGAACTCAAATGAACAAATAACATGGATATAAGGTTTATGGTTTATCATCAAGATTCACAATGCAAGCATGGTCATATATGAACAAATATAAAGGATATATGGACCATGTTCAAATCAAACAAACATATGATGAGTATTTAAGAAGAAAATAAAATAATAATAACAATAACTATCGGGCTTTTATAATTAATAATAACAATAATACTCATCATTTCACACAAACACACACACACACACACACACACACACACTGCATAATAGAAATTATCCTACTCACTTAGAAAATAGAAGCAAATCAAATCAAACAAAACAAATCATTGGGGTTCGACCGGAGCTGTATCGGCAGAACCTAAATGAATAAATAGGATATGCTAAAAACAAAAATAGTTTGAAGAAGAATTTTAAACATTAAACATACTAAACAAGAAATGAAAACATTATAACCCCATGAATTGGTTAACTGGTCGACCACCTCCTTAACAGGTCAATCGCCACAAACCAACCCAACTGGTTGACTGCCTCTTCCACCGGTCGACTGTCTGAAACAGAACAAACCTTCCCCGCTACTGTTTCTCTAACCGATTGACCAACCACAACCCATACAGTTGACAGCATCTTATATCCAATAACTGGTCGACTACTTGATTAGGAATCCTAGAAAATCCTGACTTGCAGTCTATTCCGATTCTGCCTAATCTCAACAACACATTTAACAACATTAAAATAGTTATATCCCAACACCAAATGGTCTAGATACATATTATATAACATTCTAACAAGTTTTCTATAATTGATTCCATCTAAAAAACCTCAAGATCATTTTAACCCCAAATTCATTCGTCAAGCCTTAACATGCCAAAATTATTGTTCATAATCCAAAAATTAAAGAGTTAGGAATGATCTTACCTTGTTACCCGTCCCACAAACAACCCCAAACCAAAAGGCCTCCACACCTAGGCTTAAGGAATTGCCCAGAGAAAACTTCAAAAGTCACATTGTTTGTTTAAACATTGCTTCTCTTTTATTGTACCAGATAACTTTTAATATTCTTTTATTATTTCAGAAGAGTTCCTTTAAATACTTGGGTTATAGGCCGTTTTGGGTTCACTAATGGTGTTGAGGCCTTTTGGGCCACAACCTAGGTCTTACAACACTCCCCCTTAAAGAAATTCATCTATGAATTTAAAATTATAGAAAACTAAAAACTTACCATCGAAAAGATAGGATTACTTGTTGTGCATCTCTTCCTCTAGCTTTTAGCTCCCACGTAGCCTTTTTACGTGAATGTCCACTCCTAACCACCTTAACCGAGGCAATCTCCTTCGACTAGAGCCTCCTAACTTGACAATCCATAATCTCTACAAGCTGAACCTCATAAGACATATCCTCTCTCAGCTCAACTGGTTGAGCGTCCAAAACATGAGAGGGATTAAATGATACTTGTTCAGTATAGACACATGGAATACAAGATAAACTAGGTGGCAAGGCAAGTTTATATGTCATCGCATTAACGCTCTCTAGAATCTCAAAAGGCCTGATAGACCTAGGACTCAACTTTTCCTTCTTCCCAAACCTGAAAATGCATTTGGTTGGTGAGACCTTCAGAAACACATTCTCACTAACTGCAACCTCCAAGCTACGCCTCCTCTTATCTGTATAGTTTTTGACATACCCTGAGTTGTTTGAAGTCTATCCCAAATCACCCTAACCTTATCTGAAGTCACCCATATCAAATTTGGACCCAACAAGCTCTTCTCACCTGCCTTAAAGCATCAAACAAGATATCGACACCTCCGACCATACAAAGCCTAATAAGGAGTCATACCAATACTTGCTTGATAGATATTGTTGTAGACAAACTCAATTATAGGGAAATACTTGCTCAAACCAACCCTAAAATCCATGACGTAAGCTCTCAACATGTGCTCTAGAATTTGAATAGTCCTCTCAGACTGCCCATCTGTTTGAGGGTGAAAAGTCATGCTTAACTAAACTCTTGTACCTAAGGCTTCCTAAAAACTCACCCAGAACCTTGATGTGAATCGAGGACCTTGATCGGACACAATAGATATTAGCACTTTATGCAACCTTACAATCTCACTGATATATAACTCTACCAGTTTAGCAAATCTATAGGTAGTTTTCACTAGTAGAAAGTGTGCTGACTTGGTTAATTGATCCACTATCACCCAAACCGAGTCATATCCCTCCTAACTCCGAGGCAAGCCCGAAAAAAATCTATAATGATTCATTCCCACTTCCACTTGGGAATTAACAAGGGTTGTAACAAATCTAGTGGCCTCTAGTGCTCACCCTTAACCCTTTGATGGGTCAAACACTAGACACAAAACTCAGTAACATCCCTTTTTATGCCATTCCACTAGTAACAATCCCTTAAATCCTTTTACATCTTGTTTGCACCTAGATGCATAATATAAGTAGTGTGATGAGCCTTAGTTATCACCATCTTCCTCAGATCATCCACGTCTGGAACATATAATCTATAGCCAAACCTCAGCACACAATCATCACCAAACATAAAACCCAAAGCTTTACCCAACCCTAACTCACCTCTGATCTTACTTAACCTCTCATCTTTCATCTGAGCTGCCTTTATTTTATCTATCATCAACAACCACATTAGTCATACCCGGATGATATTGTATGGAGCAATCATAGTCACTCAACAATTCTACCCATCTCCTCTCTCTCAAGTTCAAATTCTTTTGATGGAAATTGTATTAGAGACTTTTATAGTATATGAAGATCTCACATGTCTCCCTGTACAGGTAATGCCTCCAAATCTTAAGGGCAAACACAATTACAACCATCTTCAAATTGTGTCTAAGGTAATTATGTTCATGCTTCTTTAGCTTTCTACAATGATAAATGATTAAATTATCGTGTTGCATCAAAACACAACCCAAACTAACTCGTGATGCATCACAATACATGGTAAAACCACCAGATCCTGAGGGTACTGATAGGATATGAGTAGTTGTCAACTTCCCTTTCAACTCATGAAAGCTCTGTTCACACTTATCTGACCATGGAAACTTGACACCCTTCTATATCAACTTAGTCATAGGAGTTGCTATCCTCACAAACCTCGGATAATATCCTGTCAAACCCAAAAAACTCATAATCTGCGATATTGTGGTTGGTCTAGGCCATTGTCTAACTGCTTCCACCTTATGTGGATCCGCCTTTATACCAAACTTGGACACCAAGTGCCTTAGAAACACCACATTGTCTAGCTAGAACTCACTATTTGAGAACTTCCCATACAATTGATGTTCTCTCAAAGTTTGGAGCACCAATCTCAAATGCTATTCGTGTGTCTCTACACTCCTCAAACACATTATGATATCATCGATAAAGACGATGACAAACCTATCGATAAACAACATGAACACCCTATTCATCATATCCATAAAGGCCACTTATGCATTCGTCAACCTAATGATAGCACCAGAAACTCGTAATGACTATACCGGGTCCTGAAAACAGTGTTCAGAATATCCTTTTCCTTTATCTGTATCTGATGGTACCTAGATCGTAGATCGATCTTAGAGAAATATTGAGCTCCCCGTAACTGATCAAAGAGATCATCAATGCGAAGGAGTGGGTACTTGTTCTTAATAGTCACTTTGTTCAGCTGTCTATAATCTATACACATTTGTATGGATCCATCCTTTTTTTTCATGAACAACACCGGTACTCCCCAAGAAGACATACTAGGACAGATGAATCCCATGTCCAACAAATCTTGCACCTATTTTTTCAACTCCTTCAATTCCATTGGTGCCATCAAAATCAGTTTTGTACCTGGAACCAATTCAACACTAAACTCAATCTTCCTTTTCGGAGGTAATATTGGTAGATCCTCAAGAAAAACATCCATAAACTCTTTAACCATCGGAACTTGATCCTCCCTCTAAACCTCTAAACTCAAATACTGCATATGAGCCAGCAAGCCTTGTACTCCCTTCCAAACCATCTTACCTGTGATAAATGAAATGATGGTAGGCGGAGATATAAACCCATCTCTATAAAACACAAATTATTCATATTAGGTCTAAACATCACTGCTTTGTTCTTGCAATCAATTAAGACATAATGCTTGGACAACTAATCCATCCCAATGATCACATCATACCCAACCATATCCAATATTACCAAGTCTGCCAATAACATTCTACTCATATCTCAATTTCATAAATAATACATATATTTTCCAATTATAATCTCTTCTAAAGGAGTTGACACACAAAGAGGACTTGCTAAAACACTAGGTTGCTTATTGAAACACATTACAAAACAAGTAGAGATAAAAGAATGGGTTGTCTCAGTATCAAAGAGTTCCTTAGCTTTAAAATAATAGAAAAGAAGAGTACCTAATACAACTGTGTTGAATGTCTGAGCATCTTGCAGAGTGAGGGCAAACACTCGAGCCTACCTTTGACCTGCTTGAACAAAACCCCTATCACCTGCTCCACGACCCAGCTGGCCGCGACCACCAAAACCTCAACCTCTCTAAGGACATTGGGTCTGGTATTCTACTAGTGTCACGACTTGAATCTCAGGTCTATGACAGGCAACGCATAAGCGGTGTCGAAAGAACACCCCACCTACACTAAGCCTCATAACGGACATATCAAAAGAACAAGTTATTTGAAAATACACAGCATTTCATAATCTTTAAAAAAATATTATATTATTCAAAATTATTAAAACCAAATGATAGTTCGAAACTTCTCATCAGTAATTCAAATAAAAATAATATTCAAAATACTCATTACATTGTCAAAATCCAAACTTAATCAAAATAGAGTAATAGTAGAGCGTCTAAGACATCAAATCAAAACTAAAAGGAAAGCCTCGCAAAACAAGCAAGGCATACCGACAAAAATTGAAGAAGCAGGAACACTCAACAAGTATAGATGCTAATAAAAACTAAGAACTTGGAATAATATTAAGAATGAGGGGTGAGTTCAACCAACTAAGTGAGGGAGTAACATTTAATATACATTTTAGATAGTAATAGTTTGCAAGTTGATTTATCTTGATATACATATACATACTAATTATATTATCATAAAGTAGTGGAATACATGTCAGAGATTAGATGACACACAAAGGTGACCAGATGATACCTAAAGGTAACCACTGTGGGATGATCAGTTGTCATAGACTGATGCCTCTTTCACCAGCTAGGCATACAAAATACTATGTGCACATAAGCTAACTACTTTCATTAATATGGAGTTACTGACAAGTCCTATATCAAAGTATAATAAATATTCACAGAATCATTAAAGAAATGTATATCATATCAAATAGAATTTAGTTCAATAGAAAGCGAGTGCAAATTCAAGAATAAATGAGTACTCAAAAAATAGAGCAACATATATAAATATTCAAGAGATTAACTAGTCGTACTCATCATATAATCAACATACATATTATTTATATTATATGCATATTAAAAATTATCTTACTCGCTCGAAAAATATAGAAATGAAAGAAATGTCAGATGAAAGACTCGAAAATTCTATTAAGGATCGTTAGGAGAACCTACAATAACATACAAAATATACTAAAAACCCAAAACAACACAAATAAAAGATCCCAACACATAAAATAAAACCAGGTTTAATCTTTTAAGTTTAGGGACTAAAACAATAACTTTCCAAAACAAGGACCAAAAAGTAATTTTACCAAAATTGGAGGATCAAACTGTAAATACATAACCATACTGAAATTAAGCCCATAAACCATCCTTAATTCTGTCTAGAAAGAACCAGGGAATGAACTGTAATTTCATAAGGTCTAGGGACTAAAATGTAAATTCTTAAAATTGAGGGACCAAACTGAAAATATTCCAAATCAATTATCAAATTGAGATTCATCATCCTTAACCTCAAAATAACATTGCCTAGAACCTCAAAATACATTTAGGGGTCAATTTATAATTTTTCAAAGTTTAGGGGTTAAACTGTAATTTTCATAAATCAAGGAGCAAAATAAAATTTTGCCATCTTCAACCTCAAGAACTTTCTGTCCAGATTTTCCAGTAAGGTTGAAATGAATTTCTTAACCCATAAAAATCAATTTAAACAAATCAACTCACAAATCTTTATTTCTAACAACATACTCAAAATCAATCATTTAACATTAAACCCCTAATAATCATGAATTAATTTTAACAACATGAATTTGAAATCCTTATAAATCCTATACTCTTATTTAATCTTTCCATAAACAAACCATAATCAAAAGTAATAGAGAGAATGACTTACTTGCTACTTCCACCCTTTTTGAACCCAAAAATTCAAGATAAAAAACTGAAATCCTTAGTTTGATGAGGAGAGAGTCACAATGGCCACAAGAATTAGAAAAGAGAAAAGTAATTCTCTAGTAACTTTTCCTTATATACCTACGTTCACTTAGATTGAGTTTGAGTTGACTTGGGCTTGGGCCAAAAGTTTGGATCTTACAGCCAGACCCATGTCATTTGGGCATGCATTTTGCCAAGCCTAGGTAAATTGGGTTATCACCTTGCCTTTGGCCTTTCTAAAAATATACTTAGGCTAAAAATTAAATTTTAAAAATATGTTGATCCATCAATAGCCCCCCAAGTCTTTGTGTATTGAATACACAAAGATTTGAAAGGTTATCAATTTTAACGAAAGACTTTTAACCTTCCTTAAAAGATAAACTATCCCAAACAAAAGTGTTGGGATTCTTATGGACAAATAACTTGTCCTCACTGAAAGAGAGTATATTAGGTTATCATCCAATGATGGCGTGTATTTAATACAGTAATTAAGTAGATTTTTTAAGATTTGTGATGACATGAAAGGTTATTCATTCAATGGTGAGGATGAAAAGTTATTTTCTTTATAACCTTAGTCGTTCTTGCTTTCATTTTTCTTTTACTTTCACTCGTTCTAATTTCTTACTCTTTCTAATTTCTCTTTAAAAACAAATTGTTAAAGAAGCTCAAGCAAAATTTACTTTGTTTTTTGAGAAGAAATTGTCATTTTAAGTATTCCCTACCCCTAAAAATTTATTTTTTCTCCCTTCTTATTAGAAAAAATAGACTTTAAAAGAGTTAGATATGACCTTAGGAGTTGGGATGTTACTTCTTTTGGTGGTTAGTTCAAGTTCCAACCAAAAGCTAGAGGAAGAAATAGAGAACAAGGATCCATTAGACTAGGTCTTATAACAAAATGGCGTAGAACTCTAGCATCCACCTCTAAAAGGAAGAAAGGTAGTTCTTAACATCGAAGAAGTCCTTTCCTTATTGCCTTTAGGGAACCTCGGGGGAGAGAAAGGTTGCCTTAAGCTCATAAGGATGATACACCTAACACTTTAAGCATAGATAAAATGGCCTTTGTAAATGGTTGGTAGCCAAAAGATTATATAGCTAAACTGTCTTCCAGGGATGAAAGAATTAGCCAAACAACATTTGCCTCTATCTATGGTTATCCTGAAATTACCGCCCTAATATGTATGTACGAGTTGGGGTATAACTTCCCTCTCTAAGGTTTGATGGAAATTTTTTGGTATTATAAGTTAGGTTTAGGCCAGATGCATCCCAACAAATGAATAATCTTGTCTGATTTTGACAAGTACTTCATGCTTGTTAGAATCAAGCCTACTATAAATATCTTTAGGACATGTTACCATTTAGTTATTGGTATTGGTAGCAGCAATGTTGTGTGATGGTTTTTTACCTTCACTAATAAACCCACTAGATCCATGAAGGGGCCTTGCATGGCAAGCCTACACACATCAAGAAATGAAAGAGGAGGTGTTTGATAATGAGATATGATGGGACAATCAACCCTAGATATGGGATGCAAAAAATTTAAGGTTGTGCCCACTATTGGAGAGTACCACAAATAATAGGACCCATCTAAGCTCGAATAAGGAAAAAACATATGATGTATTAGCCTTGACCTTAACTGAGTACGATGTTAATAAGATGGCCAAAGGGTATTACCAGGCTTTGTTACAAAGCATGCAAATTTTTTTATCTCTTGTTTTTGTGCATCTAAATATTCATTTATGACTTTGGTTTTATACAAGATTAACAGTTAAAAAAGAAGGAGAAACTTCAACAAGGTCTGCAAATAAGACCTTGTTTATATTGAGGAGGGGATCTTTATCTTTTAACTTGAGTGGAGTTAGGAATGAAGCGGAGATGGAAAATGATCCCATCAATATAGATGAGCTTTTTGTTCTTGAGGAAACAATGGTAGAAGGCATTACTCCCCTAATAAGGGGTTAACCAGAGTTGACCCCTCCTAAAGTAATTTCAAGTGTTGTTGCCCACTTTAAGAGAAAAAAGCTCTTCACCCCTATAGAGGCTAGAATTGTAGCCTCAATTACAAAGACCTATGTGAGGTACCGCCAATACCCCTACCCCAATTTCAACTACAAAGACCTCTTTAGATACTAGAACTTCTGTTCATAGTGCTTTTCTGAGAGTTATATAGCTTGGGTTAGAGAATGTTTTTGCCAGCCTTGTTTTTGGTCGAGCCTGCTACTCTTTCCTATCTTTGATCGAGGAGGAAAAGTAGTCCTTAAAGGCTATTCTAGTTGGGAGGTATGGCCTTGAAAAGAATGGCATAGAGGTGTTGAAACACCTGGAGAAGGTTCCAACCATTTTTTCAGACATCCTGATGATGTCTGATGAAAGCTACAGTCACCACTTGACCTTCACAGGACAAATAACCTTCAATGTAAGAAACTATCTTATCTGACCTTACTATTTTAGTTTATCATTATTGTTTCTAAAAATCATTTGTCCTTGGTAGACTTTTATGATGTGCACACATTCTAAGAGGCGTAAGATGGTTTAAAAAAGCCATGTAAAAGAGGTCATTGCTAAACACATGGCAGTCTAGACTACCCTTCAAAGATTAATGGATGAGAAGGTTGTTGTAAAGGCTAAGATGAGGGACTTTAAGGTAGCCTATGCCATGTTGAAGAACGATATGAGAGGTCAGGTCCTTCAATTAGGCTCAACTGAAAAAAAATAATTCTATTTGGCTTATAATGAAATGGATGTCCTGAAGCCGAGGATAATTGAGATAAGGGCATCGCAAGATGCTTTAAGAGTTGAGCTCTTTGCTACTAGGATCCTAGAGCTCTCGTGCATAGTTGAAGGCTCTAAGAAACTCTTTTAAGAAGTTCCAGTGGTTTTAAAGAGGATCTATAACATTAATTGAGATAGTTGGAGACAAGATTTTTCTTTAAGAGTTGAGCTCTTTGCTACTAGGATCCTAGAGCTCTCGTGCATAGTTGAAGACTTTAAAAAACTCTTTTAAGAAGTTCCAGTAGTTTTAAAGAGGATCTATAACATTAATTGAGATAGTTGGAGACAAGATTTTTCTTTAAGAGTTGAGCTCTTTGCTACTAGGATCCTAGAGCTCTCGTGCATAGTTGAAGGCTCTAAGAAACTCTTTTAAAAAGTTCCAGTAGTTTTAAAGAGGATCTATAACATTAATTGAGATAGTTGGAGACAAGATTTTTCTTTCCATATCCAACTTGTATCTCTCCAACTTGTCAAGAGGAATGTAAGTTTACGGAGGAAAAAAGGCTAAAGACCATGATTGACCTGCAGGTAGTTTTTTTTAAAAAAAAAAATTTGAGGGCTATATCTCCTATACAAAAAATTTTCTCTCAGATCCTAATGATCAAAGTTTAAAGGGTGTTGAGAAGCATAACATATCCTAAAAGCAGCCTGATTCGACAATGGAATATCAAGATATGGTCGTTTGAGTTTCTGCCATCAAGGTATTTTCTCTCTTTCTTCCTTCTAAACTCTCTCTCTCTCTCTCTCTCTCTTCTTCTCTTCTATTCGACCATCTCTCTCTCTCTCTCTCTTCCTCTTCTTCTCTTCTATTCGACCATAATAAGGATTTTCTGCATAATTTTATTATTTATATAGCAAACTTATCCATATTTACCAAAACACTATTGTGTGATGTTTAAGTACTTTTTAGTTTAACCGAATGCCTTTTTCTCAATCCACTTTTAAAACACCATGCGAAAAAATCTCTCTCTAAAATTTCTTTTCTAATGATTCAATCCTATTTCATTTTATTTTTCAACTAGCCCTCTTCATCATTAGTTTAAATTATCAATATTTTTTTTTAAATCATAAAATTTGATCAAGAGTTTACAATTTACCACCATTTTTATTATATTTCTTACTATTCAATTAATCATGGTGAAGTTTTCTACCAGGGGTTTACAATGTCTTTCTTCAAAGCATCAAGCCATGCCAAATTCATTTTGATAAGGTTGACTTCTCAAATTAATTCTCCCTTAGCAATCCAACACATACATTGAGTTGACATGTGCACCTTCTTTTTCTTCAAATCCATCACCCACAAAAATGATCTATAGATACTCTACTTCCTAGATAATTTGTCTTATAATATTACTCCACCATCATTTTTCAGTCCTTATTTCTATAATTTAACCATGTGATTGCATTCAGAATGGTTAAATTAGCTAAAAATAAGATTGAAATCATCCAAATTGCATTTCAGAAGACTATGATTTCATCAACACAACTTTAACCTAATGAATGACCTAGAATGAGCAATACATCTAGTTACATGTATAATTGATTGCACTCAATCTAGAACCTCGTTTCGCTGCTTGGGTCAGCTAATTGGAACTACTTGCTAACGTGTCAAGCTGATTAGACACTAACTAGACATTTATAGTAGAATGATGATGTCATGCTTACATCATCCTTTGGTTTGGGTCCGTCCACATGGATTGGGTTGAATTGATGGCTGGGCTCTGGTTCAATAACTGAAGAAGATTAATCCTGCCAATTTACAACCTCTCCAACAACCACTTTTTACCGTTGAAAATGACTGCAAACAACCCATTAAAAGGTGGCAGTCTTCTTGTACTAGAATGGTTGGACTTTGTCTCCACCATTCTCAGCCATTAAAAGGTTATCTAGAAATTCAGACAACGAATAGAAGAATTTAAAACTAAAGTCACAGTAATTTCAAAGCTTCACCACAAGAACTTATAAAGCTTTTAGGCTGTTGCATTCAGGTTGGAGAACATATGTTAATTTATAGAGTTTTTTTAGTTTAATAATATAATTTTTTTCATGATTGTTATTATTTATTTTTAGGTCTCCTTATAAAAAACAAAAAAAAAATTAAAAAAATATATTCAGAAAAAAACAAAAAATAATACCAATGAGAAGAGGATACCAAAGTTTAGAGCAATTGAGGACTGAATTAAATAGCTCAGAAAGAACAAGGATTGTGCTGTAAATGGTGCTAAAATCTAGGGGTCCAATTACAATTTATCTAGGGGTTTGATTATAAAATTGCGAAACCCCAAGGACCAAATAAAAAATAGCCATTTGAATTGGAAAACAGAGCCATCTCCTGGACAACTATTTATTGCCTTCTTCCTCAGTAACTGTTTCGGCAGTAAAGGCAGTGGAGACATTTTAATAGCAAAAACGCTAAATTGCTTCAGTTATAAGGCACATTTCACAGTTACTATCCCTGTATATGCTGTTACCAAGTCAACCGTTATCACCACAGAGCATTCTCCGGCCTTATAAAAGCCAGAGAAAGGCCACGACCAAAAAAAAGAGGGAGAAAAGGAGAAGGAAGGGGGAGAAGAAAGAAAAAAAACAGAGAACAAGGGAGCTAAAAAAACAGGAGAGAAAGAGCAGAGAAAACCAGAGGGAATAACACAGTCGAAAACAAGAAAACATAGAGGAAAGAACGCCAATTCAACCAGCACATCACACCTTCATCACCATCGTCTTCACCATCTATAGAGAGCATCAGCAGAAGGAAAGAACATAATATATATATATATAACACAAAGACCAAAACCCAGTGTTGCCATCATCTTCGTTGTCTCCAAAACCAGTTACCACCGAACATGCGCAAAAGTTTCAATGCCATCGTCTTCGTTTGTCTTAGTTACCAGGTAAGTTTCATACATTCCTTTCACTTTGCATTTTAATTATATAAGTATTGTGCATCTTCATTTATAATTTGTCTCTTCCTGTAGCAAGCATGCGTGTACATTTCACGCATGCCTGGTTGTTTTGCCCAACCAAGTCACTAGGTTGCACTAGTGACTCGGTTAGGCCTGCTGGGTCCAGCCCAGCCACATGGGCGAAGCTGAACCTAGCCCTGGAAAAAAATTTAAAAAAGAAATTGGTGGTTTTCTCTCGTATTTATTTTATGATTTGTATTTTTATATTATAAAAATATAAATCTAGTATTAAAATACATGATTTTCTATGAAATGTTGCAAAATATATATATATGGTAAAACAAAAACAAAAAAAAAACAAAAAAAAAATAATAATTTGTTTTCAAGCATACGACCAAGTCTCTCAAATATAGAAATTTTCATATCATGTTTTCATATAACAAGAAAAATGTCTTAGCATGCGTTTTTGGATTTAATAACAAGTTTATTAAAGTCACAAGAACTAGGCTAATATTTCAAAAATAAAAAAAAATTTTGTTTTTCCTTTTAATATCTGGGATTACGAACTTACATGTAAGACGTATTCCTAATATTAAATAAAAATTAGTTTTTTTTACGACGATTAGAATGGTTAGGTTTTATCATATAAGATAAGAATCTCCTCATCGAGAAGAGCTTTTTTCAAACCATAGACATACCAACAAAAAGAAAGCACGACAATATCTTAGAACATATCAGACAATTAAACAATGTAGCTTATCTTAGATAGGGCATATTTGGGGTGATAAAACCTTTCCTTTACACAACCAATCCCTATACATGATCTCTGAGACCAGTTAGGGCTCCTAGTGACCACAATACTAGGTGGCGATTCCCATTATGTCCATCCACTAATAAAAGACAAGAAATCCTTGTCTACCCTATTTTCCTTTATTTTTCTAGGATACTAACATGAGAGTGGACGTTATCGCCGTGATGCCGCACACGTGCGACAGAATGGCGACTCTGTTAGGGACCTTGTGGACTAAGCTTTGTTTTTGTTTGATCTTTATATTTTGTTTGGTTTGTGTGTTTTCTGTTAATATGCTTATTTTATTTTACACATTTTAATTTCTATATATATTTGGTCATGCATTGAATAAAACTGCCTCATGCATCTCACAATTTAATTTTTAGGAAGCACACACAATCTTATAAGTTAGGAGGTGGATTAATGATCTGTCCTATGACTATTAGTCAGGGTTCAGATGTGTGAAACACCCAACTCATATCTGAGTGCCTGCTTGGTAATGATAGGTATGTATGCCTTAATTGTTCCTCACAACGCCCCCAAACTGTCTTTACGAAGATCATAACTAGGTAGATATGAGACCCTTTTGAGACTATAGTCAACATACCATTTATCTCACATAAATAGAGCTTATCCTTAGGATATATATCTTACTTTCATTTGCATCAAGATTAATCATGTTAAATTCATCACTTCAAGAGTTTGGGCAAGAATCTGAGTTGACTCAGGTAGCTGAAGGAAAATGTCCAAGAATCGATGCTAGTAAGTTGCCTTGCATTACAAAGATAAATCACATGGTAAATGACTTGGGGAAGTTGTTGTCTATTATGGGATATGTGGATGAGACTCTTTTTGAAAGACGATATATGAGAATTGCACAACTAATGAGGTTACCCTTACAAGCAGCAACAATTAAAGCCTTACTAAACTTTTAGGATTCTAGTTATTGGTGTTTTACCTTCAGGGACATCGATATGACACCTACCTTGGAGGAATATGAGAGGATCCTAGATTTTCTAAATAACAGCCACAAAATCTACCTCAGACGAAAATTTGAAGACACGGCTTCGGAGGTGGTTAATTTATTAGGCTTGGGAAAAATCAGCCAATGTAGAGTAGCTGATAGGGGTTTTAAATGGAAAGTTATTAAAGCTAGAATGAAGAAGAACACTAAGGAGGCACGTTGGGAGATGAACGATACAAGATAGTGGCCTTTGCCATCTTTGGAATAGTATTGTTTCCATCTGAAATCAGAGTCATCAGTTTGGAAGCCGCAAATGTCTTCATAGAATACGAGCATGACCGCATCAATCCTTCTTCAACAATTTTGGTCGAAACCATGTTGTCACTTAACCATTGCATAATGAATGGAAAAGAGACATGAGATGTTGCATCCCTATATTGTATTTATGGATTATCAGTCATATCGAAACACCAAGGGATGTCTTCAACAACTTCTGGTGGTTTGACCTCCGATCATTAAAGGTTACCATAGAGGAGACTTGGAAGAACTGGGACGAGACAGCCTGGATGGACAAGTATGCTGCACTACCTCAAAGCAACTTTAAATGGAAAGCACAATGGATGAACGACACCATCTACACAATGAGCCGTGGAAGCAAGATATGGGTTCCCTTGATTGGTGTAACTGGATATATTAGTTATGCACCTGCACTTGTAACAAGGCAGTTAGGTGGAATGCAGTACGTACTAAGAACTGCTAATTTTTCAACTTTAGATATTTTGATTCTCCCCAACTAGTTTGTGACAATTTTTTGGACATTTTTCATGTTCTTCCTACTGATGTATATTTTTTTTTTCATTTTTTCAATTGTTTTTTGTATTTTCTATGTTTATGTGAGGTCCCAAAATAAATAACAACATTGGTTATGCTTAAACTCAATAAAGATGCAAAAAAAATAGAGTGCAACAAAATACAGTAAATAGAGAAAGCAAGAGATTCTTACAGTATTCAAAAACCTCCTAAGATCATGCAGCAAAAAGAAGAATTAACAACATAGCACATGAAACACAAAAAAAAAAAACAAGAAGTTAGAAAGTCCTATAGCTTAGATTTGTCAGACCAAACACATGAAAGATCAAATCCTTCCCTATTTTTTTATGTAACACTAACAACTCTAATTATTTTTCAAGAACCAGAATCAAGTTCTAAAAAACTCAGAAGCAAAAACGATCAAAAGTGAAAAAAATAACAAAAAAAACTTAAATTATATATAATCACCTAGCCAAACTTATGATAATAATAATAACATAAACAATGATAGTAAAGTAGCAATAATGTCATCAATGGTGTTCATATTGATAAGTTAGAAATTAAGTGTAAATAGAACATGGAAGATGCCCAACAAAATTAAATTATTAATTTAGATTATGTTGATCCTTTTGATTATAAATTTACTATTATCACAAATGTAGAATTGTTCAAGGGTTATATAGATACAACATATATTAATAAAGAACTAGAGTTGATATCTAGTATTATTATATACCTTAAGAGAAGAAAGGAAAGGAGTTTGAAAGCTTTGATTAAGCATTCACGACATTAAAACAAAAACAATTTGAACTCGAAGACGAGTTATTTCCAACACGAGGACATTTATGTAGGAGATTTTCATCCAACGCATGACCTTATAATAATAGACATAAATTTGATTCTTGAGACCATGATCTCTATATAGGATCTGATTTATGAAGGCATTTAAGTTCGTTAAGGTCTCCAAACTAGTACTAGAAATAAATATTTTGAAAATGTGATTTAAATTTTTTCTATTTACTTTAGAAATATTTTATTAAATTTTAAACTTTGTTTACAGTGTTTTTTCTAGTATATAATTGTCTAGAAGATCTTTGATATATTTTTCGACACAATTTTATCTTTCTATGTGTTTATTGTCTTTTTTATGTTGTTTTTTTGTTTGCGTCTACAACCTACTACATATTTCTAATACAAGAGGACGGTATCGTTGCCAAAAAAATCTGAATTGATATTTTAATAAAAACAAGTCATTGTCTAGACTTTCAAGATGAAAAGAGTAACTCATTAAAGAGATGCCACGTTAAGCGAAGTGGACCAGATCCCGTCTGAAGGCCATATCCATTCTCCACAAAGCAAAATTTAACACTTTTCAAAAAGCCAAGTCCAGTTTACCCAATCATGGAAGCTGAAAAACTGTTCCTGCTTTTTTCTCTTTTAATGCTCCAATTCTCATCTTGTACATCCCTAGACTCCTTAAAGACGAGCCAAACCATTAAAGAAGGTGACCTTCTTATCTCCAAAGGAAATAATTTTGCACTAGGATTTTTCAGTCCAGGTAGTTCAACCAATAGATATCTTGGAATTTGGTACCATAAAATACCAGAACAAACTGTGGTGTGGGTTGCAAACAGGAACGATCCAATCATTGGTTCCTCTGGATTTCTCTTTATAGACCAATATGGAAACCTCGTTCTCTATGGTAACGATGACCAAAAGGTTCCAGTGTGGTCTACAAATGTTTCGGTGGAAGAAAATGATACTTGTGCAGCTCAACTCTTGGATTCAGGAAATTTGATATTGGTCAGGAAAAGAAGCAGAAAAACTGTATGGCAAAGCTTCGATTATCCTACGAACATCCTGCTTCCTGGAATGAAACTGGGGCTGGATCGAAAATTAGGAATTGATCGGTTCCTAACATCATGGAGATCAGCTGAAGACCCTGGGATTGGAGACTTTTCAGTTAGGATCAACCCAAATGGTTCGCCACAATTTTTTTTCTATAAAGGTACAAAGCCAATTAGTAGAGCTAACCCTTGGCCATGGAGAAGTCAGATGGGCTTCTACAAATGCTTTTTCGTAAATGATCCAGACGAAATATACTTTGTCTACACAGTTCCTGATGATTCTTATCTGCTAATATTAATAGTGGATCATCCAGGACATATAAAGGCTTTAACATGGCGAGAAAGTGATGGTCAGTGGAAGAAATACTGGAAGTCCCCTCAGTTTCAGTGCGACTATTATGGACAGTGTGGTGCTTATAGTACGTGTGAACTCGCCAATCTAAATAGGTTTGTATGTGCCTGTTTACCTGGGTTCGAGCCCAAGTACCCAAAGGAATGGTCTGCGAGCGATGGATCTGGTGGTTGTGTCAGGAAGCGGCTACAGACGTCTTCGGTGTGCGATCATGGAGAAGGGTTTGTGAAGATAGAGAATTACTGTCTTCCAGACACTTCTAATGCAGCTTGGGTGGACAAGAGCAAGAGCCGCGCAGACTGTGAACTGGAATGCAAGAGGAATTGTTCATGCTCTGCATACTCAATCATTGGAATTCCCGGAAAAGGGGAAGGTTGTTTGACATGGTACAAGGAATTAGTAGACATTAGATATGAAAGGACTGAAAGTTATGATCTGTATGTTCGTGTTGATGCATATGAATTAGGTACCCTTTTTTCATTACAAATTTCATAGAATTTTCATTACAAATTTTGATTCATAAAAGCTTTTCTATGTTTTGCCACTGCCCAGGCTGTAGTTAATATGCTCTGTACTACATGAGAGAAACCATTGATATTGTTCCTAAAGTCATTGGGTTTTTTTTTCTAGAGTAAATCTTTATTTTTTTTCACTCTCATGCAGCTGATAATACAAGGCAGCCAAATGGTTCTCGTGAAAAACCGATGCTGGCCCTTATAGCACCATCAATTGCATTATTGTGGTTTCTCATTAGCCTGTTTGCTTATTTGTGGTTCAAGAAGAGAGCAAAAAAAGGTACTGAACTGCAGGTAAACAGCACTTCTACTGAATTAGATTTCAAGCTCAGCACCATAACGGCGGCCACTAACCATTTCTCTCCAGCTAACAAACTAGGGCAAGGTGGTTTTGGCTCTGTTTATAAGGTTGAGTTTCTTGCATTTAGCTAAAAACTAATTGGCCTCTCTAAATTGCATAATTGGAGTCCAGAGGCTTAATCTTGTAAAATGATTTTAGGGTCTGCTGGCTAATGGACTGGAGGTTGCAATAAAAAGGTTATCTAGAAGTTCAGGACAAGGAACAGAAGAATTTAAAAATGAAGTTATGGTAATTGCAAAGCTTCAACACAGGAATCTAGTGAAACTTCTAGGTTACTGCAATCAGGATGGAGAACAAATGTTAATCTACGAATACTTGCCAAACAAAAGCTTGGACTCGTTTCTTTTCCGTAAGTCTCATTATGTTTTTATTGCCCTGATTTACACTAGTTGTCAAATTATACCTGTCTGAAAAATAATTGTTTCAACAGATGAAAGCAGAAGATTGTTATTGGATTGGCGAAAACGCTTTGATATTATTGTTGGAATAGCTCGTGGGATTTTATATCTTCACCAAGACTCCAGGTTGAGAATCATTCACAGGGATTTAAAATGCAGCAACATTCTATTGGATGCAGAGATGAACCCAAAAATATCAGATTTTGGAATGGCAAAAATATTTGAAGGCAACCAAACTGAAGATAGGACAAGGAGAGTTGTAGGAACATAGTAAGTACCTTTGCCTAAAACAAAGACCGAGTGACAAAGTAATATCATTGATTACCAGGAATACTAAAACTTCAGATTCTTGTTTTTCTGATGCAGTGGCTACATGTCACCAGAATATGCTGTGTTTGGAAACTTTTCTGTAAAATCAGATGTTTTCAGTTTTGGGGTCATGTTGTTAGAGATTGTGAGTGGCAAGAAGAACAATAGATTTTATCAACAGAATCCTCCTTTGACCTTGATTGGATATGTGAGTTATAAGAGAGCTTTTAGTGCTGTCTGCTCTCATTTCTTGTATGCTAATGATTTATATGAACAACACAGGTGTGGGAATTATGGAGAGAAGACAAAGCATTGGAGGTAGTTGATTCTTCACTGAACGAGTTGTATCATCCGCATGAAGCCTTGAAATGCATACAAATTGGTCTACTGTGCGTGCAAGAAGATGCCAAGGACAGACCATCTATGTTGGCAGTTGTTTTTATGTTGAGTAACGAAACAGAGATTCCTTCTCCAAAACAACCTGCATTCCTCTTTAGAAAATCTGATAAATTCCCTGATTTAGCCTTAGAAGTAGAAGATGGACAGTGTTCCGTAAATGAGATGACAATTTCTGAAATTGCTAGTCGCTGAAGCTGTGCTGTGTGAAAAATTGCTAAAATGAAGTTCTATTAGATTTGAAATGAAAATACTTGTTGCCAAATTGGGGATTTGAGATTTAACACACACCACCATGCACGAACAATCCAATTCAATGAAAAGTTAAATAACAATGATTTCTGACGATGCATTGGAGATAGTTGATTCATCACTGGAGGAGTTATATTTTCCCCTAAAAGCCTTGAAATGCATGCAAGTCGGTCTCTTGTTCTTATGTCAATTAGTGAAACAACAATTCCTTCTCCTAAACAACCTGCGTTCCTTTTGATGCAGGAGCTAGAACTGTACTAGCTTTCATGTAATTAGTCCTTTTCTTTTAATATTTTATTTATATAATATTTATGATGGTTGGTTGGAGGGCTAAGATTTGTTGTTTTCAAGGCTCGTTTTCCATCCAAGTATCTTAATTAGTAGCAATTTCAATGATGGGAAAACTTTTGTGAATGCCTTTCCTCAAGACAGGCTGCAGATCAAGCTTTTCTCCACTCTATGTACTCACTGCTAAAATTCCCAACCTGATTCTAAACAACTGCTCCTTTCTGCCTAGCGTCAAGGAAGAAATCTAACAGCATCATCATATGTTATGCTATATGGGTGGTGTTCGTCAGCTATTCTTTTATGGACAGTTACTCGATCTACCTTATGTTATGATGCTTGCTTTGTCTTACCCTTTTCTCCTCTGTTCCTGAGCCACGGATACGCTAATGATCAGCCATGTTGAACCCACAGTTGGAACAAGAACGGTCACAATTCCTTTTCATGAGAGCCATTTCATCTCCTCCATTCCTCCATTCTTTGAGGTACCGCCAATACCCCCACCCCAATTTCAGCTGCAGAAACCTCTTCAGCTCTGGGACTTCTATTTATAATGCTTTTCTGAGAGCTGGATAGCTTGGGTTAGAGAACGTTTTTGCCAGCCTTGTCCTTGGTCGAGCCTGCTACTCTTTCCCAACTTTGATCGACGAGGAAAGGTAGTCCTTAGAGGCTATTCTAGTTAGGAGGTCTAGCCTTGGAGAGAATGGCATAGAGGTGTTGAAACATCTGGAGAGGTTTCGACCATCCCTTCAAACATCCTGGTTGATGAAAACTATAATCACCACTTGACCTTTAGTAGATAAATAACCTTTAATATAAAAAACTATTTTATCTGACATGTTTGTCTTTGGTAAATTTTCATGATGTGCATATATTCAATTAATCATGGTAAAGTTTTTTACTGGAGGATTACAATGTCTTTCTTCAAGGCATGAAGCCATGCCAAATTCATTTTGATAAGGTTGACTTCTCAAATTAATTCTCCCATAGCAATCCAGCACTCACATTGAGTAACATGTACATCTTCTTCTTCTTCTTCTTCTTTAACTTCATCACCCACCGAAATGACCTTTATATCATCCTTCAAATATTAATTGGTCCATCTTGCTAATGTGTCAAGCTGATTGGACACTAACTAGATATCTGTCGTGGAATGATGATGTCATGCTTATATCATCCTTTAGTTTGGGTGACTGGGTCGGATTGATGGCTAGCTGGTTTCTGGTTCAATAGGTGAAGAAGATTGATTCAGCCAATTTACAACCTCTCCAGTAACCATTTTTTTCTGTTGAACATGACTGCCACCAACCCACCGAAAGGTGGCGGTCTTCTTGTACTAGAATGGTGGTGGGACTTTGTCTCCACCATTCTCAGCCGTTAAAAAGTTATCCAGCAATTCAGGACAAGGAGGAATAGAAGAATTTAAAACTAACGTCACAGTAATTGCAAAGCTTCACCACAGGAACTTGTGAAGCTTCTAGGCTGTTGCATTCAGGTTTGGGAACATATGTTAATTTATAGAGTTTTTTTAGTTAATAATATATTTTTTTTCATGATAGTTTTATTTTTTAAAAATAAATATTTATAATTTGATTATCATAAATATAAAATATTAAAATAATTATTATAAAATGTGGTATTGATTTTGCGTGAAAAGTAGTTATAGTTTTAAGGTATTTTTTTAGTGGAAAATAATGTTTTTATTTTCAACAAATAAACATGTTTTTGAGTTTTTTTTAAATAAAACTCAAAATTAAAAAAAAAATTTTTTTATCATTGAACATAATTATTGTGTCTTATATATAGTACATGCATTGAAGTGATGACGGTTGTTTTTCAAAGTATTTTTTATTTAAAAATATATTAAAATATAATTTTTTATTTTTTTAAAAAATATTTTTGATACTAATATATTAAAATTATTTAAAAATATAAAAAAATTATTTTAAATAAAAATATAAATACCAAATAAGAGTGTAGTATAAAAAAAGACAAGTCAAGTCTTGAAGGTTGCGAAGAAAAACCCATGAAAAATATATTATTTTTTTATATTAAAAAAAATAATTTTAAAAATACAATTACTAATATATCTACTATTATTCCGAACACGTAACCCAAAAAAAATCCCAAAAATAACCACTTTTTTCACGTGACTTCTCTAATGGTCCCACACTTGTCTGAAGACCATCGCCTTTCTCCACAAAGCAACAATTCACTTGTCCAGAAGCCAAGGTCCAGTTTGCCCTGTCATGGAAACTGGAAAACTGTTCCTGCTTTTT
>Ga0325411_1001350_pt1 | contig 27316 bp, 12 predicted proteins | sample PopdelMetagenome_13_FD_206181 | JGI IMG/M metagenome (GOLD analysis project Ga0325411, IMG submission 206181) | Populus deltoides microbial communities from Bellville, Georgia, United States - Xylem-PdIQD-R4 | ecosystem: Host-associated > Plants > Phyllosphere > Stem > Wood/Secondary xylem...
TATTTTTATATAGTTTTCATGAGTTCATTATTTTTTATATTTTACATGAATATTATGAAAACATGATTTTGTTTTAGACTTGCTGAGTTAGTATTGCTAAAATAACTTGTTACTAATAAAGAAGACATTTTTTATAAAAGAAAAAAAAAACAAACAACGAAATGAGAGATTTACCTCAACTAATAATTTTCCCTTCTTAAATGTAAATTATTAGAATTCTTGTAAATATTTATTTTAATTGTCTTGAGATTTTATTAAAAAAACAATGTTGTTAAAAAAAAGGCATAAATAAAGAGTGAGGACTTCAATTTAAAAAATACACTTTCTCGTTCAAAACTTAAGTGTTGCCAACTTTAGTGGATATTTATTTTAATTTCTAGAAAATTAAATAAAAATTCCATGACCAAGCACGCTTGGACTTTTACTTCTTAAACCAAGCATGCAAGCCTAGACCTCTATGCCCCCACAGCTCATGGCCTTCTCTTTATTTATGATTAGTTTTATTTTTTTAATTAGATTTTTATTTAATATAATCTCTATTATTTTTAAATTGTTTAATTTAACTATTTTAAAATAGTAATAAATCTTTTCAATAATTTCTATAATGTCATAATACCTTTAAGAGATTATTATAATTTATTTTTATGTTTTTTAACTAAATTTAAGATAAATAGGTTATATTTGCATTGTGTATATAAACGAACAAAAATATTTGTACTTAACAACCATAATAAATACTCAAGATAAATAAAAGAAAATATGTAAAATGAAAAAGGATAGTCAAAGATAAAATATTTGTATTTGTATTTATCTTTTTTTTTTATAGAGAAAACTAACTTCCCACTCGGATCTTTAATTAGTATTTTTATTTTTTTTCAAGTTATTAATTAATATTTTTTTTTTAATTTTTTATATAAAATATAGATATTATCTTAGTATTTCTTGGTTAACAAATGTCTTGATAACGAAAATTACTTCTATAATTTTGATGTCGTTTTATCTTATGTTTGAAATTAATTTAAAATCCTAATTTAGAGTATCCAGCTCCTTATTTTGTAGCTAAAGCAGCTAAACAAGCCATTTTAACTAGAACATGCATGTTCTCTAATGAGTCATTAATATTTTATTATTTTACTATTATTCAAATAATATATGAAATGAATATTCAAGTATATGTTATTTCATGTTGTTGATTGTTTTCAAATTATATTAAAGAATTTTCTAATTATTCAATGACATTTTTGAAAATTAATTCTTTTATTATAGTAGAAATTAAAAATAATAAATAGAAAATAAATACACTTAAGGACATAATAAAAATTTAAATAATGAACACTAATTAAAACTTCTATTATGTTGTTTATCTAATATCTTCATTTCACGCATTTTATAATATTAAACTAAATTAATATTGAAGGGATGCTTGAGTATCTATCAACATTTTTCTCTCTTTTTCTTAGGTTTTCTTGCATAATAATAATAATAATAATAATAATAATAATAATAATCTGTCACTTATTTCAATTTGGAGATACATTACTGCAAAACAAGAAACACATCAATGCCCATTAAATGACATTTGATATATTCATTTATAGTAAATTTACTATAAAGTGCCAAAGCATTTTGTAATGGCTTCATCCACTTCCCAAAGGGTGCCCACAGAATAATCAAATAAGAAGAAATTGAGGTCCTAATTCGTCATAGTTTTATAGTCCAATGCTTAGCCATTATGCGGACGTTTTTTTTTTTTTTTTTAATATATATATATATATATATATATACATGCCAAACAGAAGAAGAACAATGGAACAATCTGCACATGGACATTGTTGAATTGGTAGTTGGATTTTCTCCATGAAGGTTCATGGGCAAGTAGTTTTTTGTTTGCAAAGATCACATATAGAATTATGTTGGGGGTTCGCTTTGTTGGAAAACAATGTCTTTTGGATTGTGTAGCTAGCCCATGCTTACCTCAGAATCTATGACTTGGGCCTATTTTGTGGCACCATAATCCCCAAAGTTATATTTTAGGCACTCTTTTCTTTTTATAAGAGTTTCTACAATGGCTGAGCAAAAATCAAGGCCGTCAACTCGATTTCTACCGAGTAGAGGTTGCAGCTGGAGCTTCGAAACCTTTCCGAGTAAGCACAACAGGTCCGAAGATCTCCCACATGTTTTTTTGCGGACGATATGATGTTATTTGCAGAAGCGAGTACTCATCAAATGGGAAAAATCATGTCTTGCTTGAACGAATTATGTGTTTGCATCAGGTCAGAAGTTCAGTGTTAGCAAAACTAATTTATTTTTCTCCAGAAATGTGACAGTGTCGCTACCTAGAAGCAGCAGCAGGGATTGTGGTTTTAGGCGAACCGAGGACTGGGGCAAGTACTTGGGAGTTCCTCTACTGGCTACTGCATATATCAGCGTATCACGTAGCAAATCCATGGATACCTCCTTGAGAATATGCAGAAGAAGCTGGCTAGATGGAAGTCTAATAACCTCTCACTACTAGGACGTACGTATTACACTCTGCAAATCAGCTCTATTCACCATTCCTCTTTATCCAATGCAGTCCACAATGCTTCTTAAGAGTATCTGTAATGAGATAGAAAAGATTTCTGCAAAATTCGGTCGCAGGCATGCCAAGGTGCGAGCTGGTCAATAGGAAGTAAACAATGTGCTCGATTTGGGACCCTTATTTTTAGGTTTTAATAATTTCTTCTTCTTAAGTATTTTTTTTGAATATATATTGTTTTTTTTTTTCCTTAATTAAAGGTTTGATAAAATTAATACAAAGATTCAAGCCCATTTCATTCTTCAATCTCCAAGATCATGTCATCAATATGCTAGGGTTGATGGCATCGTGTCGTCAAAGCCAACTTCCTTCGATCTCATGCCACAGAGAGATCATGTTATGGCCAAATAATGAATGGACCACACCATCGTCGTCATATCTAAAAGGCTTGAGGAAATTAAGTGGCTTGATAATTATGCACCTTTACTGCACCTCCCCACGCTCACACAAACTGTCTCATCAGGCATTCATGCTACCTTTTGTAATGGGCCGTGCTATGCAGAAGCCTAGCTAGACATGCTTTTCACTGTCTACTGCATGAAACCTAGACATATAATTAAGAAAGGCTTGCTTCCACGAGTTAAATGCGAGTTTACTGATAGTAGATCATCTCAAAGAACTATCATATATATATATATATATATATATATATATATATATATATATATATCGAAGATTGTACATTAGCAGCCATTAGAACCACAGAAGCTATCTATATCCATAAAGCTAGGAGGAGGTCATCCACATTAATTGTACTTGCTAAATAAATGTATATCAGGCATGTTATTGGTTGACTGTATTCTTCTTGATCCCATTTGTTTTCCTAAATCATACTTATATGACATCATTGACACATGAACAAGGTTTATGGGGGTATTTTAGCACATGCCGTTAATCTCTATGTTTTTTTATTAAAAAAACAAAAAGGGAATCATAGGTAACCTTAGTCTATACTAGCTGTCTACCCGTAATATGCCATGGGGTACTTTTTATATATTAAAAATAATGTTCATTTAGTGTAAATATATTTTTGAAAAGAAAAAATTTGTCACACCAATTAAAAACCAGATTGTATTAAATAAGTTATTTTTATTTTAAATAAATAATAAAAAAATAGATAGTAACAGCTAATAGATAAAATTTTAAAAAATGATAGCCATAAACACTGAATTTTTTTTTTTTGGTAAACAAGAAGCAAGCCAACCCAAGTTAACCTGTTAAAAGCCTGACCTAAGTCATAAGATTGAGATAACCCGATGAAAAAAAATATAAAAAATCATAAAGCTAAAAAGAAAATAAGGAAAAACATAATAAAAAACCAACATTAATTTTTTAAACTCATGATTCAAGACATTAGACCAAAAACACTATATTTAGAAAAACCACAAAGCCCAATTCTCAATTAATTAAATATTGAAGGATTAACTTGAAAAAAAATATCAATTACATAAATGGATCCTAAATAAAAAATAACAATTAAAAGAATGAGGATAAAAATTGAAATACAAAATAGATTTTATTTTTGATTGAAGGGTGAAATTGAAAAGAAAAATTAATTGAATAAAAGGACCAAAAAAACAATTAAAAGAATACTGATCAAAATTGAAAAAAATATTTGATTAAAGGGTTAAATTGAAAAGAAAAATCAATTCAACAAAAAGCCTAAAACAAATAATCAAAAGAATGAGGATTAAATTGGAAAAAATAATATATAGAAAATTGGGATGGAAGAATGAAATTGAAAACAAATAAAACTTCTACAAAAGAGCTAATAATAAAAATTAAAAAACAAAATAATAAGGACTAAAGTTGAAATATCAACAACAAAGAGGGTCAAACTGTAATGTTTTAGGGAGGTGAGAGAAAATAAAAAAAATCCATTGGCAACAAACCGGACCACCACTACCAATATGAGCTATTCCATCAAGAAGAGGACGTGATGAAAGTTCCGACAACACGACAAAATGATATTTTTGGATGCAAGAGGCGTTGCATGTACCCTAACGTTTTTATTTTTTATTTTTGATCAAGTACCAAATTGCCTCTAAGTTGACTTGATAATAACAAAAAAAAAGCCATTTGACACTAGTTTTTAATTTTTTTGCTTTTTAAGAGTATTTTGGTAATTTCACTATGCTTTTTAATTTTTTATTGTTTTTTATATTTGGTCAAAAATCAAATTGCTCCTTAGCAAAAAAAACATTGTGAAAATACATAAAATGCCCATTGATGTCAGTTTTAGATTTTTTTGCTTCCAATAGTATTTCGGTTGTTTCAGTGTGTAATTAAAATTAAAAAATATTTATCTATCCTCAGTCACTTTGGTAATAACTAATGAGCCCTCGCTAGTCAAAATGGGTCGTATTTAGATATCTTTTGGTTGCTCCCTCCATTTATGGCCCAATTGTAACCTTTAACCCCCTTTTTCTTTAGACTTTCTAACATAAAAAGCCTTTTTCTGTAATTGGATCGAAGATCGAATTGATTATAGAAACATAAGTTTAATTAGTCAATTTATTTGTGAACAAGGAAAAATATTATCTAGATGACCTAAATTATGTGATTGAATAAATCCTTCTTTATTTGTTACTAGTTAAGGACTCCTTCTACTTTTCCTTCTTCATATTCGGATTCATATTTTTTATAAAGAAATCTCTGATTAATGATAGAACAATATTCATTTTGCATCATATCTAAGATTGAGAGTTATGTAAGAAGAGTTTTTTTTTTTTACTTTCAAAGTGAGTGTTAAATATCTGGTTTGCATGAGCAGGCTTCGTAAAATCAAGTAGCCAATAGAATAAATGATGTAGTATAATCTATATTGTATTTTTTTTAGCTATTTTACCTTTTTATCGAATGACATGTGCATTCTGAAATTTTCCATCATTTATTCTTAATATAAAGTTAAAAGAAGACCTAAGATCAAAAGGGAGTATAATGAAATTCTTGAAATTCTTTGATTTTTTTCCCACAAAAATGATATGATTTATTTATTTGATCTATGAAGACAACAAATAATTAGTTATAAAAAATTAATGTAATTATAAGAAGTATAAATATGACTTCAATACTCTTGAAAGTTAATGTTAAATTTTTTGGGTGGAGTAATAAAATTACCATTACACTATTAGAGTAAACAATGTAAATGGATGTGGATGAACAAGTATTTTTCAAAAGGGTTTTAACTTTTGTTAATAATGTAGGTAGTTTTTTCTTCCTAAATTTTCAAAATTATACTCCATTCTTCTAAAAAGTTAAAGACCTTTTTTTATGCAAATATTGGGCTAGCAAATCCATATCTAAAATTGAGAAATTTAGCATTCCATCGTAAATGGGTTGAGAATAAAAAAAAATAAATTTGAAAATATATATAAAAAATGTTTTTTTTTATAGAATTACATGTTGGAATTAAAATAATTAATTTAATTGTGACAGAATTTAAAATTCCGTTGCAAGGATTAAAATTAAAAAAATTGAAACTTAAAAAAATAAAATAAAATATATTTTATTGTTTTTAATAAAACCAGCGATGAAATTAAGGGTAAGTTTATAGAATTTTTCGTAAAACTATTTTTACCTTTTCACTAGCAACACCTATTGATTTTATTTAAAATCAACAACAAAAACTTTTTTTAAGAAAAATATTAGGTACTTGTATAGTGCTCATTCGCTTATATAAAAGAGATCCACCTTCGTAAGCATTTAGAGTTGGATTAATTAGCGGTTTTCATCGCTCCTTTACATGACATGCATCGACTATCCTCCCTTCCCTTAATTCCCTTCCTAGATACTTGGTGTGAATGAGATTTAATCTATTTGGTATTATAAGAATATTCACGACAGAGAGTCATGAATATATTTTTTTATTTTTTTAATTGATTAATAATTATTATTTTTAAAATTCAATTATTACAATGTTTATATTTTAATGACTATATTTCAATGATTATATTTTTAACGGTTATGCTTTAACATATAAAAAAAACTATTTAAACTCTTATTTTCATTCATTATTTCTCTCACTTTCTCCATCTCAACTATATTTTTTATTAATTTTTTTGTCCATTCCATCTTTATGGCTTCTAAATATTTCTTACATAAAATGTTCTTTCATGGTGATGACTCTAACGATGATTTCAAATTATTTGCAGCAGTTGTAATTAAAGAAAAGCAGCAAGCTAGTGCGGGATGATCATCATGCTGACATGGTCCTTCCATTCCATGTCGTATGTGGACATCGAAACGAAACAAGTGTGAGACAGGTAAGAATATGAAAAAGAAATCACCACTTGGTTTTATGGTAATTAAAAAACCTAACTAGTCTTTTAAAGGTTCTCAATAAAAGATTGATTACGTAATAGAGAATATAAACATCACCTTATACATCTGTCACTATTATTTATTGTTTTTGGTGGTTTGTTAGTTGTGAGCTAAAGTTGTTGGCAACCGTGGTTGGTTGGTGTGGAGGGTTGATTGACGGTCGTTGATGAGTAGTTATTGTAATGACATTACTGTGAGTGAATGAGTGGGCGTTAATTGGTGATAGGAGTAAAGGTTCGCGGTCAATGATGTAGGGACTGATTAACAGTTGTTATGGTTGATAATACAGAGTGACCCAATGGTGAGGAATGTTTGAGAAAAATAAAAAGTCATTAGTGGTGACATGAAGAGAATAATTAGCTGTAGAAGGGAGGGGAATTTCCATTCTCTTCATTTTTTTAACAAATGAAAAGTGATTGTGAGTGTGAAAGAGAGAGTTGTGAAAAATAAGAAAATGATGTTAGGAAGAGATAAAGAGGACCGAGTCTTCTTTATGTGAAAAAAGAATATCTAGTATACAAAAAAGTTTAGTTAGGTTTTTTAGTGTGTATAGATGAGAGGTTGAAAGAGATTAGAAAATTAGGTGAGAAACAAATTCTTCTTCTTCTTCTTCTTTCTTTCTTTCTTTCTTGTTGCATTTTTCACTCCACCATTTTCTTATGTTATTTATTTACTTCTTGCCTCTTCTCACTGTTCACACTCACTTTTATTTATAATGACACAAAAAACTCTTCTCCTCTTCTTTTTTTAACTTTCCACAACCTTCCTTTTCATTCTTGTATTTATGCACTCATTTATTTTGTTATTTTCATTTTTGAATTGATTGGTGGTGGGGTTTTCAAAACTGAAATTGGTCCCCATCCTTTCCACTACTCCATTATACTCATTAAAAAAATTATCTCATTTTCTTCTAATTGATATCTTTTTTTTATTGATTTATTATTTACTATTAGGTTTTCATGAAGAAAAACTCATACAAGCTAAAAAGAGGACTGCATGAAATTTAAATATTTTTTAATGTGAAAGGAAAAATAAAGATGGTTTTTTCTCATTTCAAGCGTAAGTAATTAGAGCTGATAAATCTTAACTCATCCAATATAGTTTGTTTGGGTTTGCAAAGAACCGTGTCTCACAAGTATATGACTATCAAATCCACTACATACCATTATGCATATATCTAAAATGCAGCTTTAATTTCATTTGATTGTAATTTGTATTTGTTTGTTTTATTTAGCTTTTCTTGGGAGTCTCTTCCCATTAGGTTATACATGTTTGTAATATTGACTCACTGGTCCGCTGACTTTGTTACTTTTAATCTATAATATATTCTTACACTTTGATAAAAAAAAAAAAAGCAGTTTTAAAGACTTTATGTGTGGGTTATTCTTTTTTTTATTCAAGTTATTAGTCATTTTAGAGTGAGAATTGCTTAATTACTTGTTCGACATCCTATAAACAAGATGTTGAAACACTATTTTAAGAAAACATCAAATTATTTTTGAAATCAAAAGCATATTTATTTATTTATTTAATAAAAGATTTTCATAAAACCGACTTGGTCTCAATCTTTTGAAAGGGTAGGGGTGCTTTTTAGCATCTTGATGGATCTTAGAGTTCAACCATTTTGATAAATTATCATTATATTAATCAAGTAAAGAGGAAGATTAAAATGTCAAACGATACTTTCCTAATAACATTTATTCATTTAAAAACAATAATACCACAGACAAAGATATTGAAAATGAAAGTACAGTATAGTCCCCAAAACTTAAAAACCCTATTTACATAAACAAGTTTTCAACAAAATATGAAATTGCATGCATATGTCATATAGGCTCCTTACCTCCCTAGGTCTTCTCCAGTTTCTCTAGTGCATTTTTAGCTACCCTATTATAAGTTGTTTCCTTCTTATGGTCACATTCCAACCTACATCCCCAGAATCCTTAAATTTGACTTTGAGGCCTTTCTTCCTATATTTTTCATGTAGTTTGGTTGCAAGATGCTTCCTCAATATTTATGGGTAAATAAATGGTTTCATCACACCCTTGAATATTCCTCATACAATGTCAAATGATTGTTTATTGTCTTCATATATTGCTCCTACAACTGTTTCTGCATATGAGCTAGGGTGTTTGGTGTTTTAATGAACCAATATGAGTACAAAGGATAATCCAAGATGTCCTTTGTGAATCTTCTAATTTGTTCATCTAAGAGAGGATTTTTACAGTGCAGATATCTATGTAAGTTGTGTTTAAGGGATATTCGGGCAAACTTTTTTGTACCCCTATAAACATCCTTGAGTTGTGTTAGAATACCTGGTAACAAGTATGGGTACTCGAAGTGCTATTGTTTTACAATAAGGAAGTTTAATATGGAATCACATATATACTCTAGAAACCTAGAAGATGGTTTCTCATCAATGAAAGAGTTATGTATAAAGGCGTGTTCCAACAACTTTTTGTTGCTAAACTTGTAGCCAAGGATATCTTACACTTGTTTAAGAGTTCGCGACCATCTCATCCTTATTGGCTCAAGAGAATCAATTGGTTGTTCATTTTCCATGACTTATCATTATGCCATTTCAATAATTGGGTGATCCTATTCTATCTTGAACTTAGATAGAGCTTTTAGTTTATCTTGTAATTTTTGAAGAAGATGTTGTTGTTCCTATAGAAGGCCTAGTAAGTCATCTTCACTTCTTACTTTTGCCAAGGCCACCTCTAAACTTATCTTCCTCTTTTTACGTTTGGTTCTTTAAATATGCGTCGATTATTTCATGGTTTTCAACATGCACGAGCTTTAAAAAGGCACTATATATCTTCTGGTGTAGAGAGGAAGATGATGATAGGATTGCCTGTATTTGAGATCCAAGCTACAAAATGAGGTTTACTATTGAATATTTTGGTGCATCTTCTAATATCTTTATAAATAGGGCTTCTTAAGCTAGTTCAAACATACACGTGAGCATGAATATCACCTCCATCATGATGTCTATGCTTTTAACCCTTTGAGTAAATTCTAAAAGGGATTTGGATGTTGGGTGGCTCATATTTCTTCATTCACTAGAGTGCATACAAAATGAATGAAATATGCAAATGGATGCATCATGCAAAATTGTATGCATGTTATTTATTATTGTCTTAAAAAATTTCATCTTATTCGATAGGATGTAACCTATTATATGCATATGAGATAAGTTACTACCTAGTCTCAAAGGTCTTTCGTTGGTTAATGATCGTCCTTAAAAAGATTGATATGTGTTTTATAAGGAGTGTAAAGATAAAGATTGTGAGTAATATCAGATCGTCATACCAATCACTACCAAGTAAACTATTAGATAAGAGTTGGATGGTTTTATATGTGTTACCTGGGCTGAAGACCATTAAGGTGCCATAAATTCCCTACTTATATAAAGCAATATAAGTGCAATAAATAAATGTTGTGTTGTATATGCATGAGTTCGGTTCCATATTCAATCAAAGAAAATAGAGAAAAAATACATGAAATACAAGATAAACAAACAATAATAGAGAAAACAGCTTATCATCACTAAACAAACAAAAAAAACTTATCCTTTAAAGATCTCTAGTGGAGTCGTCGCTCTATCGCATGTGGACATCAAGGTAAAATAAGTGTGAGGAAAGTAAGGATATGAACATAAAGTTCTCACCTAGTTTTATGGTAACTACATGTTTAAACTAACTTTTTATGTACACTAATAGGTGTTTATATAGGGTGTTTAGTAGAGAATAAATGTATTATGTGGTAAAAATTTGTTACTTTGCATATAACCTTTGAGGTTCTTTTGTTTTTAGTTGGGAATTTTAATGAAACACTGCATCATTTTGATATAAGCAATATGTACCTGAATTTCATTGGTTTAAAGGAATTTTGCAACTTCATTACAAATTGTAACTTACTAGAGTATCATTTAATTGGTCATTGATACACTCGATTTCAAGGACAATCAATAAACTGTATTGATAGATCTTTTACAACCCCAAATTGTCATCTAATATTTTCAGGGTTAACACTCACACGTTATCCTAAAGACTTGTCAAACCACTATCAAATATAGCTAGGAATGTAGTTATAAAACTAGGGATGGAAAGCATTTAGGTTTCTCAACTATTAGATTGAACAACCATTATTTTTAGAGAAACTCTAAGAGTTCTAGTTGAGACATGTTTTGAGCACACTAGCAGTTTTTGATTGGTAAAAAGATTGGTTATTTGGCATCTAAAATTAAAAAATAAAACAAAACTAAATTTGACAATCAACATAAAAAGTTGTTGCAAATTCATAATCATCTTCAACAATTGGAAAAGAAAGGGGATAATCATTCTCTAGCTTAGCAAGAGATCATCGAATTGCATAGCCTAAGCTCTGAGCACTAGAAAGTAAGTATATATGTTGAAGCCATTTAGAGGAAAAAGTCTAGACATACTTGGTGTAGATTGGGAGATGGAAACACAAAATTCTTCCATTTAATAGCCAATATCAGAAGGGGATAAAATAATATTGAAGTGATTTTGGATGGCTTCATGATAGCTAATGAAGTGATTCATGGTATCAAGAAAGGTGGTCAAAATGGGTTTCTATTGAAAGTAGACTTCAACAAGACTTTTTGATTCTGTTAATTAGGTGTACTTAGAAGAAGTAGTACACGGGGTTTAGAAATGAATTTGCTATCTTAAGTTCACAAATGTATTTCAAGATCTCAACTGGCAATTCTCATTAATGGCTCTCCAAGCCAAGAATTTAGAGTTCAATATGGTCTACCATAAGGTGATCCTCTCTTCCCATTACTCTTGACATGTCAATTAAAAGGCTTCAACTACAAACTACTTTAAAGGCATTGATTTTAGAAATTGGAAATTTCTCGGTCATCTCTAATATACAAACGACACTTTGATGTTTATGCAAAATAAGTATAGATCATTGACTCATCTAAAAAGGATTTTGAGGTGGTTCAAATTGATATCAGGCCTCAAGGTTAATTTTCATAAGAGCTCTCTTATAGGTTATAACCTTGATGAAGATTATAGGACTGATATGGTAAATACAATTTACTATAAATGGAACACATTGCCAATCCAATACTTAGGAATACCTTTGGGTGCAAACCTGAAAAGACTTTCAACATGGAAGCTGATTGTTAATTAAATTATAACAAGACTAGAAAGATGAAAAAAAAAACAGGTTTTTAAGCCTAACTAGATGTATGTGCCTTCTAAAAACTATTCTCTCCTCACTACCATTATATTATATGTTAGTATTTCTAATGCAACGGGTGTCGCCAGAGTTATATCATCAACTCAAAGATGATTTATGTGGGATGGAATTTCAGATGGATAGAAGCTTTACAAGGTTTCTTGGAATGTTGTTGTTAGAGCAAAAGGCAAAGGTGGTTTGGGTATGGTGTCTTTGCAAGGAAAAAATAAAGCAATGTTATTCAAGTGACTATTGGGATTGGGAGATAATAATTGCAAGGTTTCTTGATGCTAAGGAATTTAATCCATCCCGGTCAAGCCTTGTGTCCAATATATAATGTTGAAATCAAGCATGTGCGGCATTTATTTCTACATTGTCATGGTTCTTAGAAATTTTGGCAGCATTTCATAAACTAGCTTGGATTTAGTTGGTGTATGCCTCAAACAACTGAACAACTTCTTTATCAGTGAGGTACTCTGACTATAAGCAGATTTTAAAGGAAAGTCTTAGCTCTGTTAGCGTTGGTGTCTTATGGGGTATCTGCAATGCCAGAAACAGATTCAATTTCTTAGGATGAGGTGATGAATTAAAACAAAATGTTTGACTTTACACTTCACTTGCTATCACTTTGGTTAAAGCCATTGGCTACAAACTTTATATACTTAGAAAATGATCTATTCAGAGAACCTCCAATGATTTTAAAGTGGATAAACTAGTGATGTTCTCGTAGTCATGAATAACTCTTTTTCTTTGATAGAATATTTATTTTTTCATATCTTATATAACTTTCTCCCAACTTAGTAGAGTTCTATATTCATCAATAAATTCGACTATTATATAAAAAAATATATAATATTTACATGTGTTTTCTTGTTTTTTTATACGAATCCCACATAAAAAAACAATTACCAAACTCTATTCCCACCATATTTCTAAACACATAATCAAGTAGTAAGGGAGTGGAAGCTGGAGGAAGCCATAATCAAGAAGGATTAATTAATTCAAGGCCCTGATATAATACTTAAACTCCCCACTTCTCTATATATCTGAAGCTTTAAAAGGAGGTTTGGCATCAAATTTCCCAAGTCAACCTCATCCCTGCGTGCAACCATGGAAGAATGTCAATGGTATCATTTTAAACCATCTTATAGCTTAGCTTAGAATATACCCGTCTCTCCGTTTTTCAAAGTTAATAGAATATACTCGTCTGCTTACAGTAGCTAATAGCTAGGAATTGTAGGTTAGGGTTCCGGACATTGGCTCTATAGAGTCAGTTCTCTTTATAGCTAGTTAGCTAGGCCAAAAATCAAATTATAAGTACCATATATATTTAATTCTATAATATATTTGTCACCTCAGTAATTGATTAATTCAATTCGCTTTCATTTATTTCGTACATGAATGCTAGGCAAGCTTTGCCTTTGGTGCACAAAAATTGGCTTTTGACTCACTGTTCTATAGGAACAATGTTGTAGCAATAATTAAGCAATAATGATAATATCCAATTTCAAAGAGGACAAAAGGGCACCCAACCATCCACTTAAATTGAATCGATCATTCCATCATGATAATGACCAAGGGATTTGTATCATATCCTCAAGGTAACTGAGGGCCTGAGGGGCAGCTAGCTGCATGCTCCCAGACCGTGCATTGACACAGATATTGACACTACCCCAAGAAATGAATTTAATCTATAATATGAGAGAGAGAGAGAGAGAGAGAGAGAGAGAGAGAGAGAGAGAGAGAGAGAGAGAGAGAGAGAGAGAGAGAGAGAGAGAGAGAGAGAGAGAGAGAGAGAGAAGGAGGGGTAATTCCAAAAATGATGCGCAGTAACTCTCTTAGCAAAAGTGTAACTTCATTGCATTACAGTATAAATAAAAAATATCTGGTAATTTTACTGTATATCACCTTATAATAAACTATTCATTTTAATAGTTTTTTTTTCTAAATTTATATATTTTTTTAATTTTATATTTCAACTAAAAATTAAGCTTTATAATTTATTATGATTTGCTTTATATATGATTAGTTTGATCTTATGACTTGTATCATAGTTTTAACGGGTTAATTCGGTAGACTCAAGATTTTTTTAAATGACATTATTTTTTTTATTTCATCATTCAATATTGAATTGATTGAGAATTAGGTTTTTTATTTATTTGAGTTTATTTTTATAAGATTATCTCAGTCTTATAACTCAAATAACGGATTTAATGAGTTAACCCAATTGATTCAAGTTTCTCTTTATCTTTTTATAATGGTATTTTTTGTAATTCATCTTTCAGCAAGGAGTTGATTATGAATTAAGCTTTGTGATTTATTTTTATTTTTTTATGAGGTTATCCCGGTTTTATGACTCGGGTCACGTGTTTTGTGGGTTAACCTTGGTAGACTTAAGTCGTTTTATTGTATCCTGTTTCTAGATTGATTTTTTTTATAAAAAAAATCAATGTTTAACAATGAATTTATTGAAAATTGAGCTTCATACTTTGTTTTGATTTGCTTTTTATCAGATTATGATAATCTCCTGACTTTAGTCGCATGTTTGACAAGTTAATCCAATTTGACACAGGTTATTTTTTTGTTTTTTCTATGAGATTATCCTGATCTTATAACCCGAGTCACAATTTTGACATATTAACTAATGTCAATTTTTTTGTTATTTTTCAATTAATTTTTTTCAATTATATTCTTCAATAATGGGTTGATTGGGAATTGAGTTTCATAATTTGTTTTGATTTGTTTTATATGGAGTTAACATGGTTTCATGATCCAAGTTGAGGATTTGGCAGATTAATCCGGGTTGACCCGGATCGATTCAATATTATATTATCATTTCAAACTTATTTTAAAAAAATATACTATCTACAAGTTTTGTGAATCAAATTATGTTTTTATTGGTCATTCGAGTTTTCCTTAGACCCATCAAATCGATAAGGTTACATCGAGTTAGTCTCCACATTGTTAAAAAAAATTACTAGAAAAATGTTTGCAATTCTAGGATGCTTTTTTTTTTGTATGTATAACAAAAATTTGATCCCACCCACGACATATCGCGGGATAACGATCTAATTCTAGCTATACCACAACCAATACTCATATGTTAACATAAAGAAAGGACAACCATAACATATAATCAAACAAGGGAGCAAACATATGTATTGAACTCTATGAAATACATGCATGTGATGGAGAACTAGAAATAGATGGGGATGTAAGAAATGTGGTGAACATTTGAGGGGAGAGCAAAAATGTACAAAATAAGAGACAATTCACGATCTATACATAAATATTGTGCCTATGTCAAATAGTACAAAAGGCATATAAATTAATATATGTAGAAAAGGAGAGAAAAAAAGAGAAATCATAAAGGGTTGTTAGGTCAAGAGAGAAAATGTAGACAAAGAAAAGGTCGAGGGAGGCAGGAGGAGGAGAGGGGCAGTTCGGATTTAGAGCAAGTGTGAAAGGCACGAGACAGAAGGAGAACAATAAATGAGAGGTAAAGGAAGGGTGATGAGGCATATGATAACCCTCATGATCGTCACGTCGTTTTTCATTTGCTACTCCCGATAATCCTCCCAGAATTCCACGCTTCCCTTCCTCATCTTCTTTCTCTCTCTCTCTCTCTCTCTCAACTTTTTTTTGCTTTTGTCCTCTCCTATTACTACTACTACTAGAGTATTGTATACTTACTTTCTCACACTTGAAAAAACACAAGACTTGTCTTTCTATTTCTCACTCTAGCTAAGATACAGCCTAGTCAACTTCATGTCTTGCCCTCACTTTTGTTTTTGTTCCATAATAAACCAACACATATAACACCCATTTCTTTACCTATCTCTTTGTAGATGTAGATTTGTAGTGATCAATCCACATCTCTTTAAAGTCCGGAAACTCAAATTCTGCTTCAATCTTTAACCCTTTTAAAATAAATAAAATAATAAAAATTAATCACTACTTCTCTATATTTCTTGCTCAGCAGCTTACCCCCAACATTTTCAACTAGGGCAACACCTTTTACTATAAATGAATAACATCTATTACCTATGTCGTAAAGGTAGGGGCAACATTTTTTGAGTCACCTTCTAGCTAGCTCCATACTATTCCCTTGCATGCTCCTTTCCTGTTCCTGCTAAACCATGACCATTTTTTTCAGCCCAATTATTTCAACACACATTTCCCTGTGAGGAAAAAAAGGAGTGGGAGGGATCTACAAAAGAATCTACTTTAGTACTCCTCTTCTTCTGGTTTCACTATATATCCAGTTCTGTCGCTAAAACTTTCCATTCTGTTCTCTTTAACCCTTCTCTTATTTGTCCTTCAAGCTTGTTTATACGAAAATGTGGATGATGGGTTATAATGATGGTGGTGAATTCAACATATCAGATTCTTTCAATGGCAGGAAGCTTAGGCCACTAGTTCCAAGGCCAATACCCTCTACAAACAACACTCCAACTGCATCTAGTCCTCCTTGCCTTGGCAGTCGCCTTCATAACACCGATTTCTTTGCACTCAATCAGTATCATCTGGGTATGCATCTTTCTTTTCTTTTCTCTCTCTCCCTCTGTATGTCTGTCTGTCTATTCAGGTGGGAGTTACTACTTGAATGTAAATAAATTATAGCCCTTCATGTTTGCTTTTGTAGCAAGTATGGCTGATCAAAACAAAAGAGAATTCAACACACAGCCAGTTGTAATGAGCTCAAGATGGAATCCAACACCGGAGCAGTTAAGGACCCTTGAAGATTTGTATCGAAGAGGGACTAGAACACCCTCAACTGACCAAATTCAAGACATAACCGCACAGCTTCGTAGATATGGAAGGATTGAAGGAAAGAATGTGTTTTACTGGTTTCAAAACCACAAGGCAAGAGAAAGGCAAAAGCGTCGACGTCAAATGGAATCTGATTCTTTTGATGGTCATCAGCAAAATGGACATGGTATTGAAATCTTTGAAAGGAAAGAATCAGGTAAGAAAGAAAGAAAGAAAGAAAGAAAAAAACCCTTCAATATTAGAGTATCAACAAGCCCTTTTAGAGTTATTTCCAATCCTGGGCTTGGAAAAGATAGAAATGTTTGATATGTACGGCTTTCGGTGAATTCCATTTTGTTGTTAGTTAGAGAAGCCTGCTAGCATGTATGTCTTGCTTTTTAGTATTGCAATTGTTGGTTTTAGAGAGGTGTAAAGTTGCGTAATCTTTTTGTTTTTCTTTTTGTCTACAGAGGCAAGTAGGACAGGTTATGAAGGTGAACAAACCAAGAACTGGGCTCCCTCTACAAACTGCAGTACACTATCAGAGGTCTATTCTTTTTACTTACTATATAACCTTCCTTTGTCTTTCTTAATGGATTAAGGAAGGCTCCTTTTGTCTTAAAAAGAGAAAAAATTTAGTACAATACCTTTACTTTAATCCCTAAAAAGGAACATAACACAAACATTAATTAAGCAGTTTTAATAATGTTGTTATGATTAGAAGTGCATTTTCCTTTGGTTTTAGGTTTATAGAGTTTAAAGAAGAAGCTTATGTAGTAGGGAGATATGGAATTGAAGAAACAACAAAAACTTTGTTGGGAAATGAAAAGGGTTTAAAAGCTGCATTCCTTCCTTTCTGTCGGGGCTGCTGTTATGAAACTAGCTGGGTTTTTTGGGTCTTGTGCTTATTATGCATTCATGGCATTGTGAAGGCCAGTTCTTTGGGCACCCTTTCTTTTTTTTTTTTTTATATTCCATGGAATATATATCTGGGCACCTTGATAATGAAAAGACAAAATACCAACCCTAGCAGTAGAAGCAATTTGGCTTCTTACACTCTTCAATAGTTTTGATTTTTGTTGTTGTTATTCAGAAATAACTCGTATACAAACCGTGACCCCATTATTACTTGAATACTGTTAGAAAGTAGTATAGATTCATATGCAAACAACACAAGGATCATAGAGTTTTTTGGCACTACTCAAATTCTTTTTTCTTTTTCTTTTTCTTTTTCTTTTTTTAATAAGACAATAGCATGAAAAATCATGTTTTGCATGGTCTTCATTAAATTTCAGGAATCTGTTTCAATATCAAGGGCAACAAAAGGAGCAATGGCAGAGTACTGTAGACCAGATGGATGGATGCAACTCGATGAAGGAGAATTACAGCATAGAAGGAACTTTATAGAAAGGAATGCCACGTGGGAGATGATGCAGTTGTCTTGTCCATCTCCCACCCACCAAAGAAACACTATCTCTAGTACTAGTAGCACTACAACTATGTCAAAACAAGGAACAGCAGCAGCGAAGCTCATTAAGGCTCATGACCTCAACGTCTTTATAGCACCTCACAGAGAAAATGGGCATCATGGAGCCCTTATTAACCAGTTCAATAGCAGTGTCATCAATGACGGAGATGAATCCAGAGGTACTGGTACTGGTACTGGGGAATCTCAAACCCTTCAACTGTTTCCTCTTCGTAGTGGCGGTGACGGCAACAATAATATCGAAAGCATTAACGAGAGAGAGAGTGAGGTATCAGTTTCTGCTGCTGAAGCTTTGAATGCTAATAACTTCGCTCCTTGCCAGTTCTTTGAGTTCCTTCCACTGAAGCACTAATGATGACCATCCAAAGCAAGACTCTTCTTCTTTTGTTTCATTTTATGAGTACTTTGCCATGTATGTAACATGATGGGGTTGTGTTGGGGGTTTGGACATTGTAATTTTGTTGGAAAATGGGAAGTGCTGTTTCTTGTTTTGAGATCAAGATGTTACATTTCATGGCATTAGTGCAATGGTCCATGGAGAATGAAAAGGGAGGGATTTCCTTAAAATGCATTTGAACCATGTTAGTTGAATCCATGAAGAAACATCATTTAAGAGAAAGTTACAGAGAGCTGGTCAATGTTGACAGGATAGCTAGCTAGCTAGCTAGCTAGCAAGCTAGGCCTTGTTTGAGTAACTGAAATCATTTGCATGTGGGATGTTTGGGAGAAGGAAAGGATAGAGAAACTTGAGTTATCCCATGAAGAGATCAAAAGATGGAATTGGATGTGAAAGTTTGACGTTGAGATGAGGGATGGATCTCAAATGGGAATTGAATATGAAACACTTTGATGCTGAAGATGAGCCAAAACGAGAGCTGGACAGGAAAGCCAGCATTGATGTTGAAATGACTAGAAATTTAGTTTAGAGAGGTCTTTTGTTCTTTTGTTACATAATTAGAATCTAACATGATATATCGTATTAATTAAAGTTGCATATATTAATAATGCGATTTGAGGGAAATTAACCAACAATTAATGAGGATGACGAAAGATCAGCACCTTCGCTTGCCTCGTAAAATAAAAATGAAAAAGACAGCTAGAAACAAACCAATAAGTCATGGTAAATCCAAAACTTTGGATTATTACCATTTAATTTGTGCTTAACTTATTAATGGAAGTTGCGGTGAGGAAATGAGCATCTGCAGTTACATATATTGACGGAGGCCTCTGCCTAAACTGTAATGCAACGTCCACTAGTCTTGGTGTGTGTGTTTGAAAGTTGAAGTATTATGTCGGATCGATGGCTATACTCAATAAAATTAATATTAGAGGCATGTTGGTTAGAAGGGGTATTCCATATTGATGCTATTATTAGTTTAATATATATGTACATCATCTTCTTATTCATTCTTAAAAAACATTGGAGCATGTTGACCAAATTTATATATTGATGGGTTTTTTTTTGTGTTGTCTTGAAAGTATGTCGGTCTTGTTTTAATTGTAAGAATATCTTGTTCAAATGGTGTTTTAAATGAAGATATAATTTATATTATTCAAATATGATGATCAAAAAAAATATGCGTGTAAATTTCCGTTGGTCATGTATAAAGCCTATCTTCTACCTCCAAATACTATTTAAGATGTTTTAGCAAACTAATTCCTTGACATGCTATTACTAATCTCCCCTTTCAAAACCAAAAAAAAATTCTTTGTGATTATAAATAAATAAAAGAAAAAACTTATGTGCTTGTGGAAGCATGTTATAAAAAACTATGTTTGGCGAGGCCTTAGATTATGAAATATTGCATGAATTTTTTTAAAATGAATAATTGAGTATATCTTATAGATAGTGATATCAATTTAAAACCATAGCGCTAGGTGCCATTATCTTTGTTCAAAATATATATTAAATAATTATGTATCGGTGATTGAATAGATACTAGATTTTTTTTGCCCGTGCTACGTCGTGGGGCAAGTCAATATTTTTCTAACATAAAAAAGATATTCAAACAATTTTAACCTGAGTAAATTCTGGTTAACTTGACTAACCAGCAATCTAGGATAACCCTAGAGGAAAAAATAGAAAGTTCAGGGCCTAATAGACTAATATCAAAGGATTAAAGTTAAATCGGGTTAATCTTCAAAACCAACAACTCTAACATAAGATCGAGATAACCATACAAAATACCAAGAAAGGTCTTGAATAAATTTCTTAACCATAAAAAAATTAAAAAGAAAAAAAATAATCAAAACAATGAGGATCACACCTGGTATAAAAACTAATGAAAGAAAATAATAAAGGACTTAATTGAAAAATAAAATAAAATAAAAAAGGATAAAAAAAGAGTAATGAAAAGAATGAGAACCAAGATTGAATTTAAAACAAATGAAATAAAATACCGAGGGATAAAATTGAAAGAAAAAAACAAATTAAAAAAAGGATTAAAAAAGAGAAATTAAAAAAATGAGATAAAATATTGAGGAACAAAATTGAAAGGGTAAAAAACAAACCAAGAAAAGGATTAAAAAAAACAACAATCAAGAAAATGAGTATCATATTTGATATATAAACAAAATAAAATCAAATGGAAAGGGATGAAATTTAAAAAATAATCTAAAAAGAATCCAAAATAAAGAAAGACCTATAAAAAAGAAGAAGATCGTGATTGATTTTTTTTCTCTAATATTTTTTTCTATCAAAATAATACCATTTTTTAGTTTTTAACTGAATAAAAAATCAAGTGATTAGCTAGGAGAAATCCATGTCAACACTTGCTGATTTTTTTACCATTATTGTTTTATCAAAATATTATCATTTTTTACTTTTTAGCTTAATAAAAAATAAAGCTATTAGCTAGGAGAAAATCACATCAACACTTGTTGATTTTTTTACCATTAATTATTTTATCAAAATAATTTCATTTTATTTCATTCACAATAAAAAAATTTGATTGACCCCTATAACTAAAAATAAAATGACAAGAGTCGACTCCTGGACTGAGTTTTAAAAGCATGATAAAAAAAAATATCAAATATGATATGAAAATTCAATGACATTAAAAAATGAGGGATGAAATCGCTAAAAAACAATCAATCAAGAAGAGAACTCAAAATTAAAGGAATTGCAATCATAAAAATGAGGATCAAATTCAACTAAAAAAAATTAAAATCAAATGCTAAGAGATGAAACTGAAAAACAACTAAATCAAACTCAATACAATTAAAAGATTGAGGATCACTTTGTAATTTTGCAAGGCCAACACACATTTTTAGATGAAGAGGAGAGAGGGGAGGAGAAAAATTATCGTCGGAGCTTCAACATGCCCTTACGGCTGACACGCACTAGCCCACCTTGTAAAAGGTGGCGCGTTGCTTTGAATGTCATCCTTTAAGGCGACCAACGGCCACCGGAAGGAGCTGCACGCGTCAGCCATTTTTTTATTTATATAAAAAAGCATAACACCCTTAACTCCACGAGATAATTGCAAAAAAACAAAACTGATGTCAAAAAAACAAAAATATCCCTTTACCTTAGGCAAAAGAAAGCTAACTCCAAGGGCTATGTGGTAATTAGACTGTACAAAAAATGTGAAATTTTGAAAAAGCCCCTCAGACATTAGCTATGTTTTTCTTTTTCATGGACATAGGAGTAATTATTGTCAAAGAACCAATTCAACTCAAAAGTTTAAGTTGTTAGGTGAGATCTTAAGATATTATTTATATTATTCTCTAACACACTCCTTCAAGTAAAAGCTCTTTGAGCTTGAAACTTGCACAGGCTCACACTACCTTGTATTTAATTTTATCAAATAAATGGGGATAATGAGATTTGAACTCGTGACCGCTTAGTTATCAAGACTATAATACTATGTCAAATAACTAATTCAACTCTAAAAACTAAATTATTAGGTGAGGTCTCAAAATATGATTTATAATTATTCTCTAATACTTACATTGTGTAATAAAGAAATGAAAATATAAAATTACCCATGAATGCTTGTTCAACTATTTGGTTTTTTAAGGGAAGCATCAATCACTGTGAATTGTATTGTGCACAACTCATATTAAAACACTAGTGCCTGTTAGTTTTATTTGTAACGTAATCCTTTATGCATATTTCCAGGTTATCTCTATGTATTATAATCGGCATGATTTGTAAATTTATAAATGAATTTCTATATGATTCTTTTTAATTCGAGAGTTATAAAAGAATATGATTCATTACCACTTATCGAGTATTACTTTTTTATGCAAGAGAAATAGAATATGATCTGGGCTTAATGAATAGTTCTTCCTTGTTGATGGATTAATTAACAAACTTTGGGCAAGCCCCCTTTTGTTTCAGAAGAGTGTTAAATATTAATGAACTACGAGTAAATATATATTGCATCATAATTACTAGGCTCAATAAAAGTTTATTGCTTTAGTCAACGACCAGATGATTTTTTTTTACTTATTATTTATAATGGAGAGGTTTGACCTTGAATTAATAAACTTTAGTCAACGACTAAGTTACAGCTCTAGAAGAAAGAAAGAATGGTGAATTCAATTCTTTAGATATGTTATTCTTTAAAAAAAAATAAAAAAAGACAAAAACCTGGGATATTGGAGGCTTCATATATCATTTCTGTAACATGGTTGTCTAAGCCAAGCATGGATCATAGAGTATTGTCTTTGAAATTTGGAGGTGGAAAATAATTGTTGTGTCAAAAGAACAAATGGCATGTGTGAGTGTGTGTGTGTGTGAGTGTGTGTGAGTGTGTGTGTGTGTGTGTGTGTGTGAGAGAGAGAGAGAGAGAGAGTTGTCCCAGCCATTAATGCAATAACATTGAGAAATGGCTAACACGACAAGCTAGCCAGAATTATTTTCGAAAGATCATCACGGTCGGTTCCTCGGCAAAGCGCATTGTCTCATTTCACACCTCTCCTTGCTTTTTCCTTTCCTTTTCCACTTCTTCACAACCACTGAATCATAGTGTACTGATCTCTTAATTTCTCTCGTTTCTATCTGTGCAGAAGCAGCAGCAGCAGCAGCAGGAGGAGGCAGCAGCCTGATCACCAATATGTTTTCAAAAGGGACAAAGACTTTGAAATCAAACTAGAGAGAGATAGAAAAAAGAAGGGGAGCTTCTTTCTTTCATGCATGCTACTTTTCCCTTATACCTTGGAATTAGGGATGGGATGATACCATCTCTCCCTCTTGTAATAACAAGACCAAAAGTAGAGTCAAATGCAGGCGTAACAGATTCTATTACTGAGTCAAAAGTATATATCTATAGTACTCTACGTTTTGCCTTTCAAACGATACATTGTGATCCACATTATTTTATATATATCTATATATCTAATAAACAGTATCATTTAGCATTCTTGAACCCTAGGAAAATCACGATAATTTTTTTTAAGATATGCTCATTTAAATGTGAAGGGTTCTTCAAACAGTTCTCTAGCTTGATTACGAGGAAAAGGTTTAACCTAATGTCTTCAAGCTTGGATCCACTCCCGTTTGCCCCATTTTCATGCCTCCTGTTTGTATATCAAAAGTCCATTAATAAATTGTAAGTTAATATAACCTTATAAACATAGTTTAATTCATCAGATTTTAAGTTTATTTTATAAAGATTAGTAATTTCAGTATCATATATAAGATTATTGAAAATTTATATAATTATTAATTTTAAAATTTTAAAAAATTAATTGAAATATATATAAAAAATAATAATAATAATGAACCTGATGTGTTGAGAATCAAATTTGCCATATTTCCTATTCATTTGGAGTAACGATTTACCTAATTAACCGAGCCATGAAATGTCCACTCATGAGTTTCTGCAACCTGCATTTTACCTCTCCACGCATTTAATCTATTCACTTGCTTGTTAAATAACTGTACAAGATGGGCAGCCACATGCTGTACTATTACTCAGGCTATAATTTAACATAGAGCTAGCTAGCAGTGTCTAGCAATATTAGGTTTGACAATTTTTTTAAGGCAAATTTGGGCTCAGTTTGGTTTTCCTAGAGAGTTTTTTCCTAGAGTAGCAAGGTAGTAGGAAATGATACTTCCCAAACTAATAATACGTGCAGGTAATATATGTGCATTGCGCATGGAGCTCATGGTCAACCACAAATCTCAATTCTTTCGTTCCTTTCTCAAATATTTCACTTATGGAAAAGTCAACATTCATTTTATAAAGATCCAATGACATGGAAAAAACAAAAATATCTAATGGCTAGGAAAAAAATTGACATGAATAGAAAAAAGATATGAGAGAGAAGAAAAAAAAACAAATGAGGTGTTCGGAGCTTCAATAATAAAACTTTCAGTACCACCAGAAAAATATTGACAAAATAAATCTATAGACACCATTAAAAAATCAACTTCAGAGCTATTGATGAACCAAAAGTGTATTCTAAAACTAATAACATGTTCACTTGCCAGCATTTCATCACCAGCTTAAAAAGTGGCTTTTCATGGTGCCTATAAATTTGTGTTGTCGATATCTTTCTGATGGTGCTGATAGCTTTATAATCGGAACTCCGATGTGTCTCCAACATTTATTTCTATCTTTGTTTTATTTTTCTTTTCTCTATTATCTTTTGTTTTTTTGCCATGTCATTTTTTGTATATATAATCATTGGATCATTTGTGTTTCTTTCGTATCATTGAATCTTTATAAAAATATTTGTTGACTTTTGCATAGATGAATTATTTGAAAAATTAATGGAGAAATTGAAATTTGTTTGTTCCACACATATGATATATGCACAACACACACCTACTTGCCCATATATATACTAGTTTGGAAATATTTTTTTTCTACTGTGCTAGACTAGAAAAAAAATCTCTTTTCTTAAATTATAGAAGGCCTGTAATCAAGATATAACTATATATGCTTCTCAAATTCAAGTGCACTCCACCTTGGTTTTGTAATTTTACCCTTCTAGTTTCGATCGAATGATCTCTCCCAACAAGAGGAGAAGTACCCGATCTTTATTGCAAGATTCCATTACATGAAAAGAAAAGGGAATGGTGAATTTAACCCAAGCTGCTGTTCATTTTCTTGGGGGAAATTTCCCAGGAATGTGTTTGATTAAATTAAACTAAATAAGAAATAGACAATTATTTTCATAATTAATGTGGCTGTTTTTTATTTGTTCAATCTTTCATTGACTAGTCTCTATCATATTTGGAACTAAAAATATTTCAAACGAAGGAAGCAAACTAGTGGGGGTAAAAGAATAGGCAAGAAATCAGGAAATTACATAACAATAATCAGAAAAGAGCAAAGAAATTGTTTTGTTGTTTTCTTAATTTCTTGGACAGAGGATGAGACAGGTGATTGGGTTGCTGTGTATGGAAACAATGGAATGAAGAATGTGGAAATGGCAGGGAGTGAATTGACTGAGCCAAGAGGGCCTAAAGGTTGCAGTCTGCCATGGAAATTGACAAGACCTGAGACTATGAGACATATGGAGACAGGGAGGTGGTGGACCAGAGATGTTATCCTTGGTGTACGTAGTTAAGGCCATCATGTGAACTCCTCCCCCTTCCCTTGTATTTTTGAGCTCTGTATCATGTGAATGTGATCTCCTATTCGATGATCATGAGCTCATCATGTCATGTCTCATTCCTCTTCTGCCCAACGCCAAACTTGAATAATCTTATGTAGTTAGATCTTGTCCCTTTCTCTCTTCACTGGACGCATGGAATTTTGAGGACATTGCTACGGGTAGGGAGGGGCCTCCAAACTCTCAAAGAAAGAAAGCTACAATATAATATAATCCTGCCCTAGGGAAGGGACTTGCTTTACAAAAGGAAAGGAAATCAACTCGCAGCTAAGCCCGTTCTTATCCCTTCATTTTATATAGCTTCGCACATAGATGAATATGACCAACATTAGTCTATATATATTAACTGTATATTGAAGATAATAATGTTATAATAATTTTAATTATAAAATAAAAATTAATTTGATGGGTTAACTCCGAACCTAGACTAGTCTAAGTTTAAGAAGAAATAAAAAAAAATTAACTTGATTTGATCTGATCAAAAACTCAGTTCAACTTGAAATAAAATAATAATAATAATAATAATAACAATTTTTATCCTTATCCTAGTTGACCCCCGATTGAGTTTTAAAACTGTAGTAATAAAAAAATTTATCCTTGTCCTGGTTGAATATGAGTTGACCCTCTTGATGTGTGACTATGGCTTTAACCAGTGAACTAGGCTTTACCATGGATTGATCCTCGAATTGAGTTTCAAAATTATGATAATAATTATATTTATGTCTTTTATGTACCTTTTATTTTGAAAGTACACAAATTCACTTTAAAATTATCTTAAAGACAAATTTATTCTTATGTCTTTCTCTTCAATCAAACATAATTCTATCTTTATAATTTTTGTCCTTTCTGTTTCAGAACAGTAACCAAACATTACTTAAAAAACATATAAAGTGATCAAGAATTAAACCAAACACTTTCATTTTTAATTCTACCGCTATTAATTTTAGTCAACTCGCCAAAATATCTCTGAAATCAAAATATCTCTGGAACAACCTTAATAATATAAGAACAAAACTTTCATTAAACGAATTAGGGCAGGGTGGTGGGGGGGAATACAAAAATTGGTGCTGTGGGATGCATTTGGTATATTGGACAACACATGACAAGTTATGTAGTATATGATACACTCATTGAACAAGGCATGATAAGTTATACAGTGTTTGGAACAAATCCTTGTCATGTCCAAAGTGTTCTCTAGGAAACAATTCTTGTTTCACCATAGGAGTGGAATAAACTTGGGCATTGGACAAAATCATTATTTCTCAATCTTCTATATAATCCAATGTATATTCATCACTTTAAAAAAGAAAAAATTGGTTGACTAAAGTTTGACCAAGTTTTTCTATGATTTACTAAAATAAGCTTTTACATGTAGGAGATTAATTGTAGCT
>Ga0325411_1001353_pt1 | contig 27273 bp, 23 predicted proteins | sample PopdelMetagenome_13_FD_206181 | JGI IMG/M metagenome (GOLD analysis project Ga0325411, IMG submission 206181) | Populus deltoides microbial communities from Bellville, Georgia, United States - Xylem-PdIQD-R4 | ecosystem: Host-associated > Plants > Phyllosphere > Stem > Wood/Secondary xylem...
AAAAAAAAAGGGAAAAACAAGAAAATCTGGAGGATAAAAATAGAAATAGAAATATCTATGAGCCTTTATGTTAGCAAACGAGGGATTAAATTGAAACTTTCGCGGCTTTCATTCGAGTTCAATATTGAGAATTGTTTATCTGTAAGGTTTAAATATAAGATAATATACATTATAGGGACTAAATCAAACTTTACCAGCACACTACAAATAGAGAAGACAGTCATCACAGTGCATTCTTCTCATCTCCAGCTGCAAAAGCTAAACGACCATGGAAATCGCCACCGCGCGCAGCCACAACCCTAAACGGAAACGCGACGCCACCTCTCCTCCCCCACCATACTCCAACGGCGAAACCACCACCGAAGAAATCGACCTCTCTCTCCTCGACGCAATAGAAAAATCCCAATCCTTGTCAAAGTCCCAACCCATAGAAACCCTAGATCCCAAAACCCTAAAAAAACTAATCCTCTCCTTCGAACGCAAATACAAAGAAAACATCGAGTCCCGCCTCAAATACCCTGATCAGCCGGAAAAATTCGCCGATTCGGAAATTGACCTCCATAACGAGCTCCACAAACTCAAAATACTCTCCTCTGCACCTGAACTTTACCCCGATTTAATAAACCTGAACACCATTCCTTCTGTTTTATCCCTATTATCACATGAAAATACTGATATTGCCATCGATGTTATTCAGTTATTACAAGACCTAACCGACGAGGATGTAGTGGAAATGAGCAACGAGAACGAAGAGGAGTCGATGAAGGCTCTGGTTAACACGCTTATCGAGAACAATGTGTTGGAATTGTTAGTGCAGAATTTGCAGAGGTTGTCGGATTCCGATGATCAGGATGAAATGGCGGCGGTTTATAACACGTTGGCGACGGTGGAGAACATGATTGAGGTGGAGCCGAAGGTGGCGGAGATGATTTGTGAGAAAACGAGGGTTTTGAAGTGGTTGTTGGGGAAGTTGAAGGTGAGGGAGTTTGATAGTAATAAGCAGTATGCGGCGGAGATTTTGTCGATTTTGTTGCAGAATAGTGAGGCGAATCAGAAGAAATTGGGGCAAATGAACGGGGTTGATGTGGTTTTGCAGGCGGTTGCGATGTATAAGAGTAAGGACCCGAAGAGTGGGGATGAGGAGGAAATGGTGGAGAATTTGTTTGATTGTCTATGTTGTTTGTTAATGCCTTTGGAGAACAAGGAGAGGTTTGTGAAGGCAGAGGGAGTGGAGTTGATGATTATTATTATCAAACAGAAGAAATTGGCTTATGGGTCTGCGATTAGAGCGCTTGATTTTGCTATGACTAATTATCCGCCGGCATGTGAGAGGTTTGTTGATGTTTTGGGGCTGAAAACTGCTTTTGCTGCCTTCATGGGTAAGGCAAGTTATTTCCTTCTTTTCCCTGATCTTGTGTTTCCTATTGGTTTAGTTACATTCATTGGTTAGCTGTACTTTGTATGCTAATGTTAATGCTTGAATATGGATATTGAATTTAGTTTGGAACTCTAGTTAAAATTTGGGATTCTGCAACATTTTATTGTTTGAGCCTTGTTAATATATTTTTTTTTTGTGTGGTTGGTTGTGTTAGTGTTGAAGTAGATTATAGATATGAAAGCACTTGTCTGCGGTGTTTCACGATTGAAGTTTTTCTGTTGTGTTTCAGTTTCTGTTGCTTTCTGAGCTTCAAAGATCAAACATTGGCAGTTGATAAAAACATACATGGAGATTATTTATCTCTTGAAGAAATCATCCCTGCATAGATACCCTGCTTCCTTCTCCCCAGACATGTGTGCATGCATGGCGTTGTCTATTTTTGTGATAGACAAACATAGGATTTCCTTCCGTCACTGGTTATTCTCAGTTTCTATAGTTTCACCTTCATTTTCATCAACCATGTAGGGATAAGAATAGAGCGTGGGTGTTTATGTCATGTGTCACAGTAGTTGGGAGACCTGTAACATTATTTTCCCACATTTTTTTTTATTGTTTTAAGATGTGCAGAAAATATTGTTTGAGATTTGTGGTTGATCAAGGGGGGTCTCTAGTTTATTGGAGGTGTTCTTGGGAGGTTCTGGAGCATGAAACATTATAAGATGCTGCAGTTGCACAGGGTACTGTGTTCAAGAACTTTTAATGATCCCTTTCAGGACAATCACTAGCTAGTTGTCTCAGATTCTAGTACTTTAAAGGAGACCTGTCAATCAATATTCAATGGGGCAAAAAATGCCCTAAACTTGGCTGTCTTGGTCTCTTTGTGGATTTCAGCTTCTTGGAACTGTCATTAGCCACAATTGGATGGGCTAGAATGCACAAGTTTTCTGATTTTCTTTCTTTTCAATCCCTTTACTTTGTGGAAGATGTCTTGGTTCTCCTTATGTATTTGTGCTCTTCTTCTCTTCGTATAAACATTCATCTTTTGTTGACATAAAGTATAAGCACATCTTTCACTGCATAATGCAACAGAGGTGCAGTGAAATTGTGATTTGATTGTGCCATTAATTTGTCTCCGTAGAAGGTAATTGGACTAACATGTTTTTTTTTTTTGTTACCTTCAATTCTTCAGATTCCCATGAGCAAGAAGAATAAGAAAGAACGATATCAAGAGGAGTTAGAAGAGCGTGTTATTTCCCTAATTGCATCATTATTTGGTAAGTAGTGAAACCATTTTAAACATTCTGTTCATGGTTGCTAGTAGTCAATACTTAAAGCTTCAAGGACCATTTGGTGACCTATAACAGTAATTGGAGTGGATGCAAATGATGCCCCTTTGCTCTTCCTGGTGTTTGGTTAGCAAACTTAAAGGAAAAAAGAACTGAGAATTGAGATTTTGGCATTTTTTATACATGATTCTATCTATTAATCTGTTGGCTTTCATACATGGTCACGAAGGAGGAGTTGTGGCATTGTCACCTGATGCAAAGTAAATTAATGTCCAAAAAGAGTTCTAAAAGTTCACTTATTGGAGGATTGAGTTTCACTTGGCAAAAGCATATCTGGGCTGAAACCAGTGAATCGAATGGATATTCAGATATCTGTCTACCGTCAGATCTGTTATCCCATGGTGTGGTGGGCCAATTATATGATGGTGGTAGAGATTGGTAGACCCAAATTGGAGTCATATATGGTGCTCTTCTATTTGTAATATATTTATGCAAACCTTGTTTTCATCATACTGGATTTTATAGCTGTAATATTAAAAGAATTACCTGAAGATCGTACTGGAGTTAAATTGTACACGACTAAATTCACATGAAAAAAATGAATTATACAAAGAATTTTCAGTCCCCCCCCCCAAGAAAACCACGATGTAATCTATCTTTCCTGGTGTTTCTTTCTTTTTCAGGTGGAATTTTGAGAGGTTCAAGAAGGGAGAGACTGCTAAGTAAATTTGTGGAAAATGAGTGTGAGAAGATAGACCGCCTTATGGAACTCTATATAAGGTAATAACCCACTCGTTTTTTTTTTAAATTTCTACCCATGGATTTTGAACAGTTGCCCTATTCCTCCACCCTTGTTCCTTTCTACCCTCTTGCTGCTGCAGAGGAGGCAGGGGTGTTGCTGTAAATTCTGTTTCTAATGTCTATATTCAGACTTTAACACCCGATTAATGATGATCTTTACTCAGATATTCAGATAGAGTAAAAGAAGAGACTAAACGAATGGATGAGCTTGAATTGGATGATCTGGAGGTACATCACATTTGCTTTTTTGTTCTCTTGTCCATATTTGACATTGAAACCACTTCGTTTACAATGGGTTGTGTGTTATACAGATGGATGCAGATGAAAGATATAATCGAAAACTAGAATCTGGACTGTACACCCTTCAGGTTAGTTTCTATTCTAGTGGCTTTTGGTCAGAATTGTCTATGAAATTGTTTACTTTGTTGATGGACTTGCACATGTTGTGGGATATATCATGTAGTTGGTGGTAGGAGGTTATCATTGATTCATGGTTGTAATTTAGATCTTGCTACTGTAATTCAATCAGTATGTAATTTTTAGTTTGAGGTCTTTTTAATTAGCATTGCTATGGAAAGTCTATATCAAGCACAGATATTGGTCATTTAAAGTAATCTGGAAAAGTGTCTGATAAAAAAGTTACCTGGAAAAGTTTCTGATTGAAAAAACCATTTATCTGAGTTTCAACATGTTTCTGTCTCTGATTTTCAATAGTTTCGTGCTTTCAATATCTCAGCTCTGTTTTTTGTTTTATCCTGCAGTCGATAGCCATTATTCTGGGCCATCTTTGGTGCTCCGAGTAAGTTTCCCATTCAACCATAATTTTATCAGCTCATTAGAGGAGCTTTATTTGTAGGTTATATCTTATCTTAACTTTGAATTCTTAAGATGATTTGTGGGGTTTTCTTCAGGCACCCTCGAATGAGAGCAAGGATTGAACTATTATTGAAGCAGCAAAAGCTTACTAAGAGCGATGTTAAGGATATACTTCTGGTACGTGCTTTGTAGCTGCATCTAGATTCTGTCTAGTGACCTGTGTTATTGGTGATGTCCATTCTTATAAAACATATTCAGTTCTTATCTGTGAAGTGAACTTTTAGCACTGTCTGAAAAGAAATTAACAGTTCAGACTATTAAGAACATATTTTCACATTATAAAAGGGTATGGGCGTAGAATCCATATATGGAATACCAAAATAGTCATAAATAATCACATGGGATATAAAAGAATGAAATATGTAGAAATGGTAGCCTTAAATTACAAATTGTAATTTTCCATCAAATTGCACTGCATAAAAACTTCATTGAACTAGCAAATGCCATAACGTAGCAAGTACCTTTTGTGTGATGCTTCCTTTTATGAATCATATATAGGAATATCATGATAACATTGGTGACCTCGATGGACCTGAAGAGAAGGAGCGAGTGCAAGCAAGAGTTCTGAAATTTATATCAGCCTTCGAACTTTCATAGAGACCTAGTTTTGTTGATAGGATTGAAGGTTACTGTTGTAAAATGGTCCAGCCCTCACACTTTCTTAGAGGCTTAAGATGTTTTGATAGGGTTGAAGCATACTCTTGTAAAATTTCATTAAGCCGTTTATCAAATGGAGCCCCCATGAAATGGAAAAGTTTAGAAGTGTGATTTTGTGCATTATTATTGTTCAGATGCATCTCTGTAAACTTCTGTATGCTTGTGGTGGCGCATTCCTATATGGTTATGAGGTTTCCATGCCTTTCTCTGACTGAAAACAGAAATCTCTTTTCTTCTTTTTTTTTCCTTTTCTTTTCAACTCTCCCCTGAACGTAATTTGCCATGGTATGCGAGTGGTTTGGATCCCATTTATATGGTAATAACATACTAGGAAAATGAAACTCCCCCCTTGAAGGATAAATGAATCCTAAAGCATCTGTACTATTGTATCCAAGAGTTTCAAATGTCATAAAAATAGTTTCTTGATGCTAAATCCAAAATTGTAAAAAAGCTGGAAGCAATAAATCTCAAGAAATGATGCTTTACTTTATGACTGCAACTTCAGCTTGAGGCAACTTGCATACGCTGCCAAGGAATCTGCTAGCTTCCTTTCTCTGTAAAATCACAGTAAAGGTAAATCATCTAAAGATTTTTAAGGCACACATGATGAAACAAGCCTAAAGCCTTGAATAAATCTCATAATGATCATCAAAATGGATATTTTATTGGCTTGGGGTGCAATTAAAGTTGATTGAATTCAAGAAATATATGGAAGAAATTATTGATCATCAAAATCATGCTAAAATATTGGTGGTCTTTGCTGCTGCTGCTTCTGCAAATTCAAGGTTTGATCTCCCAATATTTGTTGATTTTAGGGTTACGGTCGTTGTTAAAATAAAGGAGACTGGAGTCTAGGTCTAGGCAATGAGAAAAGAGAATTACATGATGTTAATTAACTGTGTCCTGTTGGTATTTTTTTAACCTAAAATTAATTAACAGTATATCATCAAAGGTCAGATTCTTGGGAAAAAAATTTGTGTGGCAAAAGTACGATAAATTAATTACAACCGAAGGAAAGAATATTCATAGGTCAATGTCAGCAAAATAAAAAGTACCATAGGATAGATTCTCAACATTTTTGTTTTGTTTTGTTTTGTTTGCAGAACAATTAGCCTGGGATTTTATGGATTAGATTGAGAATAGAAACGGTTTAAGTTTTTCAAATGAGTAGCCTGACATAAAATAATTATAAATTTTGATCTGAATGTTAAATAAAACTTAAATTACTACCAAAGGAGAGAATGTTCGTAGGTTTAGACTTGTTACTCGAATTCGTACCCTTCTCCGCGTCGCAAAGTAAGATAAATCAATTACTACCAAAGGAAAGAATATTCATAGGGCATTGTCAGCAAAATAAAGAAAATACAAGCATTTGTGTTGCCTTCACATGAAAGTTAAATAATTTAAGCAATCTTTTAGCTAGAGATGAAGAGGTATTATGCCTCTTCGAAAATAACTTCACTCTCTTCTCGATCATTCTTCCTATCAATCACTTCTCCTCTCCACTCAAAAAGAAGATGGAAGAATTTGCTGCGAAATCCCTTTTAGGGAAGTTAGGCTCTTCTGCAATTAAAGAACTTTATCTGGCATGGGGACTTAAAGCTGAACTTGCAAGTCTTGAAGAGAAATTGTTAGCCATCAATGCAGTTTTGATGGATGCCGAGAAGAAACAGTCCCAGAACGAGAAGATTCGGTTCTGGCTTCAGATGCTCCGAGAATTCATGTATGATGCAGAGGACGCACTGGATGGATTTGAGTGTGAAGATTTGAGAAGACAAGTGGTGAAAACTACAGGGAGCACTAGCAGAAAGCTAAGCCGCTTCTTTTCAAGTTCTAACAAGCTTGCATTGCGTTTTAAAATGGGTCATAAAATAAAGGACCTCAACGACAGGCTAGCCGAGATTGAATCTCTGAAGTCTCTGCTTGGCCTCACCGAGCAGACTAGTGATCATAGTTCTGTCTTGCCTGAGGAAATATCAGAGATGAAACAATCCTTTGAGAGCTTTTCCGGTCTTATTGGAAGAGACAGAGACAAGGAATGCACCATCAACCTCTTAGTAGAACCTTTAAAGGTTGATGACGCTCATCCCTTTGTCATTCCAATAGTCGGAATGGCTGGTTTGGGGAAGACTGCTCTTGCCAAATCGGTGTATGACGATGGAAGTGTGGATGCCTTTTTTGAGCTGAAGATGCAGGCATGTGTTTCAGATGGATTTGCTCTCAAACAAGTGATGCAAAAGATGATCAACTCTGCAACTGGGGAAAGATGTAACGACTTGGAAGAGGTTGAACTAAAAGCAAAACTAGAAATGGTAGGAAACACTTGCTTATTTTAGATGATGTTTGGATCGAAGACTCCCAGAAGTGTCTCTTGCTGAAGCCTATATTATCAAAAGGTGCACTTGGAAGTAAGATCATAGTAACCACCAGAAGTAAACGTGTAGCACAGATTATGGGTTCTGCTGGTGCACAAGAGTTAAGTCTTCTTGATCAAAAGGATTGTCTGACTTTGTTTTACAAGTGTGCATTTAAGGAAAGGCAGAAGGAGCAACATCCAAATTTGGTAGAAATTGGGAAAGAAGTAGTGGGAAAATGCAAGCAAATTCCTCTGGCAGTAATCAACTTGGAACTCAACTTTATGGTACAACTGATGAAACGGAGTAGAAATTGGTAAGAGATAGTGAGACCTGGGAAGAGAAGGAAGATGGTATTTTACCTGCTTTAAAAATAAGCTATCAACGACTCTCAAATCACTTGAAAAGGTGCTTTCTTTATTGATCGATCTTTCCAAAAGATTATAAGTTCACGGATCCGTATTGGTGCAGTTTTGGATGGCACAAGGACTGGTTCATCAATCATCACATCCAAGTGAAAACTTGGAAGATGTTGGGATTCGCTATGTGCTTGAGCTGATCTCAAAATGTTTCTTCCAAGATGCTAACGATTTGCTTTTTGTACTTAGCTTTAAAATGCATGATTTAGTGCATGATCTTGCATCATCATTGGTTCAAAATGAATGTTCAATCCTACGCTCAAATAACCACCAAGTTTTCAAAACTGCCAGACATTTATCAGTTGTTGACTCGTAACTCTTTTTTCCAAGCTCTTCCTAAGTTCCCAAATGAGATAGAGCGTGTGAGAACGCTTGTTTTTGTAGCCAGTCTAGAGGAACCTAGTTGCAGAACAGACTTCGAGAAATGTTTGTCAGGATTTAAGCATTTGCGGTCGCTGGAACTAATAGATGTCTGTGAATTTCTGCCGGATAAGATTGGCTCCCTGAAAGAGTTGAGATATCTGAATTTGGTTGAGAATACAAAGCTGAAAAGATTCCCAAAATCTATTTTCAAGTTACAAAATTTGCAGGCTCTGATTCTAGGTGATGGATTCGAAGAGCTGCCAAAAGATGTGAGGTGCTTGATCAGCCTTAGATTGTTATTTCTAATCACCAAGCAGAAGCGGTTGCCAGAAGGTGGAGTTGGGTGCTTGGGGAGTCTTCAAATTTTATTGATTGCTGGCTGTGAAAATCCTGAATATTTGTGTGAAGATATGCAAGGTCTTAAAAGTCTTCGGAAATTGTGCATTGGAGGGTGTAAAAACTTGATCTCTTTGCCAATAAGTATGAAATACCTAACTGCACTTGAGTATTTGAGTATTATGGTATGTGAAAAGCTTGATCTGATGACAATAGAAGAAGTGTAAGAGGAGGGATTTAAGCCACTTAACCTTCAGACTCTATGTTTTATAACATTACCAGCAACGCGAGCATTACCAAAACAGTTTCTTCAAGGATCTGCAGGCTCCTTACAAACATTTGCAATCGAAGACTGTCCAAACATCATAGAATTGCCAGAGTGCACCGGCAATCTGAAGGAACTTCAAAAGCTTGTGATCAGGATGTGTCCAAGTCTGGGCGAAAGGTGCCAAAGGGAAACAAGAGAAGATTGGCCCAAGATTGCTCATGTCCCTCATATTGATGTTGACTATGTAAACATTTAAAAAACATCTTAATAGGTTCTTCTTTCGCTACTCGTTATGTCATTTTTCTCCCCGTGTGTTGTTCAATAAGAACGCGATGCTTGTGTTTTGGAGCTGTAGATTCAATGGAAAACCAGCTTTACCAGAGCAAGAAGAGCGAGCTGGTATGATATTGCTTTCTGATTAATAGTTAACTGATTCATCCAGTAAGATATTAAGATTTTTTTTGAACTTGCCATTAGTGTTAAATTCTTTGTTTGTATAATCTCAGTGTCTTGTTGGCTCAGATCTTCCACAACAGTGAGCCCCTTACGGTCATTGGCTTGAAGCTGGATGTTTCTGTCTTGTTTAGATCCTCGAGCCTTGATTTTCTTAGCTGCCTGTTTGTGGCTGGTTATCTGATTACTTTCTTTCAGCTATTGTGCTGATTGTTATACACACATTGGAGTATGATTTGCCTTCTTCGCTGTTCATTGAATTGTTATTTATAACAATGATTTTTTTTATTTTTTCTAATTTTATCCTTTTGGTTTTATATTGAATTTCTAACCCTTTAATAAATAATAATAATAATAATAATAAAATTAAACATAAATTCTTCATATCTTTATAGTAAAATCAAAAGTAGAATTCTCGATTATTCAGACATTAATCGAATCATATGTATTGGTCATTATAATTTCATATATCATGCTATTCCTCACAAAAATCTTGATTTATTGGCAAAAAGGTGAAAACATAAATTTATCATCCCATCCCAATTGATTCAAGAAAAATAACTAATTAATGTACCATTTTGATTAATATTTTTTACTTATCTTGATGATCTTAATACCCAAGAAAGAGTAATGAAATTACTAAATATATGTGCTTATAAGAGTACATTCAATTGTCAAAAAGGAAGATTTAGTTGAGAATGGACGAGATACACACTAGATTTTTTTGTTCGTGTTATGGTGTGGAGTGAATTAATGTTTTTTTAACATAAAAGAAGATATTTAAATGGTGATAACCTAAATGAACCCTAGATTAACTTGATTAACCCATGATCCGGGATAACCAAGAAGAAAAGAGAAAAAAATAGAAAGCTCAAGGCTCAATAACTTAATATCAAATAAAAAAATAAAAATAAAAATTAAATCAAGTTAATCTTCAAAACCAGCAACTTTGATCATGAGAATGAAATGATCATATAGAAGATAAAAAAAAATCTTGAACAAAATTCATAACCATCAAAAAATTAAAAAGAAAATAAATAGTAATCAAAACAATAAAAACTAAATCTGGTATAAAAACTAATATGGTATGCAAGTTGCTTCACAATGTTTTTTTACATGACAAAATTCAAACTATAAATTGAAAAGTCTATGTAAGTAAGATCAAGATATTTCATAACATAAAATGAGACATGCATATGATTATGTTTATTAAATATATTTATTTAAATAAATAAAAGATAAATATACATCTTAAAAAACTCATGACTTAAAAGATAAACACAAATGAAACTGACTGAATAAACCAATGCCAAATTTTTTTTTATACAAGGCCGAATACATTAGCAATATAATTTAAAAATGAATATTTTTTATTTAAAAAAAAACTTCATTTGTATAAAAAAATTATAGATGAATTAAAATAATACATTGAAAATTGAAATAGAAACAAAAAAACTAAAAATAATTTATATTAAAAAAAGTTGTGCAAATATCGTGACTTAGATCATGAGACCGAGATAAATCCATAGAAAAAAACTTGAAGATAATCACACGACCAATATTAAAAAAATAATTAATGCAGAACAATAAGATTATACAAAGCCGAATTCCCAACAAATTAAATATCGAAAGATGAAACTAAGAAAAAAATTAATAACATAAAAGGATAAAAAAATGAGGGTGAGAAAACATTAATAATTAGAGGGATAAAAATTTTCAATTTGAGGGTTTAATTGAATTGAAAAATAGCTTAAAAAAATCTAAAGAATGATGGTCAAATTGAAAAAAATAAAACCACAAAAAATTTGATTAAATGATGAAATTGAAAGAAAAAAAACTTCAACAAAAGTGTCAAGGACAAAATTAGAAATTTTAAAAGATAAGAACCAAAATAAAAAACCAAACATATGAGAAATTGCAATTAAAGAACTAAATTGAAAAAAATAAAAACTTCTATAAATGAAAAAAGTAACGAAATAAGAAATTAATAGATTGAAGACTGAAATTAAAAAGAAGATAATGGTGTACATTACATATTAAGAGAGAGAAAAGAAAGGGAGAAAATCAAATGACCACTGACGATAATTTGATTATTGTAAACTGCCACGTGCCACTCCAAATGAAAGAAGACATGATGACGCTAGGGAGACGGTAGAAGGCTAATTACGTCCACTAGGTGATGTCACACACGCCTCCTGAATGATGTAGATGCCACCCATGTGCTGGGGAGTGCCGAACACGCTACAACAACTTTAATCATTAAAAAATTTCAATTTTTTTTTGAAATTACCAAATTTTCCGTTACAACCCCGACAATTACACAAAATATTCATATGAAAGTATACCCTTAAATGCTAATCTTATATTTTGTCTTTTTGAAGGTTAAAAATATAATTGTATTGCATAGTAAAATTTAAAAATATCAAAACACCTTTATTATTGTGATTATGAGACAAATATATATTTTTACTATTAAAAAACTTACGCAACTTCAATAAAGTTCTTGATCAACAAATCTGTATTTTATTGACTAGACAAATCTGTATTTTTACCTTGAAAAAGAAGAGAAAAATCAACACCCCGAACCTGTTGCTGGTGAAGTTATTGGCATGGCTGGAGTTGCTTTTGCTATACATGGAGGAGTTACAGGGACTCATTTTGAGTTATATTATATCTGAATTCGATAGCAATAGTTTTTTTTTTTTTTTGGGAAGAAGGGCTTGTTTCTTGTGCTGTCAAAGATTTTTTTTTTTTTAATTATTTTGAGAGTAACAAAGATTTCATGGGTAGGAAGACAGAAGTCACAGAATCATCAAAGATATTAACAGTACAAATCACTGCTGATAAAATTTATTAATGAAGAAAACAAACATGAATCATTGTATCACAGGCTACACAATGCCAGACTTGTAAAACTAAAATGAATAATAATAAAAAAGAACTGCAAGAAGCTTGATCAGAGGAGCCATCATATGCAAGCTTCCCAGAAGTGATCAGAGAAGAGATGAGAACGACTTAAGCATCGCAAGGCAGCAAAAAGTGTTGCAAATGTCTCAGAGCATCATCCATGCTTAGGTACCTCCAATGTTTTGTATTCATGATGCCCAAACTCAACTTTCCTCTCTTGAACTTGCCGTCATCCTCTATACCCTCCTCCTCATCAATATAATTCTCACAGCAAAATCCCAACTTTATCTCAGCAACAAGGCTGCTTGCGGTGACCATGTTTGAGCAACACCCCGGCAATGGAAGCTCCTTGGAAAACAAGTCTTCTGCCTCCGGAACAAGGCTCGCCTTTCCACTACAAGATTCCATCATATTAAATACATCTTTCCAACCTCTCAACACAACGTTCCATGTCACTTTTATCTCCCGTATCGCTTCTTTTTTCAGTGAAGACTCAAGATCTATGTCGACAGCGAACTTGAATATCCCATTAGGATCTACCTGGAGTTCATCGCATGGTTTCGATAGGGTGAATAAAGTGGAATACTCTCCGGTCCTTGCATTGACGACGAAGAGGAGGTCATTTAGGGCAGGTGGGGTTTTATTGGCTTTTGAAGCTGGAGCTTGGAGGCTGCCGTGGAGGCAATACCGTAAAGGCGGTGGCAAGAGACAGCTGGGTCTACGTGTTTGAGGTTGTAGACAGAAGGGTAGTGAGCAGAGCATATCGGCCGCCAAATATCCTCAGAGGAGAATGACTCCAACCATGATTTGGACACACAAGAAGCAGTAGCAAGGGATTTAGGGTCTAGATACTGAGCCACTAGAAAAAGAAGCTCCCAAGATGGCGATGGCGATGGCGAATAGGATGCTAGTTTATTCTTGAAGAGTTTGTGGCTTTTGACAGAAACATGATGCATATTTTCTTAACTAGAAGAGCGTCTGAGCTTCGTGAGAGACATGGAGAGATGGCTTAATTTGGTTTCTCCTAATTATTCTAACGATCAATTCTTGGAAGGCTAAAGAATGGAGTAGATTTCAACCTGGCCTGGAGGTGCTTAATTATATAGGCTGCTAATCTATTGATCAGCAAGCCGATGGGATTACTCTTCCATTTTGGATTATCCTATTCCGGATTAGTTTGGGTTAATCCTAATCCGGTGGTAAAAGTTTTTTTTTAAGAAAAATCTCGTTAACCCAATAATTTTAATTCACTAATAAATTAACTTATTAGATCACCTAAATTTAATTAAATTATTATTAAAATATATTTAAATTAAAATTAGATTTAAATTGAGTTTAATAATATTTTTTTTCCACTCAATGTGATTTATTTAAAACTTGTAGTAATGATTATTTTTTTAAAATATATTAAAATAATATATATTTTTTTATTTTTTAAAATTAACAAACCAAAATAATATAAAAAAATAATTAAAGCAAAAAAGAAAAAAAATTTGAGAAGCGTTACCGCAAAAACAAACAAACGGAGTACAGTCTAACTATCCTTTATACGACAGCGTTTTTAATGATAGTGATCAAAAGAAACCCCAATTCGTTTTTAATAATGTCTCCTAATTCTCTTTCTTCTTTCTCAACGGTCACTTCACTACTCTCGTATTTCCTTCACCTTCATCCCATGTTCCAGTATCGAAATGACTACCGAAGCCGCCACCTCATCTTTCCAGAAAACAGTTAGTTACTAATCACTGCTTTCTTTAACCACCGCTTTTACACTACGATGCCGATAATGTCTCCTATTTTAATTTTTTTTTTTTTTGGAAAAAATAGGTGTTGTTACATGACTGGTGGTTGATCAAAGCCGAGCAGGAGTTCCAAGGGAAGAAAATTGCTGTTGCCGGCTTAACTTCTCCTGCGTAATTATTTATTTTTACATTATCTCGCTTATAATCTTTGATTTCTTTGTAAATAATTATTATTTTTTAATTATTAAAAATTTCAGGAAAAAACCTGTTCGTGTGTTTCACTCTGCTGCAATTACCAAAAGATACGATGTTTTCACTCTTCAGACAGCTGATGGCGTCAATGTTCTTCTCCAAGGTTACATTAACAGGACACTCACTGTTGAAAATGGGTTTTCCTCTCAGGTTTTTTTTTCTTATTCTATTCCGTGTTTATTTATATTATTTGTTTTTCGACATCACATCGTACTTTAAGTTAGGTTAAGGTTTATGTCGCAACAGGTCTTTCGGCATTTCTGTTTCGGCTTTCCTCCTGATTGGGAAGAATGTGGAACCAAGTTTCTGAATAGTAACTGTGAAAGCGCGGCAGAGCCTCCGGTGTCTCAAAATGAATGCCGGCCTATTTTCTTATCATTGCCAGTAGATGATGGTGTTAATAATTTGAAGAATGAGGACTCAAAGAATCTTTCACCACTATCAAGTTGTCGTGTAAATGATGTAAGTTGGGTGAAAGATCGTGCGGTGGTACCAGCAAAACCTTCTGGTCACCATGTGGATGTGGCACTATCTTCTGAAAAGATAGGCAGCAAGAAAAGCAAAACCAGGTCCTTTGGAAAGTTGATGGCTAAAAGGTCAAGTAGTTTAGAAAGAATCAGCATCAAGAATGATGCATCAGGGGAATGCTCGGTACTCACGGATTATAATGTGGGAAATATCACTACATCAAACTTTGACCAGACACGGTCTGTTAGAACTTCGGGTGTGGTACTGGCTGCATCCTTAGAAGTGAGCTCGAGTTTAAAGAAAAAGAAAAGGGAAAATGAGGGAAACAAGGATGGACTGAAGAGTGGAAGTGATTTCTCAATGCCATCTTTGCCTCAAGGCCCTCAGGTTATGCTAAGATGCATTGAAAATAATACTACACAAGGGCCGTCTCTTTCTAGATCTCCGACTCGGGGAGATTCTGATATTTTAAATCAATCTGAAAAGTGTCTCGTGGAAAACTCTGTGTTTTCCAGCATGCGGTCAGGTGCGGAAGCAAATATCATTAGTCCATCCATGGAAGAAACAGAGACATTGGATGCTAATCTCATTGATTCTGGACATAGGAAAAGCACTGCCTCTGTAACAAATCTGATAGATATACCGAAACAGAAATCGGTCTCTGGACATTCAGTGAGGTACAAAGCCAAAAGGTTGATATCAGATGAAGGTAAACCGAAGAGAAATTCAGGCACAACTCTTGATATAGCAGAGGCAATGTTGAGAGCTTCAAGAAAGATGAATACACTGTCAGGAAATTCAACAGGTAAAGAGAAGAAAGAAACAATAGCTGTTGAGAAAGGTGGTTTGTCCATGAAGCAAGCTAGAAGGAAAGTTATTTTTGATGCCGATGTAAGCTATTCTGATTTTTTTCATGGTAATTTAGTTTTTTTCCTTTTCAAATGTGCAAATCCTCAACATTTATTTTTAATGTCCACCGATTCATAAATCATAACCAGTTACAACTGGCCTGACTTTATGTTTTATCTTCGCCATCTTAAAGATAGCTGTTCCCCCAAGAATTCAAGTGAATTCCTTGTAAGTTTCTGATGTTTTCATGCCCTCATCACTTGAAAAATGTTCTCAAAAGAAAATTGTAGATATCCTGATAGTTTTAGCATCTGCTAGTCTACCATTTCAAAATAAAGGGTTACATTTTGTCATTTATGTGGGGTTACCTTTTTGCTTAGTTCTATATTTAGATTAGACTTGAATATCACCTTTTTTGGGTAATTGAACCTGCTATTACTAGCTATTAGTTGATAGAGCTTTTTATGATCTGCGTTTTTCATTTGCGCTTTTGCTTTGCACTAAAATGTCTGCCTCAAATTTTATCATTATGTTTTAACACCTATTTAGTCTATACAAAATACGTGTTTTTAATTTGTCTACGTTGGTAAATTCTTGTAATCAGATAAGAGAAATGACAACATGTATTCATTCTCCAGAATCCTTGAATCTCAAAAGATCCAGATCAGGTTTGTTTGCTACTTTTTTGTAGTTTATTCCTGGTCTATGAATTTTTATACATGGAACATTACAGAAATATGATATTTTTATGGTCTTTTTGACATAAAGATCAGTTTTCTGATTTCAGGAAATCAAAATGAGATGTCTTGTTGCTTATGTTTTTGCAGAAGCTATTTGTCAAACTCTTGAACTGTTTTAGATGGCCATTTCTGAGATCATGGTTTTCCCCATGTTTGAGAAACCCAGTGATGGAAATCATCTCTATGGAGGGTCTGTTAATATGTCTTCTGTAATATGATTCACCAACTATTTAATCAATTTGTACATGTTGCAGGGAGACTACTTTTACCTACCCTAGATTTCTGGCGCAACCAAATTCCAGTTTATGATGAGGTTAGTGGTATCTCTGGTATATTCCCAATTTTGCATTTTTTGGATTGTGATAGCACCTGTTCAGACTTGGCAAACACCGTCCATTAGTTGAACACATATGATATGCTCCCATGAAGTCTTCTTGAGGATATTAAAGTCCAATTTGCAGATATTGTTTTCTGCATTTAACTCCTAGAGAATGACATATATAGGGTAAATTTGGGACAGACATGATAATATTAATGCTCGACTCTTCAAAATAGTAATATTTTGGGACAGGCATTATGGACATGACAAAAAACACTTTGGGGAGTGTTTTTGATACAGTCATTAACGTTGACACGTATTGAAGCTTTGTGATACATGCAATTCTCATTTATGATACAGTCATTAACATTGACGCGTATTGAAGCATTGTGTATCTGGTAAAACATGCAGAGTTTGTTGAGTTTTTTTAAGTAGCTTCACTTGGTCAAAAGTTATGTGTGAAACAAGGCTGTGAAGAACTATGTGAATTTGTCTACAGTAATTGACTTTACAAGAACTGATGTTGTAGGATTGTAAGTTTCATGTTAAGGGGTGAGTGATTCGAGGTGATTGCTCATATCTTGTCATTTCAATTCAGAAACATTTTTTTTTTATGGTTCCTGTCATATTTTCATTATCCATGTCTGTCTCTCCGCATAGATTCCAAATGTTCATTAAATGTATGTTTATTGGACCTCATTAAATGTCAAATCTTTAGGAAGTACACGCTTCTAACAAGTTTTCTTTCTGTCACTGCTCCCTCTTCTACCCCCATGGTTTTACAAGGATGATGATACATTAAGGTTCCTTTTGTTTCAGAAACGTAATATCACTGGAGTTCAAGAAGAGCTGGGTGTAGTCAAACCATCTAGAGGTTGGTCTTTTATTTAACCATGGTCTTTTATTTAACTATAGAAGAATTGGTGCTTTTGATTCAAAAAAAAAAAAAAAACCCTGGAGATTTTTAACTGAACTATGGTGAAAGTAAAGTTTGGTCGGTTAAGCAGGTTTTTTTTTAGCTAAAAGAATCACTGCTTTTGTACTTTCAAATTTTCTACTAAAGTATTGGATTCAAATCTTGTCCTTGCAAGTCAATTGTCATGAAGTGATTATATTCATTTCTATTTATTCCATTCAGTTATAGAATTGGGTTTTCTAATTGCATGTATTCGCTTGCTCATTGCATGGCATACTTTGTCCTCAGGGGTTGAATCTAAGTCTCAGAAGAGCAAAAGAGAGTGAAAAAAACCACAGTTTCCTTTATCTTGGGGCAATCAATAATCACCATGGAGCAAAGCCATTAGTTTGGGAGGGGAGGAACGGAGAGCTTATAGGAAGATGGTGATGGGAAACAAAGGGCTAAAGGAGGTAATTGCTGTAATGATGAGGCCCATGAGGGATTAAGTTGGTCTCTTCAGAATTGGCATTAGCACCCAATCTAGGATCTTATTTTTGTCATATGCGCAACCGTTTGTCATGTTTTCCTATCCTCGAACTGGTCTTTCACAATAGTAGTTTTTTTTTTTTTTTTTGAAAATATGATCCAATAGAATTCATAGTTCCATTTCCCCCCATCATTTTTGTTTTTCATCTGAAGGATTTCTTTCATTTTCTTCTTCTATCCAAATGGAGAGACAATTATAATCTTTATTCATTCTTTCAGCTTCAAACATCAAGGGGATCGTTTCTTTAATTGGGTTCTCAAACTAAAAGTTTCTCCAATTGGGTTTCTGAAGTTTTAATCATTTCTTAATTGAGTGTTCCTTCCATGTCCGTGAAAGCTTTTTCTATCTAAACTGTATATTTTATAAATTTCTGATAATTTCGGGAGAAACCCAGTTACGGAATCCTTGATCTGTTGGGAACCAAATCAAGAAATTATTTTGTTCATGGACCACATTGAAAATAAATAAATCTGAATATGGTGGCAAATGCAGATTGCACGCTTTTGCATCAGAGTAAGCATCAATAATCTACCATCAAACTAGGTATGAAGATAGTTAGAAGAGTAAGGCAGATGGCAGAAGGCACAGCTTTTGGTACGGTGCAATTGCTGGTTGATTTCCATGCTACTTGAAGATTAAATTTTTGAAGATTAGTTAGTGATTTCTTATTCTCTACTCTCTTTTTTTCCCCTTACTAGGGCTTCTAAATATAACATCATTATCATATTTGAATAGCTGAAATAATCTTTCATTCAAATGAAAAATTATTTTTTATCATAGTTGTCGAGGTCTGATTTGATTTAGGGCCGGGGTAACTAGATCACCGGGTGAACTCATGAATCATCGTGTCAATCTTATTTATTTTTTTCTTCTAAAAAATGATGTTTTAGGTTTTTTTTTTGTTTTGAAAAAAATTCTTTAATATTGACTCAACTGGATTTGGACTGAGTTGCTTCAAATCAATCAAGTAGCGAGTCAACATATTAGATCACTTAGATTTAGTCGAGTTAATATCGCTATCAATTCAAATGAAAACTCGAGTTTAGATTTTGAATCTCAAATTTACAAGGCCGGTCCGGCTATAATAACTATGTTTTTTTTAAGTAAAAATACAATCGGTCGGGCTTAAATTTGGAACTCCATCCTTCAGAAATCCAAACTTTATTATTATTATAATTATTTGAAGAAATCTAAAATCAGAAATTACTGGAATGTTCCGTTCATGAGTTTCAAAGGCCTAGGGAGACATTCTCTGGCTAGAAGCTGGAAATGTAAACGAGGCATCATTGTCCTTGCCCTTCAAGAACTTCTATTTCTTTGGATTGGAGTTGTAATTTGGTTCTTGATGAGGAAAGAATCTGACCCCAACAGTGATCATTCTGATCGACAACATCGCTTCTGCTAATTCCTTCTGAGCCTCCATTGTTTTCTGATCACAGTCAGCATAAAACTAATGTTAGATGCTATTTCCTGGAAAAACCATCAAGGCAGAGATAAAATCGAAGGTGGCACCAGCTAGAACTGTAGCATACTTGGCAGCTTTAAGCCTGAAAAGAGTTAATATAACTTCATAGTTTTGGAGCACTAACTAAACATAAAGAAAAATATACAAATTACAACAAAAAAGCAGGTTCGGAAGATTCAACAAAAATGACCCGCTAACAAGCTATAAGCCTAAAAAGATAAATAATGAGAGGGTGAGTTCAACAACTCAATGAGTAGATAACGTTCAATACACACACACGAGGTAATACAACAATAATAATCAAACAAGTATATTTATGACATCAATCAAATGAGGAAAATTGGAGGACCAAACGAAAAATGTCATAAATTCATAACTATATTGGAATTCTGCCTATAATTCATCTTTTATTCCATCCAAAATATCAGATTATGCTCTGGGGACCATTCTGTAATTTTTCAAGGTTTGGGGACTAAACTGTAATTTTCACAAATTGAAGGACCAAACTGAAATTTCATCATCTTCAAACTCAAACCTAGAATTTTCACATATTACCTACTATTATCTCAAGATTTCTAACTCAAATTCACCATTTAAACAAAAATCATAACTCAAAATCATTATCTTTACTTACAATCTTCCAAAATCAATTAAATAACTAATTATCCATAACAATCAACCTATAACATTCAAATCAATTTATCAATCAACCCAAAACAAAATCTCAAAACCCTAATATCCAACAAAATAGAATTTTAAAGATAAAAGAATACACATTTATATATTTTTAAAAAAATTAAATCTTACCTTTAAACTTATTTTCTTCAACTCTCTTTTATTTCCCTTATCTTTCCCTCTTTTCTCTTCTTCTTCTTCTTTCTCCCTTCTCTCCTGCAGTCCTTCACGGTAAAATTTCAAATCCCTCTTTCTTTCTTTTTTTCTATTTATATTTATTATGTTTATTCAATTACCACAATACTCCTTATTCATTTATACACACTTTTAAAATTTTCAAGGGGTTTTATTGCCTTTTCCTATTCATTTATTTCAAAACATCACAATTTGGACCCCATTAAATGTCTAATATTTAGGAAGTACACACTTCTAACAAGTTTTCTTTTTGTCATTGCTCCCTCTACTGCCCCTTGGTTTTACAAGGATGATGATACATTAAGTTTTCTTTTGTTTCATAATCGTAATATCACTGAAGTTCAGGAAGAGCTGGGTGTAGTCGAACCATCCTGAGGTTGGACTTTTATTTAACTATGGAAGAATTGGTGCTTTTGATTAAAAAAAATGAATCATCATGTCAATCTGAATATTTTTTTTTCAGACAATGTTTAGTTTTTTTAAAACAAAATTTCGTAATATTAACTCGATTGGATTTGGACCGAGTTGCTTCAAATGAGTAGTGAGTCAATATATTGGATCACTTAGGTTTAGCCGAGTTAATATCACTATTGATTTAAATTAAATTCGGATTAGATTTCGAATCTTAAATTTGCAAGGTCAATATGTAAGGTTGGGCGGGCTTCAATAATTATGTTTTTGACAAGTAAAAAATGAGTGGTATGAATCCCCTTTAGTTGCCACAACATATGAGGAAATGGAACTTCATCCTTCAGAAATCCAAACTTTATTATTATTATAATTATTTGAAGAAATCTAAAATCAGAAATTACTGGAATGTTACGTTCATGAGTTTCAAAGGCCTAGGGAGACATTCTCTGGCTAGAAGCTGGAAATGTAAACGAGGCATCATTGTCCTTGCCCTTCAAGAACTTCTATTTCTTTGGATTGGAGTTGTAATTTGGTTCTTGATGAGGAAAGAATCTGACCCCAACAGTGATCATTCTGATCGACAACATCGCTTCTGCTAATTCCTTCTGAGCCTCCATTGTTTTCTGATCACAGTCAGCATAAAACTAATGTTAGATGCTATTTCCAGCAAAAACCATCAAGGCAGGGAAAAAATCTAAGGCGGTACCAGCTAGAACTGTAGCATACCTGGCAGCTTTACTCGATGATCACTAGACGAGTCCCCTGTCCATCGTCTAGACAGAGTGATGCTAGTGATTTCGGCAGCTGCACAGCATCGGTTTCGCCCCAGCTGTCCTGATGATCACTAGACGAGTCCACTGTCCATCTCATTGGAACAACCAAATTCCTGCAGCATAAATGGAAAAGTGATAAGCAACATTTTGAATCCTAAGAATGAAAAATATCTTGAAATCTTTGCAGTTAACTTACCCCTCCATACATTTGTATAAGCAGCGATTCATCTGCTCCTCCGTATAATTCCGAAACAAGGTGTTGAGACGCGGTGCTAGTTTTGGTATATCAGATGATGGTAAAATATCCCAAACCTTCAAAACTTGAATGCAGAATGAGTTTTCCTGCAGAATGTCCACAGTCCAGATCATATTTAGCTGTCCACTAACTTTATACTGCTCTATCAGTGGAGAAGAAATGCCATTGTGAACCAGTAGGCTTCTCTTCTTGCGAGACTGATGCTGACGCCAACCATTTGAAAGCTTGGCTAATAGGGAAAGCACTTCCTTACAGATTCTGACATTCCTAACTCTCGCCACGGATCTCCGAAAATCATCACTGAGAAAAACCTGTATTAAAGTGAAGGTAACAGCTGATTAATACTTGGCACCGGAGCATGACATTGCTGTGGGCTATAAGAAGCAGTAATATCTGTTCTGAAGAATGGCTTGCTCCAGTTCCATGGATCAGCAGAGCAGCAACTATTGTATATTCTGTTAATATTTCTGAAAATAATATTCAAGACTTGCCAAGAACTAATAAGCTTACCATCCATCTTGCATTCCGGAACAATGGGGAGTGAGTTTGTAGCAGAACATCAAGTCGGCCATGCTCGATCAAGCTTTCTGTAATAGCCTGAGCCAAACTCTCATCCTCTTCAGCGTTATAGAAGCATTGCCGATGCTTCGCATCGTTGACTATCTTCTTCCAAATAGAGCCACTCTTAACTAAAGTTGCTTCATTTCCTAAAATCCAGAGGCAATACCTCCACACCAGAAAATATAAAAGTTCAAATAGGAATGGAGAGGCAAAAAAAAAAGGAAACGAAACTTTTGAGCTGCTGATGTTTTCTCGATTCTTATTTAGTACCTTGCACGAGTCAGCGCCACATTTGCTCGTTGAGGATTCGAAACAAAACCCACCGATCCGTTCTCATTGCTTCGAACAGTAGAGATAATTATCAGATCCTCCTCTCCACCCTGAAAACCATCAACCGTGCCAACACTTACAGACAAGGCACTGTCAGAGCCTGAAATGAATTTCCCAATCTTCGCTTGAATTGCATGAACTTGAGCCTGGTATGGTGATATGATACCTATGCTAACCTTCTTCCCAGTGCCTTTAATATCTGTAACATCAAAATGAAGTCAAAAGAATTCTGTAAATCAATAGATACATTAGAAACATCTGATATTTCTAAATAGAACCTTTGAAAAGTCTCCCAACTATATCAGCAGCAGCAGCAGCCTCGACTGTATTTTTGAAACTCTGTTTCTCAACAAATTCCTCTTTTCCATGGGCTATATTTATGAAAGAGTAGGATTCAAACATGTCTCCTTGGAGGAACCGTCTCGTGTAGCCAGTTTCTTGGACGTTTGGCGCATCCAAAACCTGCCTTCCATAGAACTCCGTATTCGGAAATAAGCTTATTGATGGATGCATTCGATATTGAATGTTTAGAAGATGGCTCTTGCATCCCAGCTTTACGAGCCTCTCAAACAAACTTCTACCAAAACCAGCCTTCCCTGAAATCTAATAGTGGTGCATTTTAAACACGTTATGGTATGAAAAAAGTAAAAGGTTTTGATGGCATCAAAAGATAGAGGAATAGAACCATTCAGGAAAATCCAAACCTCGCTATTAACGATGGCAGGCAATTGCTGTTCATCTCCTATGAGAATAGCATGGTGAAGGCCGAAGAGTTGTAAGGGGATGGTTGATTCACATTCTTTGAGCTGAGCAGCTTCGTCAATCACCAAGCAACGCAGAGGTGCCATTCTTATACTATGCAGCCTGGCAGAGTTTGACACGGTACAGAAAATCAGGCATGCATTTGATAAGCAGAATTTCTCAATAGCATTTTTATCAGCGAATTCTGGAACCTGAAATTTTAGAGAAAGTAAGCGTAGAGTATCGAGGCATTCCCTTTTTTCATTTATCAACTTTATACGATTATGAAGTTTTCTTTCTTCTTCTTCATTTTCCCCTAGAATCTGCTTTAAACCTTCATCGGCAGCACTGAGACTAAGCAACAAGGTTTCAAGTGATGTCATCAAATCAATAGCCCTGGTCATGATCCTCATCACTTCTAATGAAATCAAAGTAGTCGGTAAGTGTGTATACAAATTCACAATACAGAACTTTAATTTCTTTCCGGAGAAATCAAATCTTTTCCATACGAATTGCTCACAAGTCAAAAGTCCTTCCTTTCCCATGTTATCCTGCAAGTACAAATGGTATTGCGCTTCAGAGTCTTCAAGTAAACTTATCAATGAAGCTAAACTGTGTTTCCAGCCAGTTGATGGATCAAAGCTCTTCTCAAGTATATCAGCACGATGATCAAGAAATACATGAAGAAGGTCATTCTGATCACTATCAACCTTCATTCTCTCCCAATTCCCAAACAGAATTATGTCTCCCATGCCATAAGTTTCATATTCAACTAAATCGGCAACTGTACTCACGACACGAGCTGCAACTTCTACCACTGCAATGTTAGTTGGAGCACATGTAATTGTTCTGCATTTCATTCTTAATAGTGAGTGTAATAAGCAACTAGCTGTCTTTGTTTTCCCAGTTCCTGGAGGACCCTGTACTAATTTGACAGTGTACTGATGCCAGCATCTGGCTGTGTGAATACAGCTTAAAACCGCAGCTTCTTGCGAGCTGTTTAAATTAGAAGACTGTAATGTATCCCTTATGCAGGCAGAGGCAGCATCACTTTTTTTACGAGAGGAGCAGATAGTACAATTTCCATCATCCTGCATGAGATCAGTTATAGATGCAGTCAAGCTCAATATAGAAATGAATACAACAAACAGATTTGCCATCTTCAAAGCTGGGGATTACCAAAATGAGATGCTGAATCAAGAAACCAGAATCATAGTTCTTCTTACATTGAAATTATTTTGCAGCACTTTCTCAATAACGTTCATGTTCCTCCCTTCGAGTTCCAAGTGCAACGATCTCCATATTCGCAAATTTGTCGTCAGATTTATCAAATGAACAGCAAAGAGTGTTCCATTCTTCAAGCCTTCTTCATCCACTATGGGCTTCGAAGACAGAATCGAGGATGTCAAACGATTTCCCCTTTTCACGGCATGAACGAAAGCAACATGATAGGATTGCTGGGTCTTCCTTAAATCATCAATGCACTTCAGTTTCACATTTGTCAGGGCTATAAGATCCCCAACCCAAGGCACATATCCACCTCTGGTTTCTTCCATCGAAATTTCGTAAAACAAGTCCTTAGGTGGCTTGTAATCCTTAGATTTTCTAACACGAAGTATTCTATAAGTTGGTGCTCCAGCCAGTGATTCTGTACTTGAAAGCAATTCAGCATGTGTTTCCACATGTAGGGGTGTAATGAATGCTTTCATGTAATGAGCTGTTGACATGAAGGAGTTTGGGATCTCCTCCACCTATTAGGGGACAATATCAGAGTTCAGAATCATTCTCATGCTTGTAATCTGGCTAGCAGGAAATCTTGGTATGAATTTTCAAGAGCTTAATTTGCCAAACTTTTGAAGAAAATCTTGCAGTAGAAAAACCAACTGGTTTTGACAGAAATTTAAATCCAAAAGCTCTTAAAAGAACATAATGTTAGAAAATTTGTTCCTAAGGGCCAAATTAAAATGGTTAAACTTAATTTAGTTAAGACTTTCTTGAAAAAAAAATTTCAATAAGATTTTTTAAACAGAAATATTAACATGGTTTAAATAAATTATATATATTATATGTAAACTAGAAATTAATCTCAAACAGTACTTTAGTATGTTCCTGTAGAATCTAAAACCCTTGATACTTCACCGAATAAATACAAAATTTTCTTATAATTTATATAATAAAAAATTAAAGAATCATAAATAAATATAAGCAAAGTGACCTTGGCTTTAGATACCGGCATGGACTTGGATCTCATGTTTTAGAGACTAGCTATAGCAATTCACTGTATTATTGACTTGAATTTGGTTCTGACTCTTCTTTAGCATGTAATGAACTATTTTTTATTAATTCATTAATTGACCTAGTCTATGAATAATAAATATGAAAAGTTTTTTTATTTAACATGAAAAGGTAAAATTCAAAAAATATTGTTAATTTTGTTTTATGGTGGACAATTAAGGTTGATAAATGATATTTATGCGGATTTTCTACACCTTAGTTTTTCAGCTTATTCTCTTTAATTTAGAAATACAACTAAAAATGATGATAATAGAACATTAATGACAAATAATTAATTATTGACAACAATAAATTCTCAATTTAATAAAAGAAGTTGAAAGAAGAGTTTTTCAACTTATTCTATTTGGTTTCAAGCTATATTTTTCCTTGAGCTTTCCTTCTTAAAAAAAAAACTATGAAGAACTTAACAAAACATGGAATAAGATTATGATCTTCCAAGAGAATGTTATGGCAAATTAACGAACCTGGTCTTTGTAAAGATCCTTATTGAGCACATCTTGAAGAGACCAAGAAAACACTAAATCTAGGAACCCTCTACCCTTGACCTTTTCCCACTTCACACGACCAGTTCTCTTGTCCATTGCTTTCCTGTTACATATTCATCAGCTTCTCAAAAAGCACAACAACATTATATGGTTATTATGAGTTGCAAAATGAAGCACAAACTCATCTATACCGTAGCAAATCCAGAACAGTACTTAATGTCTTGAGCACTTCTGCTAGTGAAAGAAAAGTATATGCCGTGCTTTTCCTTGGAAACAAAGAAAAGCTTGATACATTTAAAATGTATTCCTTTCATAGACTTCACGTCAACTATCGTTTCCACCTTTTATATTCAAGTCTTTCTTCCTCGTATATGGACTTTGCCAGGGATACAGAGAAAAGAATAACTTTAGATTCACAAATGCTCCATACCTATCCCTGTAGTTCAGAATTCCTAGCATAATCTCTGTCGTTTAAACGTTTTCTAACTCGACCCTTCTACTCAAACAAGATTCTTTCAAGCAATTTCTGTCACGACCCGAAACCCGGATCCATGACCGGCACATCGGCAAGGTTCCCCTCCAAGATTCCATACCTATGCGAACCCAAACTTACACACAAACTTATCTTAACTTAATCAGAGTTCAACGCAGCATTAATAACAAAATCAACTTCATAATATAATTGAATTGTCTTAATACAAGAGTTTATATAAGTTCAGAGTTTTGGAGCACTAACTAGACATAAAGAAAATGTACAAAGTACAACCAAAAAGCAGGTTCTGAAGGTCCAACAAAATGACCTGCTATCAAGCTATAAGCCTGAAAAGGATAAATAATGAGATGGTGAGTTCAACAACTCAGTGAGTAGATAACATTCAATATACACACACGAAGTAATAAAATAAGGATGAATATATATACAATTATGGCTCTATGTTCTTATAGGAAGGTTTCTCAAATAAGCCATAACAAGAATATCAGAAGGTAAAGCTCGTCAGAAAATCAAAATGCAATGAGCATGAGGCTCCGTACTGTGGGATGATCAATCCACACAGGTTGGTGACTCCCCCGACCAACTAGGGTTCAGATACGATGTGCACAAAGACTAACACTACCCTGTTAGCATGGGTATTCTGACTGACATACCATAGGTTCATAATCATAATCAAACAG
>Ga0325411_1001356_pt1 | contig 27240 bp, 19 predicted proteins | sample PopdelMetagenome_13_FD_206181 | JGI IMG/M metagenome (GOLD analysis project Ga0325411, IMG submission 206181) | Populus deltoides microbial communities from Bellville, Georgia, United States - Xylem-PdIQD-R4 | ecosystem: Host-associated > Plants > Phyllosphere > Stem > Wood/Secondary xylem...
GCATAGGATGGGGGTAATCATTGCGTATATATTTGATTCTCCAATACAGGTTCTTATTGGGTTAACTTGCAAATCATTTAAATTTGATTTTTGCATATATTGTTAGGTATTTGTATCAGTTGATATTGGAGTTTATGTTATTATTAGGTTATATCCCTTTAATATTTATTTTGTGTCATTTTTTAATTTTCTTTCTTCCTAGTTTCAACTAGGGTCTTGTTTCTTAAAAAAAAGTATATTCTTCTCTTAATATTTCAAAGTTTGTGTCAATATATATATATATATATATATATATATATATATCATCTTTATTAATTTCTTGATTTTATTGAAAACATCAAAGAGAAATGATGTTCTTGATCTTCATATTTTATTTTTCTTAATTTCAACCTAGAGTAAAAAAAAAAAAAACAGAGAAAAAGTGGAACAAGAATTGCAAAAATTGATTGAATTGACAAGTTAGGGCATAATAAAAAACAAGCCCTTAAATTTTAGGGTTGATCAAAAGTTTCTTAAATATTTTCTTGATTCTTATCGAATAGGTATACACCAAATCTTAATATTGCCAAATTGAACTCTCGTTTTCTTGGATTGTCTTGCCTTGCTTCATTTAAATTTGGGTATTATAAATCTTTCTTGCTTTATTTTAATTTATTTCTTGAAATTCTTAAAGCAATATTGACTTATTGAATTAGTTAGTTTTCTTTGAATCTTTAACATAAAATCTATTATTTTTATTTTGCGTCTTCTTTTCATCATTATATTTCACACAAATTTACATTACTATTTGTAAATTTATCCTCGAGTTTTGTTTTGATTAGTTTCATATATTATTTTAATTCTTGAGTCTTTATTATTATAAGTCGCTATGTTGTTTTGATTAATTATTTGATAAGTTGCTAAGTTACCTTTAAGAACATAAGTAAAAGAATAGCGAGGTAAAAGACATATGAGGTTATTATAGTAAAAAGTCTGATTGAATTATATGAAACATGAAAGGAGTGACATTAAATCGAATGTAAACACATAAAGGTATGACACAATCAAAGGCGAAGGATCCTATAGAAAAACAAGATAAGTTAGAGGTAATGATAGAGACTTTAAATGGAAAGATGGATAAATTAAGTACTAAGATGATGAAAATATGGATGGAAGAACTCAATTGTGAAGTTTTTAACCTTTAGAGATCCAATTTCTTAAAGATAAATTTAATTGATATATGGCTCATAATTTTGATATTTATTTAGCTTTGTCCCTATGAGTTGGCTTCCACAATTCCAAAATAATAATAATAATAATAATAATAATAATAATAATAATAATAATAAGAGAGTGTTGCTGGCAAGTAAATTAATTTGATGATGATGTGGATAATTTAAATAAAACAGTGTTTAAAAGAGAGTTTTGCTAGCATTGTTCTTGTCTTCATAACATCTTAATTTTAAGAGATTGATTGGGTGATTAAGGAGGTTTTGTTATTATTTCAGAGCATGTGTGACCAATTTTGCAAATCATTATTACGTAAGATAGGGTAGGTAGCTAGGATACGAAGTAAATAAGAGCAGGTTGTAAGAATGAAGAAACTTTAAATTAGTTGCCTATTCATTTCTTGAAGGACAGAGATTGCCTTTTTGTTTTGGGAAACTTTAGGGTGCACTGGCTTGGGTACCAAGCAAAGAAGAGATGCTAAATAGTAAAAAGATGCAGTTTGCAAGATTAAATTGGCTATCCTTTTTCTTGACAGCGAAGTTTTCTTTCTTTTTTGGACATGATTCCTAATGGTAATTTTGTGAGGTTTGGTTTTCTTTAGAGGATTTTTCTTAAAAAAAGATTTTATTAGGAGGTTACTTTCATGAGAGGATTTGTTGGATATTACGCTATTATTATTTTGGGTTAAATGGTATCAAGAATTGGAATCTAGTTCATAAGAATTCACCAAAAGACAAACGATGCTCCAGTTCAAAGAACATGGCACTTTTGAGCACATTTGGCTTTTGATCCATTGCTTTCAAAGAATTTAAGCTGTGTTTCAAAATAGGAGTGATATTAGTGAATCCCCAAGTCACTTGCAACAGAACACAAAATAGTTTCCAGATCAAATTAGCCAAGGTTTAAAACTTGGTCACAATATGAGATAATTATATGCTAATAATGAAGTTTCTTCATCTATGACAGATTATAACTAAAAGCCACTCCCTTAAACTTGCAGAATGAATCTTTTAATTTGATACATTGAAAGCAAAATCATGATTTACACTTTCTATGAAATAGCCGCCTTGATTAAACCAGCTTTTTTGGCAGGGCTAAGGGGCAGGCTGCTAAGAATTTAATCAAGAAGCATCAAGTTAAAGCTGCTACCAAGGTTTCAAGTCACCGACTGGGCCTCCTGTCCAGTTTAAGATCTTCTCACCTGACTTCAGGTAAACACTTGTATCATAAGGCAATTTTCGAGCAAGTTCATTCAAAACTCGATGGAAAACATCTCCTGCTTGAGCAGGTTGTGGGAATAGCATTGTCTGCTTCATTAAAGGTGTTGAAAGAATGTCTTAGAAAGCTGTAGAAGACTAGGAAGCTTTGTTGTTGCTTGTTCAGGGGATTTCATCAATGAAGATATCTACTTGAAGACCAAGATTTTAGGAATAAAATTTCTGATTACATTTGATTTGTTTGTTATGCAATTTTTAAATTTTAAATAGTCTTTGTTTCCAAGTAAAACTCTATCTCTATTTAAGAGTATTCTGAAATAAGTAATATCATCTTCTTCCAATTCTTCTTCACTTCTGCTATTCTTTTTCATCTTGTGCTTTGCAACTAGAGAATAAAAACCAACAAATTGGTATCAGAGCTTAAATTATCTTGAGGAATTTGTGAGTTGAGAGAAATAAAAACACAAACCAAACTAAACTAAACCATAAACACAATAAAAAAACACAAAAATGGATTCTGAATCAATCATCTCACACGGTTCACCACCAATCTTCAATGGTGAAAACTATGAAACTTGGGCCATCAGAATGACAGTTCATCTTGAGGTGTCAGACCTCTGGGAAGCTATGTAAGAAAATTATATTGTTTCTGATTTGCCTGCAAATCCAACAGTGACTCAACTAAAGATTCATAAGGAAAAGAAGACAAGGAAGTTCAAAGCTAAAGCTTGCTTATATGCTGCAGTGTCAAACATAATATTGACAAGAATCATGAATTTGAAATCTGCAAAAGGTATTTGGAACTATCTTAAAAAAGAATATCAAGGCAATGAAAGAACTAAAAATATGCAAGTTCTTAACTTAATCAGAGAATTTGAAATGCAAAAGATGAAGGAAACAGAAAACATCAAAGATTATGCTGACAAATTGCTAAGCATAATAAACAAAGTAAGATTACTTGGAAAATAATTTTCTGATGACAGAATTGTGCAGAAAATACTGGTCATTATGCCTAAAAAATATGATTCTAAGATTTCTTCATTAGAAGAGTCAAAAGACTTAACCAATATTTCTCTTGGAGAATTGGTAAATGCACTGCAGGCACAAGAGCAGAGAAGATCAATGAGACTTGAGGAATCAATGCATGGAGGTTTTCAAGCAAGAGCTCAATACCAAGAAAGAGACAAAGACAAAAGATTCAACAAAAAGAAAAAGGTTCAAACTTACAGAAACAAGGTGGAAACATTTCCACATGTACTTACTGTAAAAAATAAATCATCAACCGATCAAGTGTTGGTAGAGACCAGACATCAAGTGTAGAAAATGTGGACATATTGTACATGTTGAAAAAATCTGCATGTCACAACAACATGAAGAAAAGGTGAATCCTGTTGCTCAACAACCTGAAGAGGAGCAGTTGTTTATTGCATCATATTTTTCAACAAGCAACAACTCGAATGATTCATGGTTGATTGATAGTGGTTGTACAAACCACATGACAAATAATCATGATTTGTTCAAGGAACTTGATGGAATTGCTATTTCCAAAGTTAAAATTGGAAATGGTGATTATATTGATGTCAAAGGTAAAGGAATTGTTATTTTAAATAGCCTGTCAGGTTTGAAGTATATTTCAGATGTATTATATGTGCCTGACATTGATCAAAACTTGCTTAGTGTTGGACAACTTATGGAAAAAGGTTTCAAAGTAATGTTTGAAGATCAATGGTGTTTGAAGACAATTTGGGCAACAACATGTTCAAAGTAAAAATAAAAGCAAAAGGTTTTACTTTAAACCTTATGGAGGAGGAGCAAAGTGTTTTCTCTGTAAAAGCATGCAATGACGAACTGTGGCATGAAAGAGTTGGGCATTTTCATTATGCAGGGCTAATATATATGCAAAAACACACTCTTGTAAAAGGACTTCCAAAACTGGAGAACAGATCAGCCAACTGTGCAGCATGTCAATATGGAAAGCAGGTCAGAAAACCTTTTCCTCATACTACCTAGAGAGCAACATGTAAACTTTAGCTAGTACATATAGACATTGGAGGTCCTCTGAGTACAGCTGCACTAAATGGCAGTTGATATTATATCATCTTCATTGATGATTATTCCAGGTTTTGTTGGATTTTATTTCTTAAATTCAAATCAGAAGTTGTTAATGTGTTCTGGAAGTATAAAACATGGGTGGAAAACCAAAGTGGATGTAGGATTCAGACACTAAGATCTGACAATGGAAAGGAGTATACTAGTGGAAGATTTCAACAATTTTGTGATGAATCCGGAATTGAACATCAGCTTACTGCACCTTACACCCCACAACAGAATGGTGTTAGTGAAAGAAGAAACATGAGCATCATGGAAATGACTAGATGCATGTTGCATGAAAAAGAGTTGCTAAAGAAATTATGGGCTGAAGTTGCAAACACCTTAGTATATTTGCTGAACAGAATGCTAACCAAAGCATTGCAGAAAAAAACTTCATTTGAAGCCTGGTTTGGATACAAACCAGACCTGCAACATTTAAAAATCTTTGGTTGTATTTGTTTCACTTATATACCACAAGTGAAAAGAGATAAGCTGGATAAAAAGTCAGAACCAGGAGGGTTCATTGGATACAACAGTCCATCAAAAGCTTACAGAATCTTCCAACCTCAAAATGAAAGAATTATTGTAAGCAGAGACGTCAACTTTATGGAAGTTAAATAATGAAAGTGGGAGCAACCAGAAGAAAAGTTGGAATCATCAACAGAGAAGCAGGAATCTTCAATCATGGAGATTATTAATGACAACTTTGTCGATGAACCAGTCAGAGGTACAAGATCCTTAGCTGAAATTTATAAAAGTAGCAATATTGCTATTTATGAACCTATAGAATTTGAAGAGGCAATGAAGAACAATGAATGGATTGAAGCAATGCAGGAGGAACTTAGAATGATTGAAAAGAATGATACCTGGGTGTTGATGGACAAGCCTTTACACAAGAGGGCCATAGGAGTCAAATGGGTTTATAGAACCAAACAAAATGTAGATGGTTCTATAAACAAATATAAAGCCAGATTAGTTGTGAAGGACTATGTTTAAGTGTTTAGAGTGGACTTCTCAGAAACATTTGCACCAGTAGCACACCTAGATACAATCAGATTACTACTTGCAGTGTCTGCACAAAAGAATTGGAAAGTTTATCAGTTAGATGTAAAGTCTGCGTTTCTGAATAGATACCTGCAAGAAGAGATTTACATAGAACAACCAAGAGGCTTTGAAGTCAAGGGACAAGAAGGTCTACCTACTGAAGAAGGCTTCATGTGGCCTTAAACAAGCCCCTAGAGCATAATAGAATTGATAAGCATCTACATAAACTTGGTTTTGTGAAAAGTCTAAGTGAGGCCACGTTGTATGTAAAAGGAACTGATACAAACTTAATTATTGTATATGTTTATGTTGATGACTTACTTGTAACAGGAAGTGACAAGACACTAATTGAAGAGTTCAAGACCAAAATGTTTAATGTGTCTAAGATGACAGATCTCGGTTTGATGTCTTACTTCCTTGGAATGGAGGTGAAACAAAGCAATGATGGAATCTTCATATGTCAACAGAAGTATGCTAAAGAGATATTGAAGAAGTTTCACATGGAAAGCTGTAAAAGCACAAGCACACCTATGAATCTGAAGGAAAAATTCAGCAAGAATGATGGAACAAACAAAGTAGATGAAGGTCAGTACATAAGTTTGATTGGGTGTTTAATGTATCTTACAGCTACAAGATTAAACATTGCATTTGCTGTGAGTTTGCTGTCATGTTTTATGCATTGTGCAAGTGAATTGCACCTTCAAGTTAAAAAAAAGATGGTATGGTATAAAATTCTCTCATCTTCAGAATTTTATGTTTCATGCATGGCTACTTTGATAGTGACTGGGCAGGATCTGTGGACGGCATAAAGAGCACCTCAGGCTACTGTTTTAGTTTTAGAGCAGGCATGTTCTCTTGGTGTTCAAGGAAGCAAGATAATGTAGCTTAAAGCACAGCTGAAGCTGAATATGCAGCAGCTACTGCTATTGTAAATCAAGTCATTTGGATAAGGAAAATACTCATCGATCTACACATGAATCAACTGGAACCAATGAAGATTTATGTTAACAATCAAGCTGCAATTTCTATTGCAAATAATCCTGTGTTTCATAGCAGAATTAAGCATTTTAAAATCAAGTTATATTTTATAAAATAAGCTCAGAAAGAAGAAGAAGTTACTCTGCTATATTGCAGAACTAATGATCAGATTGCAGATGTTCTAACTAAAGCTCTTTCAAAGTCAAGTTTGAATATTTAAGAAGTAAGCTTGGTGTCTGCTACTTTTAAGACAAAGAGGAGTGTTGAAAGAATATCTTAGAAAGATACAGAAAACCAGGAAGCTTTACTGTTGCTTGTTCAGGGGATTTCATTAATGAAGATCTCTACTTGAAGACCAAGATTTTAGGAATAAAATTTCTGTTTACATTTGATTTGTTTGTTATGCAATTTTTAAATTTTGAATGGTCTTTGTTTTCAAGTAAAATTGTATCTCTATTAAGAGTATTCTGAAATCAATAATATCATCTTCTTCCAATTCTTCTTCACGTCTGCTATTTTTTTTCATCTTGTGCTCTATAACTAGAAAAATTAAAACCAACAGAAGGGTTTGGAACATCTTTCTCGTCTACAAATTCCCCAATTTCTTCCTATGGGATTGCATCAGCAAAGGGTAAAACAATGTCGTCACCTATAATAACAGGGATACAGCCAAATATCACTGCTTCAACCAATCTCGGACTCAATGGGGCCCAGCCAAAGGGACACAAACAGAAAACAGCTCGTTGCATGTCTTTATAATATGTTGTTGGGTGCTCTGTGGAAATGTCAAAAAATGAATTGTCCTTGAAATTCTCCCAGACTACTGCTCGTGCACCTCTGTAAACATAAGAAACAAATTGATCGATGATCTACACTTAAGCCTCTATCACATATAGGATAATTACTAAAACATGAAATCTATTCTCTCTTCCAATTAGCTTGACAATTGAATGAAGAAGTCCAAATATTGTATTTGACTTCTTTCATTCTAATTGAAAAATATGAAAGGGTCATGATTCTAGTTTCATAACCCATTCCATAAAGGTTTCATTTCTGTTGATATTTAGTTTGAAAATATACTTAAGCCTCATATTCTATGGAAAAGAGTTGAAGTAATTGAACATCTAATCACTTTTTAAACATGTGAGAATTCCCTTTTGTAGTAGCCACCTTTTGGTTCATTTCCTATATCATAAAACAATCCTCTGAAGTAAACAAAAATTGACCAAGGTGTTTTTTCAGGAATCGGGTGGGTTTGCATTTTCTGTGGAGGAGCATATGGAGGAACTATAATGGAGCCATCTTTTTAGCAAACATGATTTCTTTGTTCAAAGGTTTGCACCAAGGTGGCACGTTGGAGCAAGGGAAGAATTCCTTTTTCAATAGCCTTTTCTTCATGCAAAAAGGATAAAGAATGGTGGAACATAAATTAAGAGTTGATGGAACTAAAAAGAAAATGTCAGAATGCAACACTTTATTTCTAATATATATCAATAATTAGATATATAAGAAAGATAGCAACCTCAACAGGAAACCACATATTCAGGTCAATTGATTCAAAAATTAGAATGCATTGAGAAAATTTCTCAACAGAATCTAAGGGAAACAAGAGAAGGTAAATAAAAAGGAAAAGGTTTACTCACTTGAGAGTGGAAGCATGCACCAAAGTCGTGTGGCACAACAAAAAAATGGTCAACACCTTCAGTCCGATTCCAATAAGGCTAGTTTGAAGAAATAAGTTGTATAGCACTTCTCATCATTCGTGGTGATTTGAAAGACAAAGAAAGGCCATTTAGAGTCAAATCACAAGTTGTATATACAAGGGTATTAAACCATTCAGCATCCTTAAGATTGAGCGTTCGTATAGGGCTAGATAATAGGAACTGATGCATAAAGATCTCAACTGCAAACATGTGGGTGAGGCATCTTAGGTCCTTTTGCAAAATCTTCTTTTTTTTATTTGCTTAGAAGTTCATAGACAAAAACTTTCAACCTTCCAACAAGATCATTTTCCAAAACATCTACGTCACTACCTGCATGTTGCATAGCCCGGTCATACTTAAAGATCTCTCATTCATTGAATTCCAAACTACTTTTATAGTTTCTGAAATCTACACATTATCAAATTCTGATTCAACAAATCCATTATCCGTAATAGAAAACTTAATGTTTCATTTAAATCAGCAAGAACAAAACCTTCATTTTACCCTTTCCTTGCCCCCACATTTACCAAATCACATTTGATATTGCCAATTGTTTTTATTATCTTTCACATTGTTTTCCACAAGTCCCTATTCTAAGATGTCATGTGTGTCTAATATACAATACTTGGACAGTTAAAATGGCTTAAGCATTATTATTTTTTACTTTTCAATCTCTAAATTGAGACAAATTGACCCTCTAATGTGATCTAGCTTTCTAGACTTGGGTAGTTCCTCTTCATAGTGCATGTAATAATATAAGGACATAGAGCAAACAAAAACAAAGAGTTAGGAAAGCTCTTTCATCAGATGTTATGGCCACCTATGTCATCATTAATAGAAATGTACCAGGTGCTGGACACATTAGCGCTCATCTTCACGCCAAGTTGTTTCCCCAACATGGAAACTCAAGACATTAGAAACCTAAAAAATTCAATCATGCTTTTCCTTGACCAAGTCTTTATTAGCATCCGATCAATTGAAATACAAGCTTAGACCATCTCAACCAGATATGGTCACCAAGGTAAAGCTCAAAATAAGCTTTAGAGAAGTTGAATTTTACTAGAATAGCTAACAATCCTGATATCATCCCTTTCCATCTATCCTACTTCAATAGCACTTATTTGTTCCTTAACTCGTCTCATGAATGCTACATCAACAAAGAAAGATTACTACATTACATTCCAGTTAGTTTCAACAATAAATGTTAAGCCTCAATGCTTCAATACATCAACAAAGAGATGCTATCACTGTTATACTAGTAGACATGGACTAAACTGGTAGACATTCAGCAATCAAACTGAAGTCAGCAAATCATCAATTCTTACTTAAATTTAAGTAAATCCCAAACATCCACCAACCTAACTATGTAATATAACTAGTAAAAAAAATCACTTCAAATAATTTAGACCTGCATTACAGTTAAAAGACTAAAAATTACCACAAATTTATCTACTAATCAACTGAAAACTATATTAGACCCCAAATAACATAAAACAAGATAAACCCAACAAAAATTTATAAACTTTAACAATGAATAATTTAAAGAAAAACTAGCCTGAAATCCTCTCCCACAGCACACCGATACTTAAAACAAGACCAGCATACCAAATAACCCCAACAAAAACCCATTTCCAAATTTTCATTTTCTTGCTTATAATCCAATGAAATCACACAAAGAAGGAACTTCAAAGAATCAGAGAGCAAGAAAGGGGGGATTTCTAGAGGATATGCCCATAAAGAAGAACGTTTTTTTTAGCTTACGAGCATAAATAAGAGATTTTTATTCTTTAGAAATATTATTACAGTTAAAATGTCACAAGAAGTAGTTAAGAGAGAGTTTTATATAAAAGAATCACAAGAAATAAAGATAGAACCGAAGATTTTGATAGGGAAGGCCAAGCAAATTGGCTTCAAGAACACATAATATTTTTTAAGGATTTTTTTTTTCAAGGTTTTTTTTTATTAAGTTTTGTGAGCTGTGTGGTTTGATGGAAAGTCCATCTCATCACCAGACCATAGCCATGTTGTTTAACAATTCATCCTCCTCTTATTTATTTATTTTGTTTTTCTTTTCTTTTAATTTGTTTTAGTGTTTAAAAGTTTTTAGATTTAAATAATTTAAAGATTTTGCAGTTGAAGCTTTGCTGGTGCTATCAGTCCTATTAATTTAGTTGGCATTAATAAATTACTAAGGTGGCTAATTAATACTTAATGACAAGGAAAATGGGTGAACTGGGTCAAATTTGGAATAATATTGGTCAAAAATGTTTAAATAATATTTAATAGAATAATGCTCTAAATATAATTAATTTTTAATGTAAGATAAGAAAGTGCTATGTGATGTATGTGTTTTAAGGCATTGTGAATTTCTTTTTATTTGTGAAATAAAAAATTATGCTTAATAAATAAATGAAATGAAATGATGAATAAAAAAAAATGTTAACTCTAATTGAATAATAAAGTTGAGAGCTAGTGTTCCTAGTAAAAGAAAAAAATAGATATAGATGCAAATATTTTATACCAGTATTTTATCTTATTTTACACATTTTAATTTATTTTATATTAGAGGTTATTTTTTATTGTTAATAACAAATAATTTTTATTTTTATAAGATCGCTATTAAAATACAACTCATTTAAATATAAAAAATTGCAAAAAAATTATAATAACTTCTTTGAAACATTATAAAATTAAAAATATATATATTTAAAAAGACCAATCACCAATAAAAAAAAAAGGAAATTAATCCATACAATTTAAAAATTATTTGTTTAAAAGTATTTTCATACATGAACGAAGGAAGGAAACTAGAAACATATGGCTTTATACAGAATGGATAAAACAAAATTACATACTTAGGTTTATTAACTTTGTCTTCAAGTTAAAAGTTGGGGAATCCAAAAGCATGTTATTGTCCAAGATGCTTCATAAATTTACTCCATCCAATTTTGAATAATCATTTCTTAATTTTGTTTAAATAGCCTATATATTAAAAATTGTATTCGTGATTTTTTTATAATATTTTATTGATATAATAATTATAGGTATCCTCCTTTTCATAAAAATTACCAACCGCAAGATCTCCTACGGAAAAAAATCATTGCTAATTCTGTCCGTGATCTTATTTCCGTCGATAACCAGACAAAGAAGGGATAACAATAAATAAACCATAAAAAAGGTTTAATTATCCCTTCGAATGAATCAATGCTGGTATATATATATAAAAAAAATTGCATAATTTAATTATTAAAAAAAAAAGCAAACCTTTAAAATTTCAATCATAACTAAATTGGTATACCAACGTTTCTAAAAAAAGCGATGCTGGCTAATTTTTTCTAGGGAAACAAATTTGGTATACCACGTTGGGCCACAAGAGGAGCTAATTTTTTTTTCCTAGAATAAGAAAAAATTATTTAGATGATATTAATTTAAAAAAAATAAAAAAAATTTGAGTTAACTTAAGTTTAATAATATAATTAAAAAAATTAACAATAATTAACTATAAAAAATGAATTAGCAATATTATATTTGGAAGGAGAATGAAAAAAAATCCATTGAAGATTCATCGTTGTTATGCAATAGATATCACTCTACCACCAGAAAAAAGCTAACCAAGACGGTTATAACACTATTGCAAAAGGTTGTACGATGACATCAAAAGACATCGCACACGCCATCATAACAACGATCAAAAAACAAACCAAGCAAAATACCATGAAACTAGCATCTCGTGTTTATATTTAATCAATTAATCTAATTTAATTAAAAAATAAAGTTATTTTTAAAAAGCTAAAGTTAACAAAGAACAATAATAAAAAAGACCGAGATAATCCGAGTCATTTTCAAAACTAGAGAAAAATCTTATAGAAAGTAAGTAAGAAAAGAAAGTAATAGAGCCTAATTTTCAATAAAATAAATGTTGAAAGATGAAATTAAAACAAAGAGATAAAAAAATAAAAAAAAAACTAAGCAATCTCAGGTGTTTCTTATACTTAGGTTAGTCTTTTAAATTTATAACCAGTGAAATTTTAAATCCATGTTAAACCAAGAAGCTCATTTCCCAATAATTTAATTTTAAAGAGTAAAATCAGAAAAAATATTTAAATCTAACAAATTTACTAAAGTAAAACAAATAGCAATAAAAAAAATATAAGGACCATATTTGACATAAAAAAATTAAATGATGAGGGGTGAAAATAAAAAATAAATTCAATTAAGAAAATGATTCAAAACAAAACAAATAGTAATAAAAAGAACAATGACCAAATCTGATAAATAAAAAATTGAAGGAGGATGAAGTTGAAAAAAAATTCAATTTTACAAATCATTTCAAATAAAATAAATATTAATAAAAGAACAAGAAATAAATTTTAGAAAAAAGTAAATTAAATAGTTGTTTTGAAAATATGGAGGTTGAAGCATTAAAATCGAGGAGTAAAGAGAAAATAATGAAAAAAAGTTGTTAGCATCGCACTAGAGGTCCGCATGATACAAGCATTGCCCAGGAACTGAGGGGTTGTTGACCACCGCACCACCTTGTATATGCTGCTTAAATGACATGGCTTCAACCCACGTGTTGATTGTGTAAATATATGCATCAAACACCTTTTTATAATAATATTTATAATAGCAAAAAATTAAAAAAAAAATCAAAATGTAAAGATGAAAAGGCCCATAAATGCTAGATAAAGAATTTGTGATTTTAAGTTTGTTCAATACTTTTTTGTTTTCAAGAGTAAATTACAGTGCAAAAAAATATCTATCATTTTACTATTTCAATTCACAATATAAATGTGTTTAAAGCTACAGTTTCAAAGATACTTTTTTATTTTTGTTTTTTTCATAATGTTTTCAATAAACAATTTTCTATTCTTAAATTTTTTTTTGAATTCTCAATTAAAGACTTTAGTTGATTTTTAAGTTTTTTTGTCTATATTTTTATCTAAATTATACTTTCTCTGTAAAAAGTGATGTCATTGTTTATCTTCAAGTATTCTAACATAAATCCTAAATCATTATTTGGAAAATTAAAATAATTTAATAAAAAATTAGAATAAAAAATAACTCGAGTATAAAATTGAATAATCTAATAGATATATTAGATATTTGTCTAAAAATTATTATTTAATTTGAAAAAAGTAGCTTAGCTAATCAATATCATAAATTTTATAGTATTTAACCAGTAATTAATAACATTCAATTAGATGAAGATATTTTTATTATTTTTTAAACAATAAATTTTATTATCGCTTCTATTTATATTATTTTAAATTAACTAACAATATAACACGAATTACAATTTAAATAACATAAAACTTTCCACGATTGCTCCTTTTTATCATTATATAGTCCAACCCAAGTAATTTACTTGGAAGATATTCTTATCATTTTTATAGGGGCTGGTGATCTGGGTTTTTTGGAAATGGGGGGTACGTGGGTTTTCCCTTTATCTCTTTTAGAGAGAGGTTTGAAAAGTTTTTCAGTGTCTGGGTTTCCGAATAGTTGAGGTGTGGTAGGTGGAGGTTGGGGGTTGTAGGAAGGGGAATGTTTAGCCCAATAAAGGTCTGGATAATAGGAGGTCATTCGAGTTTGTGAAGGTTCAGGAAATGGTAAAGGCTTAGATTTGGATTTGGCTAATTCAGCCTGAAGAGACTTGAGTTGTATTTTAAGAGACTGAATCTCGTGTTCCTTCTAAGGCTCGACATGTCTGCCATTAGAAGCTTGAAGGAGTAAATACTCATGAATGGTGAAGATCCTTTGTTGAATTTCAACACATAGTTGTTCGAGATGAAGAATTCGAGAATCAACAATGACAGTCATCTTTTTCATATTAGTCTGAACCAAGTCAACCTTAGATTCGATTCTATGAAGAACAGAATTTTGAGCAATGGCATTTTGAATTTGCCAATTGAGAACTGCTTCCGCTTGGGTGACTTGTTTAGGGCGGCCATCAGTATCTACGCCTTGAGGGTTGTGAACTTGGGGAAGAGTACGAACCCTATCTTTTACTTGTTCTTGTAAAACAGGGAAATCATCATCATAAGGTCTTGTAGGTTGATATATGGAGATTGTGGGGACGTGTTCTGGAGAGGCCCAAGAGGGAGGAGCATATTTGACAAGATAGTCAAATTTTCCAGAAGGTTGTCCCAAAGTGTCAACTGTTCTGTCTCCTTGATTGTATCTGGCTTTCAGCTTCTTACCGGAAGATTTTCTTTTTTGTTAGCAATCGTCACAAGTACAAGTGTCTCAAAAAACATGATTATCCTGAGCAAAAGAATAGACGGGGAGACCGTTGTTAGAGAAGGACTCTACAGGTACTGGTAGAGGATCGTTAGCTGGTTGCACCATTGAGATGGAGGAGGAAAAGATTCCTGGTTGAGAAGTAGAAGATTCTCCTTTCTTAAAGATGATTTCAACAGTACCATTGGCCTTTTTAGTGAACTCGGGTTCTATGGATTGGATAGGGACAAAGCTTTGATGCAGCTTTTCATAATTGGTAATCCAAGAAGAGGGGAGTAGCTTCTATAAGTCCTCTTTCGGGATTTGGCGCGGGACATGAGTACAGGTGGCTCTTTGATTGGTATCAATAGTAATTAGCAAAGCATCATTGGTTACAGGGAGTACTAAATCAAAGGCATGATTTTGGACCGGGTAAGCCATTTGATAATGAAGAGTGGCTTGATAGGTGTCCAAAACTTGATCAGCACCAGTGATATGTAGTTGGACTTTCAAAAAGTGATGAAGTTGAGGATCATCCAAAGCCATATAGAAGTTAGGATAGAAAGTGACAACTACTGTGCCACAATTGAGTGTGGTTTCAAGAGATCCAATGCATGCATGTTGATACTCTAGATATCTAGTATCTAGAAGAGCTAATCTTGCTGTAACAGGTAAACCTTTTCGGCCATGATAAGACAAGGATAATCGGATGGCACCAAAATGAATATGGGTATATCCCTGGGAAATCCATTGGCCGGGAAATTCGGATGGAATTTCAAGAGTAACAAATTGTTCTCAAGAAGTAGCAGGAATTTTATGTTGGTTAAAAGAGGAGGCTTAAATATATTCTTTGGCCACACGAGAAGGTTGTTTGATGAGAGTTTTAATACTGCGGATAACAGAAGGAGACTTTTTGGCAAAAGCATGATAAGGAATGACAAGAGGAAGGTCTGTTTCAGAGATTTTTTGGGTATCATCGAAAAGGTTAACCTCATAAAGCTATAATTAAGTTTGGTAGATGTAGACCGGCAAATGAAAGGAGAAAGAAAAAGATAAAAAGAGGAGGAAGAAGTCAGAAGAGAAGAGGGAGGAGAGGAAGATAGAAAAGAAGAGGTCGTGCTCACTGATTACAGTTTAAATAACATAATATTTTCCACGATCTCTCCTTTTTATAATTATACAGTCCAACCCAAGTAATTTCCCAGGAAAGTAAAAAATAAAAAGAAGCCCAGCAACTTCTTTTCCATCTGCAATGCATGACAGAAGAGTACTTCATTTTGCCAATCCACCACATCTGACGCCATCATATCATTTCTGTTGGTGGTAATAAATATCGTTCATTTAAAATAAATTGTCGGTTAGCACGTGGCACCGAATACCTACACGTAGAAGGCGACCGAAGCTTGAATTCCCACCTAACCTTGAACGCAAGCATCAAATTCATATTCAATTCCCCCTTCTCCACGCCTGCATGCAGTCTCTTCTCGACGGACACTACAGGTTTCTTTTCATGGCATAACTCTTCTCTCCATAATTGTATATTTGTATGCAACAATCTATCTCGATACAGTTTAATATTGTAATTAAGATATATATATATATATATTTTAAAAAAAAATTTATAAATACTTTTTATTATTTTGATATCAAAAATAAAAAAAATTATTTTAATATATTTATAAATAAAAAATAATTTAAAAAATAATCTTTGTTATACTTTCAAACAAACTATACTTGTATTGAATTGAGCAAAATGTACAAGGTTGATATAATTTGGATATGTGATTATTTGACATGTGAAAATTAATAAGATTTGAGTTTGGCATGCATAATATAAGGATAATTTTAACCGATAGCATATTATTAAATGAGTAATGCTAAAAAGAAAAAAATATATTTTCTAAAGAATATATATATATATATATATATGTATGTATGTATGTATGTATGTATGTATGTATGGAAAAAAGAGAGTAGTGTATACGATGGTCATAAGTTCTGGTAAAATATATTATAAACTGGTTTCATGAGTTACTGCAAGAAAGAATTTACAACATGCATGGAGCTTTTGGTACGTAGTTGCCATGACATGTGCAATTTGATGACATAAGTTTGACTGAATCCTTGAACTGGAAAAATCAATTAACCCTTCAAAATATTTAATTCAAATGTTTTATAAATTCATTAACATGAAGATTTCATCCTCGAAAAATCCAGAAATTAAGGCTTCTGCTATATATAAATCTAGTCTAGGTGCTCTTTAATATGGTATTTAAAAAATAATCATTAATTATCAAACCAATAAACCATTCAAGCATTATCATAACTCTTTCTTACGCATCAAAAAAAGAAATACAACGAAAAAGAATTAAAAGATGATCAAACAATATCGTTGAATTGAAGTGTCTGATGTTGAGATCTACTACATCAGGTCTTCTGACCTTGTGCTGAAATCACAATAACTACTTTTCTTTCTATTATAGAGTCTAGTATTTAATGAACATGTCACACCCATGTTCTTCCACACCATTTGATAGGGTAGGAGCTAGGGTATCATGAGTAAGGCAGAAGAGAGAAGGCTAGCTAGTGGATTGAACAGCATGTCCATGAACTGCCAAGAGATTATGGAGTCCAAAGAAACAACCGAGGATAAAGAAACTAGGAGTGAGCAACAAGATAACATGAAAAACAATTTGATGGAGCAAACTAAAATACCTCAAGTGAGAGCAATTGTTGAAAGACAGGATCCCTCTTCTAAGGTGATCTTTTTACTCACTCTTGCTTCATTTTGCGTCATTTTTATTTGCAGCCGTTGATGTTCTTGTTCTTCTTCCTAGCTAGTATGCTGTTTTTGCTATTTTATAATATTTGTCGATTTTTGACAATATTTCTTATCTATGTACGGAGCAACATAGCTACTAGACATCCTAAGAGGCGGCAATGACCATCCTTTATATTTTTCAAGCCAAGCTTACTCAAATTATGTTACTGTCTCAGTTTTTTTGAGCTCTGCAGTCTTTCACATTCTTGGTGGTGATAACAGTACTGGAAGCTGCAGTACTGGTCTGTGAGCGTTGCTTTAATTTGTTCTTATAATTATCGAACTCCCTGTTACTGTCATAATTTGTGACAGGTGGCGGCAACGTGGTGTATATATATAATATGTTTGATTTTTCTCAGAGTTGATCTCTTTATTCAATTGACAATGATCTTGGAATTTCTTATTTAAAATCGAGGTGCAGGAAGTAGATGACCTGACGATTAGAAGATTTTTGCGTGCTCGTGATTTAGATATAGGAAAGGCTTCTTCCATGCTCCTCAGGTACCTGAAATGGAGAAGGGAATTTGTTCCAAATGGTTCAGTTTCTCTGTTGGAGACGCCAAATGAAGTTGCACAGAACAAGATGTTTCTGCAAGGATCAGATAAAAAAGGACGACCTATAACAGTTATCCTTGGAGCTAGGCATGTTCGGAGCAAAGGAGGTCTAGAAGAATTCAAGCGTATGTACAGTTACCATCCAAGCCTTAAATCATCTGACAACTTGCAACAGATCCTATGATTTTTTTGTCTTAATTTATCTTTCAACTGAGACAGTTTTGTTATTGCTTGTGCGTATAGGTTTTGTAGTCTATGGTCTTGACAAAATATGTTCGAGGTAATTCCTTGCCTACCAGCCATTTCTGTCTTCGAAAAATATTGAAAACTGCAGATCAGTGCAGCACCTTGGCCGTAACATATTTTGATATATATTCGACATTGACGTATCAGGATGCCACCGGGACAAGAGAAATTTGTTGTCATTGGAGACCTTGAGGGTTGGGGATATGCAAACAGCGATATCCATGGATACCTTGCAGGTTTATCCATTTTGCAGGTATTGAGCTTGACTACGCACCATTTTTCTATAGCTGATTATAATGGTATTTGAATAGCCTGGCTGAAATTTCTCGAGTGCAGGAATATTACCCAGAAAGGCTTGCAAAGGTATTCCTTGTGCATGCTCCCTACATTTTTATGGCAGTGTGGAAGATTGTTTATCCCTTTATAGACAAAAATACCAGGAAGAAGGTAAAGTATGTGCATTCATCTTGTATTCCTTTGACCAAAAATTGATCATATGCATGCAATCAGCTGAATAATTTATCTGTGTGTGGATTGCTAATGTATTGTAGTCCTGCATCTCTTCACAGATAGTATTTGTGGATAACAGGAAGCTGAAATCAACTCTCCTTGGAGAAATTGATGAGAGCCAGATCCCTGACATTTACGGGGGGGAAATTCCATTAATTCCTATCCATCAGAGCAAGTGATGCAGCCAGCAAGCAACTGTAGGAAAACATGATCGAAGACCAATGTACCCTTACTATATTTAAAGTCAATGGGGACCTCTTAATGTTATTTGGCAGGTCTTGCCACATTATTGTTGGTTGCCTTGTGGCTCCCTTCAAGTTTCTACTTTAAAATAGCTAGAGCTAAATGCATGCTTTTCAAGTTTTCTGGCTTTGTTTTAATTAATTTAGATTTCTCATTGTCGGCATTTGTTTTCATAATTACAAAAAGAAACTCAAGGTGCTGGTGAATTCACTGTCACTCTAAATACATGAATAGTAGATGGGAACAGTAAATTCACCATCTTGCCCTTCAAAAAAAAAGTATAAAATAATAGTTGAGAGTAAAATAACAGTTGTGAGTAAAATTGTAATTACAATTTATGAATTACCATCCCAATTAAATTAAAAAATATGCAAGAGTTTTTTATAATTACAAAATAGATAAAAGAAAATCATTGGAGGTATTCCTGTCAATAAGCATTTAGTAAAAAATGATATTATCTATACGAAAAAAAGCTCGCATAAAAAATATTTGGATTAGAAAATTTTTTATTTGAGTCTTAAAAAGAAAGTCGATATTGAAACCTGAATTGAGAGATTATTTTAATATTTTTAAATTGATCAAAAATAAGATGGATATTTCACTTTATTTTTATTTTTGCACCATAAAAGTATAATGGTGCCCTTGGACAAAAGAAATTGTTAGCATGCCATGGGAGGTATTTTTGTGTTTTTGTTTGGTTGTGCATAGTAAAACAAACTATATTAACCTTGAAATTTGAAAAAATAATAAACTGAAAATAATTTTTTTTTATTTTTATAAGCACACAGTAAAAGATCTACTTGTCTTTAGAGTTTGTATTCTTAAGCCTTAGGTCAAAGGGTATTTTAGTCATTGAACAACTAGTTTTTTTTTTTTGTTATCATGTTGGGCTATGGGCAGTTTGGTCTTCTAAAAAATAAAAAAAAATTGTTCACATGTGCTGAGCATGCGTCAATGCATTAGCCGCTTCGTCGTCTTTGAATGGCACTTGCGCTTGATTCTAATGGTCAAAAAAGCTATTTCGGGTGGCATCCATTTCTTCTCATCATTTCTTCTATAAAAATATGACGTGTGTACCGAGAAGAACTTTAGTTAGGTGTCAATGGCCATTTGTTTTTCTTCTTTCTTTCCTTTTCCTTTGTGTTTGCTCCATGCCCCATGAATTTTCAAATTAGCCCTTAAACTTCTTCTTTTTTTCCGGTCTTTGTTTTTTTTTTCTAAGTAATTCATTAAATTAGATTTTTGTTTCGATTTAATCCTCATTCAATTTTTTGCTTTGTCAAATTTAATTTTTATTTTTTTAATTTCTATTTTTGTAATGTGAGATAATTTTTAGAATTGTATTTTTTTTATTCCACCCCCATTAATCTTTTTTTCTTTTAAATTTCATCCTCATTCTTTTGATTATGTTTTTTCTTTCTTTGTAAAATTTTCTAATTTGATATTTTTTTTCTAATTTTATTTTTCAACATTTAATTAATTTGGATTTGATCTTCTTGGTTAAACTCGTGTTTAGGATTTCACGGTTGCAAACTTTGAAAATTAACATAGTTTCACGAGGTTTGCCGATGATTGCATTGTTTTTTTATTATTTTTTTAAGATAATGTTTTTTTTAATTTTCATCATTTAATATTTATTTAATTGGAAATTGAACTCTATTTTTTTCCTGCTTTTTATGACCTTTGTTTTATCTATTGTTTTTTTTAATTAGGTTATCTCAAGTTTTTTTTTTTTTTAAATCGATTTTATTCTTCAATTAAAATAGAATTGATTGAATATAGTTGCATACTCACTTCATTTTGTTTTGTTTGATTTACTTTTCCAGAACGTTGCTTTAGTAGCCCATGCAGCTTCTTCTGAAGTCGACGTCGTCTATACTATTGCAATTAGATTTGAACCGTTTAGGCAAACTCTTTTTGTGATGGGCAATGTCCATAATGGAGTGACGGTGAGTCTCTAATGATTTTTTTTTTGTTCTTTTTTCCGGTATGATACCAATGACTCATTTGTTTTATTTAATTGCTGTCAAATATCTTTTTTAGAATAGTCTACTATCATTGCCTATAGTTTAAATCAGATTATTAAACTACCCGATCTTATTAAATCTAGTCAAGTTAATAAATTAAGTATCGTATTTTTCTTGTTATTTTAAAAATATTTTCATTGATTGAGCATTTTTTTTATAAGCTTAAATTTTTTTGATCAGCTTGTGACATAACACGAGTTACCGATCTACCATTCCATAGCAATAAATTCAAATTAAAATTTGGTGTCATGGCTATTGAAAGTTAAAGACATATAGTTGGACAGGAAATGTTAAAGGGATTGTCAAGCTTTGGAACTAGGAGTATGCTAAGATGCTATCACAAATATCCAACTTCCAAGGATTGATTCACCTTGTGGGCTGTCTTTTTTTTTTATTATTCTTTTAGTTATTTATTTTTTATTTTTTTTAATTCTTTAGGAATTTATCTATTAAATCAACTGGATTAACTTTGGATTGATTTTGTACAACTCGGAACGAGTTGTCTAAATACTATATCGATACGCCCTCTCTCCTTCAAATCCTTATAACGATTCATAGCCCCTTCAATTTCTCTTGCTAGTGCCACTGCTATATTTGGGCACTGTATATTATCTTCTGCAAGCCCAGCTTGACCCAGAAGATCGACCATGGATCCATAACGATTCCATAATTGAGTATCGATTTCTCATTAAATCAAAGTATTTGTGCCCTTCTGTGACCGCACCACAATGGCTACACGCTGTTAAAACTCCAAGAAAGGTTATAGAATCAGGCAAAACATTTTCTGCTGCCATCTTCGTGAAGACTTTGATTGTATCTCTAGCAAGCTCATGAACTGCTAAACCATTGATCATCCAATTCCAAATACAAACATTGCTGCGTTGGACACTATCAAAAATCTCCTTCGTAGTCTGAATTTTACTGCACTTCGAATCATTGTCTATCAATGCTAAACTCAAAAAAAAAAAAAAAAAACCTGACTCAATTCTTTTCTCGATCAACAATTCATATGCACCCTCTGAGCATGATTAAGGTCTCCGAGTCTTGCACGCCATTTATAACCATGCAAGTGTAAATTTATCTGGTTCAACATTCGATCTAATCAAAGCTCAAAAAAGTCTCAATGCCTCCTCATATCATGCTTTTCTAACATAACCTCCGATCATTGTGTTGTTCCATATAAGTTTATAACCACATCTTGTGCACGAAATTTATAAAAAACCGTTTTGGCAATCCTATAATATCCCATTTTCATAAACTTATCAATAATAATATCCAGCTCCACCAAATCAATACTCCAACAGAAAACATGATCAATAGCTTTGAAAACAGATTATGGCAATTACAGTGATCATATTTCGATACCAAAGAAGCCATAAGAGATGGACTAGTTCCTTAACCAAATGTAATAATTCTTGAGTGCCTTTTCGTCGCAGTTTTGATATCCATTGAGGTTTTGCATGGTTGAAGAACGTTAAATAATACTTGATAATCTGCAAAAATACCATTAATTGTCACAAAAATGGTCTAAACTTAGAATCATTCACTAAGGACAATAATTACACCTCATATATAATCTGTAAATTTTTTTAAGGGAATCATTATCAGTAAAGGGTCTTAAGTTACAAATGTTATCGCTAGAAGGGTCTACTAAAGTTTCAATCTTTCATTAATGAAAAATACAAGAAAAAATGTAACATGTTCTGAGACAATATATAGCAAGCGAGCAAGCAATACCTCTATTGTGATGGAGAGAAGGAGAAGAGATTAGAAATGAACTGTAGGAAAGGCTCCTCCTCATAATTCCCCAACGGGGCTGTGTAGTTAGTGTCTTTATCACATTCACCTCCATAGTTCTTTTACTCTCCGTGGGCGGGTTTCAGTGTTTCTGCTTTGAAATGAAAGAGAAAGTGGAAGAGAGAAGTGTCCAAAAATGGGCTAAATCAATACCATTTATGGGCTGCATAAAAAACGGGCCTTGTGGGGCCTTTGCTTTTTTTTTTTGAACTTACCGATTCAAAACCGGCGTCGTCTCAACGAAAGCAATCCCTTCCAACGGTCAAAATATTTCATTTCTATCAAGCAAACCAAACTGCGTGTATATAAACGAAGAAAGGAAACCCCTTTCTTCATTTTTCTCTCATGCCTCTCTTTCTGGGTTTTCAAAATCCTCTCCCTCTAGAAAAACCCTAAGAAAGACCGTTCATCAAGTTTCACTTCTAAGGTATGATTGAAGATTCACGCTCTTAAGATTTTATCTTTTATTTAGTTATTATTTCTTTGTTTAATTTTCAGTTTGAATATTTCTTTGTTTGATTTCCAGTTTGAATTAGAATTTAAATAGTTCGTTCTTTGTTAACTTTCTTCTCTTTTATCTTCTGTTCTCTCTCCTGTTGTGTTTTTTTTAATTATTTAGTATGATTATGTGGTTTCTTGCATGATTGTCTTTAGAAAGAAATTTCAATTCAGGTCATGAACATTATTTCTCCGTTTTAATTGTATTTATCTTATGTCTTGCTTTATGAATTTTAAAATATTCTTGGTCATTAATCGCTAAAATCCTAGGTTTAGTCTTTTTTCTCTCTATTTTTCATATTTTTTTTAGAATTTGGCAAATGGGTATGTATGCTTTCTTTTTTCCTTCTTTGTATGGTTATAGGCCTACTTTTGCAGAAACATGACACCTTGGTTCAGCCAAGCATTCAGGTTTTCCCTAATTTCCTGTATATTTTCTTTGAGGCATATCGTATATTTTTGGTGTACTCATCAAATTTTATGTTCAAGTAACAACCCACGTAATGATTTTTGTTTTAGAATTTTGAAAATTATGTTATTTGGGTCTATTCAGTTTCTGTTTCATATGCATAGATTCATTTAATTGAGTACAAGAGGTGTTATTGCCTTGTTAATAATCTTTATTTTCTTCTTTCTTGTAAGACAGTAGACAAGAATCTGCTGCCAGAAATGTTCTTTCTTGCTTTATAATTTTAACTTTAATGGTCATAAAGTAGTGTTAGTACCTGGGTTTGTTTTGACTATATTAATGCTCTTAAATTGCTATTTCATTTTGTACGTGCGTTGTCTATTTAAGAGAATATTCATGTAGGATTGTCTATTCATCCCTTTCTCTAGTCTCCATTACTATTAAGTAAAGCCTCACTTTAGTTTTCATTTGTGCAAAATCTAAGCTAACAAAGAACATTTTTTTGCAGAACATCTTCACAGAGATACAATTTGTAACATGATCTATATGTTGATGAAGAGGGAAGACTTTATCAATACCTGCCTTCAGGTACTTTTTTGATTCTCTGTAGGTACTTTTTTCATTCTCTGTATGTCTTCTTTTAGGCATGTGAGAGTGCCTGATTTACTTGTCTCACAACTTTGTCTATGTGGGGCTGTTAATATTGGTGTTGAGCCATCAACATATCCATAAAGTTTTTGGCATTGCAGCAAAGGAACTACTTGACTGCGCCAGAGGAGAAAGTTGGTGGAGGATAGCTTGATTGTAACCATGTGAACCATGGTGTTGAAGGAGAGAGTAGAAGAAGAGTTTTTTGAGGCCATGGAATCGAATGGAGTTTAATCGTATGGCTCTGATACCATGTAAGGTTTTAAGACCAGTAATGAAAAACCACAGCATCTGCTTATGGCATTGGAGTTTCATTATATGGAAGAACTTTACAACAGTAGAGAATAAGGAAATAGCTGTTACAGGCTGGCTATACAAGGAATTATATCTATATATTCTATAATTAGAATTAATCAATTCCTAAACGTTGCACAATCAACTGTAATGCCATGGTTTTCTTCTTAATGCTTGGACTGATTCTCTCCTTGATTTCTATCTTGATTGTCTGCAGAAAAGAAGCCTGTGTTATCGCCAATAGTTAACAGTAATGTGTTTGCTGGTATTTTAAATTACTTCAATTTGATATGATGGATAAAATGGCTACTGGCTTGTTATGGTATTGTGTCAAGACTACCCAGAAAAGATATCTATCTATCTATCTATAATTCTAACTTTTACATGGTCAAATATATCTTTTATGTGGATAATTTCTGATTCTGTGGTTTTTAAAACCTCTAAAGTAAATCACTTAAATTCAACCATTGTCAGATATTCTTGATGGTAAAATTGTCAGAAATCAGTTGGGAAATTATGTGAGTGTGGTTAGAATGAACATATTGAAGCGAAAAGGTCCCTCACCTTGATTTTGTCATTTGCAATTTAAACGAGACTAATAATGTGATTCAAATTTAATGCTCCTAGTACTCCGACTTTCTTGGAGTGGAAACTTGCATGAAAATTAAGAACACATTGAGGAGTATTTTAGAGAAAACTAAAGCTTGGATGAGGAGATGTTACTGGATAATAAATTTCTTTGTAGAATGCAATACAGTTAGGATAATTTTTTGTTTATCTTCGAGGCAACCTTTAAAATCCTGTTTCAGCTAAATATACTAGAAATCCTTTTTGATTGGGATGTCGATGAGCAAAAATCTTTTTTGTGTTTTACTTGAACTCTGAAATTGAACCAAAATACAGAACTTGTATTTGTGTGCATGTATAACTCTGGCCTTGTACACATTTCACTTCACTTTTTTTCTACGGCAACTAGTCTTTAATTACTGTGTTTGTACGGCTTTCACTCTTATAGGCAATTTTTTTATTAATGCGTTGGGCAAAGAAAGAGTCAAAAGTGGAGAAAGACTGATGCTTTGAATAGCTTAATACAGATAAAACGAAGTAGGCATCTGAGGTAATAATTTTGTAGTTTCTTATGTACTGATAATATGACTTGCTTGGTCTAGTCACTTTGTAGTTGTCTGCATGATTGCTTGGCTTAATTATTGAAATAGGTTATATTAAGGGTGCAGCAGTCTCACGTCTCTTTTTTTTCATGTTGGGTATTCTTTTTTTTTTAAGATTAACGTGAGTATCTGGGCCAGCTTGTGCGCACCTCGACTAATCCCACGGATCCTGAAGTTAATGACCATGTAAGCCTCCAGTGGCTCTGAGGTTTGTGGAACTCGAACTAGTAATCTCTGGGAAGTAAATCCATAGCTTAACCAGTTAAGCTACACCCCTCGCGATTAAGATCATGTTGGGTATTCTTGCAGCTAGTTTCTTTATCATATTTAGCTGCATAGTTTCATGTTGCTCTCCCTCCATTTGTCTTATTGTCTCTGCTTTGAGATGGAAGAGTATGAGCATGGATTATTGAGAGGGGTTAATATAGGAGGAATGGTTTGCTTAATTGCAGAATCAAGTTTTTCTATTGTTATTGGAGATTTTTATTTACTGGTATACAGCTCACTTATAAAATCTCTCACTAAATTTTTTAATAATCACTATTTTTTAGTTTCTTGAATGATAATTATTAACTAGGAGAGTGAAGTGCCCGTAAGATTAGCCCCGGGGATAAATGAAGTCTAGAAGATTGGCTTTTTTAAGTATCCATCCATAAGACCACTGGGCTTAATTCTTGAAGAGTTCAAATGTAGTTAGTGTTTTTCTTTCAGTGTTGATGAGTCAATTGGAAAGTTGGTGCTGCATTCTCCAAGTCAACAGATCTTCATATGAGGTAAGGCTATTTCGATGATCATGGCCAGCTTATATTCCCTTTAATTTCATATAATTGATCCTGGTTGATCTATTTCCATGTATGTATATCCTTAGGTAATTCAATTCTTGTGAAGTAGCAAGATTCTTATTTCTCTCTTGGTTTCCTACACTCTACATAAAATGGAGGTAGGCATTGATGGAACTAGGATAATGCTAACTCGGATGGGTTCCATGTAGTCTATGCTTTTTTGCTTCAACCAAGTCAATTAGTCGTTGTCCTGGGCTACATGGTTTCAATCAAGTATGATGAGCCATTGAAACAAACGGAGAGATTCGCGCATTGTTGGAAGCTTTCAACATGTAGCCTGGCATGAAATGGGGTAAGAGATGGCCATTTTGTTCTCTCATTTCTTTATTCTTTCTTTGCAATATTGCATGGTTATGTCATGACTTGGATGCTTCATCGCTGGCATGTTTTCTACATTCTTTAGTTTTCACTTCAATCTTTTTCCCTTCTCTCGTTTAAAAAATCCCTAAATGAAAGAACCTTAATTCTCGACTCCCTCAATCATACAATCGTTATCATATTTTTATTTTTCTTGAAAATCGCAAAAAAAGTTTTCTTTTCTTTCCCATCTAAAAAACGCAACTTGTTTTGGTATCACACAAGATCCTCTCTTCTTCTTCAATCTTTGGCATCACAATTTCTTGAAATATTGTCAGGATTGACAGAGAGCGACCTTATGGCAAGTGTAAAACCACTACCACAGTAAACATTCAAGGAGGCTTCTTTATTCTGAATATCAGG
>Ga0325411_1001358_pt1 | contig 27237 bp, 22 predicted proteins | sample PopdelMetagenome_13_FD_206181 | JGI IMG/M metagenome (GOLD analysis project Ga0325411, IMG submission 206181) | Populus deltoides microbial communities from Bellville, Georgia, United States - Xylem-PdIQD-R4 | ecosystem: Host-associated > Plants > Phyllosphere > Stem > Wood/Secondary xylem...
CACCACCATCCTTATTAATTAGCTCATTCTCCTCTAGAGTCTCACTCTATCATTCCAGAACCAAAGCAGCAATGTAAAGATGATGATACAATGGGTTCAATTTAGGTAGGAGGGTCACCAATATATAGCATTGTGTTGAATACAAGTCTCCCTAAAAACATTGTAACTAGGAAAATGAACTTAAAAAAGCAACCTAAGCTTAAGCATGCTTACCACGAATTGCTGGAATTATCAAAACAATAAGAAACAAAAGATTAAAGGCAAAAATAATAAGCAATAACTATAATGACAGCATGCAGAAAAATCCTCTTTTTATGCATAAATATTGTTCCATTGATCATAAACTTTGTCTTAAAGTTTAAACAACATGCCTATAACTTCAGCAAACCCAACAAACCAACCTGAAACAAACTAAACTATAACAATCATGTTTAAATATTAAAACAAGGTAATAAACAAAACTTGCAAAGCATGTTTAAACATTCCAAAATAATAATCATGGTCTTGAAAGTAATAAATGACTTCAAAGGATATATAACAAGATTATAGAAAATGATTTAAAAGAAAAAAAAATAAAAAGGTCATGCTCATTGAGTTCCACCTCCTCATCAAAGTTTGAAGGTTTACTTAAAAATGAGAAAGTTGACTCCTTCTTTAGATTCTTTACTTTTATACTCTTGATTTTCAGCTTCTTTTCAATCTCGGATTGATCTCGATTCCCTCCCTTCCTTTTTAAAACACAATCTTTGTTACCTTTCTTTCTTTTCTATTCTAAGTATTGTATTGATTTTTTTATATGTATTTTTTTTTATTTTTTTAATATTGAGATGGTTGAGAATTTAACTTTATTTTTTTCTTTTTATTTTGTCTTTCTATGAGATTAAAATGGTTTGTGGGTTTGTTGAGGTAACCTAGGCTGCCCTGGTTTATGGATTTGGTGGGTTGTCTTTTTTAATTGAACTTGGTTTTTTTATAGTCTATTTTTTTCTTATATTTTTTTTAACAAATAATTTTAGAGAAAAATCTTTATTAAGTTTTGTTTTTCTTTTGTTTTTCTATTCTTTTTTCTTTTTGTTATGATCTTTATCTTCAAATTTACTTGTCAATTTTATTTTTTAAAATTGAGATTGTTGAGAATTTAGCTTCATAATTTAATCTTTTTTTTTTATTTTGCCTTTATATAAGATTAATGTGGTTTATGAGTTTGCAAAGGTAACCTAGGTTGTCTTGATTTACGAGGTTGGTGGGTTGTCTTTTTTTTTTAATTAAACTTGACTTTTTTTATACTCTATTTTTTTTCTCATATAGTTAAAAAAAAAGAGTTTTGAAGAAAAGTCATATTATTAAAATTTATAAAGTAACAAAATTTAAAGGGTGGGAGGAAACCATTGTTCACTTAGACATATTGCATTATGAATAACAATAGGAATTCATAGTGTTTTGCTTTTTCTTTTTCTTTTTCTTTTTCTTTTTGAATTTTTATTATGATTTTTTTAAATTTTTTTATTGATTTTATCTTTTAATATTGGGATGGTTGAGAATTTGGCTTCATAATTTATTTTCTTTTATTTTACCTTTCTATAAGGTTAGTATGATTTACGGGTTTGCCAGGATAATCGAGATTGCCTTGGTTTATGAGTTTGGTAGGGTGTCTTTTTTTTTTAAATGAAGTTGACTTTTTTATCATCTATTTTTTTTCATATAGTTAAAAAAAATAATTAAAAAAAACTTATATTATTAAACTTTATAAAGTCTATGAACCTATCCACAAGTTTGGCTACTTGACTTGGTTAGCAGGGTCTGACAAGTTTAACTTTTTAAATTAGATTTTTTTTAATACTTAGATACTGGGATAATTGAGAATTCAGTTTCATAATTTGTTTCGTTTCGCCTTTTATAAGGCTATCACGATCTAAAAAAAAAATCTCGGTATTGGGTTGATGTTTGATTTCGCTATCATCTATTTTTGTTACTATATAGTTAAATAAAAAATAGTTTTTTAAAAATTATAATCCTAGTGGAGTCCATAACCCAGTTCACAGGTTTGACGTACTAGCTCGGCTTACCCGATTCACGGATTTGATGAGTTTACCTACCGATAGGATATGTTTTTTTGGCCTTTTAATTGTTTTTAACTTATTATTTTTTGATTTCATCATTTAATATTAGATTGATTGAGAAATGAATTGTATTATTGATTTTTGTTTCATTTCTAGGGATAATTGTCTCAAATAAGTGTCTATTTTTAGGTTGGTAATTTTATGAACATCTATTTTTATCATATAATTGATTAAAAAAAGTTATTAAACCCAATAGAGTTCCTCGGGTCGCAGTGGGGGGGGGTTAATCCAATATGTTATTGTCTCAACATTTTTTTTTTAAATTATCATCTTGAAATTTTTTTAAAAGTTAAGTCGTGTTTTTATCAATAATCAAGATTGCATTTGAACTTATGAAATCAATCGATTTAAGTCGAACTAACTCTCATGTACACAATTTAATTAAAAACTTGAGTTAGACAAAGAGTTGAGTTGAGAGGTTTTAAAATTAATCCACTTGATCAGGTTTAATAATACTATTAAAAAATTCTTGATACTCTTAAAACTTTTTTATATATTTTTTTTAAATTAGTCCAACCCATGAAAATTTGCATGCCAATATACTAGTCTTTTATTATATGACGTTTAACCTCCTCCTGCTTTCTTTCTTTCATTCAATGACAGGTTTTTTTTTAAAAAAAAAAAATTAAATTTTTTTTATTGGCTTGCATGTCAATTTGTCGAACGGTGTCTTTAACATTTGTATTAAAAAAACTAATAAACCATGTATACTTTTTTATTATTAAATCAATTCTCCGAAATTATACGAATTTATTCTTTAAAATCTGATAGTATTGCTGCTCGAATTAAGAAAGAAATAATGTAAAAAAAAAAATAGTCAGGTCTCATATAATTATTTGGTATTATTAGTAAACTAGATTCAATATATCAACTTCAAAATCTCCCCAAGTTTAAAATTAAATTACATGAAAATTATTTTAATATGACCCAATTAACTTGGTGGGTACAAGTGTGGTCTGGCTTTAGAAAAGATTCATAATGACTTCTGTTTTTTTTATATATATAAATTTGAGACAATGATATCAGATTGACCTAAATTTCGCTGCTTAACTCGCTAAATCTGCAATCTGATTGATAAACTATATTGGATTTAAGAACTTTATTTTTTAAAAACTATTTTTTATTTAATTATACTATAACAAAAATAGACGTATATTAAATCGAGCACAATCCACATATCAGGAAGTTTGTTTGAGATTGTGATAATCTCATAAAAAACAAATCGAAATAATTTATAAAGGTAAATTTAAAATCAAGCAAATGTTAAATGATGAAATTAAAAAGAAAAAAAATGAAAAAAAATAGGGAAAATGAAAAAAATAAAAAAAATTGAATTAAAGAAAAAAATAAAAACATTTCAATTTTTTTTAAAGTATTTTTGAAAGGCAAAAACAAATATACTTTAGTAAATAAATTTAGCCCAATCTCAAATGAAAAAATTATTATCACCTAACTTTCGTACAATATAAAAAAAGTTGCATCAATTTATTTTTTCTTTGTAGTATGAAAAAAAATTCAATAAGAGAAAAGAAAAAAATATTTACAACGAAAAAAAAAACAAAATTAGAAATATCTTAAAATGAAAAAAAAAATTGTCTGTGTATCGGGCGCTGCTCTGCTATGCTCTATTCATGGTGCTACTATAAAAAATACTTTTTTTGAAGATGGTGATGGTGCAAATACATTTCGTGATTTTAATCCAATTCAGTCATTTTTACATTTGAGAAAAAAATTGTTATTTACCCGTTGTGGAACATGGATGAATATGCTAGTTATTATATTATTACATAATGGTTATTTGTTAAAATATTTTTTTAAAAATATATATGTAGATAATATTTTTTATTTTTTAACATTTATTTTTTTATATCATCACATCAAAATAATGCACAAACATAAAAAAATATTAATTTGAATTAAACAAAAAAATTCAAAAAATTCAAAAATTTTTAAAGCATTTTCAAATCGCAAAAACAAACATGCTTTGATAAGGAAATTCAATCTATCCCTATTATAGAAAATACTTTATTTGAAGATAGTGATGGTGCAAATATATTTCGTGATTTTAACCTAAGTCAAACATTTTCATATTTGGAAATTTTTTTTGTTATTGACCCGCTACGGAGTGCAAACAAATATGTTAGTTATTATATTATTATGTAATGGTTATTTGTTAAGATATTTTTTTAAAAAAATATTGAATTTTTATTTTATTTTATTTTTTATATCATCATATCAAAATAATACACAAGTATTAAAAAAATATTAATTTGAATTAAAGAAAAAAAATAAAAAAAATTCAATTTTTTTAAAAGCATTTTTAAAACGCAAAAACAAACATGCTTTAATAAGTAAATTCAATCCAACCTCAAATGAAAAAAAAAAATTATCATCACCCAACTTTTATACAATATAAAAAAATCTCATCAATTTATTTCCTCTTTACCATATGAAAAAAACATTAAATAAGAGAAAAAAAATCTAAAGAGGCAAAAAAATAAAAATGGAACTATTTGGCGGTTCAGCAAGACACAATAACATTGTGTTCGGCTGTCAAGCCAGATCTAATTTGACTACCCAACCAGGCCCAATCTAGTTGCCCAACCATGCTCAAGATTGGTGGATCCACTACTAGAAAATCGATAAATACAAACAGAAATACCGAGGGAATAAATTATGTCGGTAAAATCCATCGGTAAATTTGTTGATAAACTGTGAACACTATTTATCATGTCAATTACAAAGGGAATCACCGACGGAAAATTCCGTCGGTATTTTCTAGAGAGCTCCAGAACTGTTCACTTTCCAATTATACTGTTAATTGTTGTTCTTTACGGACAAAATCACTGACGAATTGAAAAGTCGTCGGTGTTATTTGGCGGTTTTCTGAAAAAATTCAATTAATTTAAAATTTTCATTTAAATATTACAGACGGAATCACCAATGAATTGAAAAATCATCGGTAATTGTTGGCGGTTTCTGAAAACGTTTTACGAAATTGAAAATTTAAATTAAATATTATCGATGAAATTACTGACGGAATAATTAAAAAATATTAAAATTCAATTATCCGTAGGTAAATCCGTCGCTAACGCGCCCCAATAAAAAGCCTGAATCCCCTTATTTCACAAGAGACAGACTCATTTTTTATTCTTCTTCTTCTTCTTCTTCTTCTTCTTCTTCACTATATGTAAAAAACATCAATATCTATTTCTTTCTCTTCTTTTCTCTCCTCATCTCCTTCTCTTTTCCTCCATGCTCGGGTATGTCTTCTTCTTCTTTCTTCTTTTATCCTCTTAGTTTTTTTTTTAATTAATATGCTTTATGAAATTTTCTCTCTCTCCTTAGCTTCACTTGCAACTACATTAAGGTAAAATTTTTCTTTTTTCATGAATTTTTTTACTATATTTGTTTTTTATTTTATTTTTAATTGTTTTTGTTCTTAATTATTGTATAAATGTTGTTGTGAGATTTGTTTTTCATATGAGATCATTTTTTAGTTGATTTATTTATAAGATTTTTAAATTTTTAGCAATTTCAACTTCATTTTTTTCATATGAATTATTTTAGTTGAATTTATTTTTTTGTTTTATTTATTTGTTGCAAATTTGTTTGAGTTGATTTTCTTATTTTTTTTCCAAGCATTTTGAGTATATATTATAGAGTGTTGATTTATGTTAATTTAATAATTTTATAATTTTATAATATGAATTGTTTTTAAATAATTACCGATGGAATTTCCGTCGGTATATCCGTTGGTAATAAAAAAATATTATTACCGACGCGTCTGTTTCGTCAGTAAATCCGTCAGTAATAATATTTTTTTATTACCAACGGACAAAAAATTACCGATGAAAGATTCGCCGACGGAGCATTTCCGTCAGTGATTTCATTGGTAAATTAATTACCGACGGAATATGTGTCTTACGCCGACGGAAAAATTTCGTCGGTAAAACTGTTAAATGTTGTAGTAGTCTGGCTGCAAGTCGAATCCAATAGCGTTGGCTCTGGTTGCCAAACCAGACCCAACACCTTTTGAAAGCGATTTGGATCTGATTGCCTAACTAGACCCAATAGATTTTAGCACAGAAAATAGAAAAGACAATGTCCCTTCAACACTTTTTGACTAAAAAACATCAAAGACAATGCCCCCATGGTGCTACGGTATCGTTCCCAGTGAAAATATTTTATATCTACCTTGCTATCCATAATACAATAAATTTTTATCCGCAATATAAAGATAATATTTTTCTCAAGCCTTTTAAGTTACAGTATAATAAACAATGAAGAAGGTTACGCTCCAAAAGTTTTACTATAGTAGTTAAATGTAAAGAATAAAAAAAGCCACCTCCTTCACTGGAGGTGTGTTGCATGGCGCCCTTTTTTAGGACAATAGTAAATCACCGAAGTCCAATGACTTTAGACATGAAAATATCATAATTTTTCATGCAAGTGTAATTAGCGAAGTACACGCGTTACATGCCTTCAAAATCTCAAATTACAAGAGAAGAGAATACAAGAGAAGAGAATACATATCGGCAATCACACATCCGCATTCTTATAAAACTACTTATATATTAAAAGTCTATCACCATTTCCGCTAATGGATGCAGGGAAAAATTAAAAAAAGGCCATCTTGCTCAAAAAGATTGTAGCTGAAATGGAGCGCAAAACCAAGTTTCATGTCAAGAAACCATCTCAACCCAAAAGTTTAAGTTGTTAGGTGAGATTCTAAGATATGATTTATATCATTTTCTAATATACCCCCTCAAGTGAAAGCTCTTTAGCCACATTACCTTGTGCATAATTTTTTATCAAATAAATGGGGATGGTGAGATTCGAACTCATGACTGCTTGATCATCAAAACTCTGATACCATGCCATGTCAAGAAACTATCTTAACTTAATACTTTAAGCGATTAGGTGAGGTCTCAAGATATAATTTATATCATTTTCTAACACCAAACGTGAAAAGGAACAAAAACAAAATGCTAATTGGACAGTGGGACATGCTACGCAACAATCCAATCTTTTTTTTCTTGCAACACTTGATTCGCAGTGGACAACATCAACAGGCAAGAAAGTTCCTCATTAATTACTCTATTTATGCTATTATCCAAGTCTTTCTAATGAAAAAAACAAAAGAAAAGAAGAAGAAGAAGAAAGGGTGGTCATGATAACCTTTAGATAGCAAGCATAAACAACCAGTAAAATTGGTAGGAGGCACGCTGGACAGAAAAACAAATGACAGCAGATGAAGGCCTGCAAAGTCAGAGGGTGAAAAAAGAGAAGATCAAATGAATCCAGCTTAAAACAACCAAGTTATAGGGCATGCATTTTCTCACCGTACAAAATACAATTCATGTTGCTGAGCAAGTTTTTTAGCACATCTGTATTTCTTTCATGAAAAACAAAGAGAAAAAAACTGGCACACGACGTCGGACTCTTCCAAGTTCATAGCCAGTTAATGAAGCTGACTTGAACAAAAACAAATCTAACGTAAGTCCTGCTGCAAAGCATGCACAAAATACCCCTCTCTTTTTTCGTCGAACAAAGAAATCATGAACCAGATCAAAAATCAACGCCAAAAAAAGATCAACATTATGGTGCAATGCAAGAGAAAATCCTATGCTCAAACCTCGTCGTCCATTCTAAAAAGCACTATGTATGTTCTAACCCAAAGCTTAATTATTATTTTTTCACTTCATTAGGCACAATGTGCCAACTACCTGTCTGAGCTCTCATCCATAGACAGAAAAAAAAGAAAAGAAAAAAGAACATGTGTATTTGCAATAGATGAGCCATGAATGAAATCATCTGTAAGCAATTGTCTTCTAGCAATATTCCCAAATTTTGTTCAAAATATCTGGTATCCTCTTTTAAGAGTAAAATTCTAATATTTTACAACCAAATCCATATCTTAGATCTTATATTATAACCAAATCATGCTTTTCTCGAGATTAAACTGTACTGGGAGATTTTCTTCGCCATTATAGTTTGATTTTCTTCTACCATGTTTATCCTTGGTCATTGTTCCATACCTCTAGCTGTCAAGTGCCAAGCATTTGGTAGAGCATATAGCCATATTTTTCTCATCCATTAAAAGATGAAAAAAAACACAGAACTAAATCACTTTCTAGGGAGGCTGATAAGTGGTCAAATCTTATATGTAAGGGGAAGACGTGCTTGTGTTCAACACTCTGCCAATTAATTATTAAAAGAGCAATGCACAACAAATGGAAGCAGCGACAACGTACGTGCTCTCTAATGGAGACAAAAGCATATCACTTTTTTTTTTTTGTATAAAAGAAGGGAAAGGCATCAAAAAACAATGAAAGAAGAGTCATACAACAAACAGGAAGTTCCATGACAAAAAAGTAACAGGAATGGCCAAAAGGTAATGCAAGAGGCAAGCAGCGTGTCAGCACAGATTATAACAGGAATGGCCAAAAGCAACCAATTGAATGCACAAAGGTAAGCAAGTCAAAACATAAACAACAATATGCAAAGTCAGACCAAAGAAATTCAGGACATAACAGAAAAAAGAGAGAAAAACAGTGAACTAACAGTCCAGCACGTACAGCTTATGAGAGCAGCAACAGTACCAAAGCACTTCTCAAACCAGTGTCCACAAATGCAACAAATCACAGACATTATATGCATGGTACATGGGATGTGTGAGTGTGGGTATAAATAGAAAGGTCTAGCAAACAACAAACAAGAACAACATAGAATCCAAAATCCATAGAGCCTAAAAACAAAAATCTCTTGAAGCACAAAGACAACAGTACGAAACCTAGGACAGAACCTTAATAAGCATGCTATACTCCAAAAGGCTTTCGTGGAGACCAATAACCCCGAACCCAATCCCATAAAGAATAACAAACCAAGACAAAAATAAATAACTAAATAAACATCAATAGAATCAATGGAACCCAAAAACCAACGCAGCACTGCAGCAGCAACTAAAGGAATAACCACCTAGAGAAACAAGTAACGTCGAGCAACAAAAGAGAATCAAAATCAAGCACACTCAAACAACCATCTCGCTTGGAAGAGTGTGTTTGGTTTGTGATAGTTTTTGTTGTTGGATTTTAAAAAAAATAAATTTATAAAAATCATTTTTGATTGTGATTGGTTGGATTAAAATATGTATTTGGTTAAAAATATAGTTGAAATTATGGTCAGATAAAAAACAGTTTAGAAATATTTGATTAAAATTGCAGTTGAAAATGATATCACTAGTAAAATGACTAAAAAAACATGTATTAATTTCTTAATTTGTAATTACATTAATGTGCATTGAATTATTTATACATCATATATACAATAATGCAACATTACAATTCTATTTTTTGTTGTCCCATTAAAATAGTTGCAATCTCATCACGAGCATAATCCATTCAAGAAGGCCTTTGTTATTCATGATTTTACAAACATGGAACATATTAAGAAATATCTTTGTAAATATTAGTAATATCTTTACTTGCCCTAAATTAGTGCAGGGCTTATCCCGCTAATTTTGGATCACGGTTTCAAAGCCTTAATGGATTGATAGAAAGTTAAGGTTGTATATATATGCTGTACCATTTGACCTTAAGATACAAGAAACCATTCAACCATTTATTTTTTTTAAGATGGTATCAGAGCATCACCCTGATATTTGACCATTTATATACCTTATCCACCTTTAACAACCTTGTCCAATCAAACACCACCAGAAACAATTTCAAAAATCCCAATACGGATTTGACACATCCATACTTCGTTCATCAATTAGATCACCCCAATCTTATGCTTGTTCCAATAAAATTGAACGGCACCAATTACCCATCTTGGAGTAAATCCATGATTTATGCTCTTACAGCCAAGAACAAAGTTGGCTTTATCAATGGATCCATTCAACCTCCTTCAGAAACTAAACAACCAACAGAATATGCTCTCTGGAATCGATGCAACAATATGATTTTATCATGGCTTGCTCACTAGGTGGAACACGATCTGGCCAAAGCAGTCGTTCATGCCAAGACTATTCATTAAGTATGGCAAGATTTCAAAGACCAGTTTTCACAAAAGAATGCACCAACCATATATCAGATATGGAAATCCATCGCCTCTCTCTCACAAGGCACCATGACAGTTTCAGACTACTACAAAAAACTTAAAGATCTCTAGTATGAATTATAAACATATCAAACCCCTCTCACATGTAACGAGATGAAAGTACACAATGAACAAAAGGAAAAAGATCGAATGATGCAATTCCTTATGGGCCTCAATGATACTTACAACGGTGTTCATAGCAACATCCTCATGATGTCTCCATTGCTTAATGTTTGCCAAGCCTATTCACTAGTTGTTCAAGATGAAACATAACGACAAATAACATTAGGATCAACAATTTTTTTTCCTATTAAAGCTACGATTCATAGCCGATCAAACAATATGTCGAATAATTCCACAAACAAACAATGTGAGCATTGTGATAGAAACAGTCATACAATTGAAGAATGTCGGACCCTTAAATTTCATTGCAACTACTGTGACAGGAGGGACCACACTTAGGATAGGTGTAAATTTAAAAATAGGACATGGGTACCCAATCACACAAGAACTCAAGGCATAATCAATCCAAGCAACAACGTCACGGGTCAAAAAGGAACTGCAATCCATGTGGGTCTTTTCCTATTGACCACATAGTAGATATAGCTCCAATGAATGGGGGCTAGTCACATATCTTCAGCACGCTAACCCATTTGGCTTCTCAAACCAATCTTTTACATGGGCTCTTTGCAGAGCAACTCCAACAACTAGCACAAGTTGTTTCTATGATCAGTTCAACTCATTCCTCTAATAATAGCAATGCTTATGAAAATGCTGCAGGTTTGGCTTCTTTTTTCATCCCTTCCATAAATTATGTGTTCACCAATCCTTGGATTTTAGATAGTGGAGCTATTGATCACATCATTTATGACCCCACACTTATCACTCAAATTGAATCATCATAAATTCTCACTATTAATTTACCCACTAGTTCTTGTGCCCCAATCATTTCCACTGGCACCATACCATTCAATTCCAATATCAGATTAGATAAAATTTTGTGTGTTCCATCTTTTCATCTAAATCTCATGTCTGTTAGTAAATTAACTAATTCTCTAAATTGTTGTGCCATTTTTTTCCCTACCTTTTGTGTCTTGTAGGACTTGGCTACGGGGAAGATGATTGACTTGGGTAAACAGCGTGGTGGTCTCTATTACATGTCTCCGTTGCAAAGAACACCTATCTCATGTCAAATTTCCCTCTCCTCTCATTTATGACACATGCGACTTGGACACTTGTCTCCTTCTTGTCTTAGATTAGCTTGTTCATTATTGCCTTCCAATATTATTTTTTTTTTATAATAACTGTAGTGTTTTTCCCATAGCCAAACAAACAAGACTTCTATTTTCTCTAAGTTCAATATCCACTAAAGCTCCATTTGATTTGTTACAATGTGATATTTGGGGTTCACACAAAATTCTCACACATTCAAGGGCATGTTTCTTTCTCACCATTGTGGATGACTTTACTAGATGCACATGGATATTTTTTATGCAACATAAATTTGAAACCCAAAACCTCCTTAAAATTTTAATTGCTTTTGTCCATACTTAATTTCAACCCAACATTAAAACCATTTGGGTAGACAACGGGTCTGAGTTTTCTTTATGAGTGATTTTTTTTTTCAAAATAATGGCATTACATATCAGTGCACTTATGTTTACACTTCTCAACAAAATGGAGTTCTTGAATGCAACCATCGTCACATTCTCACCATTGCACGTGCATTACTTTTTCAGTCTCACTTTGTAATATTCTCAAACTATAATGTCATGAAATCTCAAACATTTTTATACGAATGTCAAGTATTGAATAATATGTTTAAGATTATGGAATTATTTTTAAAATATTATGATTATACATAGTTTCATAAACATTAACATCAAAACTGATTCCTCCACTCCACTCTTCCTTCATTTGGCCGAATGTCATCTTTCTTTTCCTCCCCCAAAGTTTTCTTCATTTACTTGTTATTTGAACTTGTTTTCATGTTATTCCACTTTAACTTTATTATTTTTCCTTCCCTTCCTAATTCCCCCAAATTCCCATAAGAACCCTAAGTTCAAGAATCAAGGATTTAAGGGAATCAAAGTAAAATTCCATGAAATTACTTCCTAACTTAATCAAGTAAGCTTAAAAACATTTAAATCAATCATTAAATCCAAACTTCTCATGTTTACTAGTTGACTTTCTTCCAATTTCTCTGCTCTCACAAGGTTAGCCAAATTCCCTCTCTCAATTCCTCTATCATTCACTCGATTCTTTCTTATATTAGTGTTTTATAAGTTAGACTTTGTAAGTTTACAAGGTTATTCTCACTTTTCTTATTTTTCCTTGGTTTTATGTTTTTCCCTTACTTTTCTCTCTTTTTCTCTCGCCTTTTCTTTTCTTTCTCTTCCCATTTTGCTTCTGCCTAGTCGATAACATATAAAAGGAAGGGAGAGCAAATTTGTTTTATTTTTTAATGGCAAATAACCATTTTACTCTTAATGAGTCCTTTTGCTTCTATTTGATGGTCCTCATTTTTTTTTGTTAGCACTAATGAAATTTTAACCAGATTTTATTTAATATATTTTAAGATCTCTCGTAAAATTTCAGCTCAATCTAATAGTTACGTCCAATAACATAAAACTGGTCAAATTGTGAATTTTTGTCAAATTTCCAAATTTCTCCAAAACTTCTGAAATTTTAACCCAAGTTAAGGCATCATATTATAAGGCTTCACGTAAATTTTTATAATTTTATGATAACCTAATTGAGAGTTATGAATTTTTCTTTTTACATAAAACTAATCAATTTATGATTTTTCGCCGGAGGGTTTACACACACCTATCCCTTATTTTCTGGGGTGAGTGTATCTTGACCATTATCTGTCTCATTAGCTGATTACCCTCATTCATTACTCTCCAATAAATCACCTTTTGAATTGTTATACAATCGTTCCCCCTCACTCGACCACTTGAAAGTTTTTGGTTGTCTCTGTTATGCAACTATTGTCCATCATATTAAAAAATTTAACCCCCCGTGCCACACGTTGTGTTTTTGTTGGATATTCTATTAGCTAAAAGGGTTACAAACTTTACAATTTAGAGACAAATAAATTCTTTGACAGCTAGTGATGTTCGATTATGTGAAAATTCCTTCCCTTTCTCTCTGTTTTTAGCCTCACCTACCTCACAAACTCTTCATACCTCACAAACTCCTTAGCATCCCTTTTCCTCTGGTTTCCTTAACAGCTGGACACCACCAACCGATACTCCCAACGTACCAATCAATACGCCTAACCCAAATGTCGACCCACCACAAACACCTGACATACCCACCTCTCCTACCCCACCTCTGTTCCCCACACACATCCACTTACATGTACTATTACCATCCATCGAACTCACCCTTATACATACAAGTCAACCTATTCCCCTTCTTCCTACCCGGCAGTCCACTCATCCTAAGCATCCTCCAGCATGGCATACAAACTACCACATGTCTAACCACGTCAACCTCAGCGCCTTGTTTTGCATCAAGTACTCGATATCCTCCTTCCCACTTCCTTACCTACTATCATTTATCTTCTCTTATTATGCCTTCCTTGGTAAGATTACAGGTCGCACAGAACCTACATCCTATGCTCAGGCTATTCTTGATCCAAATTGGTGTCATGCCATGACTGTAGAATTAGAGGCTTTACAGCATAACCACACCTACTGCAAATGGGTCTATAAAATCAAATACAAGTCTGATGGCACCATTGAGCGCTATAAGGCTAGGCTTATTGCTAAAGGCTACACTCAAGTTGAGGGCATTGATTATCAAGAGACTTTCTCTCCTACTACCAAGCTCTCTACTCTTCGTTGTCTTCTTACTATTGCTACCGCTCATCATTGGTTTATCCCCCAATTAGACATCTAGAATGCTTTTCTCTATATCGATTTATATGAGGTGTTGTATATGGAGCATCCTCCTGGTCTTCGCCAACAGGGGGAGAATGTTGTGTGTCGGCTTAACAAGTCACTCTATGGCCTCAAACAAGCTTCCAGAAACTGGTTTTCCACCTTCTAAAATACCATTTAACAGGCCGGTTACCAACAGTCCAAAGCTGATTATTCCCTTTTTACCAAGGCTCAAAGCACTTTATTTACTGCAGTTCTTATCTTTGTCGACGACATACTTCTTACAAGAAATAATCTTCAAGAAATGGCATATCTCAAAGAAAGTATACACTTTATATTTTGCAAGATTCAGGACTTCTAGCTGCATGTCCAGACAAGTTCCCAATGGAACATAATTTGAAACTCACTCCCACAAATGGAAAATTACTAGATGATCCAATCAAATACAAGAAACTGGTTGGGCGATTGATTAACTTTATTATCACAAGGTCTGATATAGTCTATCCTGTTCGAACAATAAGTGAATTCATACATCAGCCCCGCAAAACTCATTGGGATGCCACCATACGGGTCCTTAAATACATCAACTTGACTTCAGGTCAGGGTTTGTTGTTTTCTGCCACCAACAAGCTTACATTAAAGGCTTTTTATGATTCAGATTAGGGAGGTTGTCATGCAACAAGGAGATCGGTTACATGATATTGTATTTTTCTTGGAAATTCACTTATCTTATGGAAATTCAAGAAAGAAGCTAATGTTTCAAGATCATCAACAGAAGCTAAATATCGAGCCATAAACAACACATGTTTGAAGCTAACTTGGTTACTCTTTATACCACAAGATTTAAAAATCCCATAGACAGCTTCTGCATCATTATTTTGTGATAATCAGGCAGTTTTACATATGGCAGCTAATCCTATTTTTCATGAGCATACAAAGTACATCGAAATTGATTGTCACATGGTTCGAGAAAAACTACAAGCTGGAATAATTAGTCCTTCATATGTACCTACACGCTTCTAATTAACAGTTGTTTTTACGAAGGCCTTGGGGAAGGATCAATTCGTGACATTGCACAACAAGTTAAGACTTCATGATATTCACTCTCCAACTTGAGGAGGAGTGTTAATAATTTTTTTTTTTGTAAATATTAGTAATATCTTTACTTGCCTAAAATTAGTGTAGGTCATATCCCGTTAATTTTGGATCACGGTTTCAAATCCTTAATAGTAGGATTGATAGAAAGTTAAGGTTGTTTATATCACCATTTGACCTTAAGTTACAAGAAACCATTCAACCATTTATTTTCTTAAGAGAACAATATCGATTAAAAAATTATCAGGAATAAAATTGGGATGATAATCAAATTCAACCTGTCATAAAAAAGAAACAAAATGGAAATCAAGGCAATTTCATCATTCACACATTTGAGTTCAGTTAAGCAACAACTTATCATTTAAACATCATAAATTTTTCTTGGGCACTAAAACTCATTTTTTATTTTAAGCCTGACAATATCACCGACAAGAAACTTATCATTTAACTCTACCTTCTCATTACTAGCTTCTTTAGACTCTTCACTTATAAAAAAAAAACTAAAGAAATTCACATCATTAAAGTCAACTCCAAACAGAGAACCAGAAAGATGTACATAAATTGATAAATCATCTTCAGAAACATTTATCTTCCTATTAGAATAAACAACATTAAATCCAAACAACAAATATTATTTGTGTTCATTAGTTGATAAATTATTTTTTTTATGAATTATTTAAAAAACCTGAAAGCACTCCTTTAATACATTCTTCAATCTTATTTTCTTAAAAGACTTTGTTTTACCACCGACATCTCCAACAAGCAAAGTTTCACTGAAATTTGGCTCTCATAAATAATAAATATTAATATGTTTCATGTTTCTTCTTTTTTAATTTCTTTTGCTAGATTAAAGATAAAAAGATAACCTAGATCCAAACGGCTCAAAACTTTCTATGGTCTGCAATTACATATTGAAAGGCCCACCCTTTGCAAAATCATCACGTTATATCTTCAGTTTCTTTTTTGTTTTCCCTCAATCACCGTTTATCTCTCTTACCACCTGTTTTTCTATTCATCTCAACCACTATCAAAATTCTCTCTAGTAATTTCATGTTATTTCTCATATCTAAGAAAAATATGAAACAAGAAAGAAAAACCAGAAAATTCTAAAGGTGTAAGCACATATCCAAGCTAGCAAGAAGACAAATCCAATCTAACAAGCAATAAAAACAAGAGAACACAAATCACGCATGCAAATTGATAAGATATTAACTGAAACTCATTAAAAAAAATACAAGAGATGATTTAAAGATCTTTCGGGGGTTGTTTCTTGAAGTTGTGCAATTCTAAATCTGGGAGACGATTTGTAGATCTACAATAATCTAACTTGAGTGTTCTGCTACTCTCTCATTTGTATAACAATTACGGGAGAAACAAGGTTATTTTAGTTTCTCAAAGTTTCAACGATAAAAAAGAAGAAGCTATTGTGTGAGCCTTAGAGGAAAAAACTAGTATACATTACTTATCATGAACCAAAAGTTGGAACTCATTTATTAATGGATCTTACTAATTCTACCATTACTTTTTATTTTTACCATATACTAAATAACCGCAATACATCTAAAATGCCAAAGCTACCACAAAAACAAACACGCACTTAAACTTTCAAACTGTCTCCCCTCCTTTCTATCTAGGAAGCACAAAATAAAGTTATAAGAATTGTTAATTTAGCATTTAACCTTCTTTTAGCTTACAAGTTACAGCTTAACATGACCTTAAATTGAGTTAAACTATCCACTTAGTGTAAAGAACACCATTGTGTTGAGCAAAATATTTGTTAACACCCAACCCAACCATAAATCAAACCTTGAATCGCTTAGGAAAATATCTTTTTTGGTGCATAAAATTGGTGCAGAGATAGGTTGAGTGAGTATCATATGGCTAAAAACATAAATCTTTTGCAGGAGCTCCTTCGGTATTATGGTCGAAAACGAGCCTCTCTTAGATACCTCATCAAGAAAGCTTTTGATTCTATTTAGTGGCCTTTTATTAGGCATCTGCTTCTATTGCTAGGCTTCCCAACTCATTTTGTTCACTTAATCATGAAGTGTGTTAAGACTTCATCCTATTCTGTAGCTGTTAATGGTAACCTATTTGGTTTCTTTGAAGGCAAATGTGGTGTAAGGCAAGGTGATCCCTTATCACCTTACCTATTCATTATGTGTAAGAAGTATTTATCTTGGATGCTTAACGTGGCCTTTCAAAAGGATGATTTTCACTTTAATCCAAAGTGTAGCTCCCTCGGTTTAAGCCGCTTAGCTTTTGTAGATGATATCCTTCTACTCTGCCGATGTGATTTACCCTCAATGAATATCTTATTTAAGCAACTTTTAGTTTTTGGGAGGATGTCCAGATTATTTATCAATGCTAATAAATCTTCCATTTTCTTTAGTGGAGTTGGAGAGGCTGCCAAGCATGATACCTGCAACATGCAGGTTTTTCTGAAGGTAGTTTTCCTTTAAAGTATCTTGGGGTGCCATTAAGTCCTCACATGCTGCTTGCTAGCCAGTACTATCCTCTTCTACATAAGTTAGAGGCATGTATACGAAGTTGGATGGGGAAGCACATGTCTTATACTAGTAGGTTTGAGCTAATTCATTCTGTTTTAAGTGGGATGATTTATTTTTGGATCAATATCTTCCTCATACCTTTACTAGTTCTCAGTCGTATCTCCTCCCTGTGTAGAAATTTTCTGTGGAGTAGGAGCCTTACAAGTAATAAATCAACGCTCGTTGTTTAGAAAAATGTATGCCTGCCTAAGTGCGAAGGGGATTTGGGTCTTCTTGATTTTAAAGCCAGAAACAAAAACTTCTTGTTAAACACTTGTGGAATATCCATCTTAAAACTGACTCTCTTTGGTGTCGATGGGTTTACCATTACTACTTACCTCGTCATACATTATGGACTTCTAAGCTCCAGAAAACTTATTCTCCAATCTGTAAGTCCATTTTTCTCCTAAAAGATCAGCTGGTTCATGATTGTGGTGGCACTATTGAAGTAGTTAGCATGCTTCAATGCTGGCAGAATAATTTGGGCTCCTTCTCTACTAATACTCATAAACATTTTAGATTTAAAATGTCCCATTTTGATTGTACAATGCAATTTAAAAGCAATGGTTAATGCCTCATCACAACTTCATCCTATGACTAGTTGTGCTTGAAAGGCTGAAAACAAAAGACATATTATGGCCTGCTTCATCTGACAATATTTTTTCTCTTTGTAGGCAACATGATGAAACTCACACCCACCTTTTCTTTGCTTGTGATTGGACTTCCTTTTTCTGGAGGAAGGTTAAGTCTTGGTTGCAGATTAATAGGAGCATGGCTACATAGTGCACTCCGAGGTCTTAATGTTAATAAGAAGGGGTTGCATCAAGAATGCGTAGAGTTTCTTTAGCCTTGGTTGTGTATCTGATCTGGGGAGAACGGAACAAAAGAGTTTTTGACAATATTGTCAAATCTGTTGATTATTTACTCCGCAAGTTTCAAATTCTCTTTTACACAGTTTTGTACTTCCATGAATCTAATCCCTTAGCTTATAGTGTTTCAGGCTGAGCTCTAAAATGTCTTTACATGGGATTTGGTTATCTGTATTCTAGTCTCTTTGAAAGCTTACTTTCTTCCTCTTTTTTTGCTTTGTATCTCTTGTTGCTGTGGATATTTCTTATTACTTCTAGCTGTGATGTTTCTTTGCTTGTCTAGGATGTCTACAACTTCATCTATTTCTACTTCCTACTTCCTGCTCTTTTGCTGGGGTTTTGGGAATGGCTGGGAGAGTGTCTTCTGTTGGTCTTTTATTTTTTTTCTGGCTTGTTTGTCGCATGGCTTGCTGTCATTCTTGCTGTTTTATGCTGATGGGTGTTTCTTCTAGCGCTCGTTCCCCTGTTTGCTGGATGCTCTGGTTTCTACTGGAAGGTGATTTGCTATTTGTTGTGCTCTCTCTATCTTTGTTGATCTGCTTGCTGGTTTCTACTAGCTAGGTTGCTCGACGTTGCTTTTGGCTCCTTTAGAGTCTGGGTTTTGATATGGATTTTGGTTGTTTTGTGTTGCTGGTTGGGTTAGTTTAGACACCTCCACTAAGTGGTTTATTTTTTTAACCTTTCCTGCATATTTTGGTTTTGGCCTTATATAGCCTATTTTTTTGCATGGAGCTTGTAACAACCCCAATTTCCTACATCTTTTTCCATGATACATTGGAAATTTTCAGGTAATTTTTTTTCTATACAGGTTCCTCCAAAATTTCAGTAAAGTCTTCCCTATACTGGGAGGTCCCAAGTTATCGACAAAATCATATTACACTTCCAATTTTATTTCACATCTCGATCCAATCATCATGGATTTCAACTCAACTCATCATCATCTACACAACACAGCTTATTCAATAGCATCATATAATGTAATTCAAATGAAAGAATTGATTTCAACTATAAACATGCATTGTTAAATAGGTACTTGGAGTTACAAACATTAGATTAAAGTCATACATTCAAATTTGCGGATTAATATTACATTTCAAATTTTAGGAGATAAGACTCTTAATTTATAAATAATTATCAAAAGCAAAATGTAACTAAACTAATATCGTTCCTAACATGATCCTGATGGACCTGAAAATAGAAATTAACGTGTACACATAAATATAAAAATATAACAACAAACAATAACAATGACAGGTAATAATCTCCATAGAATTTCTTTTGATATATAAAATTAGGCATAAACCTCTTTTACAACATATATTTTTCATCTATTACCAATATCTATCTAATAACATATCTTATTTGCTGAGAATAATTTCATCTTGGAAATCTCAACACATCTCAATGGTTTTCAAACATCATCTCCTTATAAATCAATTCTCACTTGATACTAAGATATTCCTCTCTTGATATCATTATTTTATCTCATTCTTTTGGAATAACTAATCAATATTCCCCCCTCTATTTTTTTTAAGGTAATTGTTGATACTAACGAATCTCATTAGTATCATTAGTCTCCCAATATTGGGTTAGAACAATCAATTACATTCAAGTGTCGATATCCTTCCCCAAAATAGTTTATCAAATCTTATTCATATCTAGTTTACTATTAAAGTTGCCGATATCAAAAACCCTTGACATCATTAGTCTCCTTACTTGGAGTACCTAATCACACCCGAAATGATTGTCGATACCAATGTGACCCATTGATATCATTAAATTTTCTTGACTCGGAATAGTTAATCAACTTATCTTTTTCACTTAACCAGGAGTAACCATGCCGATGTTAGTAATCTTTACTAAAATCATTAGTCACCCAATTGCCCGGGATCAACTAATCAATTTAAAAAATGTCGGCATCGATGAACCCCATCGATACTATTAACTATCCAAACCCGGATAGCTAATCAATGCCATCTGAATCTTTCATTCGTACCGAACCCTTTTTATTTTTCTTATTAACATCATATGCATTGTAACCATGGTTGCCAAGTATCATTCACACACAATCTAAGTTATCGACATTACAGTCACTAAGCATCCTTCACATAACCTTGGTCACCCTCATAACAGTGCCGAGTATCAATTTGTGCAAAGTATCAATTTATGGTGCTAAGTATCATTGTAATGTATCCTTAGCCACCAACACTATAGTGACTAATTATTTATCAATTCCCCTCTAATCTCTAAGTTATTGTGTATACCCAATAACCACATTAATTAATTTACTCAATATCTTAGTCATATATTAATTAATACTCATAACCTTTAGAATTTACTACTTCTAACTTCAATCAATTAATTCAAATAATTTCTTCAAAACTTAAATATCCGGCTAACTCATCTTGATTGCCAATAATTCTGGTAATTTAATATAATTACCCACACATTTGGTTAACCTTTCTCAGTTACCAATAAATCCAATAATTCCATATGAATTACCCAGTCTCTAGCTAACCTCTTTTGTTAACCAATCAATCCGGTAATTCCATACGAATTACCCCATGTCCGGTTAACTTCCTTGTTAACCAATAAACCCGGTAATTCTTTTAATTACCCAAGAAATCTGGCTAACCCATCATTGTCAAAATTAATCCGGTAATTCCATACAAATTACCAGCATCCGGCTGACCTTTTTTGTTAGTCAATCAATCCGGTAATTCCATACAAATTACCCCATGTCCGGTTAACTTCCTTGTTAACCAATAGACCGGTAATTCTCTTAATTACCCAAGAAATTCAGCTAACCCATCTTGGTTGCCATAATCAATCCAGTAATTCCATACGAATTACTCAGCATCCGGTTAACCTTTTTTATTAGCCAATCAATCCGACAATTCATAAATCCGGTAATTCCATATGAATTACCCCATATCCAGCTAACTTCCTTATTAACCAATAAACCCGATAATTCTCTTAATTATCCAAGAAATCGGGCTAACCCATCTTGGCTGCCACAATAATCCGGTAATTCCACACGAATTACCTAGCATCCGGCTAACCTCTTTTGTTAGCCAAATAATTTTGGTAATTTCTCATAAATTACCAATAATTCTCATTTGTAATAATCACTCAACTTATTTATTTGCTTCATTCTTTTAACATCAATTAAATAAACAACATAAATATTTAAGGAAAACTAATAATTACAAAATAAGGTGATGAATCACCTACCTAGAATAGGTGCACGTGCTGCCACTCTATACAATTGTCCAGTCCCCACAACTTCCCCTGTACCACCAGGGATTAAGTTTCTATCAACAATACAACCAACATCACATCTTCATTTAATTCTCATTCAACTAGTATTCTCAAACCAATCACAAGGAATTTTATTAGGATCTCATACTCTTACTCATTTTCATGTTCATATTTATTCTTATAATTTTGTTATTAAAACCATCACTCCACAATGATTTCAAGCAAAGATTAAAAATTATCTAATTTTGATCGATTTAGCTTAACCAACTCAGAACACTATCTAGTGTTTTTATCATAACTAAAGCTGTAAAACTCCATTTTGGGCTTGATTTGTCTATATAGAAAGATAAAACATAGAAATACAACTTTCATGAAGAAATCTACTCCAAATTACTTTGTTTTGAGACTCAAAATCAATAATCATAATAGTCTCTCCTTTATAGCTAAAATTTCAGACAATGAGGATTTTCATCCCTTGAAAATCCTTTTCAACTTCCAACTTATTTTCATGCATAAACAGCATTATCCAAGGTCATTTGGCACCATTTAAATCACAACAATAATTTCACCCTACTAATTGAAATCCATGATAATCTTTATTAACTAATCAATTTGCCAAAAATATTGTAACAACCCCAACATTTGTATTCAAAAGAAAGAGCAAGGACATAATAATTCAATTGAGATTAGGAAATTTTTTTTTCTGTAATCAATAAAAATTCGGCAGAGTTTCCTCTATATTTTTAGGTACCAAGTTATTGACTCTTCTTCCACAATCTCCAATTAACAAATCTCTTACTCGTCCTATCATCCAGGACATCCTCCTCTCAATACATCACAACTTCTCAATAATCAAATTCAAACATATCTACACAATTCAATATCCCACATTTACATGGATGCAATCTAAAGGATTATTCTAAAAATTATAACTGAAGTACATTACACAATTCAAAGATTTACAAATAAGGACCATTAACGAAATTATAATCGAAATAAATTCATAATTAAAGAAGAAATTCATAATTAAGATTATACTACACAAAAGAGCTTTCGATAAACTATAGACGCGTTATATTACAAAAAACAAATGATAAATTCATTCATTACAACATGATATCCAACAAAATATAAGGAAACTAATCTACTGGTCAGTCCGATTGGGGGATGTACCTGAAAATAGATTTAATATAATAATTCAATTAGAAAAATAAAAAAAAAAGACATTCATAAAATTCTTTCTACTTTCTTTATTTCTTCCTTTCTTTTTGTAAATTTAGTCAAAAGATCATTAAATTAATTTGCTCATCTAGTATTACACATCAATTAAATTTCAGAATAATCTATGATTTTGTTTTTTTTCTTAACATCAACAAAATATAATTATTCCTATTGCACAATTACCACGACATTACATTCACTAATAGATGACTAATTTTTCTACTAGTCCATTCAACAAGCACTATTGTCACAAGTCTAAAAATTAGTTTAACGTTTCACCCATTAATCAGGGTACAAATCCCATTAACCAGGAAAGTACTTTTTCATCTCGCCCATTTGCCAGGGCACTAATTCCATTAAATCAGGAATTAGTTCAACAATTTACCTATTTACTAGGGTACTAATCCCATTAATCAGGGATTTAATTTCTCATCACACCCATTCACCATGACATTAAACTCATTAATTCAATGATTTACCCAATCACCAGGGTTCTAATCCCATTAACCAGTGAATTAATTCCTTATCACACCCATTAATTAGGGCATTAATCCCATTAATTCAGGAATTAATTCATCACATCGCATATCTTATTTTTTCAAGTAAACAACATAATAATTTATAATATATCAACCACAATTAATCAGATAAAAAAAATACATATTGACCAATATTAAATTCGGGCATCGTGTAGTTACCTGACGACTAAGCTCGAGCCGAAGTTCCCTACTGTGGTCTCGGCTTGGTAGCCTCTCCTGAATTGACAAGTATATCACATCATTATTCTACTTTCCATATTGACACACTCAATAAATAAAATCCTTCCAATTATCCTTTCATTTGCCAAAATAAAATTTAGAGAGAAACATGAAAATTCTTTTCTTCCTTTTGTAAATTTCCTTCCTATTCTTTCAATTTTCACATTCTAACACAATTCATTTCATCATTCAAAATAAAATGTATTTATTTAATTTATCTTACCAAAATTTAAATTAAAGGAAAAAATAAAAAATTCATGATCTATTCACTCTTTAACATTAATATCATCTCTTTCCTATACAATCTCATCTTATTCAAATTCTTAAATTTTATTCTTCTTATTATTATTTTTCCAAAAAAATCCCTTCTTCAAGAACACCTAAAATTTTGCGTCAATTACCATAATTTCTTACTTTCTCTACTCAATTCAACAATCTTAACACAATTTCACAATCAATTGTAATTTTCCCCAAAATTTATCATGAACCCTAATTCCTCATTTCACAAAGTTCAATCAATTTAAAGCATTAATTCTTCAAGAAACTTATTTAAAAGTGTGAGGGCACCTTACCAAGCAATAAACAAAGCTTTAACACTTTTGAATTGAGAAATTTTCCTTGCTTGAATTTGTTTTTCCTCTCCTGATCGAATGCTTCTTTCTATTTGAAAAGCAAGTTTTGTTCTTTTTTTTTTCTCTTTACAGCACACACTCACTTGTACTCATATATATAATTAACGTTTTTAAAAATACCTTCCATGTCCCTAAATGTTTTCTTCTCGCACACACTTTAGCACAAATATTATTTCTTTAATTTTTTTTAATGCCTTCTATATCCCTCAACAGTAACTTTTATGATTTTTGGGTAAAATTTCCTAAATCCTTATACCTATTTATACCAAATCTTGCCCGGGTTATATCGAATTTCACTAAATTACTCATTGGTACTTTCAGTTTCATGAAATTTACTTCTATAAATTTTTTTTTAATATTTTCGTGTTTATTTATTTATATATAGTAACACTTGAACAAAACATTTTAATTCAGATTCTCGAATATATCATCATTCATATAATTTAATGTATCACTTTCCCTCATTTTTTGTAATCCTGACTTTTATTAATATCAATAATATTATTCGGGGTTTTACAAATATGCTTATGACCAGCCTTAAATATGTTTTATTTTTTTCAAATTTCTTTCATTCCAATTTCTTCATGGTTTCACCCCATTCATATCCACACAACCAACAAGTTAGCCTTTTATTCAATCAACATGTTCATATAACAATGTTCGTTCCTATTTTGACTCCATAATCATTCTTCCCCTCGTAAAACAAACACACAATTAATCTATAACAATATTAATATCAAGAACATATTTTACCATTATATCTTTCATAAACCCTAACACCCACACAATTCTAATTTCATCAAAACATGTATTTAATCAAGTTTCCTAAATTTTGTCAAAACTAGCAATAGATTCAAAAAGCAATAAGTCATTTACCTTATATTTTATTTTAGAAAACACCCACACAATTCTAATTTCATCAAAACATGTATTTAATTAAGTTTCCTAAATTTTATCAAACCTAGCAATAGATTTAAAAGGCAATAAGTCATTCACCTTTGATTTTATTTTAGAACCCAACAGTCAGAATATAGAGCTTCGAATCATGCATAATATATCTACAAATCGAAATGATCCAACGGTTGGATTTCCCTAGATCTGAATAAAACCGAGCTAACCTAAAAATTAATGACCTACTGTTCAACATGAACAACACCTTACCAGAGAGTGTGTTTCTGATCTCCACCGTCTAGAATGAAGGCAACATCTAGGCGCACGATATATCCAAAAATGGACACAATCCAACGGTGGAATAGAGATAAATCGGTCGGCGACCAAAACTGCCCTGCAAGGGTATTTCCTTTTATTTCCCAGGAACTTTCTGATTATGATATCTATCCAATGTATTATGTGCTTTCAAAGCCCTCGGATCAATTAGTAGAGAAACGTGAGAAGAACAACTTATCCAAAACTCAACACAATTCAACGGTGAATTCCAGAGATATGACCACCGAAGCATTATTGGCTCCTCCAAATTCTGCACTTCTCTCTCGCTGAATTTTCTCTACTGTCTCTCCTTTTTTTTTTTTGGATTGGTGGCCTCTTTGTTGTTTTAAAGGCAAATTTTCCCTTAATTACAATTTTGTCATTCATTTATGCCTTTATGTATTTGTTTTATTTTTCACGTAACCTATCTGGTTTATTTCTACTTAAATCACTAGTCTTTATTGAACTTAAATTGGGATGGGATCTTTAAACAAGGTAGGAAAACATATTAATAGACTTCATGCAAAATTACATCCCAATTCAATGATTGGATTGAGAACTCTGCTTTCTAATGTAAAAGTGGTCAATTCATAACTTTTCGTCAGCAATCCAAATTTTCTTGTTCAATCTTCACATAAAATCATATCAATTATCCTTCTAAACCTTTAAGGTCATTTTATTATTTTGGAATATATTCATTATAAAATTTTCATCTTTATTTATTTATCGGCTTCTTACCGTTTCAAAGTAACGTCACTGATTTTTAATCGGTGATTGCACCTTCAGTCCTGCCATTTTCATTGCACTATCCTTTATTATGATTTATTCTTTATTACCTCATTTATTCCTTAGAAACATTTTATCATTTTTCTCATTATTTTATCCATCAAAACGCATTACCAGTTCCTCTATCCTTATGAATTCTAAACCAAAATTCATTTTATGGAGGCCATCCCCTCCATTATATATCATTATTTATCTATTATGAATCTTGTTTTCCATCACTGATTGAGATCATATCACTTTCAGTCTTATATTTACATAGGAGTTTACACATCCGCATATTTAAATTATAATTTTTCAGGGTTCCACAGAGATTGTTCCCTATATGTTCTTTGTGTATAAAATATAGGTTTTTCTTTATTGCCTGGTTAGTTAGTCTATGTATGCATGACCTTGTTATTCTTTGTATTCTTTTGCTTGGAACCTGTTCCCAACTTGTATATCTATCCGGTTTTGTAACATGGTAACCTTTGATCTTAATTTATACTTGCATTCTAATTCAAAAAAAAAAAATGTATGACATGGATACCTTTCTCAGAATGCTTGACATGAATTGGTTTGGGAGTCTAGGAACTAAAATAATTACATAATACAGTTAAAAGATTTAGAAAACTCACAGAAGGTTTTTTTTCTTTTTTTCAATTTAACTTCTTTGATTTTTCAATTTTTATGTTATTTTTTTTTTCACCCTCGACTTTTTAATAATTTCTTGAGTTGTTTTTGAGCATGAAGTTGATTCAGTCATTTTAA
>Ga0325411_1001359_pt1 | contig 27220 bp, 14 predicted proteins | sample PopdelMetagenome_13_FD_206181 | JGI IMG/M metagenome (GOLD analysis project Ga0325411, IMG submission 206181) | Populus deltoides microbial communities from Bellville, Georgia, United States - Xylem-PdIQD-R4 | ecosystem: Host-associated > Plants > Phyllosphere > Stem > Wood/Secondary xylem...
CCCTTTAGGCTATCCATGCAATCCAATTTTATCCAATCAAATTGAAGCATACTTGCACGTGTCATTTTCAAATGCTAAGAGAGAAGACAAATGAGATTAGATTGTGGCAATAGAGTTCCTCTCCTCTCCCACTGTCTCTCTGTCAGTCTTTCACCATGCCGCCACCAGCTGCAGCAGCAGCGTTACACTCTTCTTTGTGTTTTTCTTCTCCGAAGCAGACACCCCAACCCTCAATTTCTCAGCAACCAAACATCCAGTTATCGGTAAAGTCCAAAAGCCTGCTTCACAAGCACCCACTGTACACACCAGCCCACACAAATATCTCCTTTGAAATTAAAGAAAAGATTCTGTGTCTTGAAATCATGGGAGTTGACTCTGGCAAAGCATTATCCCAAAACCCTTCTCTCCACACCGCCTCTCTAGACTCCATTCAGTCCATAATCTTCTTTCTCCAATCGAAAGGAATCCACCAAAAGGACTTGCCTAGGATATTTGGCATGTGTCCAAAAGTTCTCACTTCTAACATCAGAACTGACCTTAAACCTGTTTTCAACTTCCTATCCCAAGACTTAAAAGTCCCAGACAATAACTTCAGAAAGGCGATCAACAAGTGCCCAAGATTGCTAGTTTCTAGCGTGAGAGACCAGCTCAAACCATGCTTGTTTTATCTTCAACGGCTTGGGTTTGAGGATTTGGAAGCCTTGGCTTATCAAGACCCTGTGCTGTTGGTTTCTAATGTTGAAAACACCTTAATTCCTAAATTGAAGTACTTGGAGAGCATAGGTTTTTCAAGAGATGAAGCTGTGGCTATGGTTTTAAGGTGTCCAGCATTGTTTACTTTTAGTGTCGAGAATAACTTCAAGCCAAAGTTTGATTACTTTGCCGAGGAGATGAAGGGGAAGTTGACAGAGTTGAAGGGGTTTCCTCAATATTTTGCTTTCAGTTTGGATAAGCGAATTAAGCCAAGGCATGTGGAGGCTGTACAAAGTGGGGTCAAAATTCCTTTGCGACTGATGCTCAAGAGCACTGATGAAGAGTTTGGGGAGATGATAAGGCCAGGGGCTGGATAAGAGTGTGCCGTAGTGCATTGAGAATATGCCTATTTACCTGTTTATTTATCGTGTTGTGTAAAGATGTATATATCCTCCAATAATAATTCTGTAATTTTTCCTTCTTCTAATGAATAGGCAATTTGAATTCTTTTTTGACATGGTGTAGTTTCAAGATGTATCAGTCTAAGCAAAACTCCAAGTTGTGGCTGCACATGATCTGATCACCTGAACTCGATCCCAGTCAGAGAGACGGATGGCTTTAATTTCAATATGATAGACGGATGGTTTCATATTCAGTATCCCATGATAAAATTTTACGATGTCTGCAAATGTAGTTACTGTTAGAATGCCAAGGTGTCATTTTAGTTAGCCTGCTTTTTAATGGAAAAATAAATAAATAAATTGAGTGGGCCCCATTAATAACCATTGTGTTTACTTTAACAAAACAGTTTTTTAATTTATTCTAAAAGTACTTTTCATAGAGAATTAGGAAAACATGATTATTTTATTTTTCAATTTTCTTAAGAAATTAGAAAAAAGATTTTGTTGGGCAACCACCACATTAATTATTCATACTATTGTAGGTAGTAAAGAAGTTGAGTTTGTTTAAGGTTAAGGTGTGATGCTGAGAATGAATAAGTATCAATAAAAGATTTATTAGAGGTGTTAATTGAGCTAATTATAAATTCAATAGCTAAGAAGATTAAAGGGACATTTAGAAACATTTAATAGGTTGTTAACTATTTTTGACTTCATAAAAAAAATTTCAAAAATAAAAGAGAACACATAGGAAAAAAAAACCTAAAAGAATGCTCAAATTGATGGTGAATGATCAAAATAACAAGTGAAAAGTTAGAGGACTGGAATGTACAAGATTGATAAAATTAACAATCCAATTCTAGTTGACAAAAGACCCATTTGATGAAAATATTTTTATTTGGGGTAAAGATATAGAAATTTGAATGAGTAAGGACTCAAAGATGATTTTGAAAGGCTTAATTAATTTTATTGAGGACTTAATTGCAAGAAAAATTAGTTTTTTGAGTTCATTTGGGTGTTAATTGGAAGAAATTAAAGTTTGGGGACTGAAATTGAACTTTGAAAAGTTGAACCGGTCAAATCAGGGGTTTAATTTTGAAAAAAAAATAAAGTTTGATAGCCAATTAGAGGTTTAATTAAAAAAATTCAAAACTAAGAACCAAATCGTAAAAGATACAAAACTTTAAAGGCTAAAATTGACCACATCACGGATTAAATTGAAGAAAATTAAAAGTTTGATGGTCTATTAAGAGTCCAAATGCACAAATTGAAAACTAAGGACCAATATGAAAATAAAGCTAAACTTTGGGTCCGATGATTGAGTTTGGCAAGGGTGAAATTGCATGAAATTAAAAGTTTGAGAGGCAATTTGGGTGCAATTAGAAAAATAGGGACTAAGATGAAATTTGTCAGATCTCAAATTAAAAACCCTAATTTCTAGGGGTTTAACTTAGATGACGAGTTATTCACCCACTGTTCATCTCTTTCTTTGACAGTTTTGGATGATTAGGTTGACACCTTTCAAGAGCTCATTCATGTCATGTACCATTGAGATATCAACTTCTTGTAAAAGCTGATGATGAAGAGTTGCTCTTACTTGATGAGCCTACGAACTATATGGAAGCAATATCTAATATTGATTCCAAGAAATAGCTTGAAGCTATAAATTCTAAAATGAATTTCATGTATACCAACCAGATATGGACTTTGATTGATCCATCAGAAGGGATAAAACCCATTAGATGTAAGTGGATCTTTAAAAGAAATACTGACATGGATGGTAATATACAAATTTACAAAGCTATACTAGTTGCTGAAGGTTACAGACAAAGATAAGGGGTTGACTTTGATGAAACCTTCTTGTCGATAGCTATGTTAAAACTCACAAGGATTTTTCTTGCTATAGCTGCATACCATGATTATGAGATTTGGTAAATGAATGTCAAAACTGTATTCTTTAATGAGAATCTTCACGAAGATGTGTATAAGACATAACCTGAAGTTTTTTAACTAAGAAATTTACCAATAAATATGCAAGTTATAAAAATCAATTTGTGGACTCAAATAAGCTTCAAGGGGTTGAAATATCTATTTTGATGGGATAATTAAATAGTTTGATTTCATAAAAAAATTGTGGATGAACCTTGTGTTTATAAAAATGTTAGTGGGAGTGGAGTTGTTTACTTAATAGTATATGTAGATGACATAGTATTGACAGGTAACAACATTCCTTAACTCCAGTCAGTAAAGATCTTGTTATCTAAGAATTTATCCATGAATAATATGGGAGAAGCAACATATATAATAAGAATAAAGATATATATATATATATATAGAGATAGATCTAGAAAGTTTCTTGGATTATCCCAATTCATATACATAGACAATATGCTAAAATAATTTAGCATGAAAAAGTCCAAGAAAGGATACTTATCTATTTCGTAAGGAATATGTCTCTCCAAAAATATATGTCCTAGGATATAAATTGTTTTCAGGAAATAAAGCTTAAAATGTATGAAATTGTTAAGGTTATTACAAACAAAGTTGGACAATTTATCATTGGAGAACCCAACAAAAAGAGGGTTGGCAATGAAAAGGAGTTGCAAGATGAGCTGGATAAACTGAGAATTGAACTAAGTAACAATAAAAGTTAACAGAAATTCTTAGAAAACCAGCTATTAGAAGAAAAAAAGATAAAGGTCCTTTTGAACCAGACTATAAGAGAAAAAGATGAACAAATGATTGCATTAATGCAAGACTTGGAATGAGGAAAGAATGATCAAAAGATGATTAGTAAATGACAGGAAATGGACAAAAAGTCTAAGGAAATTGTGCAGGGAATCTAAGAGGAGTTGAAGAAAAGAATGGCCAAATACGAAGATCTGGTGAACAAGTATGTAATGCTAGAAAAAAAGGTAGTTGCTCTAAAAAGGATCTCCAAAAGTAAAGCAAATGCTAACAAAGAATTGATTGCTTCTTTAAAAAAAAGAAAAAGACAATAATAGAAAGAGGTTCGAAACTAAGAAAGAAAAGAATAAGTTAACCAATCTTAGCATTAAGAAAGAAATAAGCATAAGAGCTTAGTACAAAGCCTAAGCTGATGATGAAAGAGAAGCTAAAAGGGTAGCTGAATCAAACATGAGGGAGTACTAGGATAATGTAAATGCCTTGAGAGAACGGGTCACCACAGTCTAGTCCAAGCTAGAAATCTGAGAGGAGGAACTATAAAAGGTGAAAAAGTAGTATAAATAAGCTAATGGAGAGTTGAACAAGCTGAGATAGAAGTTTGAAGAATGAAAAGGTCACATTAGTAGATTTGATGTACAAATGAGTATGGAGATAACTAAGCTTGACATTGAATGAAAAGAACTTCAGATGGCCAGAGACTAAGTCCAACAGCTTGAAAGGACAATCCAGATGTTGAATAGGGATAACGAGTCACTAGCTGCAAGCAACAGTGAATTGCTCCAAGACAATAATGTATTCCATTACTAGATTAAGCAGACAAATAGGTTGATTGATAGGGTGGCTCAACAAACAAATGAACTGTGAGTAAAAACCTCTTTGATCTGTAATAGTGCTAACAAATATAAGTTTGAATGAAGATTCAACTTTTATTAGAAATATAGCCAACATGGTGATTGCTTTTAAGAATGAGTAAATATATATAGGAGTCTTACCCCCATAAGTAAAAAAAACTCCTTGTAAGAATTATTTTCTTTTATTGAATATAAAGGGCCCAAACGCATTTTTTATGTCATACTTTCCAATATGTATGGAATCCAACTAAGACATGAACTTGGGAAGGATCTCCTTGGATTTGTTAGACTATGGATTTTGCCTGTATTCAACAAGGAAGTTATAGATCAATTCTTTGAACATGTTAATCCATATTCGATGTATATATACATACACTTAAATCCATACATAAGCATACATGCATTCATGCTTTGGGGTTTCTTGTATGTATATTCAGGTTTAAATAAAGGTCCCCGAAAATCCTAAATCCATAGAGTTTATAACACCTGACTTCAACAAAGAAACATGAAAGATGAAGAACTTACTCACCGTGATGCCCACTTTTAAGAGGAGTTGGAATCTCTAAAGATTTACATGGCCCGCATCACTAGCTTGCTTGAGAAAATGCTTAAAAACATCTCTGGTAAAGGCCCGTCCAATTAGCTTATGATCTTTGCCCAAACTCAGGCAATAATTTAGCCTGAAGAAAGGATGAGTGGATACGGTCAGGAACCTCAGTGTAATATAATTTGTACAGTCAACAATACCTGCATACGTCAAAGAATCCTACAAGACAAAATCTTCTAAGGACTATTGAGGGTGTGAACTTATATGATCTTGTACAAGCTACAAAGAGATGTGTCTAGTTTCGAATGTGGTTGTCTCAAAACAATTTCATGTACCTGAGTTCATAAGGTACTGATTAATACTTAAAAATGCATTTTTATCAAGGTTTTATATCATCATTTTGCACTTGAAGTATCAATAACTCCTTAACTAAAGCATGTTTTATAATAACAAGTCTGATACCATAAGATACCTTTAATTTATGGTAAATATTCATCTTAAATGCAGGCCTAGCACATAAATAAAATGATTGATTGACGAGTTTAAGTACTAAAATTGAAAGGACAAAGAGAGGGCCAAACTTAGAAAAGAGATGCTAGTTTAGTCCAAACTTGAACACTGTTCGGTCATCGGGTCATATCTGGAGCTGTAGATCTTGGATTTATGTCTGCTTTATATGGATGGAAAGCTAAGACATAGACCTAAAACTTTTATGGGAGTCCAAGATTTAAAAAGACCATTTTCAAGTCCAAATTGAAGTAACAACGGAGAAGTCCGAATCTGTCCTGCAGCCCATACACTGTTCAGTGTTCAACCCATATCTCAAGTTTTAGAAGTCCAAATAACCTCAATTTTTTCCCTTGGAAATTTGAGACAATTTCATAGAACTTTCATGATTGAATTCGGTTCCAATTATGACGTTATCAATGACGTTTTGTTCAGACAAGAAGATAAGGATTGTCACCAAGTCAAGATGTGGCCACCCACTCAACAATTAGTCATCAAATCAATAGTTCAAAATTTTGGCCTATAAAAGGAGGCATTTGCCGTGCATTTAGGCATCTTGGTTTCCAGATCAAGATCATGCTCTTGCTCTCTTTTTTTGTAATGTTTAAGTTTTGTTTATATTAATCTCTTGTTTATGCTTTTCATTTCCTTTCCTTTACTTAGTTAACTTATATCTTATTTATATTCTTATCTTGTTTATTTATGTTTCTCTTCTTCATTATGTTTAGCTAAGTTTATTATGTCAAGGTGAAAAGGTTACACTAATGGTGTAAGAATAAGTATAGTGTAAACTCAACATGGACTTTAATGTTTAATACTAACATGTTTTATATTTGTTATCTTGTTCACTTTTAATACTTTGCTTGTTAAATGGTTAATCTAGATTTATGTTGTATAACCCTTGGTACAACAAATACTTGGCACTTTCATAGCCCAAACCGTATGGTATAACCGACACCTGTGCTATGAAGGGAACTTGATTTATTGTTAACATAAGTTATAATTGTCATAACCCAATTTTCGACCATTTTAATTTTAATGTTAATTATTATTTTATTTATTGAAAAGGATAAAAAAATGATGATAAAAAAATAATAATGATGAAAAAACAAGTAAAATGAAATAAATGAAGAATGAATTAAAATTTGGGTTAAGGGCAACATGATTGGAAATTCTAGGGTTTAATTAAACTTTGAAATTAATCTAATTAAGCTTGGAATTAATTTACTTAATCAAGTCAAGGGTTTAATTGAAGAATGGATAAGTTTTGAGACTTAATTAAGCTTGGAATTAATTTAATTAATCCAATCAGGGTTTTAATTGGAGAATTGTTAAGTTTTGAGACTTAATTAAGCTTGGAATTAATTTAATTAATCCAATCAAGGTTTTAATTGGAGAATTGATAAGTTTTGAGACTTAATTAAGCTTGAAATTAATTTAATTTATCCAATCAACGGTTTAATTAGAGAATTGATAAGTTTGGAGACTTAATTGGACTTGGATTTAGTTAAATTAATGAAATCAGGGACTTAATTGAACAAATAGCAAAGTTTGGGGTTAACTGGGGGCAAATTTGCAACAGATTAAAGTCCAAGGATTAGCTTGTAAAAAGCACCGAAATACAGGGGTCCAATTACAATTTAGAAAGGGGCTTGATTGCACGATTTCAGAAATTCAGTGACCAGATTGAAAATGGTCATTTCCATCGCACAAACAGCACCGTTTTGAGAAGCTGTTCAACGCCTTCTTCGCCTTGTTCCTTAGGAGCCGTTTCTGGCAGTAATGGCTTTGAAGCCGTTTCAAATGGTTGGTATTCTCTCGCTATAAAGCCAGAGAAGATGAGAGAGCGAAAGAGGGGGGGACGAAGAGAGAGAACCGGGGAAAATTTTGGTCCCTCAACCAGCAGCAAATCCTCGTGCTTTTACCACCAATTTCTTCGTCTTGAACGGAGAAGACTAGGCAGAGACACAAACAAGAAAGAAAAACCACGGAAGGGGGAAGGAATCACAGAACCGAGGGGCTGAGAGGGACACGAAAAAAAAACAGGGGGACAGAGGGAAACCAAACAAAGCACAAAACAAAGCAAAGAAAAAACACCGAAAGAAGAGAAACATCAAGGAGCAACACAGCGAGGGGTATTGGTTTTTGCCATTGTTTTTGTTCCTGCAGAAAACCTAGAATCAACAACCAATTCACAGCAGGCCGGCCTCTCCATCATCTTCTTGGTTTCAAAAGTCGCTGAGAAAAACGAAGAGGAAACGCAGACAAAGTGAGCACAGAAGGAAGATAAAGGGAAACCATAGGCGAGGATCCATCAGCACTGCAAACGTCTTCGGTCTCCAGCAGCAGGTATGCTCGTTTCTTCATTTTTGCATTCTTTAAATTTGCAAGAACACTGTGCGAAGGCAATTTAATTGCCTTCGAACAGTGCCACGCACGCGTGCTTTGGCCCAGCCGGGTCACTGGCTTGGGCCAGTGACCGGGCTGGGCTGGGCTGGGTCTAGCCCAGCCCATGTGGGCTGATCGGGCCTAGCATAGAAATAAAAATAAAAAAATAAAAAAAATGTGTATGGATGAATAAAAATAATGTAAATTTATTGGTTTATTCACTGACGCCAGAGTCAGGAATAAAAATACCGGTTTAAATTTATATTATTTTTATTCGTTGTATTTTATTTTATTTAGCTAGAAAAATAAAAAAAATATGTGCATGCGTAAAAATCAATTTATTTTTATTTATTTATTCACTAGGCGCTAGAGTAAGGAATAAAAAATATTGATCTAATTGTTTTTTTGTAGCTACGAATTTTTACCAACGCCAGAGTTGGAATTATTTGAGCTTGAATATTCACTGGCGCCAGAGTCAGGAATATTATAAACAAATCATCATAGTATAAACTAATAAATATTTAGCAATTTAAGACAAAATTAACAATGCAGTCATAGAATCTCTATTGACCAGTTAGGGTTCCTAGTGACCATAATACTAGGTGGCGACTCCTCAAACAAGACCTTTTCCCCTAAAAGAACAAGATGCCAGATAATCTGTTCTTTTTCCCTAATCAAGAATTTATTTTTTGGGCCGCCGCGATGTCGGGTGCGACAATAATCATGAATGCCTGACAACATTTACAAGTATTAGCATTATTCGAATGAAATAACTAATGTAATCATGTCAATAATTTATAATCTGATTGGAACCTTCTTTGTGTGTGGTTTCCAGTTGAATAATAAGAGTTTATACTATACTTGTTTGAAATACCATTAGTGCATCCTCTAACCTTGACAATTGTTTTTATCATTGTTTAATCCTTATATCAATATCACATCTCAAAACTCTCTTTATTATTATTATTATTATTATTATTATTATTATTATTATCATCATCATCGTGTTGTTGTTGTGTTGTTGTTATTTATAATGTATACAATTAACCTTCCTATGGTTCGACCCCGGTCTTGCCGAGTTATTTATTACTTCGACACTCTTGCACTTAGGAGAAGATATCAATCTTTTGGTCGTGTCAGGTACATTGAAACCTAGCACCCTACCACTTACCTCAAGTCTTATTGCAACAAGATGGTTGAAGTCATTTATGATGAAAAATTATTGATGCACTTCTTTGAGGACATTTTAAGTGAGACAACATTAAGCTGGTACATGAGGCTAGATAACACAAAGATTCAGAGATGAAAGGACCTTGCGGATGCTTTCATTAAGCAATATAAGTACAATATGAATATTGCTCCTGATAGATTGAGTTTGTCTCTTCTAGAGAAGAGGGATAAAGAAACCATGTAAGAGTACGCCCAACAATGGAGGGATCTAGTTACATAGGTATATCGCCCACTTTAGATAAAAACATGGTTACTTTATTTGTAAATACACTCAATGCGTCATACTACGAGTATGTGATGGGTAGTTCATCATAGTAATTTATTCATGATGTAGCTGTGGCTGAGAGTATAAAGCAAAGGATAAGGAGTGCTATAATCTCCACGCTGATCGAGAAAAAAACCTTTGAAGGAAAGAAAAAAGATGTTGATTATATCAAGGGTTGCTACAAAGACAAGAAAAACCATTTCCAAAACTATAGTCCTCCAAACCCTTTATCTTAAATTGCTAACATTAACTTCAACTCAACTTTTCCTATAAAAAAAACTAAACCCCTAAGTAACCAAGTTAACAACCGAAACAAAAACCAACCCAAAAGAAATTACAAAAGAACTTAAGAACAACTACCTTCGTCATCACTACCTTTGAGAGAGATGTACCAAAAACCATTGAGAATTGGACAAATTGCTCTAGTACAACTTGCGTCATAACAACCACCCTATCTTATCTATAAGTATTACCCTGGCACCACAACACACAACATTAACATCGATAATGCCTTCAAGAGTAAGCTCCCACAATTAATCAAAGTTTGATGGACAATGTTTGAAAAGGATCCAAAAATGAATACAAAACCACTACCTAATTATGCTACGGGTAGCGGATCAATAAACACGTTGGAGTTTGAAGGCTTGAGGAGCTTAAAAGTGCTCTAGATAGAATGTATAAAATGTTGGTACAAGCTGGATACAAAGAGAGTAGTTGTGAAGACGGGTTGACAAGTAGGGATTTCTGTAAGTATCATTAAAAAGAAAGCTATATGATCAACCAATGTAAATATTTTTACAATGAAGTGATACAAATTTAGAATCGAGATTGCAACAGGCAGAGAGGTGTCTATGGTAAATGAACCTAATAAGAACAAGGAAGTCTTCTAAGTACAATTTACTACAAACGAGTTGCCCAAGTTGATTATGTCTAAATGTATAGTGGAAACCAATGGAATAAATCCATGGGGAAAGAGGTAGTTGACCTGTTAGAGGAAGTACATAAGCTCATCACTTAGGAAGAGACAAATGAGTTCCTGATACTAATAAAACACAATGAGTACAGAGTCATTCATTGAGCAACTCAAGAAAGCTCTGCAAAAGGTGCTAAACGAGGTATATGTTCCTCAAGTTATCAACCAAGAAACCATGGAGCACCTGGTGGGCAAAATCTAGACCTCCAATTATTTATACTTCACTGAAGATTAATTGGACCCCAATGGCACTAAGCATAACAAACCATTATACATCACAGTACGATGCAAAGATGTTCTGGTAGGCAAAGTATTGTTTGATAATGGATCGACACTGAATGTGTTGTCATGACACATACTGAGGGGAATGCTTGTTAACGAACCACATATGAGGCCAAATACTATGATGGTGAGGGCTTATATTGGCTTGCCAAGACAAATAATCGGGAACTTGAAAGTGGAGTTATATGTGGGGCTGCATGTATTCTTGGTGCCACTACAAGTGATGGACATTCATCCTTTTTATAGTATGTTATTAATAAGACCTTGGATCCATGTGACTGGAGCGATAAATTCCTTGTTATATTAGTGCTTAAAAGACATCATGAATGAGATGTTGATAACTATCAAGGCTAAAGAAACAATTTCCATGATAAGGAATGTGGGTATTCCATTCATCAAGGTAGAAGATTACAAGGACAAGAATATTGACGCTTTTAAAATCATAAGCGCTGAGTGGATTTCTAAGAACACAGTGCTGAGAAAGCCAAACATTTTGAAAGCAGCAATAATGGCAACTACTTGCTTCATAAAACATGGGATTCCTTCCAATTTGATCCCGACACCAGAATGCCAGAACGAGTTAATTTGATGAAAATAAAATGTGTTGCACATTGGTTCAAGCTTGGATATAAGCCTAAGAAGGAAGATTATAGGTAAGTTGTCAGCATCAAGAAGGAAGCAATGATGGAGAAAATCAAAGAAAAGAAGCCAGAAGAAGAAAAGTTGATAATCCCACCACCACGAACAACCTTCCTAATTCTTGCTCAGGTGATTAGATCTAATGATGAAATGTTGAAGATACCAGACCTCCACATCAGTACTTTAGAATGTGAGAATAAATAATAGATTAAGGAGATAAAGGTCGAAATAAAGGATGAGATGCTGGCACAACTATTTATTCACATCATTGATGAAATTCCTGCAAAAGCCTTGGTGAAGAAACTAGCTAATGGGGAACTATACTAGAATTAAAAAATAAAGCCTACTCCTATTGTGTTCAAAAAGTAATTGTTCTTATTTGACCATACTTGTTGAGATGTTTTGTCTTGTTGTGTTTGATTGTTTTACCTTTTTCTAGTTGTCTTGTTGTGTTTCATTCTTATTAGTAATCTGGCTCATGATGCCACAAGTCAACAAACTTTTTATTTTAATGAGATCATGCATTTCCTGTGTTGAAAATATATCTTGTTTCCTTTTATCTTTCCATGCAATTACACACTTACATAAGCACACCTTACGCTTTTAGGAATTCTAAAGGTGAATCTTCCACCAATTTATAAACCCACTACATAAAGAATAATTGGCTAAACTTTGATAATATAATTGCAATGGGTGATTAAAAATGGGAAAATAAGGACCTAAAAGAGTTTACCATGTTGGTTGAAAAATCTGAGAAATCTTGGAAACCTGTCAAGGAAGAACTAGAAGTAATAAATTTAGGTAGGTATAGAACAAGATAAGAAAGAATTAAAGATTGATACTCTTATTACAACTGAGGAAATGAATGGTTTGGTCTCCATATTGCAAGATTGTGTAGATCTCTTTGCTTGAACTTATACAGACATACCTGGATTGGATATCGATATTATGGTGAATCAAATTTCCTAGATAGAAGGAAGCAAACCAGTCAAATAGAAGACAAGACGAATGAGCCCAGATATGTTACTTAGGGTGAAGGTTGAAATTTAAAAACATTGGGATACACGATTCTTGGATGTAGTCCATTATCCTTTATTGGTGGCTAATGTAGTTATAGTTCCCAAGAAAGATGGCAAGATTAGGGTATGTATGGATTACAGAGACTTGAATAAGACAAACCTAAAGAATGACGTTCCTTTGCCCTACAAAGATCAAATAGTGAGACAAGAAATAGTTTGTTGATGATTAGCCACCCTAACTTTGATGACACAGATTAATATTGAGGGTAGGATTCAACCAATAAACATCGAAGTTAGAAACTTCCAAGCTTATTACTACTCACTTAAAGAATTACTAGAAAGAAAACTATGGTATAGTGATATCAAGAAATTTATCCAGCACTGGGAATATCCTCTAGGAGCCTATAAGACAGATGAAAAAACTTGGAGAATGATGGCCTTAGATTATTACTTGGGTGGAAAAATCATGTATAAGAGGTCATTGGATGTGACTTTGCTTATGTATTTGAATGAGAAGAAGGTTGGGTAAGCTTTACAAGAAGTCTATGAGGGAATCTGTGCCATTCATGTTAATAGGCATAAAATGGCAAGACAGATACAGTGATCTGGATACTTTTAGTTGATTATAGAAAAAGACTGTTGATTTTATCAGGAAATGCCACAAGTTTCAAATATATGTTAGCAAGATAAATGCACCTTCAACAACTTTGTTCAATATAACATCATCGCCTTAGCCTTTCGATATATGGGGATTGCATGTCATAAGACCAATCAATTTAAGGGTTAGCAATGAGCATAAATTTATCTTTGTGGCCATTGATTACTGGTCGAAGCCAACTCTTATGCATATATGACACAAAAGGTGGTCAAGAGATTCATTAAGAAGGATCTGATTTATCGCTATGCCTTGCCAGTAAAATTAATAACTGACAATGCAAATAATTTAAATAGGAAGTTGATTGTTGAACTCTACACCAAGTGGAGGATTATGCATTTTAATTATTCTCTTTACAGACCTAAGATGAATGGTACTGTTGAAACAACCAAAAAAATCTCAAGAAGATCATCCAGAAAATGGTAGTCACTTACAAAGATAGGTACAAGATGCTTTTGTATGCACTTCATACATACCACACCACAGTAAAAACTTTCATAGGTGCAACCCCTTACTCTTTGGTATACAAGATGAAAGCGATGATACTTTTAAAAATGAAAATTACATCATTAAAGGTTTTGAAGAATACAGAACTAGAAGAATCAGAATTGAAAACACTAAAATTTAAGCAATTAAAACTAATAAGTGAAAAGACATTGACAACAATTAGTCATCATCAGTTATACTAAAATAGAATGGCTAAGGTATACAACAAAAAGGTCAAACCAAAGGCATTCAAAGAAATTTAATTATGACCAAGATAGATGAAGATGATTTGCCTAAACCTGTAAAGAAATACTATGTCTAATGTACTTAATCAATAAATCAATAAATATCAAAGTTTAGCCAAGAATTCTTTAGTGTACTTTTCCTTTTAAAACTTTGAAAAACTCTATATGATCTCATAGCTCTAAAAAACATCTTTTTTGTGTCCTCAAAAAAGATCAAAAAGTTTTTGGGAAATCAAAGTTATTAGTATAAATGCAAAGGTCAAATCGGTGTTTGTTTTTAACAAGTAAGTTTTGGGAATTCAAATGATCTTCTAGTAAGGTGACCAAACACTTAAAATTAAAAAATGAACCAAAAACCACTCAAACTAACTTTGAAGATGAGTTTTAGTTGATTGAATAATTATTCATAATTAATTATAATGAAAAACAATTTTCATATCCAACTAATCACAATATAGAAGAGAATAGTTTACTAATCATAACCATTTGTACTTGAAATGATAAAAGGTCTTATTTTCTATTCCTTCACATTCTAAAAATATATTCCTTGTGGTTTCCATTTGAGCTTGAATAAGTTTTTCTTCGTAAAACTTCGACTAGGATCACACCCCACACTAGGGGGCAAATGAAAATTCCTAAAGCTAAAGGTCAATTCTAATTGGGATCACACCTCGTACTAGAGGGCTAACAAAATTTTTAAGGTCAATACCAAAGAGAGATCATAAAAAAGTTGAGCCTAGAAGTCCAAATGCTGGGGGGGTATGCTTAAGTGAAAGGAAAAAAATGACCAAGTTGAGGTCAAAACAAATTGAGGTTGCCTCGTTGAAGTAATAAAAAAAGGAGAATCATAGAAACACAATGAAAGAAAAGAAAGACACAATGTTAGTGATCCTAAGTAATTAGAAACTTAAAACACTTTTTGAGCCTACAAATCTCTTTCTTTCTTAGCTAAAAGTCGCACTTACATTACATGCCTAATAAAGTCCTTTCTAATAAAAAGCTAGCAATCTAGGTTGATATGTAATGCTTTCCCATGCAAGATGAGACTTTCAAAAGACTATGGTTATGATTTATTATTTATATAAGTAAATGAATGATTCAAAAAATTTTCTTCCTTAAAACTCGATCCCTTTTGACCAACAAATCATGAAAATAGAAGGTCATCTCATATTTTTACTAAAAGAAAAATATGCACCAAAATCTAAAATTCAACCTTGAAGAAACCCTGTTCATAAAGGTTGCTTGAATTTTTTAAAACAAATTTGCTTTAAACTTGCATCGAAATGGTTTCTGCATTTGAAAATAGTTTTGAAATTCCCAAGATTGTTCTTTGACATCAATCTTTTGTAAAAAAACACTCTTTCGCATGATATCAACCTTGAGATAACCCAGGCAAACAAAATAAGATAAAATATTTGGAGGCATGATCAAACCGGGGGCAATTCAAGAAACACAATAGAGTTGGCTTCATAATTCCTCTTCTAGGGAAGCAAGAATGAGAAGCAGGATGTTTCAATCCTCCAACAAAAGAAAGCCATCATGAAACAAGTCATAACTGCTAAAGTAAGGGTCCTCAGATAATAGGGTATCATGAGATCATTAGAGGTAATCAAATGAGCATATATTTCTCAAAGGATAAGTTTATGAGTTGTGGCTTGAGTAAGCAAAAGTGTAGGAGCCATGAAAACTTGCTATGAGGATTGAAGTTTTGGGAGACATAGTCCATGAAGAAAGGGGAACCTATATTTATCAAGTAAAAATACATGCATATTAACCTTAAAGCATTGCATCTTAATCCATGTAAGGAGTCCAAGGAAAGAATCATTAATGGGTCCAAATTCTTTTAGCAAAGAAAAGCTATGAGAGGCTTAATTCATATCAGTATAAGGGGTGAAGAATGCCTAATTCTTAAGAAATGAGATCATGGGAAACCAATAAGGTTTTGTGTATATAACTCTAAAGCATATCATTTTAAGCTGCTCACTTTCTTACAATATCTTTGAAATTATTTCCTATTGAAAGCGCCTTTAAGCCTTGTCTATTTTATATAGTGTTTTTAACACTATTTTTTTCTGAATGTGTCTTTGAGCCCTCACCATTTAGATATGGCACCTTTGAGCCCTATCTCTTTTACATAGTGCTTTTGGCACCATTTCCTTTTGAGTACACCATCATGCCCTCACCTTCCAGATAACACGTCATTGAATTATATCTCATTTACACAATGCTTGTGGCACAATTTCCTTCTAAGTACGTCGATGTTCCCTCACCTTCCAGATAACGCATCATTGAGCCCTATCTTTTTTACACATTACTTTTGGTATTATTCCCTTCTAAGTGCATTTTTAAGCCCTCGTCTTCCAAATAGTGTGTCGTCGAGGCCTATCTCTTTTACACAATGCTTTTGGCACTATTATTTTATGAGTGCGCTTTTAAGCCATTGCTTTTGACATATTTGAATATCCCGTCTTTTTAAAAAGGATTAACCACTTTATGATCTGGTAAATCCACATCCTTTTATCTCTTTTGCTTTACAAACTTATAATCCAAAGTCTCTTACGAGATTATCTATTGTAAGCATTGTAAAGAGGAGGCAACTGTCATAACCTAATTTTGGACTTCCCCCAAAATCATCATTTTCCTTTTAAATAAATAAATAAGAAATAAAAATAAAAAAATTGAAAAATAAAAGAGGATTAGAAACTTGATTTGCAAAGATAAGCTTAAGAGGGATTTGAGTGCAAAATTGGAAGCTCAATTGCATCTTTGAAGGACTTGAATGTAAGGAAAAATACAGATTCAAGGTTAACTTAAGTGAATATCAGATGAATTTACATAAAAATTAAGTTTGAAGACGTAATTAGACTTCTAATAGACCAATTTAATTTAATCATGTGCTTAATTAAAGATCTAATTGAGTTTAAGAACTGATTTAGACCAAAATTAAAAGAATTAATTATGTGTAATGACTTGATTAGACTTTAGTACGTCAAATTAATTTTATTAAGAATTTAATTGGTAAGAAATTAAATTTGAAAGCCAAATTTAGGCTCAATTGAGATGATATGAATTTTAGATGATCAAATTTAATTTTTACAATCTTAATATGATGAAATCAGGGGTAAAATTGCAAGAAAAACAAAGTTTGGGGGGTCAATTAAAGGTTAAATTGAAGAAATTTAAGACCAAGAATCTTTTTACAAAAGGCGCATCAAGAACCAAATTCGGTTGATAATAGGGGTGAAATTGAAGAAATTACAAGTTTGAAAATCAAATGAGGATAAAATTGAAAATATATGAGACCAAAGACCAAGTTTGAATGTCAAATGCGCTAAATTAGAGGGTTTTTCTAAAATTTGAAAGGGTAGAATTGATTTAATTCTTAAAATCAAAATTCAATTAAGGACTTGAACAAATTCAATAATTGAGGGCTGGAAAAAAAAAGGGGGGGCTTAATGACCTAATTGAATCTAAAGTTGCCAAAACTTATTTAAATAAAATGGTGTATTTTTACCAAAACAACGTGTTTTGTTTCAAAACGACGTCTTTTTGGTTAATATACAGTAAAAAAAAGGTCATACAACACGTCGTCTGACACTATTCATCTTTTTTAGAAGAAAAAAAACCCATTAAAGCTGCCTCTGATGCCTCTTTTTAGGCCTTTGTCTTCTCTCATCCCCTTACCAAACAAGAGAAAAAAGCACACCATCCTCACGCCCTGACATTGTACTACCTATCCAATCTTGTCCCTACCGGTTTGTAATTTAATTGCTACTGTAATAAGTAACCAAAACCCTTGATCCTGCCAGCCTTGACAACCTAATTTTGATAGTACTAGGATGTTGGCTTATGGATAATAGTTAGGATCCTTTTCAAATGAATCAAGAGCTAGTATTCAAGTCTAGAAAAGACCTTAAACACGTCTTTTACCCTATATAAATAGGGGTGAAGTTCAGGTGAAGAAGAGGAAGAGTAAATAGATGAGGAAATAGAAAGTATAAAAAAAACATGCATTCCCACCTACATAACAACATATACTGATTCAACCAGAAATCTAAACTCATTACATAACCGTGAGCCACCCCTTACAACTAAAAACCAAAACCATTCTTCCCTACTATACACCAGAAAAAAGTTGTACAAACAATTAACATCCACCACCATTGCTTACCCCCCTCACCAACAACTTCACCATGAACCACCAACGACCCCAGCAAAACCACCAACCACCAACTAACACTCCCCAGGCCAAATAAGCTTCTTCTCTTCTTGCTTGCTCATGTAAATCACTGCATGATAATGTACAAATGCATAGCATAATGGATGAAAAATTGTAATGCTAGAATTCATTCTTTTTTGCCAAAGAATGATTATTGGGACGGGATAGCTAGGAAATAATAAGGTCAAGCCTCCCATTTTAGCCTTGCCCTGCATGTTTGAGCTAGGTATTTTATATAAAAAAAGCTCTTTAGTTGTCTGCTGGCCTAACAAAATCAGGTTACGCTAGGCCTGAGCCTAATCAGTGCTCGTGGGCTTGAGCCTTAGGCCTAGTAAGCCCAGACCATAATGTTGGGCTAAGCTCAACCCAAGTTTAAGGGTGTGTTTGACATGCCTTATTTATGCCAAAGGAAAATTCCTCTGTTTTTTTTTTTCATAAAGCGTGTTTGCTAAAAATAGTTTATGATTATCCATTAGGATATAACCAAAATCTAAAAAATATCACAAAAATTAATTTTTTTAATTAATATTTGAGGTATGATATTAGATTAAATGAAATAATAACAATAAATATTAGGAATTAGCTATTAACTTTATTATTTTAAGGGTATAAAATTACATTGTAAGCTATATCCTCAGATATTAAAGATGCAAAGTAGGAAATGAATGCGATGCTAAAATTTAGAACCTACCCTAGAACGGTAAAGATTTAGCCCGATAAGACAGAGACTTCCTTACAAAGAAAGATTTGCCTTGAACCTTAGATAGACCAACGAATAGAAACATGACCTAGAAAAAAAACAATCAATCAACAATGCAGTATACCATAGATAAGGTGCATTAGGATTATACGTCTTTCTCTTGCACAACTAGTACTATTATCTAGACTCTCGCGAACTATTTCTTGTGATTATGATATTAAGTGGCGACTCCTTTAAAATTATAATTTTATGATTAACCCCAAAGCCCTTCAATCCAAGAGGAAAACCCATCATTCGATGTCGTGTACGCCACAACAACAATGATGATGATGATAAGAAAATAAAAAAATGAAGAAAAAGTCTTATACTTAATTTTTGGGATCAAAATGATTTTTATAAAAGGCTTCCAATTAATTAGTGGGATCAAAAGGATTCTTAAAAAAATCTTCTAATTAATTATTAGGATAAAAAATATTTTTATAAAATCTTCTAGTTAATTGCTAGGATTGAAAATATTTTCATAAAAGCTTCTAGTTAGTTGCTAGGATTAAAATGATTTTCTTAAAAATCATTCAGTTAATTGTTGGAATAAAAAAATCTTCCTATAAAAATACTTTAATGTATCTCATAGAAATCTTTTGATTATTTGCAGGGTAAAAAAGACTCTCATCAAAATCTTGTAATGAACTATGGGTTTTTATTTTCTAATAAGATGTAACACTATAAATAGAGATTTAGTTTAAAGGAAAGGGGGGGATGTAGTAAAAAAAAAGGATAAAAAAAGAGGATAAAAAGCTGAAATAGAGTTAACAATTTTAATATTATACGGTCTTCTAGTTCTTTTAAATTCCTATTGTCTAATAAGGAGAATCGTTTTTGTGGGAGTTGAGAAACGGACAACATTCAACCTATAAACTTTTTTTATATATAAATATAAAACCAAGTATGATGCACTATCTTTTGTTATTTCATGTTATTGAATTTTGAGTATTAATCCTCCTACTTCTGTTTTTGGCATTGTGATATAACATTGTTCATTGCATTCATATGTGTCAAAAGCTTTGAATTATAAAATCTAATAGATATTAAGTACAGTCGCTCATATGGTTAGATAGTTTTTCAATTTCTTTCCATGTAAAAACCTTAAATTACACATTTGTGAAGTCTCTTGCTATCCACAAGGGATAATAAGAAATTGGTGATTTTTCATTTAAAAATTATAAATTGATGAAACGTTCTGTTTTAGGGATTAGTATAATTGTTTTTTTCATAGAAGATCCAAAATTGATGAAATATTTTATTTTTAGGAATTGACATCGAAAGTTTCATTAAAGGGTCAAAATCGATGTAATCTCTAATTTTTATGAATTAACATCAAGATTTTCTTATTAAAAAGGTAAAAATCAATGAAGTCTCCTACTGTTAGGGATAAAAGTCAAATTCTTCGATGAGTCTCATATTCTTATTGACCAATGTCATTTTTTATAATGCATTAAAATAAATCATGAATAATCATAGAAGTAAAGTTTGGAAATTAATAGCATGTATAAAATAAATTTAGGAGAAAACACATAATAAAGATAACCTTTCATTTGAAGGGATATGATAAGAGTGATGTTTATCTTTCCTTGAGCATAACTAACCTCTTACTTGAGTTTTTCTATGTTAATTTCCATAAAAAACTAATGTTTTTTTTATTGCCATGTAATTTTTTTAACATTTATCTTATTTGTACTGTTTAATTTTATCTATTTTTTTTTATATGTCGGATTATATATGCATGTATGTTATTTTTCAAAGTTTTCACACATTTCACTGAAAACCAAGAAAGAGTTCTAGACCTGAGCTTGTCCATTTTAGGATTAGACAGGGAGATTCATGTGGTGTGACTTATATCCAGTGAGCACATGCTCAAGTTACATAAGGTTAAAAGGATGAGTTAGCCCATAAATAATTCAAACAATCTAGGAACCTAAAAAATCTTTAGGAAAACATAAGCTGAGCCCAAACCTTTATGAGTTAGATCTATTTGTTAGGGTTCTTTGATATGACATGAACAAATAATATGCCATATTATTATGATAAGGCACATTACTATCAAAGGTACGAGGACTAGGTCAGAGAAAGGCCAATATCATGAGATGAAAATCATTTTCTCTAAATTGGCCAAAATTCTTGTGGGTTTAGTGTCCTCAATGAGAACTTTCCAAGAAAATTCAATCTAGTTCATCCTCGTAGTCCTAAGTAACAAACATTTATAATAAATCTATTTATTTGAACAATCTATTTATTTCTTTTCATGCTACTTAGAGTTTTAGTACATGAAGAAATATAGGTCACCTTTCTAAGATCTAATTTCCCCTAAGTGTGCACCATATAAGTTACAGAAAAAGAGAGATGGAACACGAAGAAAGAGTTTCGCTTGAGATGAGCCACTTGAAAGAAATTGACAACCTAAAAGGGAAAGTCGTAAAAATTACAAGCCTACTTGAATGAGCGTTGGAGATAATCCTGATAAGGGAAAGAATATCTAAAAGAAATCAAATACATATATAGGCACAACCTTTTTCGAGCATGCAGCCTACACAAGTAGGACCCTTTAGTTTTGTTTAATAAAATGATGTCTCTCTAGAGTATAATATGTTGCGCATTTTTCATATATACAGCAAACGACATTAGCTCAAGTACCTCAAACAATTGACTTCACGACTGAAAAACCGCAAAAGTCAATAATTCATACCAAGAGAGATGTGCGAGAAGATATTGGAGCCCAATAAGAGTCCAATAATAAGAACTTGAATTCAGAGTTAAAGTTGATTGGGGGTAAAAAAAGGAAGTCAGAGTCTAACTTAGCTACTTGAGAGCAAGACCTAGCCACAATAGAAAAAGAAATAGACGACTTGTTACCCAACTATAACAACAACAACAACAACAACAACAACAACAACAACAACGTGTTTTCTAAGAATTATAGGAAAGGTTTAATGTATTTTCAGATACCAAAAACGAGCACGATTGGAAAATGACAAAAATAACTTGAAACACGTTAGAAGCTTAGAAAAAGATTGTAAAGAGCAAGTAGTCTGATGTTGCTTATAAGTTTTAGTGGTAAGAGATTAACTTGCTCGCTGGAGACACCGATTAGATTCCAACAATTAATCTAGCCTTGTGTGTGCAGATTTAGTAAGGTGACGTAAAAGATTTAAAGCTCATCATTTTAAGAAAGCCTTGTCACATACCAATAACAAATTATATATATTTTTAGTATATATGCATTGTAGCCAATCAGTTGGTTGTATGTGGCATTGATTTTATCCATGTAAATATATTTAATCTATTAATAAGAGCTTATTTATTTAATATTCATCAAATATTTTATTAATGAATATAATATTTGATTAATGAATCAAGAGTGAATATAAAATTCTTTGGACAAAAATATTTTACAAAGAAAATTATAAAGTTGTTATGATTATGAGATTCTTATTGCATCAAAACATTGTTCCTAAATGTTCCAGATCAATGCTCTATTAAGACTGAAAATTAATTAGAGTTGTTGAGACTGATACATATTTTGTTCTTTCCTTTATGAAATGAAATAGTTATTCTCATAAATTGATGTAAGATAGATATCTAGAACTAATACGTAGATGCTTATTGGTTGACATGCATACTAAATTGACTCGCATGAGAATTTCATATAGAAATATCACTTGTGTCTATAGAAAGGCTCTTGTAACGGTTTTGTAAGTGATTATTAGACTTAAGATCACTAAGTTATCATATATATATATATAAAGTGTTATGTTTTGATTCTACTACATGTTATCCTAATCAAAGGTAACAAATGAAAAAATATTGGGTATAACATGAACTATATAAAGGTTCAAGTAATCAAGAAAGAAGAGATGATTCATCACTCTAGGTGAATTCAGGAAAATATTCTATCTATTCTCAAATCCTTGCGCAAAGTGAAACGAGATTTGAAGAGAGTTTCAAATCTTTATCAAATAATGTGTTGTGAACAAACATAATTTGATAGAGTAGATACATTTTATGCTATAATGTTTAAATCAAAACATTATTGATGAAAGGATAATAATTATACTAAAAAATTGATCACTTAAAGGTTAAGTCGAATCATTTATAACTTTTCTAATATTTGAAAAATCATTGCAGGTTACTAGATATTATATTTGATCTTCAAATATAAATAAATCAATTGTTGAATTGATAATAAATTAATTTTTTTAATCATATTTTATGTAGAATTTTAATTTATATTTCGGTCAATTTATTAAAGAACCTAATAGGTCGCATACATAAGAATCCTTAGTCAAAACTTAAAATGAGATGATTAATCAAGTGTAACTTGATTATAAATAAATTTTAAAAAATTAAAGACTAGATTGTAATTAAAACAAGGGATTACAGATCTAGACCTATAAATAATCAAGTAAGCACTTTAGTGAATAAATATCTAAAATTAGCCTAAAATAATATATATGATATTATTTAAGGGGCAAATTGATATCTTATCATTTATAGAGTTTTTATGTTTCTCTATAAATAGAAAATAGTGTAATTTATTTTCTAAGGTGAGTAGAGTACAATACATAAATACCTAAAACTTAAAATAAATTAAAAGAGTTAGCACTTAAAGGTATAGTAATCTCTCTCCTAAAATGGTTAATTATGAGATTTTTCACTGGTGGTTCGTGTAAATTACTATTAGAAGCTGGACACTTGGACGACTTGTGGTTTGCGACAACCCAGCCTTGAAACAATTATTCAAAGCCCAAAAAAACTTCTGATTTTAGGTAATCTTCACATAAACTCTAAACAACCTTAAATTTGTCTACGGAATCCTTGAAATTCCTAAAAAAAATCTTAAATTTATAGTTTTCACTGCATATATGTGTGATGAAAAACTCAATAATTATAATTAGGGATGCTTTAAAATTAGTTTGCATATATATATTACTCAAATGTATTAATATTATTCAGTTTAAAATTTAAATTCGCTGATTGGAGATGCTGAAAGTAAAAGATATGTCAATGCATGCTCTGAAAGTTTGATAATCTTATAAGATCGGCTTAATGAGATCTGCTGTGGGAGTGGAGTGGGTGGATTAATTGGGAGACGTTGATCTTGAAATGCCTTATTGAAGTCAAATACCAAGTTACAATCAATAATTATTGACCACAAATTAAAATTTTTTAAAAAAAAGAGCAAAGAACTTTAGTACATTATCCCTCTTTCTCATTGTTGCGTAGCATATCTTGTCTCTCATTGTTCAGAAATTAATCAAGGAACGTTGGAAAGCATGCAGAGGATGAACATGAACTATTCTGAATACATGATTTGTTTTCAATTTCCAGCAATTTGCGTCGCACACATCTATTCTGGATATGTTCTTCATTCTCCGTTTAGTTGATCGAGCTAGCTAGCTTCTCTTGTTGGTTTTCAAAGCTGAAGAAACTGAGTGCAAAAAAAATCCTGAATCGTCTACTAGTTAAACAACAAATCTTGGGAGATGAAAGAAGCCCATGCATCCTGTAACCAACGTAAAAAAAATTAGAATTATATATATTGAAACTAGTTCTCATGATTTAACAGCATAAACCAGCCTAACATCTTAAGCAATTCCCGTTGTCAGGTTCCAGCCAGGGCAAAAGGCAAAAATTTACCTGCAGGATGGAAAAGGCCTTCTCTGCGACATATTTCTGTGAGAGTGTACCTCCTCTTTGTTGCAACTTGTCAGGATGGAGACACAGCCTTGCTTTCTGGTAAGCTTTCTTTACTTGTGAGCTCTCAATGAGGCTTGTTAGGGCGATTGCATACCAACCGCTATTTGGCCATAGAATCTGCGTTCATTCAAATATTTATAAAAAGATCATTGCACTATATATTAATTTGGAGAAGCCCTAGAAAACAAGCAAAGGAAAACGCTGAAGCACGTAATATATAGCTAAATTATAGAATATACGTGGTGAAGTGTGGATAGCAGCAGACGGATATTAGTTTCCTTGCCAGCTGACCACAACCTAATGTCTTCATCCAATAACTCCATCTCCATCTGTAGGTTTTTTTTTTTTTTTAATAATAGAAAAGGAAACAAAAGCATCAATAAAAATATTTATTACTAATTTAATCATGAATAGTTAAATTTGCAGTGAAACGATGCTTACATCTTTTTCTGATTTTTCTACTTCTTCTCTTCTGGATTTCTTCAGCTCCTCTTCCTGCAGAAGTAGAAGGGGAAATATATCTCAGACTTAAACTTGTTCCCACTTTTAATCTCTTTAATTTTCAAAACAATATTCATATTCAAAAAACGTAGTTATGTCTCTTGATTCTTTGTTAAAAAATGGTATTTGAAATCCTCTCTTGATCCTTAATTTGAATGTGAAATCTGTGAGTTTAAAAATCAAAGATGAACTAGAACATTGGGGAACTTGGGTCTACAATACTTTCGAAGGCTTCACGATGATCTAGCTAGCTACGATGTCATCGATGCTGAATGCCTATAATCTTAACATTATTATAGCAAATGATTCAGCATAAACGGTAGCTAACTAGCTTGTAGCAAGATAACAGTGGTATTTATTTCGTCTTGTTGATGCACTGCTATACAAAATACTATATATTTGAGTGTTCATTTCTTTGTAGTTAATTGGTAATTCTATGTAGCAACGATTTTGTTCATATAAATATAATTAATTTATTAATAAAAAATTATTTATCTTTAATATTCAATAAATATTTAATTAATGAATATAATATTTGATTAATGAATATAAAGTAAAGATAAAATCATTGATAAAAATTCCTTGCAAAGAAAATTATAAAGTCGTTATAATTATAAGATTCTTATTGCATCAAAATATTGTTCATAAATATTTCTAATCAATGTTATATTAAAACTGAACATTTATTAGAGCTGTTGAGACTAATATATATTATGTTTTTTTATATATAAAAAAGTAGTTATTCTCGTAAACTGAGGCATGAGAGATACCTAAAACTAATATGTAGGTGCATGTCGGATGACGTATACACTAAACTGACCCACATGAAATTTCATATATGATCCTTAGACTTGAGATCACATGTGTATATAGAAAGGCTCATGTAATAGTTGTATAAGTGATTCTTAGACTTGAGATCACTAAGTCATTTTATATAAAGAGTGTTAAGTTTTGATCATGCTACGTATTGTCCTAATCAAGAGTAACAAATAAATAGATATTGGGTATAACATAAATTATATGAAGCTATTTAAGTATTTAAGAGAGGATTCGTCATCTTAGATGAATTAAAAAAATATTTCATATGTTCTCAAATAGTATAGATTATAAATCCTTGCGTAAGGTACATGAAATGAGATTTGAAAAGAGTTTTAAATCTTATTCAAATAATCAATGACTATGGTGTTGAAAATAAATATAATTTGACAGAATAAACACATTTCATGTTATAATATCTAAATCAAAACATTGTTGATGAAGGGATAATAATAATTATACTGAGAAACTGGTTACTGAAAGATTAAATCAAACCATTATTGACTTTTTTAATATTTAAAAGATCATGATAGGTTGCAAGACATTATACTTAATCTTCAAGTATAAATCAATTAATTGTTGAATTGATGATAAATTAATTTGTTTAATTTATTTAATCCTATTTTATTTAAAATTATGATTTATATTTGGGTCAACTTATTAGGAGACCTAATGGGTCATACACATAAGAATCACTGATCAGAAATTAAAATGAGATGATTAATCAAATGTGACATGATTCTAAATAAATTTTAGAAATTGAGGACAAGAATATAATTAACACAAGAGATTACAATTCTAGACGAATAAAAAATCAATTAAGGATTTGATTGAGTAAATTTCTAAAACCGACCTAAAATAATATATGTGATATTATTTAAGAGGCAAACTGATATTTTTTTCATTCTTAAGATTTTTAAGTTTTTTTATAAATAGAAATGGATGTGTCTTATTTCCTTAGATAAGAAAAATATAGTATCTAAATATTTAAAAAAACAAAAGAAAAGAACTAGCACTCTAAAATATAGTAATTGCTCTCTTCTAAAAAGATTTAGGAGATTTGTCATTGATGATTTGTATCGATTACCATTAAATGATCGAACACTTGGATGGTTTGTAGTTTATGACAACTTAACCATAAAAAAATATTAAAAGCTATAAAAAACATATGATCTACATATAATATTCGGATAAACCATAAACAAGTCTAACAGGATTCTTAGAGCTCTCAAAAAAATTTAAAATTTAAAATTTATATATTGCTTGAAACCCAATATTCTTATAATCCATTTATAAATAATGCTTCGGAGAAAAAAGAAGTGATTTACCATAGTACATTGCCTACTCCCATGTCCATCCATTTGATG
>Ga0325411_1001361_pt1 | contig 27208 bp, 23 predicted proteins | sample PopdelMetagenome_13_FD_206181 | JGI IMG/M metagenome (GOLD analysis project Ga0325411, IMG submission 206181) | Populus deltoides microbial communities from Bellville, Georgia, United States - Xylem-PdIQD-R4 | ecosystem: Host-associated > Plants > Phyllosphere > Stem > Wood/Secondary xylem...
AATAAAAATAATAAAATTATTATTAAAATTGATTTTCATTCAAGTTTTGTGATATCTATTATAAAAAATAAAATTAATTTCAAATAATATCCGACCTAAATTATATTTAAAATCAACAAGTTGCATGATTGATTCATTAAATAATACTAGATTTAATAACTATGAAATATACCATTATTATTTTTTCAATTAAAAGGATGATTTTTAAAAATATGTCACGTTTACAAATTTGAAAAATTCATCTTATATTTTCTTTTTTTTAAGAAAAAAAAAGATTTGCAAATAAGACAATTCTTTAAGACTTTCGTTTTTATGCGAACCACGTGCCATCTTTTCAAGCTGACAGGTAGTTAGAAACACAAGGAGGCAGGAAAGTTCTGAACCTCGAACTGTCAAGGAAGCAAGAAATATGCGTACGAGCAGAATTATGAGTCGTCACGTCAGCCACCAGAGGACACTTTGGACAGTATAATGGCTTTTAATTTGTCGTTACGTCAGATAGAGTCATACATGCACTGACCAAGGTGTTCCCTTTTGTATTCTCTCACTCTACGGCACCCTCGAGCGCGTCTGCACACGTGACACGTGCATTTTCTTGTTAGAGTAGCATCATCAACTTTTTTTTTTTTTTTTTTCTATCTTTAAAAATTTAATTTAATCGGGATATTTTACCATTCTATCAAAGTTCTGTAAAAAATTTGGAAAAAAAAAATAAAAAATTATTTTTAATATGCAATGATTAAGAAATAATATCAGAGATAATTTTATGTGTCATGAGAAAAAAATAATTGAAGAAAAATAAAAAAGAGAAATAATAGGTCACCAGAAATACAATATTATTTTATTTTAGACACATTATATCGCAAAAAAAAAATCTCAAATAAATAATTTTAATTGTATTTTAAAAGATCATCAAACATCATCATTGATTATTGATTTTGTTGAGAGTTAACTACACCTTAAAATACTTTAACCCAACTTAACACCAAACAAAAAACCTGACTAATTACTACATTGTCTAGTGGTCTTTCATGGTGTGATTAGAATTGTTTCATTGAAATATTTCTAACAGTACCAAATATGTCAAAAATAGAGTTTCAATGTGTTTCCGATAACCTATTATTTATTTCCCTTCCTTTTCTTTCTCAATTTATCTTCATTGACACATCAATTTGCCTCTCATCTTATTTCTTGATCGTTGTATCTTAAATCTCATCTTTTGACTATTGGATTTTCATAAAATTTTAGGTTGATTTTTGTACATGTTAATTGATTTACATAAGACATGTATTTTTTTTATTTTTTAACTAAACAATGTTGTTTATAAAACTAATATTTAGAAACATGATTGTGTTCAAACTGTGTTATTTTTCAAATTTTTTTTTAGCTATGTCATTTTCTCAAAACTTTTACAGAGCTATATTATTTTTTTAAAAATTATTTAATTGGCCATTGAATTCAATCCTGATGTTATCGTAAAATATTGCAATTCTAGACCATGTCGTAGGAAAACAATTTTTAGTGAATATATCAATCTAATCTTAACTTTGACTAAAAATGACTTAAATCTTCTGTGAATACAAATAATACAGAGATACCTTGTTGTTAATTTTTTTTTAAATATAATCTAATTCTTCTTCAATTTAAAGATATGTCCATGTTATAAATTATAAAATCTATTAATGGATTTTAAATTTTCTATAAGGCTTAACTATTAACACAGAAAAATATACTTATTTGCAGGGATGATAATTTTACCCAAGCCCGATAGAAACTAATCCAAATAAATATGAGTTTTTTTTTTTTTGCTTGTTAAGGTTCAGGTCGGGTCCACGTAATACTTGAAATCAAAAGGTCAGGTTTAGGTAATGTATGGATATTGTCCTACCCTACCCGAACCTGATCCAAGCTACATAAATAACTTTAAAATTTAAAAAAATTATATTCACACCAAGTATATATAAATAGAAAATTCAGGGTTTTTTTCACACACTCTCATCTCTAAGCTTCTCGAGTCTCCTCTCCTCTCCAACTTCTATATTGCTCCCTCTCACTCTCTTCTTCAGCAATAACACAACCACTCCAACGAAAAAATAAAAAAATTTAGTTTTTTTCAAAAATACTTCTGAAACACAAAAACAAAAACAAATAAGATCTTAACAAGTAACAACAAATCTATTCATATTTATTTTTATGGTTATATACTGTAATATAGTTAGGTTATGGATACTTGAAACCTGATCGAGTTGGATTCGGGTTTTTAAAATCCACACCCGATCAGGTATGAATAATGCTTTTATTTTAAATCGAGGTATGAATAATCACAAACTCTGTCTATAAATATTTATTCTCATCATTATTTGTTTGATTTTAACTAACAAGGTGTTTTTTAAATTAATTCTATTAAAAAATTCATATTCCAAAGTCGTGGAGCTGTGTTTTTATTCTATTTAAATTTTATTTCAATATCAATCTGAGGTCAAATTTTATCTCACTCAATTTTGTTTTTCCCTGAAAGAACAAAGAGCTAAATGCACATCACCCAACATATGCACGCCAGTCATATAGATTTTATTTTCAAATAATTTCCATCTTATTTAGCAATTTATAGTAAATGTTAGACGGTGGCACTTCAATTGGTAAATCATTTATGGCATCACTATAATTGAAAAACAGTAAGAAATTATTTTTCACAGTAAATACTGTCTAAATTTGGCAAATGGTATATCAAACAAAATTAAAAAAACTCCAATAATTCACCGCACAGCAAAAAGCTTACCATGCTTTTTAACTACTGAAAGCATATTATTAAAGAGCACCAATAAACAATCTCCAATTTTATAAATAATTAAAAAAACCAATAAAATATTGTGGTGCATAATATTTTTTAATTAAAAATATATTAAAATATTTTTTTTATTTTTGATACCAATATATCAAAATTATATAAAAACATGAAAAAAATATATATTAATTTAGTAAATTTTAAATAAAATAAATTTTAAAACACTTAAAAAATAAATTATAACACAAAAACAAAAACTCACTGCAAACAATCTCTAAAATTTGGCAAATGATTGAAAAACAACGATTTTCCCCCGCAAGAGAGTGTTATTCACTTGCTCAAAAATGCGGGCAAGGGCAGATACACGCACCACAACCGTCACTGTCTACTTTTGACAAAGTGAAGACATTTGTCGGCTGAGGTTTCTCTAGGGGTACCCACTTCTGTGCCTTATATAATCTATATATCTTATCAATAACAAGTCGTGATAAGTACTAGTGCTTATACCTCGAGGATACCGCCATTATTATATATATTTCACCTTGCTTTAGTCACTTCAAAACTCAAAGAAGCAGCATCTTATAGGAATTAGAGCTCAGAGATAGAGAGAGAGAGGGGGGGAGAGAGTTTGTTTTAGAGAGCTAGAGTGCTCTGTTTCCTTCAGTTCTTTCTGTTTTAAAGGTGAATTTATGCCATGTTTTTACCTTTATTAGTATGATAAATAGTTCCCTTTTGTTTCTTTTTTTTCGGTCTGAACTCTTTAGTCTATTTTAGAGCATCTTTAATTTAATTTTATTGGGTCAAAGCTACTTTACTGTTTCTAATCAGTGAAAACCCTAATTTTCTCCAACTTTCACAGTTGTTTTTTGCTTAAAAAGCATGCAATTCTTTCTTGATCTTTGATGTTCTTGAGGTTTTTATGCTTGGTAACCTCAAATTCTTTTGAGTTTTCGCTTTGCTTCTCTGTTAAACTCTGATGTAAATTCTATTCTTTTTCTTAAGTAATGCCGGGAACTTTTCTTGGGACTGAAAATGAGGCCATTTCCTTGCTTTTCTGTTTGCTTCTTCTTTTTTTTTTTTCATTTTATGTGTGTAGTTTAATTTGATTATGTAATCTATATTGTTTTTTGTTCATAATGGTTGATTTTTGGTTGTTTTGTAGATCAGAACTGGCTGCTGTAATGACGTCTTCGCTCAGCCGAGACCTTATCTTTTTAATTTTGCAGTTTCTTGATGAAGAAAAGTTCAAAGAAACTGCTCACAAGTAAAAAATTTCTTGTCAATACCTGGTTTCCGGTTGAGTTATTTATTTGTTTACAAAAAAGGATTTGTTTCTTTTTTCGATTAGGCTGGAGCAGGAATCAGGGTTGTTCTTTAATGCAAAGTACTTTGAGGAGCTTGTGTTGGGTGGCGACTGGGATGAGGTTGAGAAGTATCTTTCTGGGTTTACCAAAGTGGATGATAACCGATATTCGATGAAGATATTTTTTGAAATTCGCAAGCAAAAGTATCTGGAAGCATTGGATAAGTAAGCTTGTGAATCTTATACGTGTTTAGTTTTCATGATCTACTTCAGGCAGTTTGTTATCGAGTCAGTCTCGTGGTTTGCATTTTTATTGCATTTGCTGCTCTTAAATGCTTTTATTTGATAGGCTTGATCGGACCAAGGCTGTAGATATCCTTATGAAGGATCTCAAAGTTTTTGCCTCTTTTAATGAAGACTTGTTCAAAGAAATTACTCAGCTGCTTACATTGGATAATTTCAGGTATGTATAGTTGAACAAGATGGGTTAAGGTTTTTAATCTTAGCCGGTGACTGAGCTGTAATCGGACCTTTATGCAGGGAAAATGATCAACTCTCGAATTATAGAGATACAAAGTCAGCAAGAGCAATTATGTTGCTTGAGCTGAAAAAGCTTATGGAGTCAAATCCCCTTTTCCGTGACAAATTGCAGTATCCTAACATAAAAAATTCAAGATTACGAATGCTTATCAACCAAAGGTCAGTAGGATTTTAATAGAATGACTGAGAGATTTTCTTCTGCCTTTAATGGTTGCTATGCCCTTATTATTTCCAATTGATATGTGGCTTTTAACATGTTATTTCCTTCGTTTTTATTCTTCCATTCAAATGAATATGATTGCTGCAATCTTATTCTTTGTAATTTCTAGCAAACCTTGTTCTCAGAGGATAAACTGATCTTTGGTATGCATTATGACAGCTTGAATTGGCAGCATTCCCTTTGTGGTAATCCAGGGCAAAATCCTGATATAAGAACCCTCTTTGTTGATCACAGTTGTAGAAATGCTAATCATGCATATCCCCAACTAGCAGCGAGCAATCACCTCATAGCTTCTGCACCAAAGTCTGAAGGTTTTCTCTCAGTAGTTGCAAATGGGGTACATGACTAGGTTCCTTTTGTTTCAATCATGCCCCGCTGTTGCTGACCAGAATTTCCTTACATTGCTCGATTATTTTCTTTCTACCAGTCATTCCAGCCTGCACCAGCACCAGCACCAGCACCAGCACCAGCACCAGCACCAGCTCCAATACCATTTCAAACACCTTTAACAACATGGATTTCCAATCCTGCAACTGTAACCCACCCCATAGTTCTTGGAGGAGGATTAAATTTCATCGGTCCAAATCCAGGTTATAATGTGCACGGAACAGATTCTTTGTACTATTATGAGTGAAAATTGTATATTTATGTACGTGCTTTTTTTTTTTGGAATGGCTGTAAGATTATTAGTTCTTAACATCATTTAAGTGTCAGGTGTAGCAATGCCAAAAGGTCATGGGGATTCTGATGTGTCAAGACCAAGAGTTTCTGGGGCTTTGGAAAGGGTAAGTTGTTTGAACCCTAACTACACAAACACGGTTTTGATAGCTGGTTTCCTTTCAAAACGACATACTTTGTTCGGTATTTTTCCTGCAGGTAATGTTGGCAGGAAATAGTTCTGGTCAAAATCATTATGGCTTGGCCTTTAACATGACCGAAGAGTTGCCCAAGACTGTGGCACGGACATTAAATCAAGGCTCAGTTCCCACAAGCATGGACTTCCATCCTATCCAACAGACTCTACTTCTGGGTTAGTTCAGGTTTCTTGACTCTTTAATCTAGGGAAACTTTATTTATTTATTTTTCCAATAGCTGCATGCTACTTGATATTTGTATGGTGACTTTTCAGTTGGAACTGGTATCGGGGACATTACTTTGTGGGAAGTTAGTTCTAGGGAGAAGTTGGAGTCAAAAAGTTTTCAGGTATGGGATATTGGAGCAAGTTCAATGGTATTGAAGGTATGCTCCTTTCAAACTAATTTATTATTTGGTAAGGTTGTAGTTCAGTCATCAGAGTGTCTTAATTCCATATTGATCTTGGTCAAATTCAGGCATCTATAATGAAGGACCCATCTGTTTCAGTTAAACGCGTATTATGGAGTCCTGATGGTTCTTTATTTGGTAAGATTCGAAAATGACAAACCAAACAGTTTCTTATGACTTGAGTTTTCAATGATTAAAGTCTGTTATTATTCAACCAAACAGGGGTTGCATATTCTAAGCATATAGTACAGATATACACTTATTATGATGGACATGGTATTCGGCATCATATAGAGGTAAGTCATGTTTGTGTTTACCTTGTTCACAACTTTGTTATATTGTTTCCAAGGAAAATAATTTGTCTTTTTTACCAGATTGATGCTCATATTGGAAGTGTAAATGACCTAGCATTTTGCAATCCCAAGCAACCAGCGGTCATTACTTGTGGTGACGACAAGACCATCAGGGTCAGCTTGTTATCATATTGTTAGTGACATTGTTATTCAGCGTTCTCAGTGTACATACTAAGTTTTTCAAATTTTAGGTGTGGGAAGTGGCCACTGGTGCCGAATTGTATACGTTCAAAGGTCATGAAGCTCCTGTTCATTCTGTCTGCCCCCATTCTAGGGAAACTGTTCATGTAAGAACTCAAGTTGGATACTCGTTTTCTGCTGACATGTGCCATAGTTTTGCTTCCTCTGGCTTTTCACACGGTTTGCTGATTGTCTCATGTTTTTATGCCCTAGTTTGTCTTTTCGACATCAGTGGATGGAAAAATAAAGGCGTGGTTGTATGACATGATGGGGTCTAGGGTTGATTATGATGCTCCTGGTCGATCATGCTCCACGATGGCATATAGCGCTGATGGGAAAAGGTAGGTTATTATAACTGCAATACCACTTTAATCTTATATTTTAAGGACAAACTGAAAATTCAGTCTCTTCACTGAACACATTTAGGCTATTTTCATGCGGGACTAATCAAGATGGGGAGTCACACATGGTGGAATGGAATGAAAATGAAGGTACTATAAAGAGAACCTACCAAGGCTTTCACAAGCGTTCTTTGGGTGTTGTTCAATTTGATACTACCAAGAATAGATTCTTGGCTGTCGGCGATGACTACTTGATCAAATTCTGGGATATGGATAGTCCTTCTCTTTTGACAACCATTGATGCAGAGGGAGGCCTACCAGTAAGTTTTCCTGTTCTTAAACCACAGTCAATCGCATGTTTTTGTGCAAACATACTATGGGTTTAACTTGGTTTTATTTTCTTATTTCTTTGATCCAAAGACAAGTCCACGTATTCGATTCAATAAAGGAGGGAACCTGTTGGCTGTTTCTGCTAATGATAATAGAATCAAAATCTTGGCGACAGTTGATGGTCTCTGTTTGATGCGCACATTTGAAAGCCATTCACTGGTTGCCTCGAGAGTTGGAATTGCATCTGAGGCACCAATAAAGGTCGGTAATTTTGTCTTTCACTTCCATTTCTTGGCTGGATATGCAAACTAAATACAATGGATGCAATTGATAGAATGGTGACTCTAGAAGCTCAGAAGGTGTAAAAACAAAGGTGCCTGAAGAAGTACACCCACCAAAGATATGGAAGCTCACTGAGATTAATGATCCTTCCAAGCTTCAGTCATTGAGGCTCTCCACTCGCATTAAAACAGATAAGGTAAAAATGGGCCACTTGGCTTGTATATTGTTGGCCAAATTTTTATTTACGTATAGCTTGGCCTTGAGCACAGGAGAAATTTTAAGTCTTCAAATTAGATATGAGAAACCTTTAAATTTCAGCAGGCTGTATCAAACCAGAAGAGTGCACTTTAAGACATCAGATACCATCTTTGTTTACATGTCTCTACATCATCAAGCATTTTGTACCAGCAATCAATCTTTGATATCTTCCCCATGTTGCAGTCTTTTAGCAATGGAGCACAGGATAACAAGTACAATTGTGTTATACATGTGTGCATGTCTAGCAGGAAGTTGTGAACATAGTTTTAAGTTTTTTCTAAAATATCTATGAATAGTTCATTGTCATCAAATTTCCTGAGAATAAAGGTTCTTATTGGGTTTTCCTCTATCAAATTGCAGATTGCGAGGTTGGTCTACACAAATTCAGGCACTGCCATCTTGGCACTTGCATTAAATGCTATTCATCTACTTTGGAAGTGGCCTCGAAATGACCTTAATTCGAGTGGGAAGGTATAAGGTTCCCATATTTCTTCCGAATGTTTTTCTGTCTAAGATGAAAGTTGGTTCAAGTTACACCATAAACTTGTTCATCACTTAAAAATCTGAATTCATTACCTTAGCAACATTTTTGTTTCATGGTCCAGGCAACAACCAAGGCTGCCCCTCAATTGGTGCAACCAGGATCTGGCGTATTAATGACTAATGATCTAGCTGATGCTAGAACAGAAGAGGCTGTGCCGTGTTTCGCTTTGTCCAAGAATGATTCCTACATCATGTCAGCATCTGGAGGGAAAATTTCCTTGTTCAACACAATGACATTCAAGGTAATTTTTGAAACAAGATCATAATTCCTCTCTGTACTTTTTTCTTAAAATTATTTTCTTACATATGGAAAAGTGGCTTTGAATTTTGTTTGGTACCGTTTCAAACCACTACCTCATTTGGGCTGCTATTTACAAGTTTTATTGGCAACTGCAGACTATGACAGCATTCATGCCTTCACCACCTGCAGCGACGTATCTTGCGTTTCATCCTCAAGATAACAATATTGTTGCAGTGGGAATGGATGATTCCACAATACACATATATAATGTTCGTGTGGATGAGGTATGATAAGATGTTAGTTGATAGTCCCTGTGAGTTCCATTTGGAAAACAAAACGAGGATTTGATCATTTCCTTTCTTCTTGCAGGTCAAGAGCAAACTTATGGGTCACTCTAAGAGAATCGCTGGTCTTGCCTTCTCTAACGTGCTGAATACCCTTGTTTCCTCAGGTGCAGATGCTCAGGTTGGTATTTTATCTCTTATACCATGTCTACACTACCAATTCTATGCACTCTCATCATTGAATCATGGCATGCTAACCACCTTCGTATCTGTATTATCTGTTGCTTCTGGGCATTTGCTCGTTGGAAAAGGATAGATTTCATCCTGCCCCAGCCATAGGATAGGGTGACAACATCCTATTCAAGAAAATATAGTAGGGTCTCATCTGCTTTAATGTGCTATCTACAATATGCATCTTAACGAATATGGTGACCATTTCCCAGGTTATAGTGTGGAGCACTGATAGGTGGGAAAGGAAGAAGAATTGTGTGTTGCAGATTCCAGCTGGAAGGACACCTCCAGTAATGTCAGGCACCCAAGTCCAGTTTCACCAAGATCAAATCCATTTGCTTGTTGTACATGAGACTCTGCTCGCCATTTATGAAACAACAAAACTTGAATGCTTAAAACAGGTATTTTAATCTCAACTGTTAAAGCACTCCAAATGTGAATTCCTTTTGATTTTTCCCATTCATATTGTTTTAGCTAAAGCCCTGCAGCTTAAATACCAGTGTACTTGTTCTAAGAAAAAAAAAGAACTGGTTCGTATAGGGTGCTATGGTGTTCCACCATAAGTGAAACTGGTGGGTTTTTAATAATCTCAATTTCTTTGGGGGACTGAAAGGACCTCCTTCTATAGCACACAGTGATTGATAGGCAAACATGAGGGTGGTGGCAGATGGTGCTTAAAGGGAACAGTCATGGTTCAGCAGTTCCCTTCTACCTTCTCCATTTTTCTTTTCAAAATTTTTGACCTTTTATGGTAAATTTACAGTGGAACATTGGAGAATTTTCAGCACCTATCTCCCATGCAACATTCTCTTGTGATAGCCAGTTGGTTTATGCCAGCTTCGTGGATGGAACTTTGCGCATATTTGGTGCATCAAATCTTCAAGTGAGATGCCAGATTAATCCAAATGCCTACCTTCAATCAGATGTCGGGTACTACTATTTTTGTTTCTTTATCAAAGTGTTTGTAGATAACAGTCTTTTCAACAAACTTGCATCATCAATATGAATCACATTTCTGTTGATCTTCATTTACATTAAATTTTGCTCCCACTGCTGCTTGTTTAGCATGATAACTTAAGCAATTGATTGGGATTTTCCCACTTAACTTACAACCTCCTTGACTGCTGCTTGTGGCGTTTGGATATGAGCAGATTCGCTTCTTGCTTGTCTTAGTTGTATGATCTAATATAACTCTCTCACTCATTTTCTGCAGTTCTTCAGTATATCCACTAGCAGTTGCTGCACATCCCCAAGAACCTAATCAGTTTGCCATCGGCCTAACAGATGGAAGTATTCAAGTTTTCGAGCCTCTTGAATCTGAGGGCAAATGGGGCATGCCCCCACCTGCCGAAAATGGAGCATCAAGTAGCATGCCACCCGCGCCTCCAGCTGTCCCCTTAGATAAACCCCAGAACATGGACTGAACAAATTCCAATATCTTTGTTTCATTTTAATCAGTTTAAGAAGCAACTTATATGTAATATGTAGGAAACCTGGTAAGCATTTTATAGCAAGCTTTCTTTCATGCATATGTTTCATATAGAATGAATAAGTGACAGCAATTTATTTCAAAACTAGGTAAGCTTTTGTAGTAAGCTATGGTCTTTATTAACAGGTCTAGGTTAAACCAGACTACGTTCTGATCGGATCTAGATGAGCAATGGAACCGGCATTGCCATAACAAGCACTTCATGTTCCCAACTATGGACAAAAGGAATTGTTGGATGTTTTTTGTGGAATTAACGTTTGACTTCAAAAATCAATAAATAATATAAAATATTAAACCATAAAGTTAAATTTAGTTATATTGTTTGAAATAACTCTAAAAATTGTGAATAGTGAGGAGCATATAACAGCGAACAAAACATGATAATATAACTGACAAAGTGAAAATCCATTACCGAGTTATCTTCATTGCCTTGAATTATAGTCAAGTGGTTCGATCTGGTTGCTGTCTAGATAACTTTACAGTCCTTTACCTCTTGGTCATTTTTATAAGAAAGAGGGGTAATTTTGGAAAATAATCTTTAATGTCCATTAAAATCGAATTCCTTGAGCAAACTAGAGGGTCTCCTTCTGATTTGTTTTTGGTAATTTTTTCTAATTTAAATTATATTTGTAATTCAAATCGACACTCTCAAAATGATTTAACCCGTGAATTAATTTAAATCTAAGAATTTTAAATAGCTTATTATAGATTTGAGTGATTGAGTTAAAATTTTACTTTAAGCAAGAGTTATATTTTGATTAATGTTAATTCTATTTGTTTTTGCATTGAAAATTATGTTTAGATGGAGTTTTAAAAGTATATCTGATTTGAAAAAATATTAAATTAATATTTTTTTTTGTTTTTTTAATAATTTTAATGTGATGATATTAAAAATAAAATAAAATACTACCGTATCTTATCACATTCACATTATTTTTATTTAGTAAAAGCATCAAAATTGTGAAATCTATCCTGCCATGATTTTGAAGATATTTCTTAATTTTAAACCATTTACTAAATGTGACAATTTCTAATTGGCTTTTTTTTAGAAACTAAATAATAATGATCAAACCCATGGGGTAAAAAATATAGAGGAAAAACTAGTCCCGTGGCTAACACTACTCTACGAGTTAGGGAAAAAAAATCAGTGTTGAGAAAATATCAAAAGCCTGCAAATGTGTTTCAAAAAATAAAATAAAAAAATATCATAAATCGGTTTATAAATCTAACTAGGTTGAATAAACTTGTCTTTCTTAATAAGATGATAAAAAAACAAGTAACGGTGTCAATTGGATCAAAAAAAAAAAGAAGAAAGAGAGTGATTACATACAAAAAATTGTTTATTAAAAGGAAAAAACATCAAAGATATATTTCAATCTAATCAAGTACGGTAAGAAGAAAATTTTAAAAAATCATTCAAGTCAACCCGAACCCGAATATGCCTGGCAAACCTGCAACTCATTTATGAGACTGAGATAATTTTTACAGAAATAAAAGGAATAAAATGTAAAGTTTTAAAGAATAAAATTAAAAATAAAAATTTATGTAAAAATAAGGTGGGAAAAGACCGATCTCAATCAGGTTAACCTTTTTAAATTCATGACTTAAATCATAAAGTAATATAACTCAACTAGTGGAAATCACGAACCTTAATTCTCAACCAATCTAAAATTAAAAAAATATTTTAAAAAAACACAATTTGAAAAAAAGTCTCAAAACAAAAATAGCAATCTAAAAGATTTTTTTATTACATTTTTTTAAACGTATTTATAACCTCTTGACATTTTTTTTCTAACATTAAGATTTTTCTTCCTGATTCGTGGACAAGTTAATTATATTGAAGAATTCATGTACTAGTGGAGGATTTGTTTTAATTACAACCACTTATCAATCAAACATTAATAGATAGTGTAATAGTCTTTTTTTTTTTAATATTGATATTTGGATCAGCTTACGGGTATCTCGACTAATCTTACGGGTCCTAAAATTAATGATCATGTAAACCTCCAGTGACCTTAAAGCTTGTAAGACTCGAACTGATGATCTTTAAAAAACAAATTTAAAATCTGACTAGTTAAGTTATACCTCTCAAAATTAATAGATCTTCCTTTTAGCAATAATGGTAGAGCTTCATTTTTCGCCATGCTCACAATCTACAAGCGGCCGTTGCCACAATACAAAAACTGACCATGCAAAAGAAATAAAAATCTTATATTGGAGCACCACCCGCCACCTGCCACCACCATCAAACCATCAACCAATGTCACTATCAACCACCTCCACCACACTATCAACCACTATCGCCTCCAACCACCACCATTAAACTATCTACTATCACCACTACAAAACACAACTATCAAACAATTTCATACCACTACACTAACCTTATACACCAGCAGATCCATGCACCTTACTCCACTAAATTTTTTCGAGTCTTCGTCCTAGAGGAACAGCATGGGCTGTCAAAAGTATTAGAGAGTTGATGATAGTTTGCTTGGAATAAAACGAAAATGATTGATCTTATTCGTTTGTAAAAAATCATAACAACTGATATAAAAGCTCAAATGCTGAAGAGGTGACCTTTTTTTTATTATTTAGATTGACCAAAATAATATATTGACCTCTTCATAGATTGTTTATCCCACTCAAGAATTTATTTTTATTATTTAGATTGACCAAAATATTAATTACTAATTATATTTTTCATAAATGATGATAATTAGATTTTTTACAAATAATAATATTAAATTTTAGCATTACATTTATATCTATAAATATAACTAATAGAAACTCTTGTTTTGTGATTATTATATTTTATTTTTTTGTCTTTTTTATACCTAACACCAAAATCAACATCTTCAAAATAGTTTTAGCCATACTACATTTCTTTTCTGGTTAAAGATTTTTTCTTCTTCCAAATATTATCTGCCAATAAAATATTTATTACAAAAAAATATAATATTGTATTAAAACTCTGAAGGCTTCAATTAATATATTTTTTATTTGAATTAATTTGAAGTTTAACAATTTAAAAGTAATATTTCAATAAATTTTCATCATGTCAGGATAATGTATTTCATAATTATACTAAAAATAAAGAATAATTAATCTACAAATAAAACTTGTACAAAAATATGTAATGAAATTAATAATTCATATAGTAACCCTATCCAAAAATTAATGTAAGACGACGACGACAAACAAAAAAAATTCCTCTATATATATATATATATATATATTATTTTTCTTTTTCTTTGGGCCCTTTAGGCGTTTACTCAACTTCAAATTAATCCTGACCATGAAAAAAATTAGAAAATAAAACAGTCTAGATTGTCATCTGACACACGCCCTAGATCCAGCGGAGTCAACGGTTCAGTTTTTCTTTCATTTTTACTACATCACCAAACAGTCAAACAATCCTTATCCAACACACTCCAGAAAATCTCCACGGCTATAGTAAATCCATCCTTCAAAACCCTGACTTAAACCCCATTTCAAAACCCTAATTCTCTCTCTTTTTTTTTAATCTCTCAAAAAAACAAAATTCTCTCAATTGGGTTTCTTTTACTCTATATTTTTGTGTTTTTTTTGCAGAAAATGGAGGGTCTTGTTTGCTCAAACGCTGTCGTTTTGGAGGGCTTCCTCTCTTCTCTCATTGAATCCGTGGTACTTGAAACGGCCATTGCTGCTTGGAAGGCACTTGCTTTGTCACTTTTCATGGTACAATGTCTCTGTTACTTTGCATAATTTAAGCATTACAGCTTAAGCGTTTCAAAAGCATGAAGCTTTCTTTGGTTTTGTACATGTTTATGATTTTAATTATGAGCAAGGACAATACTTTGAATTTGTGGATCTGTTTTGTACAGTATTTATTTTTTTATGAGAAAGTTAGGGTTTTACTATTTTTGTTCTGTGTTTGTGTGTGTGTATTCTTGTTTGTCTAGTTTTTTTATAGTAAAATTGGGGTAATTATGATGTGGGTTTTGTTTGTTGTGTCTAAAGGAGTTTATTTTATTTTATTTTTTGGCTGTGGGGTTTGTGTTATGTTACTTTAGAGGTGCTATTTTTGCTAGGGTTTGGAGTGAGTTTTTGTTCTTTGTTTATTTTGCTTTCATGGTATTTGTCTGATTGGTGCCTCTTTTGCTCTTCCTCTGTGCATATGGCTTGCTTGCTGTTTTTCCTTGTAGGGCGTTGGTTAAATAAATTTTGACATGGATTTTTCTTTTTCCCCTTCAGAAAAGTAAACCACAACTTTGTTAAACTGGCAACCATGATATATATAGGAATAGAATTAGAGCAGAAGCCCTTTGAAAGTAAATGATCGAACTTAAGGAGATTGATGGCTAGAGTGATTCACATACACATTTTGAGAATGCTACTCTCTTTTGTGCATAACAGTTATCATTGAAATGAATTCAACCTTCCTCATTCATGGCTTGGCAGATTTGTTTGTTTAAAAAAGTATGTGCTGCATGAGAAATGCTTGGGTTCCATTGATTTTTTCTCACAGTGCTCGTGGGAGACAATTTGTTTCTTCCAACTGGTCTCTTAATTGAGCAGAAATTTTGCTGTCTTTTGTTACCAGATAGGTTCTCTGCCTAACAGATCCAGTGACATCCCAGAAGAGTCAGGCACAAGTCGAGGGTTTGTGATCTGATCTATTTGTCCAGGTTGTTGTTTATGTACTGTAGTATTGGATAAGTTAATAACTTTCTTTGAGCTGCAGGTTTCCATTTACTGGGCTTCACGCAAGGAAGAAACCTGATCCTGATAATCAAGATGCCAGTGATACCGAGGATGATGAAGACGATGAGGATGGCCAAGATGATCAGGACGATGATGAGGAAGGCGATGATGAGGATGTGCCTGACAAAGGAGAGGATGGTGTGGATCCGGAGGATCCAGAGGATGAGCCTGAAGCCAATGGTGATGGTGGTAGTGATGATGACGATGAAGAAGACGATGATGACGAGGAAGATGAAGACGACGATGATGACGAGGAGGATGAAGACGAGGATGAAGAGGAGGATGAGGAAGATATTCCCCAGCCACCATCTAAGAAGAGGAAATGAGGCCAAAATCATTCTCCTCTTTTTCTCTTATTTTGTTTTATTTTCTCTTGTTAGATTAGGAGTTTGGGTTAACAGGGAGCGTAAGCTGGGAGGATTGAGTGTCTTATCTGCATCCTGGTCGAAAAGATTGTGGCAAGTGTGCGGGCACATATTGGTATTTCTAATGTTTAAGAATTCAGTTGTTTTTACTGTTGCATATTTCCCTGTTATACTGTGATTCACCCGCGTTCAAGAGTATAATCTTGGGATCCTGCAGGCTGCAAATGCTTCAGAATCGCCCTCAGCTACAATTGTAGCCGGATTCACTGTGCACTGTTCAATTATTCTTCATTGCAATGCCTTTACCATCAACTTATTAGAAGTTAGAACATTTTAATCAATGAACGCCCATTCAAGCATACCAGATCAAGAAGCTAAAATAATCGATGATTAGATCTATCAAAATAAGAATGTTAGACAATGGCGCCAATAGTATGGTTCAAGAATCAAAGACATGTGATTGCATTGACAGCAAACACAAATGGTTGAAATAGCATTCCTTGAGCTAGAACTAAATACATAGCATACCTCACTACACAGCCACAGGCCTCCAAGCTCCGAAACCCAGTCCTCACGAACATGCGATTTCAGAGTAAATTGGCATGAAAAAGGATATTCTGTACAGTGGCTGCTCATGGTTAACGTGACATCCATCATCCCCTACTGACAAGATGGAAGAGGCACTATCTTCAACAGCTTGGAATCCATCACAGGCCAGTTTGATTTGGAATCGAGTGCATATACGATCATTTAAGATCTGTACTTTCCATTGCGGCTTGTTTTGCGCTAGAACTTCAGTTTTAGACTGGAAAATTTCGTGGTCGATTATAGGACTTGGATTTGAGCCTTCTCATCTTAACAAAAGTCAAAAAGAGAAAATATACGAGGCTAAGATTATCATCACATGATTCTTGGAAGACATTTTTTATCATAACCTCTTAAAACCTCGATGAATTTAGGATCAAGGTTAAGGTTCAAACCCCTGCAACAACTAGACAAATCATTGTCAACGTAATTTAACAAAATACACACCCAAATTGCTTCCATGATCACTGGTTAATTAGCCTTGTACGAAGAAAATTAAGCAAGCATTGCAAGTTTATAATGTATTTCTAAATAAAAAAATATTTTGCATATAGTAAAGTTATAATATATTTCTAAATAAAAAATATTTTGCATATACTAAAGTTATAAGAGTGAAAAGCATCATTGGATTATAGTGCAATCTCAAAATAAAACGATTACTTAATATTTCTTGCTAGAATTTAATTATTATTTTGGGATTGAAAAGATGAAGATAGTAAGGAATTTTATTTTAAAAATATAAAAATTTACTTTAAAATTATTCCAAATATATATTTATTTTATATATTTATTTTTGTTTTTTTAACTAAACATGTTTTTATCTTTTCCGTATTTCCCCCTCTAATTTTATGTAATTCATATGAATTTTCTCACCGAAATTAAGTTTATGATCCAATTTTATATAAATCATCCATGCCTTGTTTAATCTATTCATAAAGGAATTCTTTTTCGCAACCTCTGCATAGATTTAAAGTTACAAAACGAGCCAAGCTTTCAAGACTCCAATATTCTCATTGTGGGTTAGTCAAAAAGAGTACAAGTAGTCGAGAGAATATGACGAACGGTGGTATAGGTCGGATGAGATATGCTCTTGCCCTCCTCCATCTTCGAGTGGAGAACCTTGTCCACTCGAGTGGTATTTAATTATTTATTGAGCACTCAACCTGATTTATTTTTAAAAAAAATGATCAGCAGAAACATAAGATTACATGCTAAATAAATTTAAAAAAAAAAACAATTTGAGAAGTGTTCATCCATAAATTACAAAAACTACAAAGCAAAATCCTTAAATAAAACTACAAAAACATAAAATTACAAGAAAAAAAAATTATATATTTTTATTGTAAAAAAAAATACAATATAATAAAATATTAAATCAAGTCAACCATTGTCTAATCTCGTATCCAATCTCGATATAGCTTTATGTACCACCTTGATAAAAAAATATTTGACTCAATCATGCTCCATAGAATAATTTTGGTTGAAATTCAACGTTGTTATTATTATTAATATAGGTAGCATTTATTATTGGTTGTTATTGGGTTATTCATTGTTTTTTAAAATATTTTTTATTTAAAAATATATTAAAAAAATTTTAAAAAAATTATTTTTAACATTAACATATTAAAACGATAAAAATACATAAAAATTATTAATTTTAAATAAAAAATAAATTTATTTTTTTATCAAATAGCGTATTTTCAAATACTTTCTATAAAAAAACATTAAAGTAATACTTTACTTTTAAAAAAAGTAGAAGCAATCAAGAGAAAAAAATATTGCCACCATCTTCACTCTAAATTTTTTTTTATCAAATAGTAATTTAATTTGAAACTAATAGATAATCATCTGATTAGATTAAGAAAATATTAAAAAAAAATTAATAATTATTATTTTGGGTTAAATATTGATGTCTTATATTATAATCTAAATAATAGATTATATATAAATATTGTTAAATTCGTCCCAAAACATGATCCAAAATATAAAATATAAATATCAGTATTATATATATAAATGTATGTGTATATTATATTAAAATAAAATAAATGAATTATATATATAGTAATATATACATATAACATTTACAATTTAGTAATTTAACATATGTATTATATTTTATTTTATATTAAATGATAAATAGTGTCATGTCTAAATGGATATTCGAGAAGGATATAGATATCTAAATTTATTATTTGATGATAATGAATAAAATAGAAATATTTATTTTAAATATAAACATAAGAGCTTAAAGATATTCCACAAGTTAAGATGGGTAGCTATTATCTAGCTAGAGAATGAAAGACTTTTAGAGATAAGGCAAAACGTAATCCACCCTTCTTCATTATCTGCTCCACATCCACCCTTCCCCATGCGTTCCCTAAATATCCCTACCTGCCTTCTAATTTGCTTATTGAGTATTCTTTTTGTCTTTTTTTTTTTTTTGGCTTGGAGTCAATATCACGCTCATGGTGAGGTCTCAAGAGCTCCGAGTCAACTACGTCATGTGTTTGGATGATGAGAAATGAGAGGGCATGTTTTGATATTCTTTTTGGCATGCCAACATCTGTAACCAAACATGGGATAAATAAAAAGAAGAAGCCTTTTGACAAGTATGCCATTCCCAGTACCCACCTAGGCAGGTTCGAAGGAAAATCCCATGAACTGAAAGTGCAATTGCGTTAGCCAAATATTTTTATCATTTTTTGTCCCAGTGGAAAATGATAATATATATTATCACAAAAAATATTGGTTAAAGAGGACACCTTATATAAATTTATAGTGGATGCACTAGTCTAATTGTTGATGCATCCTCCTTGTATATTCAGAAACCATGTATAGTATATATGTCCATGGTTGACCTTGGCGGGGAAGGCAGCCAGTGTCTGATCTCTATAAAAACAAAGGTGAAGGTTTTGTTGGGACCTTACCTTTTCTCGTTATAATGAAATGGTTTGATGGAGGTTTATTCCTGCTCTAGTTTCCAAGCCAAAACTTGCAAATATTGTATCTGGTTTGATAGTTTCATTTGGCCTAACCTGGTCTGTTTCTGGCGACTCTTTTCTATCAGATACTGTTCTGTCAAACCAGCGACAGTTTCCTTTTATATTGCATAATTCTGACACTTGCATGGCGACCTTAAATGCTGATAAAGAGACAAACACAAGGCATTGTTTTTATCAGATGGGCAGTTTGTTCACTGTTTGCGTTTTCTGTGCTTGTTTCTACTGGCTGGGTGCAAGCTCAAAATCTGCGGCTTCACAGAGAACAGGAGGGCCTAGAAATATTGTTGAAGGCACTGTTTTTATCAATGGAACAGCTCCAATTGGGACAGTAGACCATGATTTTATTTGTGCTACTTTGGACTGGTGGCCTCCCGATAAATGTGACTATGGAACTTGTAGCTGGGGCAAAGCTTCTTTTCTTAACCTGGTAAGCTTGTCAAGTAGTTTGTGAGAATTGCAGCATAGCTTGAGTTTTTACTATTCCTTTCTTTCTTTTTTTTGTCAAATATTCTCTTTGTTCTCTGTTCCATGTCAACTTGTCTGCTTTCTAGATATACTTCAGACAATTATAACTAAGAATCCAACTAGCAGATAAACTGTGGTCCATCAATTAATTCTTTCCTAAATCCATTTCTAAGTTCATAATCCATCACAGTAATCAAGTTTAACGCCCACATAGATGTGCTAGCTATGCTTTACTTGTAGCTTGCATGAGAGGTTCGTGGTTGCAGCTATGCAACCACAACATCATTGAAAAGCGAATGCTTGTGTGAAACTGTGTATATATATTTATCATTAATATATGGTTCTTCTCAGTTTTTTTGTTGGCAATTACTGTCCTATAAATCCTTCACACATACAATCACCTTTCGGGAAGCTGCATATTCTCAAATCTGCCATGGCAAGCTGAAAGTAAAGCACAATAGCACAACTATTTTACATAAAAATTTGACTCTCTAAGCCTTCCAAAGAAAACCAGACAAGTAGAAGTTGACATTTATTAGAAGAGGCTAAATATTAATAGTGACAGTAAAATATGAAAGAATGTGATAAAGAAAGCAATTGTTAATATAGAGTAAGGTAGGCTGTGGACTTTCTCTCTGTCTGTGTGTGTGTGTTATTTTCCTTGTCTCTTTTACTTTTCTTTTTGTTTTTTTTTTTTTTTCAAGTAAGATCATCAGATATGGACTTAATATATTTCTTTTTGCTTCTCTTTCTTTCTTTTTCCAATTTTTTTCAGGATCTTACCAACCCAATATTGTTGAATGCAATCAAAGGTGAGACTCATTTACCAAATTTTACTCATAATTCATGGATAAGTTATAACATAGTCTTGATTGAGTTGCAGCCTTTTCTCCTCTGAAAATCAGAATGGGGGGCACTTTACAAGATAAAGTCACATATGAAAGACTAGGTGAACCTTGTCCAACATTTGTCAAAAGTAGTCCAGAAATGTTCGGCTTTTCCCAAGGTTGCTTGCCAATGTCTCGGTGGGATGAATTGAACAACTTCTTCAAACAAGCCGGGTAACTAGCTGTAGTGTTCTCATGAAATTAGTTAAAAATGTGTTTAGTTTATGTTCTTAGTTTCCACAATAGTTGGATTAATATGATGAATCAATATTGAAGTGTTATATTTTGATTTTGAAATACAGGGCTGTTGTTCTTTTCGGGTTAAATGCGTTGAGTGGCAGGACAACAGCGGCAGATGGTTCTGCTGTAGGTGCTTGGAATTCAAGTGATGCTGAATTTCTCATGCGATATTCTGTTAACAAGGGGTACACCATTCACGGTTGGGAGCTTGGTAAGAACTATATGTTTCCTTTTAGCAACTTGAAATATCCTAAATTTAACTCTTAACAGTAGTTCGTAACTTCTTGTAAATGTCTGCTGTAGCTGCCAGTGGCATTAGTAATGGAAGTAACTTTTTTTTCTTACATGAAACTCTTCGTAATTTTCAGGAAATGAAGTAAGTGGGAGTGGAGTTGGAACAAAAGTCGCAGCAGATCAATATGCATCTGACATAAACAATCTGCAGATGATAGTGCAAACTATTTATGCAGGTTTTGAAGTTAAGCCACTAGTCCTAGCACCAGGAGGGTTCTTTGATGCAAACTGGTTCACACAATTTATAAACAAAACACCTAGATCTCTTCAAGTAGTCACCCACCACATTTATAACCTTGGTCCAGGTAAATAAACCAGCAATCTAGAGAAATATTCTGGTGCTGCAGCAATCTAGTTCAAATATTTTTCGGCTTCAGGACTGTTCTGTTCCTTGCAGCCCCCATACTGCTTACTGGAGAAGCATGTTTTTTACTTGTTTCTTGCGTGTAGGTTTTGATGATCACCTAATTGATAAGATATTGAATCCATCATACCTCGACGGAGGTTCCCAACCATTCAGAAGTCTTCAGGGGATTTTGAAGACTTCAGGGACTCCAGCTGTTGCTTGGGTTGGTGAGGCAGGAGGTGCTTACAACAGTGGCCATAATCTTGTCACAAATGCATTTGTGTTTAGTTTCTGGTAAGCTAGTTCACACATTTGCTGTATTTTATGTGGTTTTCTTTGTTTGGACTTGAAAGCGTGGACATCGATTGAACTGGTTTTCCATTTACCAACAGGTACTTGGACCAGCTAGGCATGGCATCGTCATATGACACAAAAACATTTTGTAGACAGACATTGATTGGTGGAAATTATGGCCTTCTTAACACTGGCACCTTTGTCCCTAATCCTGATTATTACAGGTAAATCCTGAACCCAAGAAGTAAACTAAATGGTTTTGCTGTTAATATTATTGTTAATATTGTTACTTTAATCCATCAGTGCTCTTCTGTGGCACCGTTTGATGGGAAGAAATGTTCTGTCAACAACTTTCTCTGGGACTAACAACATACGCGCTTATGCTCACTGTGCAAAAGCATCGGTAAGAAGATTCCTAAAACTTGATTAGTAACAAAATTTCATATATCTGCTTGGCTAACGCAACCTGTTCTTGCCATTACAGAAAGGAATTACATTGCTGTTGATCAATCTCGACGGAAACACTACTGTTAAAGTCCATGTTTCAACTGAAAATGTTACCAGCAATGGAACTTTGGGAACGCAACAACAAAATCAAACAAAGTTTTCTGGGATGTCTAGGGGTTCAAATATCGATGTCAGTACAAGAGAGGAATATCATTTAACGGCCCTGAATGGTGATTTACACAGTCAAACAGTGCTCCTAAATGGGAACATACTTTCTGTAAATTCATCTGGGAGTGTCCCTCCTTTGGAACCAATTGAAACCAGCCAGTCCGATCCAATAACTGTTGCCCCTTTCTCTATTGTATTTGCTCACATTGCTAATTCCACTGTTCCTGCTTGTGAGTATGTAGATTGAAAATTGATCACTTGTTCTTTTTTCATGTATAGTAATAAGATTCAACATATTGGAGCAAAAAGTTAGAGCTCTATGATGTGGAAATGCAACTAACATGGAATTTTAAAAAATAAAATAAGCTTAATCTTGTTAATACATGAGCAAGCATATGTACCAGGGCCATTATTGACAGATACAGACTTCATCGACGAAACTCGCCTCATTCAGCCACGATTCTACAAGCCTATAACTGTTTTAAAGAATGTATATTACACGTATGGTTGCCAAAAATTTTGCTTCATGGACTGAAATTTCTAGTCAATCTTTTGTCCATGCCCACATTATAGCATAGAATAGCCATGTCATAGGGCTTTATCCCTCGTTCCAATATCCCAAAACAAATTTCCTGATGTTGGTAGACAGGGAAAACAAGAAAAAAACTAATTCTTGGAAACTATCAAGGCAGAAAAGACAAGAGAGTGAAATTCCACGAGCCATTCAAGTTGAAGCAACTTGCTGCTCTTGCAAAGCAAGCGGAATGGCTGGTCTCCAACTTGTGCCATCTGGACTATCCATAAGAGCAATGCCCAAAGCAGCTAAATCCTTCCTAATAGCATCTGATTTTTCATAGTCTTTGTCCTTTCTTGCTACAGTCCTTTCCTTGATTTTTTGCAATATTTGATCTTCTGTCAGCTTTGCACGCATCAGTGCCTTTTCCCTCAATTGCTGCAGAGCCTGCAGCAGGAAACGGTTTAGTAAATCATAGCTAGAAGGGGAAAGATTATAAAAAAAAAAAAAAACCAAAGAGCTTTTATTGGCACGCACAAAACTAAGATTCACTCTGAGAGACACTAAACAGCTAAAAGAAAAACTGATGGGGATAATTGCATAAATGGGCAGGCAGGCAATCAAAAAGCTTTCTGGGAGTAACAGGAGAACAGATGAAAAACAATATTGGAGGAAAATAGATGCATGCTGGTGCAGCAATTTGAGAATGACATGGATCTTATACGTGTTATAATTGGGAGAGGGGAAGGGGTTTTGTAGTCTGCATATCTAAATCGGCAATGCATTAGTGATATTCTAACAGTAAGCTACCTCATTGTAAGTTGGGGGCATCAACCCTAAGACCATAAGAGCATTTCTGACCATCTTTTCCAGAGCAGCAATTGACTCTATTCGCTTTATTTGTTTCTTTCCCTGAATGGATCATTCATTCAATAATAAGCAACACAGAGGTTAGAGGGAGAGAGATAACTAAATTGAAACCCCCAAAAACTTATACCGCCTACTAAAGCTATCTACAGCTGACACACCTATGTACAATCAAAGTAACTAATATCCATAAAAATAAACATTTGTCTGAATCTCATTACCTTTCGAGTGTGTAGCATATCATTAATGATTTTTAATGGGTCAGATAGTGCAGACAAAAGAACAGGAGTGTGAAGATCATCTGACATCGAGGTGACAAGTGTATCATGAAACTTATTGATGTCATTTATAGTGTCAGGCGGGATAGCATCCTTCTCAAATGCCACACGATGCTGGCTGAGAATACTTTCACAATCATGTAGCGTCTGCAACCAAATAATCACACGAAATAAAAAAACTGAAAATATTTCTTCAATGAAATAAAATACAAAAGACTTCTAGGTTAAAAATTTCTCCTTTTTTGTCTAGGATGTGAAACCATGGGCAAATATATTAAGCAGTAGAAACCAAAAGTTGATTGAAAAACTTATATGCTTGCCATTTATTAAAGAACTGAAAGTATTCTGTCTCCAGATTGTAGCATCTTTCTATCATGGAAGCAAAGATTAAAAAAATAACAACAACAAGATTGCACATGAAACAAGAGCAAGCAAATGCCCCGGGGGGGGGGGGGGGGGGGGGGGGGGGGGGTGTGGTAAGAGATAGATGTAAAATATACGTTCTGAAGCACTTTCAAGCTGCACATCAGAGTAGTTGACTGGGGATCTATAGTGGGTCCCCAACAGGAAAAGTCTCAAAGCTAATGGATGGTAAAGATTTATAACCTGGATAAAGATAAAATGCTAGTAAGAATCATGTAAACTTGGATGATAGTTCCAGTACTAGAGTACAGGCAGTAGAATCATAAACTACAATAACACAAAATATCATCCAATATGGAATCCTTTACCTGCCTAATTGTGAAGAAGTTTCCTAAGGATTTGGACATTTTCTCTGAGTCAATAGTGACAAAACCATTGTGTACCCAGTAGCTTATATTGCTATCTCTGCATGCAGCACAGCTCTGAGCAATTTCGTTTTCATGATGGGGAAACACAAGGTCCATTCCACCACCATGTATGTCAAAAGAGTGACCAAGATAAGCAGCACTCATGGCACTGCACTCGATATGCCACCCAGGTCTTCCAGGACCCCATGGACTGTCCCAAAAGGGCTCACCCTCCTTCGCAGACTGCCAAAAAAAGTGTAACACAATTAATTAGCCAATATGAATGGACAGGTTGAGTTCCAAGACGTGCCACATACAGAGTTGAACTTTTTGCAGGAAATTAGATATATAATGAAACAGGTCCAGTATCTAGATGTGCGCTACATCAAGATGCCAACCACCTTTGATTTACACAGCTATGTCAACTAGATTTTACCATGGTTTTTTTTGTTGTGCAGGATTTGGAAACCCAGCCCAGCACTTTAACACCAGAAACAAGCACTCTTCTACTATGTGTTTCCATGCACATGGCTTGAATCAAGAACAACACGGTACTACAATTAGACAGTACCGAAGCCAGGCCCAGAAGAAAAAAACATATGCTAGGAGGTGAGGGGACTCAATAGCACAGCAGCATCAGCAAATATAACCATCTTAGATAATTTCATGTCTCACATCAAGTACTCATCATTATCAGTGTCTTGCAGACACTTACCTTCCACAATGCAAAATCAGCAGGGTTTTTCTTTCTCGAGTCCACAGCAACTCGTTCACCAGCTCGATTATCTTCTAATTTTCGTCCAGACAATCGCCCGTATTCAGGTAATTTGTCAACAGAAAAGTAGACATCCCCATCAATTCTGTAGGCATATCCATTCTCAAGAATCTGGTAAGATGGCATGTCAAGAAATCACTATTCAAAGTATCAAAGAAATGCATATGAACGAGAGAGAATAGATACTGAGTGGACCATTTCACCTCATAAAGAGATTCAAATTCAAGCAGGATCAACAAATTACCCGCTCAATCATATCAATTATTTGGGGCATGTGATCTGACACACGTGGCTCGACAGAAGGTGGAAGGCAATGAAGATACACCATATCATGAAGGAATTCTTCACAGTACCGTTTACTCAAACTGATCGGATCCTCTCCTAATTCATTCGCTCGAGCAATTATCTACAGAATTCGAAAATTGCAACTCAGCTCATCCTGTCATACCAATATCGAAAAGCGGTTGGCAACCAAACTCTTGCACCAAAATAACATCAGATCCCCTATCCACCAAACCACATTATAAACAAAAAGAATCCTCAAAACAACATTTTCAATAGAGAAACACTGCAAACTGCCATATTAGTCATCATTGCGCATTCAAATGTAGGGCAGTTTATCTCCCCTGCATCAAAATTGTGTGATTTACTTAGGGAAACTATTATTCATGCCCCTCAAGCGCAATCCAGATTGCCCCGTCATGCAATCATTTTAATGTAGTTGAAATAAACCAAATTTAATTACAACCTTAACAAGACAAAAAACAAAACAAGAAAGAGCAAAGAGACCAACTAACCTTATCATCAACATCGGTGAAATTTCGAACATAATGAACATCATACCCCAAATGCTTTAGATACCTGCCTAATTACCAGCCACCAGAAAAAACCCTTGTCAGTAACCATCTAAACATGGATTCTTACAGCTTATCAAGAGAAAAAAGAAACTGAACAAACCTTAATAAAACATCAAAGGTAACATATACACGAGCATGACCAATATGGCTCAAATCATAAGCAGTGACACCACAAACATACATTCCAACTTTACCCTCAACTTTTGGCTTAAATAGCTCTTTTTTTCTACTCATTGTGTTGTATAGCCACAATTCTGATGATTGACTTGCAGCAGAGGCATCTCCACCGTTGGTTTTGATTGAGGGCTGTGATGATGATGTTAGAGAGGTGAAGAAACGGTGTAGTCTTGTCTTCTTGGTGGGAGAAAAATGGGTTTTGGTTTTGATTGAATGGAGGAGGCAAGATTTTGCTGGCGGTGGAGAGAAGCAGATTGAGGTCAGGGGTTTGTAGTATCTGTAAAGACTGCCCATGTGCTCCTCTCTCTGTTGCTCTGTTTCAATGGGTCTTCTCTTTCAGCTTCTGTCTTAAATCGTAAAGGCAAACCTCAACAATATCCCCAATCTATATGGATAAGTTTGATTTGGTCCCCATTCTATTTTTCATCTTGATTAGATCATCTCCGTTCCAGTGGATTCTCATGGCTTCCTTAACTTTGTTTTAA
>Ga0325411_1001362_pt1 | contig 27196 bp, 7 predicted proteins | sample PopdelMetagenome_13_FD_206181 | JGI IMG/M metagenome (GOLD analysis project Ga0325411, IMG submission 206181) | Populus deltoides microbial communities from Bellville, Georgia, United States - Xylem-PdIQD-R4 | ecosystem: Host-associated > Plants > Phyllosphere > Stem > Wood/Secondary xylem...
AAAAATCTAAGATGTGTAGGAGTAATGTTTATGTAATAGATAATTAGTTAATTTCTTGATTTTAATAATTTAATTTATTTTTTATAGTCAGACTGGTTGATGACTGGTGCATAGCAAGTCAATATGACTGATATATGGTGCATGAAAAGGTATCATTTTGATAAAATATGCTAAAGAATTTTTTTTTATAAAAAACATGCAATGATATTTTAGATAAATTAATAACCTCTTGAAATATATATGTTAGAAATATTGAGAATAAAGAATTTGTGAACTTGAAGTTTGAAAGATTCATGAGTATTTATATAGTCCACATGTCTTTTTTTTTTGTGTGTGAAGAGAATAAGTTAAAGAGTCACTTTATCCATGTGATATTTTGAGTTGTATTTTACTCAAAATAATATATGTTGGATCAATATAAAATACTGAAGGACTCATATAGAGTTTTGAAAAAAATTCTCCAAATAGTGTTGGCCATGAGAAATATTTTTGAACCCATTACTAGTAAAAAATGAGTCAAGACATGCTGTCAAAGCTCAAGTATATTAGACTCGGACATGGTAATCCAGATCCATATGGATGTTGCGGTTTATACCCAACATCAATGGCGCTAGACAACATATTCATCATGAGCTCGAGCTATTATGTCCGAGCCTATACATCTTAAAAGAAATTAGGCTCGGGCATGGTTGCCTAAATTCACAGAGATGTTTTACGAGTTTTTTTTTATCAGTTAAATTTGAATTTATTAATAACCTTTCAGTTTTTGTAGTATAAATATACAAAAAAAAACTTATAAAAATATGATTATTATGACGAAAATTTCGTATAAATTGGAAAATTAGGCATTTATAGTTAGGCTTAAAAAGTAAATTCTTTTATTTTTTTTCCCCTTCAATAGTGGAGGTCCTCTGGAAGTCGGAAAGAGAAGGTACTTCTCTTAATCACATCTAGTGGTAAACTTTTCGTCCCATTGATTAACCTGTTCGACGGTGATTTGCTGCAGTTGAAGAAGACATAACGAACGACCATGCTGAACGGAAGAACACATGGAGTTGTTTTACTCTACTTTTTAATAAATGAATGGGATGTCTTTCACAAATACATGCAACCAAGCTAAGCCTCACAATCTCAAAACTGTACTTACCAAAACTTTCTACTTGTCCATTCCGCGTGATTCCCCATTTTGGGCCAGCATTCGCAAGCCTCCGTTGACACTTCTAGTATTTTATTTTTGATATTTTAATAGGTAATATTTTTTAAAATATTTTTAGTTAAAAAATACATTAAAATAATAATTTTTCATATTACAATTATAAAAGCTACATGATACCAAAAACATTCTAAAAATATGTTCGTTTGTGCGGAAGACTATAAGGTGCATTTTATATGTTCGTTTGTGCGGAAGACTATAAGGTGCATTTTCACTTCAACAAAGTGAAAATCAAATTTTCAGCATCAGAAATTTAGATTCATCTTGCCACTTCTAAGAAGCACCCCTCAAACAACCAAGAAAAGGAGGAAAAGATATCTACCATCAGAAATCAAAGCTTTCAACAGTTGTAGCCAAGACTAGGCTGCCAAGCACGAGCCATCTTTGAAACTAAATTCAGATCCTAGCTCACACAATCCAAGTCCATTGGACCATAAACATGGGATTTGAAGTAAGCAGAGAGCACAAAAGGAGAAAAAAATAATACTAGGCATCTCTATGGTACGATCCAAGTCAATTGGATCGAAGGCAACATAATCAATAGCGTTTCGCGATGACTGGCAGTAACAAATAGTAATACAATTCAAAGAACTACTACGTTGTCCATCAATTTTATTTCTGTCTCGGGAAATTCAGGTTAACAATGGCAGAGAAAAACCACTAGAGATGTAACCCGCTGCTTATCATCTTTTCTTAAAACCATATTTCTTACGTTCATAAAACAGATCTGTCTTCGCACTCCCTAAATTAACGATTTTTGGACATCCATCCCTATCTTTCTCCAGCTGTGTGCACTCTTTGCAATAGTAAGCATCAGAGATTCCCACTCCTCCACAAATAACACATCGACCTTGGAAGGATCCATAATTGCACTCATCACAAATCCGCACAAGGGTGCAAGGACGCACCAGGGAGTCGCAGATGACACATTTCCCATCATCTTTCTCACAAACTCTTCCAATGGCAATTCCTGGCTGCTTCCGACACATAATCAAATCTGGATGATGCTTTGCCATGCATGCTGCTCGCTTTCCAAAAGCTCTAAGTTTCTAATATGCCTGTAACCGACAAAATATGAATGCACAAGTGAGCATAATAAAAACTCTCATTTTCAATATGGCAATTTGCAATTCAATTGTGTATTCACAAGAACAACCAAATAGAACCATGAGCAAGGACCTTCTTTGATCTTTCATAGTTAATTAAATGTGTCGACGTGTAAATCCAAAGACAATTACATCAAACGATGACAAGACAAGAAATTTATAACCCATTAACAGTGAACTATCAGGTTCTTGAGCCAAGCTCCGATATTCAAGCTCAAGCTCGACAAAATTAGAATGCCTAATTCACACTTTACATCAGTTAAGATTAATAGATGAACCTTGAGTGTAAGATTTCTCCAAAACGACTAACTTTAGACCTTTTTCCAATCCATAACCGGCCAGGACTTACTCTATCAGTCAAGTTCATATGAGTTTAACAACTATGCCACAAACACAAAAGGAAGATATCATTCAACTCATCGTTTCTCGTTATATTGATTGAATCAAAGATGAATGCATTTCACTTCTAAGGTTTTAAGATCAGGAGAAGTTAAAAGAAAAGGAAGTAATATTGACATGTCGTGGTTTCTAGTCATACTAGCATGACATAATGATCTTCTTCAAGAATTGAACCAGAGAAACAATTTAACATTAAAGACAAAATCTGAAGCATGAAAACTAGAACCAAAACCAGTTCGAAGCCCAAAACTCACAAAAAGGAAATAGGAAAAAAAAAAAGAACTGTTATGAAAAACATTTATGGAGTGAGAGAGCGTACTTGATCTCCTACAAGCTAGGGTAGGCAGATAGGAACAAAAAGAAGATGAGAGCTACCTTTCTTATTTATTCTAGGTAGATTACTTGCAGAGGAATAAAAAGCTGACGCTGACAAATTTGACTCCTTGGGGGGCAAGGGTTTTGTACTTTTTGAAGTGGACCACGTGGAGATTAGGTGTCCTCCACGCCCTCCTTCAACAAGTCATTCAAAAACCATGTTAAGATTAGTCATTCATAGCCATAATTGGACTGATATAAGAAATATATTTTCCTTCACTCTAATTAACTAATACACTAAAACACGTGGGGGAAGGTATTGTAACTTTATTCACATGTTTTTTTTTTTATTATTATTTTTATTTTGTTTTGTTTTTTATTTGTTCATTTTTTTTATGTTTTTTTTATTTTTTTTTTGTTTCTCCCCCACATTTGTTTTTTTTTTTTGGGGGTTTTACATGTATTTTTTTTCCCAAGATTGTCTCCTTCCCTTTTTTTTTTTATTCTTTTTTGTTTTTGTTTTTTTTATTATCTTTGTCAATTTTTTTTAAATATTGAGTTGGTTGAAAATATAGTTCTATAGTTTTTTTAAAAAAAAAACATTATGGAATACTACAATATTTCCCTACATGATTTTTTATGAATTGTTTTCTCTTTTTTTTTTCAAAATGGTCTTTGTCGATTTTTTTACATATTAAGCTGGTTGAGAATTTTACTTCGTAGTTTTTTTTTAAATACTGTGGATTGTTACAATGTTTCTCCACATAGTTTTTATTTTGCTATGGTACTTTCTCATATGTTTTTTTTTCAAAATTATCTTTATCGAATTTGTTTTTTAATATTGAGTTGGTTGAAAATTCAACTTTTAACTTTTCCCACTTGTTTTTTTTATTTATTTTTGCTTTTTTTTCCAAAATTGTATTCTTATTTTTTCTTCTTCTTTTTTTGTATTTTTTTTTCAGAATTGTTTTTATTGATTTTTTTTAATATGGAATTGGTTGAGAATTTAGCTTTGTAGTTTTTTTTTCTTTAAAACACCGTTTATTGCTACAGTGTTTCCCTACATTGTTTTTTTTATGATTTTTTTATAATTATCTTTGTCGATTTTATTTTTTTTATATTGACCTGGTTGAGAATTTAGCTTCATAGTTTTTTAAAAAAAACACTGTGGATTGCTACAGTGTCCCCCCGCATGAATTTTTTTAATGATTTTTTTCAAAATTATCTTTATTAATTTTATTATTTTTAATATTGAGCTCGTTAAAAATTACAATTATAGATTTTTTCATGAAACACTATAAATTGCTACAGTGTTTCCCTGCATGGTTTTTTTTTCCTTTTGTTTTTTTTGTTATGATTTTTTTCAAAATTTTCTTTGTTGATTTTATTTTTTTAATATTAAGCTAAATAAAAATTTAGTTTTGTAGTTTTTTCTTTGAAAACATTGTGAATTGAAACAGTTTTTCTTTGTATATATTTTTTTATCAAACCCACAGCAACACAAAAGCATACAAAAAGTTCATGGCATCTCGCAGGCACGACATCTAGTTAACATCTATATAGCCTCGTTATATTACTGGGCTTTAGGTACATGTCGCATCATACTCTGGTTCTTGTTCGAAACAAGATTTCCTCGTAGAGCCGAGATTGCCTCTGGTTTTGATTTAGAAATTGTATTCTGAAATTCCAACGCTTATTACCATACTTGAACCAAATAATACCATTTACTGTACAATAAATGGCAAGGGATTCTGGCCCATTCCGATTTCTAAACGAAAAGGCTGGGGGCGGCTTACAGAATGGGATGAGGATGTTAGCCAAATCTCACTATTCAGGACTCTCTAGTTGGTTTCCTTTCACCCGATTAGCTGGGCGTGCTGCTATCAAACTCATCTTGGCCTCACAATGTATGAAAACAAGATAACCATTCATTTAATAACTCCAACGAAAAACGGAGGAATATACGAATATATCATCACAAATGAAAGGAAATATTAGCAATTATCATTCCACATCATGGATGCTTACATGGTAGCTTTACTCGTAATAATGTCACTGACATTAACAAGCTGATAGCTTAAAATCATGGCATCGCAATCAATGGATTTAAATAACCATGTTCTCTATATATCCACCTGAGTAAGGGCTGTCCAGTTCAGCCTCAAGTATTCAAACTATTTCTCATTTCCCTTGGCTCACCGTATCTCATGCCATATCTGAACCATTCTAGGTCCTAGTAGTATATCTATATTTAGAGTTGAATTAATCTTAGACAATCAAACAACTAGAGAAGAAAAGAAAAGACAAGAGCAAATCCCCTGATAATACGGTTCATTAGACAAAGAAAATCATTTACAACCATAATATTTCAGCTACATTTCTGCAGGAAAGCACAAAGATGGAAGTGGAATTCTTAACAAATGAACTTCTCAATAAAACGAAGAAGTTATCTGCCACAGTTACATCAAAAGGAAAAATAAGTTATGCAAGCATCCCCGTGCTTTCATTCTGGATCAGGGGAACCACCAGGAACCAGCTGTATTGCAAACTAAAATTAGAAAATCCACACATCTAGAGAACTACAAATTTCAACAAAGTAAAACACAATCTAGACCTCTCCAATTCACATGGTGTCCTTTTTCCAGGATCTCGAGAGAGCAAGGGTAGCTCACCAATAAAATAAAAAGACACAAGTAAAAAGAAATCCCAAATACTGGAACGCTGAACACAGCTGTAATTTAATGGGCTTGGACTAGAATTAAAATAAGCCACAGGCAATCATACTTACAATGGCAATGTTATTTCCATTCAGCAATATCTGATCAAGCTTGGTTATGCGTCGCCCTTCAGCTGTAATTTCACTACAACATTGATAAAGAAGCAGATTAAAGCAAATTCAAAAACAAGCAGTCTTTCAGCAATGTATCACATAAGATGATGTTTTACTGAATATATGGGATGGAAAGTACTCTAATCTCCATGCAAAGTCACTCGCTAATGGCTTGCAAGAAAGGGAAGTCGCAGACAAAATGTGCAGCCACAACGCACAGACCAACCATAAGACTCCATCACTCGATCAGCATCAAGCAGAAAGCATTACCGAAGTATAACATCAATTCCTTCGTATGATCACTGACCACCATGATTACAATTTTACTTCAATTTGGAAAAAATAAAAGCACAGTAAAATTTTACAACCAAGCCTTACACCAGTCACATACAAATACAGCTCAGTATAGCAATCAAAGACAATGATGCCAGCAATCGCAAAGACCGTGATCCAAGAACCTGTCCTTATGAAAGGCAGCAATTTATTCAAGATACCCAAAATTCTTGCCGATCATTATCATTGTAAAAAAAAAAAGCCATGACATTAAACACCAAAATTACCAGAGTAAAGAAACATTGAGTGAAAAAAAAAACCTTCACATTTCAACAAAAAGTGGAGTTTTGCATATATTTATTAAAACCCTAAAAGAAAAGGGAAAGAAAGGAAAAACAGAGAAAGAGAGTTCATTATGACTTACTATTCAGTAACGTCTTCAAGGACCATGTTGACATAGACGTCAAAACCCCTGAGAGTACCAACAAGCTCCTTGTCTCCTTTCATTATGACCCATATTTTCGACCCTATGCACCTGTCTATTAGCTCTGTTTTTTAAGAAAAGAAAAAAAAATCCAAAATAACTTTTGTTACTAATGATTTTTTCAAGAAAATTAAAAAAGAGTGCAAAACTCGTAAAGAAGAAACAAAAATGGAGCTGACCTGACGGAAGGAGCTGTGAGGGATTGGTATTGGCCATTATTTCAGCTTCAGCATAAACAGCGAGCGCGATTAAAAGGTAGGGCACATCATCTATTGAAAGCAGTATTTACTTTTTATTTTTCGCTAAAGAAAGACGACACGTCGTTTGTGTTACGAAAAAACGACATACAGAGTATATGTTTGTTTTGGAAAGAAGGGTTCTGAAAAATTGAAACAACTTATATGGGCCTGCGCTTCAGCAATGGAATAAATAAGAATATATATATATATATATATATATATATATATATATATGAAAAACCAACAGTCCTTAGCAGGTTTTCCCACAAGAGAGACTAGAGTTTTTTTTTTTTCTTGAGATATTTAAGATTAATTGACTATCTGTGAGTTTCTTCAGCCATTCGTCGAGATGGAATGCCAAAGGATCCCATGCTTGACAGTAAGTAAAGCACTTGAAATTTTTGAAAAGAAATTTCAAAGGAAAAAAAAAATTCACCCCCGCTGAATTGTTACACTTTTATACAGCTGAAGTGTTGGAAAGAGGATTGATATCCATGTTTGTTTTTTGAAAAATAATTTTTGAAAAATAATTTTTTAAATTTTTTTGTGTTTATTTGTCATTATAAAAGTTGATCAACAAAAAACACTTTCCAGTTAAAGAAAAATTTGTTTTGTTTTTCAGGAAAGTGTTTTTTCTTTTACATGTGTTTGTTTTCCGGAAAGTAGTTTTCAGGAAACTACTTTCCAAACTTTCTTGTATTTGTTTGCCATTAGAAAAATTGATCAACGGAAAACACTTTCTAGTCAAAGGAAAATTTGGCTTGGTTTTCAGCAAAGTGTTTTCCTGAAAAATTTAGACGGAAAACACTTTTTGAAAGTTGTAAAAAATTTAGAAATGTCATTATTTGCTGATTATATCAAATTTGATCATTAAATTTTTTATTGCTATATATAATTTGTTTTGAATATTTAATTTTTAATTTCATCTCTTAAAATTTAATTTTTATATTAATTTTTGTCCTTATTTTTATAATTGCTATTTGCTTTTTCCTTATATTTTTTTATTGAAATTTTTTGTCTATCAAATTTGGTCCTCGTTCTTTTGATTGTTACTTATTTTATTTGAAATAATTTATGAAATGTTAAATATTATTATTATTTTAATTTCTTCATCTTTCATCTTTTTTAATTTTTTAGATTTGATCTGTATTATTTTGATTATTATTTATTTTATTTGAGATAATTTATGAAATTATATTTTTTTTTCAATTTCATTCTCATTCAACTTTTTAATTTGTAAGATTTGTTCCGCATTATTTTAATAAACATGAGAAAAATAAAATATTAATAAATTATTTTCCAGCTCATTTTTCATGACATAACAAACACTGGAAAAATATTTTCCAACTTATTTTTCATTACACTACCAAACATTAAAAATTATTTTTCTAAAATTTATTTTTCAAAAAAAAACTATTTTTTAACAAATAAATAGGACTAGTGTGAAGTTTACTTGAAGAGTGGGGGAGTTTCACCCGTTTAACTCGACTTTTATGCTTCTTGTCGTTTGTATTTTAATGGAAAGGATGTTCCTAGGAGGTTTGAACTAAAGTAGGAAATAGAAGGAGAACAGTAGAGAGTCTAGAGACTAAACAACCAATGATCCTAAAAATTTACATTTACAGTACTCGAACCGTGATCTTTAGTATTAATTCACTGCAATTTTAAGGTTTTGAGTTAGCGCAAAAAAAAAGGTCCAGGCAGAGGGAGAGGGTTTTGACTTTTGATGGTTTAAGAGGAGGATTTGTTAGCCCTTATATTGATATGGACTCGTTCTTGTACCTGTACGTGGGCCTACATAACTTTTTTTCTTTTCGGGCTTTTGGAGCAAAGTTGGGCTGAATGATATATTTTGTTTTGATTTATTGTTATTATTATTTTGCTTTTACGGCCAAGAAAATCCCAGTGCAGTGTTCCTCCTTCGAATTTGATATTAATTTCATCTTTCCAGATTGTTCAAAAACTAACTATTTATATTGAAATTAAAATATTCCTGAAAATTTTACTTAAATAGTTAAAAAGTAAATTAAAATGAAATTAATGAAATATCTTATAATTAATAGTTTACAACTAGTATTGATATTCGTGTTTCGTGACATAGTGTTGAATTATTTTTTTTTAAAAAAATAATATTGAAGTATCCAAATAAAATTAAAAAAATAATATAAAAACATGTTATAAGAAACTTATAATCCAAGCAATCAGTGTTGAGTTAGCTTGAAATATTCTGTTAAATCAATACTCCAGATCATAAAATTTAAATAACTCAATAAAAAAAATAAATAGAATTATAAAATTTTTTTTATTTTATTAAAAAAAATATGACCCGATTCATTAGACTCGAAATACCTAACATGGAAACAAAATCAAATTTTTTGAAGGATTAAATAAATAAAAATTTTAATTATTCAAAATAATTTAAAAAACAGCAAAAAAAATAAAAATAAAAATAAAAATTCAAAATGAATCTTATAACTTCATCTATTATTTATTTTTTTAATAATGAAAATAAAATCACTTATTAGATGTATAAATTATCAATTTATTTTTATTTCTTCAAAACTCGTTTGCAGTGACTTAAACATCGAAATTTATATATATATAAAAAAACCAAATGTGGATCCACGACTAGCACGGGCCTAGTCTAGTAAATAAACAAAGCCGTGCCACGTGCCAGTTGCAATTCCCGATCCAACCAAAAAAAGATGGTTCTTTTTAGCTTGCAGGGGAACTGGTTACCCCCCTGAAAGATTTCCTCGAGCCTCCATTGTTACTGCTTGTTGTGATTATCGTAGTAAAAGGTGCAGTTACTGCAGTAAAAATAGTTCTATTAATTACTAAAGTTATTATTATATGTGTTTCCAAAAGCTACTAGAGATTTATACATCCATCTATATATTTTTATTCCATCCATACCAATCTTATTTATATTCTTTATACAATAGTAAAATACAAACAATTCATGGGAAGAGATATGACGTGGACACATGGACCTAGCCATGCATATACTGTTAGTAGTTATTAACACGTGGATCAACCCCTGTAATAAAAATTTATTAAATTAAACTCTCAACTAGTAAAATTACCATGCTAGAGTAGTGTAGGAGGAAGTAATTATGACTCTGGCTCTAGCAGGTAGCTTAGGCACGAGAAAAACAGTCCATAGAGAGTTGTCATTGTTACGTTTTATCAACTCCGCGTTCACATCAACTTAACTTCTAAGTTTAACTTTTTGATCCTTGGTCAGCAAACACGCTATTTTTAATATGTTTTTAAAAGTATTTTATATTTAAAAATATATTAAATACTTTTTTATAGATTTTTTGGTATTGATATATTAAAAAACTGAAAAATATTAAACAGTGAACAATCTTGATTGTCTTTATTAGCCTTTTGTTTTACCAGGTACTTTTGTTTCTCGTTAGAAAAACTATAGTTATTTGTAAATTAACATTTGGTAAATAATGAAATAATGTTTGAAATAATGAATACATGAAGAAATATAATATTAAAAAAATAAAAAAATATAACATAAAAATAAAGATACAAGCCGATGATTGCAGTAGCTATTTATGATTTTTTTTTTTCATTTTTTCATTTTTAAATTACATTTAACATTAAATTGTGGGATTGAGTTTGATATTTTATTTTGGTTGGGTTTTTATAATGTCAAGAATAAATCTTGACGTCAAATTATTGCTAGAGTTTACAAAATAAAATTTATTTTTTAAAATTCAAACAAATCAACATTTTAAGATCCAATTTCAATTTTAAACCAAAAAAATATTTCCTGTGATCAATATTTTTATCTTCTTATTCCCAACTCAATTTTTAATTGGAATGAATAAATGGATAACATTTATTAATTAGCATAACTCTTAATTTATTTTATTAAAGACATGTGTGAACTTTTCAACCAGTAGTTAAAACTTATCTGATGGTTAGAATAACCATTAAACAGCATTCACATTATTTTTTTACGTTGAGAAAAAAGAAGAAGAAGCTCGTCTCGTAATACAAGAAATCAAACTAGCTAGTATAACTGAAATGAAGTTACAAAGTTCAGGAAAACACAAAAGCATACAATTTTATATTTATGATCATCAAAGATAAATTATAAGCGCAAAAGTGGAGTTTCTACATGCCAAATTCATCTTCTTTCTAGTTACAAGAATCAAATCCGAATGTTTAAGTTACATTTTTGTATTTTAAAAATACTTTTAAAAAAGTTTGAATTTTTTTTTACTTTAAAATAAATATTTATTTGTGTTTTCAGATTATTTTAATATTCTAATATCAAAAATAATTTTAAAAAATAAAATAAAAATATTATGTTAATATATTTTTAAATAAAAAAACATTTTAAAAAAACAACTGATTGACTCTGATTCAGAAAGTACAGTTTACATCAACTCGAAACCCACTGAGTGTGGATATGTGAGTTTGAACGAGCGAAAACATTTTTAGTATTTCCTTTCACAAGCAATGAAAGACCGCTAAATAGTTATCGAAACCAATTAGAAAGAAGAGAAATTTTCGAGTGGTTTACACTCAATCGTGTTCTCATTGCACCCATCAAATCCCAGGTGCATGGAATCACTCATGCAACCTTGCTGTCCCTACTCATGATTATCACATCACAAGCATCAGAAGCATAAAAATAAAAAATAAATAAAAAAGGGAAGGGTCCACACAAAATCTTGAGGACTGTTGTAGACCAATAGACCCGTTAATCAATTGCTAACAATGTACTACACCGTACAATACTGTGGGCCCTTATACGTTCTTTTCCTTTCTTTAAAGTTTAAACCCTAACCACATATAGAAAGTAGAAACTGTAAACGTGCCATAGAAATTAAATAATACTCTTCACACACATAATAAATCTTAATAAATCAAAATATTAAATGCCAACAAACCAGACCACTTTTATAGACGGAGAGAGAGATTAGTTTTGTTGCTTGGAGAGAAAGAATAGGAAGAATTTACCGAGTGAGGCTGAGGCTTGAGGGTTGAGACTTGAGAGAGTAAGCAAGCCCAAGGCAACCATATAAAAGCTCTCTGCCTTTTCAAGGACCCTTCTCTCATCTGTGACGGCCTTACCAAAAAAAAAAAAAAAACTTTCAAATTAAGTCTTTACTTTCCATCAAAATTTTGTTTCAATGGCACTGGACTTGGAGAAACAACAATCTGTGAGAACGAGGAAACGCAAAAGAAACGAAATAAAGCTTTCTGTTAATGAGAAAGTAGAGGTAAAATAATAACTCCTTTTTTGAAGGTTTTTTAGCGGGGTTTTGACACCCTTTAGCCTGGTTTTGATTGACTATTTTTTTTATGGTTTTTCTTGTATTGTTTATTGATTCTTGAATTTAATGTCAAGTTTTAAGGTGGCTTTCGCTTTGATGGGTTCTGCATTGGGTTTTTTATTGGTTTATGTCGGTGTTATTGTTCATCAATGTTTGCAATATGTTTTGTTTTTCCAGACATGCAAGGGTTGATTATGGGTTCTTTAGAGACTACCAAATTTTTAGTCAAATGGGATACCGTAAATGTAACGGTTTTTTCTTAGTTTTCTTCTCAAGTTATTACCCTGTTATTATATGGAAATTTTCTCTAATGGTGTTTTTTTTTTATTTGTAAATTTTGGTAATGACTTATTGAGCAGCTTTTACTTATTTTTGACAATTTAATGTTTTTCATATCTGTATTTTTTTTTCACTTTGGATAATGTATTTGTATGTTTAATTTTGAGATTTTATAGGTAAGGAGTGAGGAAGATGGATTTCAGGGCTCATGGCACCCGGGAATTGTCAATGCATGTCGTAGGCAAGGCCTGGACTTAAAATATGAAGTTAAATACGATCATATTCTTAATGATGACGAGTCTGACTATCTTGTTGATCAAGTTTGCGTCTCACTTCCCGTTGATGACACTGATTGTGCCAATGAAGACCGGTGTAACAATCGTGGCCTCATCAGGCCAGCACCACCACCGTTTCAGTTTGGCAAATATGGTCTTCCATACGGAATGTGTGTGGATGTGCATTACCAGGAGGCTTGGTGGGAAGGTGTGATTTTTGATCACGACGATGGTTCAGAGGAGAGGAGGATATTTTTCCCTGATTTGGGCGACGAAATTATGGCAAGTGTCAATAAACTAAGGGTTACTCAGGATTGGAATGAAGTTGATGAGACTTGGCGGCAACGTGGGACATGGTTGTTTCTTGTGTTGATTGAGGAATACGAACAAAAACAATATATTCCCGTTTCCATAAAACAACTTTGGTATGACTTGCGAGAGAAAGAGAGTTTTGAGAAGCTTGGAGGGTGGACTTCTACCGTGAAAGCTTTGTGGAGAGAGTTGGTTTTAGGGGCAATTGATGATAATCTTAAAGTCGTGGTGAATCATCTTTTCCAGGTGATAGGCATTCCAGACGCTACACAGCAGCCGTTGCAGATCGCTAAACCTGTTAATGATGTTAACATGAATCGGAAAGAAGATCTGGTTAAGACTCACGCCATGATACCAGTCGAGAACTCGCTAAATGATTGTCTGCTGTTGTATCCTAGTTGTCCTACTGTTGAATCAACTCTTGACAGGGTCGTGCCAAAATTTTCTTGTGAAGATGATGCAGTTGTGTGTATGAAGCCTCGGGCTTTGTTTGCCTTACCTTCTAACCTGAATGGAATTCCTGCTGTCAGTTCTATAACCAGTGATGAAGGTTTTTCTAACTTCAATTCCAATAAAATCAATGGGTCATCTTCGGGTTCAGCATGCATTCAAAGCAGTTGGCTATGTGCTGGCTCAGACATAGTTCCTGGACCTGAATTTTGCCCAGATGCCATTATCAAATACGCAAAGATGGGTAACAAAAAGCCCACGGGTACTCTAATCAAAGATGTGAGGAAGCATCTTTTACATCAGAGGTGGAAAATTGAATCCATGAAAGATAAAGGCACAAGTAGACTGCGTTACACCTCACCTGACGGGAAGCTGTACCATTCTCTTCGGCAGGTTTGTCTAGATTTTTGTGGAACTGACAGAGGGATCCTTTCTCCAACCCCTGAAGGTAAGCAGAACAGTTTGCATACTTCTCATGGTGATTCATCTTCTCTTATTGAGCAACAAGAGGATCGGGATCCTTATTGTTGCTCTCAAGTGGTGAGTTCTTCTAATTCTGAAGCAGTTGTTTATAAACCTGAATATTGTCCCGAAGCAATTGTGGAATGGTGTAATCTCTGGTCTAAACATGGATCCGGGACGAGATTCAGGGGAAAGATTAAGAAAGCTGATATGTCACTAAGAGCTAGGAAGCACCTCGCAGCCCTAGGATGGGTGTTTGGCTATAAAACATTTAATGGGAGGCGTGAATTTTACCATCGATCTCCTATGGGGAGGAAATACTGGTCACTAAGACAAGCCATAGAACACATCTTAGATGGAACATGCACTGATACTTCTAGAGATATGGAAATGGAAAATGACAGTAAAACAGTCGAGGGACAGTTTTCTTGTGAAAAAATATCTTCTGCAATTTGTAAAACGGAGTTTCAGAAGCAAAAAAACTGTTCTAAAGAGTCTTCTTGCTTTTCACTGTCCAAAAAACATCATGACCTTCACGAAATAAATGTTCTAACCACTAGAAAGGCTCGAAGGAAAAGAAAGGATAGTTTACATGTTGAAACCCATTCAGATGCTCAAAACACAAGCCGCCCAAAGTCAAGAAGCGGGATAACATCTAGAGGTTTGATTGGATCACGAAATGATAAGAAACATGCCAAGTGGGTCCGTGTGCTACGATCAAGCAAAAGAGTGCAGCATGTGGTAGCTGCTGACCCATCACATCATAATCCTCGAACTGTGTTGTCTTTGTTGATAGACAATGATATCGTGTTGCCAAGGACAAAAGTACATTACGGTAGCCAAAAGGATAGAAATCGAACAGTGGAAGGGCGCATAGCTCGTGATGGGATCAAGTGCAGCTGTTGTGGGAAGGTTTACACCCTTAGTGGCTTTGAACTTCATGCTGGCATCAAATCTTGCAGGTCAGGTGCTAGCAAATACTGCAAGCCAGCTGCCAGCATCTATCTGGATGATGGGAGGTCTCTGCTAGAATGCCAGATACAAATGATGCGTGACAAGGAGATGAGTAATCACAAGGCAGAAACACCTGATAGTTTGAAGGGAAGCTGGGATCGAGATGGTAATGATCATGTATGCTCTGTTTGTCACTATGGTGGTGAATTAATTTTATGTGATCACTGTCCCTCCTCATTCCATAAAAGATGTCTGGGCATGAAGGTGAGTTATGTGTTTGCTCTTCAGTTCATTTAGAAATTCTATTATCATTTTATTATTCAGATATTTGACTTCTCATGCGAGTCTAAACTTTAGTGCCGTTTTTTATCTTCTCTTTCATGCTTCTATAGGATGTTCCGGATGGAGACTGGTTCTGCCCATCATGCTGTTGTAAAATTTGTGGCCAAAACAAATTGAAAAAAGACACCAAGGATTTTATTGATGGCGTTCTTAATTGCACTCAATGCGAGCACCAATGTAGGTTAATTTTATCTGCTTGCAGCAAAAGCTGATAACAAATGGAGGGGCGTGTTTGAAATGTCTCTAATATGCCCTCTCTCTACCTGATGCAGATCATATTATGTGTCTGAGTAACAGATGGACAGATAAATGGAAGGATCATCCTAAAGAAAATTGGTTTTGCAGCAAAAAGTGTGAAGTGGTACTTCAAACTCACTTTCTCTTCCTATTCTTGTTGTGCACAATCAAGCTAAATTTGCATGTATTTGGCTATTAATGATGAGCTCTTGAAAAACACAATCAGAATTATTTGCTTAACTTGTTCTCATCCATTCAACATGTCATATTATTGTTGCACTTGCATCGTAGCCTTGTTATTGGTTTTCTTGAAACTCACAAGGCAGAATTAATGCTAATGGCTTCTGAATCCATGTATCTCATTCCTTTTCCTTGGCATGCTTGCTTGCATTTATGTTTAATACCGTTGCTATAAATACCGGCAAATCAATCGTATATGTTTTGCATATTAGCTGGTTTTGATTCCATTTTAGATGAAGCTGAAGATTCAGTGGATTACCTACACCTGCCCTATCAACTAAGATCATTTTAGGTGCTAAATCCTTGGATGATAGGCCTGAAGTAAAAACGTGAAAAAAATGGTTATATTGCTGCTTGGGGAAGGATGACACTACACAGTCAGAAGCTTTAGAGCCTTAGGCATAACCAGCACTTGATCAAATTCCCCACATTCTACCCCCAATAGAAACATAACAGAACTTGTAATAGATATAATGCGATTTACTTTACACTCATTCCTCCCTTCCCTTGTTTTCTTAGCTTGGCTACACCTCCTTCACCTCTTTGATTGAGTAGAGACCATATGCACAAGTTTTAAGGGGGGTGGCTTTTTTTTCAGATTCTTAGAGACCTTATGATGTGATTTATATGATCCAAGTGAAACTACAAGTTCTTTTCTATTAAGAGATTCAATGTTGTGCTATTATATAATTTAGTCAGCTTGATTGGTTACACTGTTGTTTTTTTTATGTATATGAGGATCAATTGACTGACAATATTCATTTAGTATATGAGTTGCAAAGATAAGTAAGAATTAAATCTTCGTAGGCTATTACCCCCCCCCCCCCCCAAATAAATAAATAAATAAATAAAATTTCATTGTAGACCATCTTATAATGCATGGTGCAAATATATCTTCAATGAATATTCTTCTTGGAATGTCATGGAGGTTGCCGCACTTTGATTTTACTGTTATGATGGTGTCCCTGTTGTAGATATTTTTGGGCCTTCAAAAGCTTCTAGGAAAACCAGTTCCAGTGGGCGTGGACAATCTTACTTGGACGTTATTCAAGTATATGCAGTCTGATCAGCATAAACTTGATGCTTTTGATGATGAGACCCTGGTTGAGACCTACAGCAAGCTAAAAATAGCACTTGATGTGGTGCATGAATGTTTCGAGCCCATTGAGGAACCTCGCACCGGGAGGGATCTTATGAAAGATGTTATTTTTAGTAATGGGTGAGAATTTATTATTTAAGACAAATTATCGTAACCACACTGTTTTTTCTGTTACATGTTATTTGGTATATTTTATTCATAGAGCATACTTAAAGTGGTATTTTAAAATTTGCACAACCAAACTCTAACTATTCTGGATCTTATATTAGTACTGAACCAAGAGGCTCCTGATTTTGTCTTTGTTTTTTGTATCTCGAGTCACAAACAAAATCCATATTGAGCATATTTTAATTGGCTGCCAATGCGTTTTTCTATAACAAGTGCAGAAAAGGTGGAAGTTTTCAGAAACAAGCAAGCGCAGAGGCAAAAGATGGTTTCAAAAAGAATGTTTAGAAAAATGTTTGGATTCGCACTATTTCCACCTCACTAAAAATGATGCAGCCATAGCAGTCTGAAACAATCCCCACTCCCATAATAATTTGCTCTTCATACTATTCCTAATTATTTTCAGTTCTCTACTTATTTAGTTACTTTATCTTTCATCATGTTTTATGAAATGTGTTGATTAGTCGCTGGACTTTCTTGGTACATTCTAATTTATAGATTATTGAGTTATAATTGCCTTGTAACAATAAGGATGAGTTATTATTATTATTAGTGGCAGGCAGGTTATCATCTTTGGACTGTCTTCTTGTAAGGTGTCAGTTGTTATGACTATGGGGATTGACAATTATTCTTGATTTTGACATAATTTTGTGTTCTTAGTTTGAATTTGATTCTCTCCATACTAGATGTCAGGCATGGTTAATGTTTCTGTATTTGACTTTGCAGTTCAGAACTTAACCGTTTGAACTTTCAAGGGTTCTACACCATACTTTTGGAGAAGAATGACGAGTTAGTTAGTGTGGCTACTGTAAGGTGACTTCATAGAATCTCTTTATTCACACAATGGTAGTCTGTATGGGATTAGAAATAGTTGCTGAGCAGCCTTGCCTTTATGTTTTGTGAGATAATGGTTATCTCACAATGATAGTTTCTTGTTCAAGGATTCATGGAGACAAAGTAGCAGAAATACCACTTGTTGGCACAAGATTCCAATTTCGGCAACTTGGAATGTGTCGCATACTAATGGATGTGCTCGAAAAGGTAATCCACCATGCCTGTCTGTAATCCGGCTTTCTTTTTTTATGTTCATTTATCCCAATTTCCTTGTGGTTTTTAAAGATTTGGCTTGCAACCCCTGTAATGCTTTCCTTCACTCGAAACTTAGGAATAGCTTTCTGAAAAGAGAGTTTTTTTTTTCCTTACACGTTGATGTCATTTCTTGACTTGAGAGAGGAATGCATTTATTTATCAAGGATGACACAAGTCCTAAGCATAGCGATCTCTTTTCTACTATGCTGCTACAAGTGGATATATTTTGGCCAAATTTGTCAGTGCTGTTCTGTTTTTTTCCCCTTCAGAAGCTCATGGAATTAGGAGTCCAGAGACTGATTTTGCCTGCTGTTCCTGGTGTCTTAAACACGTGGACTGGTTCGTTTGGATTTTCAAAGATGACAGACTCTGAGAGATTGCAGTTTGTAGATTGCACTTTCCTAGATTTTCAGGATACCATCATATGCCAGAAACTATTAATGAAGTTGCCTTCTGCACAATCAAGCCCATTGAAAGGTTTGTTGAATATCGCCCGCTTACTCTGTTTGAGGACTAGTGAAAAAGAATATTTGTTTATCAATCATCACACATGTTCTTGTATTCTGTAATGCAGAAATCCAACCTACACTTCTTGATGATGTTTATGGAAGTGGTGAATGCATTGATGCCAATGACTCTAGTCCTGTCCCTGAAGTACTTGAAACAGATCAAAATGAGGATGGTGGAACCATGGAACAAGGACCAGTGGAGTATGTCCAGTCTCTTACTTCCTCTATTAAAAAATGGAAAAAGAAAGGAAATAATCAAGGAAACAGCAAAACACAAGGGCTTAAAATGCTTTATTCTGGGGGAAAAGTAACCTTTTTAGTTACCAGATACGGGGCTAGGTTGGAAAAGTGCCGTCCAGGAAGTTGCTTTTATTTGAGAATCTGAGTAATTAATTTGTATAAAATTTGCTTAGAATTATCGGAGGGTGATAATTAAAATGGTCGGATAAAATTTGTTTTGTAGATTTCCAGTTACTTTATGTTCGCTTTTATGCTTGTAGAAAGGACAAGGCGCTGGCAAATGAATCCTTAGAGACTTCCTTCTACTTGGCAGTATCACGCTAGCTGCTTAAAAGATCAGTTTGAGAGTTATGTAGGATGGCACGTGTTTCTTTTGCAAGATATCTAGTGTTCATCTGCCCTGTAGACCTGATTAGAACAAGGTAGAGGGAGGATTAAGGAAAAAGAAAATAACTCAAGGTGAAGTACTGGTAATGCTGGGCTGATGTTTCTATGTTTCTATCTCGTGTTCCAAATGTCCTTCTCCACTATATATGGTATGCACTTGATCTAGTAAGCACCATACCACCTATCAAGTTCAAGTGGAATGGCAGAATTTCTGTTAGATTAAATTATGAAGAATAGGAGGGAGACAACAGCTGATACACACCATCAGACCCTTCTTAAGTAGGAACATCTGAGAGCTCTTACATGTTCTAGTCACTAAGTCCTATGTATTAAATCCTTGTTTCTAGCAGGGTTCTAGTTTAATGGGTCTGTCTGCTTGCACACATTTTATGTGTAATTGCTTTAATTATTAGCATCAAACCTAGGGGGTTTATGTCATGTCAAGCAGCAAGAAGGAATCTACCATGTAATTAGCAGCCACGGAAAGCAATGAATCATTCATGAGGAGGAAAGAGAGGACTGCGGGGTGCGCATGCTGAGGGGAGATGGCTATTGCTTATTTCTAAAGGTTATAAATAAGATGGAATTCACATTTTGATCACCACATAAAGGCACCTCCTGTTTTGTCTGAGTAGAGTATGCAATACCCCATATTTAATTGGCTTAAAAAATTCACATGATTTTTTTTTTTTCATTTTGTGCTTAGAATTTCTATATCCGTTTTTGCTTGTTATGTTGCTGAGTGCTGACTGTCGCTATTGTCAACAGTGTTGCTGCAAGCAAAAACAGTGATGTAATCACAAGGCCTGTTCATCAAGTAGTTGTGGTAAGTTATGGTACTTGAAACGGAGAGCCATGTCATCTTCTATCATGTCTTAATTTGTGGAACGTAACCTTCACTTTTTATACATTTTATACAAGATTCCTTAGCATGTTTCTTGTCAGGTTAACCAGCCATATCATCTTGAATGTGAACCCTGCAATGGCAAAATCAACGAGTCCTTGGTTGAGGATTCCGCTTTTAAGAAGGAAAGCATGGTCGGTGATAATGGTTCGAGCATTCTTAATCGCGGAAGATGGTTTGGTAATGAGGGCGACTTAAAGTGCTACCAAAGAAGAAATACAGTAGCCCGTCAGAACTGAGTTTCGTTTTACTTGAATGATCAGATCCCTATCCTGGTCTAACGAGATAAATTCTATCTCACCGTGGCATAAGTGGAGCCTTCCATTTTGATTGGTTCGGCACTAAAATTTTTGCTCTGCGCAAAAAATTTCCATGTGCGGAAATATTAAGGGGAAAGGAGGCTCTCATTGTTGGCATGCTTTTTATGTATAGCAGCTATAGATACAAAGATGAGCTCATTTTGTGTTCTCTATTTTGGACAGGAGCTCAGGGTAGGAATGTAACGACGAACGAGGCCAGATGCATTAAATAATCAGCTATTCAAGTGATTAGGGAAATTGGAGTGTAAACTGTGTAGTTCCTGCCTTATTTTCCTTAGCACCTTCTGCTAGCTAGCTAGCTAGCTAGCTTCTTGGTAAAGTAGGTAAACAACCAAGAGCTCCCCATTGTTCCTATAAACACATGTTCATGTTATTGGTGTTGTCACCTTACCGTGTCTCCAAACGATTCTAATGCAAACCATGCTGTCTATTATTCTCTGGGTCTCATCTTTTTGTTTCCTGCTTCCTTCCATGGAGTCTCTCTCGCCAACCCACTTCGGCATGCGAGTACACTCCGACTTCCATGAACTTCTGTTGGTCCAGCAGACATTGCTTTTGATTCTGCTGGTCTTGGTCCATACACCGGTTTCCGACGGTAGAGTCCTCAAGGATGTCAACCGTTGCTTCATAGATTTTGCCATACCAAACAGGTACTCCATCAATTGTCAGGAGAATATTTGCTAAAAGGATGATAATCTTGTAACATACAAAGAACCATGTCAGCTATGTGTGAAAATGTATATTTGGAAAACCAGTTAAATAATTAATGTTGCAACATTTGCTGCCTATGGCGAAAAAACTGTGTGATGGCACAAGTGATCCTGCATTAGAATCCATCTGCTGTCGGCCAGTAAGATATGTTTTTCTTACTTAAATTTACTAGGGCCAGTAACTCGATAAATAATTATAGATAACAAGTAGAACTTAAATACTGGGAATGGACCAATTTTGATGTGGGGAGGAAAAAATTCTTAATTTGAAGATGATGTTAAGTTGATTATCCATTAAAAAAAAGAATCAGTTTTTAGTTTCAATGGCTATGAATGAAAATGGGTTATAAAAGAAAGAGAGAGAGAGAGAGAATGTGGAGAAATGGGTAAGTTTTTAGTTGGTTATCCAGAATTGAAACACTGGTGGCTTGGACTTTTGGGACAGGGAAGAGGAAAGGGTGTAGAAGTCGACGATGTTTGGGTCTAAGCAAATTTTAATTTAAGACAACAAATGCAGAGCAGACCAAAGTCTTTGAACAATACAAAGACTGTCCCTCTCTTTACACAGAGACAATAGCGTTTGGTATTTGTGGCAGCGGCAAGGTGCTTCCTCTCCTTGACCTTTCACGTGGTTTTTTTTGTCCTTAAAGTTGGAAGCTTTGATTTTCACTATGCTCATGCTGTGCTTCCCTTCTCCTTTAATTTACTAGTTACCACTACTTTGGATTTTTGCTTTATCAAAACAAATTAACATTTTATAATGGAAATCCCATCAAGCATACGGTCCATTGAGGTTGTAAATCAAAAGGTCAAGAGAAGAAAAGTCCTTCATATATATAATTATTTACACCTAAACAACACACACACACACACACTATAAGGAATCTAAAACATACGGTCCATTGAGGTCGTAAACATATGTAAACTTACAAATGAATTGGAGGGAGGGAGGGAGGGAGGTCAGTTCCATCAATCTCATGGTTCATTGTCATTTTCAAAGAAACGGTGCCGGTCCTCTTTTGTCTCCGCCAAAGAAATGCTTCATTAATTCTCAACAAAAGAGAAGACATTAACAAACTCAAAAGGAGTTTGGACTAAATTACTTGCGTGCATATAGCCAACACATCATATGCTTCTGTTAAATTGATCTCCAGAAGAAAAGCCCCCCCCCCCCCTCTCACATCCTACACTCTTTTCCAGATTGATCTTCTCCCAAAGGTATCCAGCTTCTGCACCTGGAGCCATGATCACATCCATGCCAACAATCCCAAATATGTTCTTCATTTTCTCATATTTGTTAATTGTATTTTATAATAAAAATTGTATTTATTTCAAGGCTCATATTTACGCAATAAAGCTCATACTTTCAAGGCATATCCATGAATAAAAAATATAAAAGAATTATTTTAAAAGATTCTCATTCACCTTGAAACCAACTCCGGGTGGAAGGCACAAAAGCTTTTGTATAAAGCTCACGCTTACGCAATTGGATTTGTATTGTGATAAGAGATTGTTTGAAGGTAGAAGGGAACAGAATGATGTTCTTGTGTATGTGCACGAAGGAAAGCAAAGAACATTATACATTCAAAAGATTGATTCTTTGATAGGAAGGAAAATATCTGCTCTTTATCCATGTTAGCTGCAATGCTTCTCTTTTCTATTCAATGCAGATTGGATCTCAAACTCTTAGGCGGCACCATGATTTTAACATACTAAAATAACAGACAATACACATAGGTGAAGATGACCTCACTGTCCTATGTGTCTGTCTCAAATAACAAAAAGCGTATGAAAAAAAAAAAAAAAAAAACAATGTTTCCAAACCCTCTTGGCCCCTCCTCAGTCTTCGTCGGTCATGCTTCTCTCCTTTTTTGCCTTCTAATATTTTCTCATTGCCTCTTTACACTTTTCGAGGTAAGTGTTAGCAATTAATATCTAGAGTTTCACATAAATACGAGTGGATCCAAGAGCACCCCATGATTTGTGGACAAAAACTGAACTTGCAGATGAATCAATAGCCTCTAAAGGAATTGAAGAACTCTGTTCAAAAGTCTAAAATCAAAACCTTCAACAATCCAATATGCAACTCATGTGAATCCATCTCGGCTACCTTCACATGCACACAACAAAACAAAAACCCCACCATTCTTTTATAAGACTACACAATCCTCCTAAGCCCTATCCCCTCTCTTTTTTCATAGCAATCTCTCTTAGCTTTTTTACTAGCTTTTTAGCACCACTTCCTTTTGCTTTTCTCACCCTTCCCTCCTCTAAAAAATGTCTCTTGCTTGTATCCGGTCCTCTTGCAATCTATTAGCATCATGTTTTGCGATTGTTTTCTTGGTTTTGCTTCAAACCAAGGTTGCAACTTCAGCTTTGATAATGAGCATGAGAAACCACCACAACCACCACCAGCATAGATTGCCAAGGCTGCAAGCTAATCAAAGTACTTGTGCATTGTTTGTCGGCACTTGGGTTCGTGATGAATCATACCCATTGTATCAATCTTCTAATTGCCCAACCATTATTGACGCTGAATTCAACTGCCAAATGTATGGCAGGCCTGACTCTGATTATCTCAAGTACAGATGGCAGCCTCTCAATTGTGAGCTCCCAAGGTAACAGAGAACATCATCCAGTGTTAAATTCTTTTGGGTCCTCCTTCTGTTTTAAATTTCTAGTGCTGTGAATGCAATTGTTGGACTTATGTTTAATTTTTATATGGTTTAGATTCAATGGGCTTGAATTTTTGCTAAATATGAGAGGGAAAAGAATGATGTTTGTGGGGGACTCCCTTGGACGGAATCAATGGGAGTCTTTGATTTGCTTGATTTCATCGTCGGTGCCTCGAACCTCAACACAAATGAGTAGAGGAGATCCCTTTTCCATCTTCAAGTTCTTGGTAAGTTCCCCTGTTTCAAATAGCCACTACGGCCACAGTACTTTACTTGAGATGCGAATTGATAAGATTCATGTGCTTGCTGCTAGTGGCCTACAAGGCTGCAATTTGAACACTAAAAAATGTTGTACCTGCCGGAGTCTTTTCATTATCTTGAGCCCAGCAATATATGGACGAACATGAAAGAAGTCGTGGTTTTTTTTCCAGGACTCGTCTTTTTTTCTTGGCATTCGAACTTCAATTGTGAACTTGGTCAAATAGTGTCATTTTTGTCATTTTCTTAACATCATAGTGTCAGGAAGAGAATAAATTTTCAAAACATGATTGCACTGCTATACCAAAAAACACACCTGAGTTTACCGTGTTGTTTTCTGTTTTTCAAACTTTAACCTGGAAATGCACAAATTTTCCTGCATTTGGTCATGATTGGATTTGAATAAAAATCGGACGGCTATTATTACTCTGATTTAAATAGCATGAAAAGTCAGATATGGTGGTCATAGTTTTGAGGGGCCCAAACCCTAACTATGTTGGTATGCTTTATCACCGTTGATGCCAAAGTTGCCAGCTGCGGCACATTAGCTAAGGTAAATTCCGGCCGTCAAAAGGAGATCAAGGAAATGGAGGTTATTTTACTGATCTGGGTTTGGTATTGTGCAGGATTATGATGTGTCCATTTCCTTTTATAAAGCTCCATATTTGGTAGACATAGATGTGGTACAAGGGAAGAGGGTTCTGAGGCTTGAGGAAATTTCGGGGAATGCCAACGCCTGGAGAGATGTTGATGTGCTGATTTTCAACACCGGTCACTGGTGGAGTCACCAAGGTTCTCTCCAAGGGTAAGAAGTACTGTTACAATTGTCTTTGTTTTAATCCTTGTTCTTGAGTTCTTTCACTTGCTAGCACAATTGAAATATTAAATATTTCGCAAATCAGCACAACTTAAAAAATAATTCACAAGAAAAAGAAAAAAAAACAAGACGTCAGTGATATATGAGAGCTCTTATGATGAAACTTCTAGTTTTACTGGAAAGATGAATCTACAGATACTATGAAAACCAACTTTAGAAATGGTAATGAGATGCCATCAAGTGCCCATGACACTATCTTTGGATTGCATGCGTGACTTCCTATTAGCTTTGAAGTTGGCTTTTCATAATATAAGAATTCATCTTATTAATATCTTTTCAGAAGTAGTAAGAGTTTTATTATCAAAACTTTAAAATATCTCTAGCGACTTTCTTTTCTTTTCTTTTTTTTTAAAATTTTTTTTATCATGTCATTTTTTTCTAGCATTAGATTGTTTTTATTTTTATTTTTGTTTTTTTCAAGCTATTAAATCTTTATAAAAATGCATAGCATAACAATTATTATATCAAGGTAGAGTTTGAAAACGCGAGTTAACTTGTGTTTTTAAAAAATTCAAAAAAAATTCGTTAAAAAATAAATTTTTTATTATCTGAATTGTTTTGATGTGTTAATTTCAAAAATAATTTTTAAAAAATAAAAAATATTATTTTAATATAAAAAATAATCATAACTATATTTTTAAATAAACTCTAAACTAAGAATTATTTTTTCAGTTATGATAATTTAGAAAATAATTTTTTTACTGGTGAGACTAGTGCAAGGAAAAAACTCAATTTGTGTTCGTTGATGGGCTATCTTTCTTGAGTGTAGATGAAAATCAATAAATGTAACAGTACGTACCAATTGGATTTGTTAAATAAAAGTAGCGTGTGATGGACAGATGGGATTACATGGAATCAGGAGGTACGTTCTACCAAGACATGGATCGTCTGGTTGCATTGGAAAGAGGGCTAAGAACATGGGCTAAATGGGTGGACTCCAACATCGACACTACTAGAACCAGAGTCTTTTTCCAGTCCATCTCTCCTACACATTACAAGTACGTCCCCCCCCCCCCCCCTCTCTCTCTTCTAATTGGTGTTTGCTTCGAGTCTTATTGTCCGTTCGGAGTGGTTTTAGCACTAAAAAACGGGTCCAATTTTAGGGATGTCTGTGAGTACGGCAGTTGTAGTTTTTTTAAATATTTTTTTTACTTAAAATAATATTTTTTTTATTTTTGAAAAATAATTTTTAATATTAACCCATTAAAATAGCTGATAACGCTATAAAAATATTAATTTAAAATATAAAAAATATTTTTAAAATATAAAAACAAAAATAATGCGAACACGATGGAGAGTTGAATCGGTAAAAGGGAAGGGTGCAAGTTGCAATTGATGGGTGCTTCCCCGACAGGGTCATTTAATGTAATTATAACGAATATTGCGGGGGAAGGCAGGCAAGGGTAGAACGGGCAACAACAAAAAAAGAAATAATAATATTGATGATTACTAGATAAAGAAATTGGCAAATTCTAAACCGTTTGACAGTGTTTTCGAAAACGTTTCTAAAAAATTTTGAATTTTTTTAATTAATATGATTTTTTAAGTTTTTAAATTATTTTGATATATTAATCTTAAAAATAATTTTTAAAAAAATAAAAAATATTATTAATATATTTTTCTAAATAAAAAATACTTTTAAAAATAACTACACTCTCAAACACACTTTACATGTTAAAACGCCGCTTTCACAAACAAATGAAGACGCTTTAGTTAAAAGTAAATAATAAAAAAATAAGTTAACAATAAAAAGAAAGTATCAATATATTAATATTGATTGAAATTAACTAAAAAAATTGTAGGATGGTAACTTAAATGAATTAATTTTTTTTCAAATACTAACTAGAGATAGAGATGTGTTTTTTTATCAGAAATTTCTTAGAAAATAATTATCTTCTTGAAAAAAATAGTATCTTCTTATATGTCAAGAAAGATATTTTCAAAGGACCGGACGGCGTGCTGCAGTCAAATCGTCTTTGTTCCTAGGTCGCTGTGTTCCGGCTAGATTGTCGGCAACATAGTGAATTACTATTCTATTTTTTTTATTTTTCATTAAAAAATACTTTCAAACACTTATCTCATACTTATAAACTCAAATATAACCTCAGAAACTATGTTTAAACAACTAATAAAAACATCAATCAATTTGAAGGTTTTTAGATTCATAATTTCAAATCCTCATAAATCTGAAGATGAAATGGTTTAATTTTGGTATCAATAGATTTTTGGAAGCGAGAGCTTTCATTT
>Ga0325411_1001363_pt1 | contig 27185 bp, 20 predicted proteins | sample PopdelMetagenome_13_FD_206181 | JGI IMG/M metagenome (GOLD analysis project Ga0325411, IMG submission 206181) | Populus deltoides microbial communities from Bellville, Georgia, United States - Xylem-PdIQD-R4 | ecosystem: Host-associated > Plants > Phyllosphere > Stem > Wood/Secondary xylem...
AATTTTTTTGGCCCAAAAAAAAATTTTTTTTTTTTTTTTTTTTTTTTTTTTTTTTTTTTATTTTCCCCCCCCCCCCCCCCCCCCCGTGTCTCTCTCTCTCTCTCCCCCCCGTCCGAACCCACATTCCACTTTACTTAAACAAAACAGAAAATCCTTTGAACCACCTCCAATGACTCCAGAAGAACCCGAATTGAAAAATGGACTCGAACCTAAACCCGCAACTGAACAAAAACAAGATCCGGAGCTAGAGACAATGGCAGTACCGGAATCAAAGCCAGCACCGGAACCAGAACCAGCAACAATTCACGTCAGGAGCGCAGATCCTGAGGCAGAGGAGCCAAATGAAACCGAGATCCAATCAAACGAATCAGAGAAACTTGAATCGAACGAGCAAAATGCGAGTCGTCCTGCTGAGCTACAACAGAACAGAACATTCACGATGAGAGAATTGCTCACTGAATTAAAAACCGAAGAAGGCGACGATGCGGCAAGCACTCCTCTCAGGTTCGGTTCGGTTTCTACGATTAATACATTTCATTGTCAAACGTTTCAATTCTTTCGCTTTCACGCAATACACGTGATTATTGAGATCAGATCAGATCAGATTAGATTAGATTGCGTGTTATTTTAAGTGTCTTTCTAGATCTTACCGTAAGATTCTGTAACTGTATCATGCCTGGTAGATGTGAAATTTTGTTAGACTTCTTAGCGTGTGATTTTTGAAAATTTGTTAACAGTCAACAGAGCACACAGCAGCAGCAGCAGCAGCAAAATAATGCGGCAATGCAATTGATTGATAGTGTTACCAGTACTGATGAGGAAGGTCGGTCGCGTCAACGTGTTCTCACATTTGCTGCCAGGAGGTAATATATTCATTAATCAGCCTTGTTTTTTGAGATTTAGATGCCTTATTATTGATGGTTGTAGAATTTTGCTATAGGTATGCGAGTGCGTTAGAGAGAAATCCAGACGATTATGATGCGTTATATAATTGGGCATTGGTTCTTCAGGTATGTGAAAAGAAAATGCTTCTATGCAATAGTAGTTATCTTAAGCATATTGAGATTTAAAAAAAAAAATTAGAATCTAGATTGATTAATTGTGTTGATGTGATTGGGATCTTGGTTTGCAGGAAAGTGCAGATAATGTTAGTCTGGATTCTACTTCACCTTCTAAAGATGATTTGCTTGAGGAAGCTTGTAAAAAATATGATGAGGCTACACGTCTTTGCCCAACACTTAATGATGTATGTTTTAAACCCATATGCTAAATGATCCTTTTGAATGTCTATAGATCAGGTTATGATGAGGATTCTGACTTCCTGAAATGCAAAAGTGAGATAATAAACTGAAAAAAACTTGCTGGCTGTTTTGAATTCTTGCAAGTGATTATATTTAATATTTATCCATTTGAGCTGGTTTCCTTTTCCTGGCAAAGAAAAGGAATCTTATTAGATAATGAGTAAAATATAATTGCTAAAATTGAGTATTTGCATGAGGGCCATGTGGTAATGATTACTCGTTACGGATACTTCTCAGATCACTTATGAGCCTACACACCATAGTGGGTTTGGAAGATATGCGTTAAGATAGCATTTATTCAATTAAATTATTGATCTATTTTATGAATATATGGATTGTGTTAAAGATTCAATTTTTTTTTTATTTCAAACTCTTTGTATCCATGTTTCCTGGAAAAAAAAAACTAGATTTAATTGCATCTATGTATCATTTGAACACGATAATATTTGTGGAAAAAGATATGATTTCGAGATTTTACTCACCCAAAAGTTTTGTGTTATGTTTATTGACAGGCTTTTTACAATTGGGCTATAGCAATTTCTGATCGGGCCAAAATGCGTGGTCGTACAAAGGAGGCTGAGGAACTGTGGAAGCAGGTTGGTATATAATATTGTTTCACCAATTCAATTTTATTGGTTCTGCTTTTGTGTGTGCACCAAGTGAACATGCATCTTTGTATCCATTTTCCCTCTACGAAATCATGCTATCATGTGATATGATAGGCAGTCATTCAGGGTATGCAACCTTTATAACTTGCCAGGAGCCATTTATACTCAAAGCAAATTCCATTTTGCCTTTCCACCTAACCTTTTCAAGCATGCTTGATTTTCTTATTGCTATGTCCTTCATTTACATGCAGCTCTGCTCATATTTTCCTTAAGAAAGTTCTTTTTAGAGAAGTGAAATTTACAATAATCTGCTTTTTGCAGGCAACGAAAAACTATGAAAAAGCTGTCCATCTTAACTGGAACAGCCCCCAGGTATATTTTTTTAATTAAATTCTTAAAAGTTCCTTGTTGTTTCATCTGAAACCAAGGTCCACAACTTTCCCTTCTGTTTGTAACAACCTTCTACTGCTGATTCCAATTGTTTATGAAATCCATTTCAGGCACTCAATAATTGGGGACTTGCCCTACAGGTATTTTATGTCCCCTGATTCAACACTGTTTATACTTCTTTTCTTCCTGCAAGAACTTTTGTTGAGCTTTTGTTTCTTTTAAATTTTGATACTTTGAGATGTTCTGGTACGTGTGGTTGTTCTGGGTAGTTTAATTTGATGCTATATTGAATTTTGCAATTTTAGGAACTCAGTGCAATTGTTCCTGCAAGAGAAAAACAAACCATTGTGAGAACTGCAATTAGCAAGGTACAGAAAGTCATTTGGAGATGTCAGAGTGCGGATGAATATATAGGACAAGCAGCAAAATGATTTTGATTTTGGTATGTCCTAGGAATAGGTCTACTTGTATCTTCTGTCCTTATGATCCCTTTTGCTTGTTTCTAATGCAGTTCCGTGCAGCAATTCAGTTGCAATTTGATTTTCATCGAGCAATCTACAACCTTGGAACTGTTTTGGTTTGTTTAATCCTTTCCATCCTCATCTGTAATATCATGTTTCAACTTGATTATATCTGTTTTCTTGCTTTATTTAATTTGTAGGTTAAGACAAGATAATTGACTGTCTTTTCACCTCCTCCGACAGATCAGGGAGTTTAAATCCTAAATATAAATGCTTTTTTTTGGCAGTATGGGCTAGCCGAGGACACATTAAGAACTGGGGGAACACCCAATTCTAAAGATGTTTCCCCTAATGAGTTGTATAGCCAGTCTGCTATCTACATTGCAGCTGCTCATGCATTGAAACCAAATTACTCGGCAAGTATTGCACAGTTTCATTTTTATTAAACGAGCTTGTTTAAATTCTGTGATACAAAAAGCATGTAGCCTCAGAATTATAATTTCAATTAGCCAAAGGATTATAATTCAAAGCTAAAATTTATTTGATTCTTTACAGGTATATAGCAGTGCATTGAGGCTTGTGCGTTCCATGGTCAGTATTGCATTTTCTGAATTTATGGTTGTTATTTTATCCTAAAATGCCTTCCTCATGATAGCTAACTTCTTTCTCAGTAGTTATGGCTTATGAGGTCTTATCTTTTCTTGGACTTTTGGTTTTTGCATTGTTGCCCAAATCTGTGTCTTGACCCCTAAGCTTCTGTTTCAGGTTAATATGGGCACATAAAAAACTGAACATATCCACCCTTTTCATTCTGTAATTTTGGATTCAATCAATACCTCCACACTTGTGTGTTGTGGTTGCCAGATACTTTTTTTGATTTTATCAAAATACATATTTCCATATTGCAACCAATATCTTTTCTGCCTTATTACTACTTATGACTGGAACTTCTATAGCTCCCCTGATAAAATGCAAGGCATTTTGACTTGAAAATGAATTTGTTTTCATAGGTCTTTCTCTATATATCTGAATTTTAAACTGGCTGAAGAAATTATTCTTTACAAATTAAATCTGATCAGCCCCAATTTTTTGACAGTTACCTTTACCATATCTTAAAGTTGGATATCTAACTGCTCCGCAAGCAGGGAAACCAATTGCACCTCACAATGATTGGAAGAGATCAGAATTTGTTTTGAATCATGAAGGGCTTCAACAGGTAAAATCTAATTTGTTTTGTAATTGTGGATGTCAAAACAAATTAAATGAATCTCAGTTATCTTACCTCTCAGAACATCACAAATAAAAATCATGGCTTTATTTCATCAAGAAGAATTTTCATGTTGGTTATCCATAATGTTGCCAACTTTAGTTCCTTGGAATACATCTTTCATTTCCTGAGCAGATTAGCAAATCAGAGCAAAAACAAGTTCGCCGGAGCCTCTCTGGCAGACCATCAGATGTATCGAATAGTGACAAAAAGGCTATCAAAGTCGAGGTTCCAGATATCGTTTCTGTATCAGCATGTGCTGATCTGACTTTGCCACCTGGTGCGGGCCTCTGTATAGATACTATTCATGGGCCCCTTTTCTTGGTAAGCACCATTTCTTTTTCATTTTTCTTTGAAATATGCCTTTACAATCAGATGATTTTGACTTGCTTTCAGTGTTCAAAATAGTTAATCTTAGCCCTGTAGTGATCATGTAGTGAGATTTGCTCATTTGAAGAGCATCTGTAGCTCTATCTAGTATCTCCTTTAATATAGCATCGATTCATTTGTCATCTATGGTTTAGGGAATGGATAATTTAATAATTTAAACAAGCTCAGTTGTCAGCATGATAGATTATTAAAACAGGACAGGACAGGATATAGGTGACTGGGATATAAATTGGTCCTCTTCTCAAAATTCTTTTCCTTTTCAGGTTATATTCATGATTATTAGAAAGAATTTTTTGTTTTTCAACTTTACCGTTCTTCAGTGAACTGTAATCATTTTGAGGGTCTTTTTATCCAAAAACTGGGGATAGAAGTTATACTGTTTCACATCAAGAACCCATGTTTAAATTCTGATCAGGTTGCTGATTCATGGGAATCCCTGGATGGATGGCTTGATGCAATTCGTCTGGTGTACACAATCTATGCACGAGGCAAGAGTGAGGTCCTAGCAGGTATCGTAACAAGCTGATTGCAGTTATGAATTGTCGTAACAAGCTGATTGCAGTAATGAATTGTCTGCTTGAACGATGCAACCTTCTTCTGAAGATGTATGTATGATTCATGTATTGAAATTGGGATTTGGTCATTTTGAAATAAGCTGTATATGATAGAATTTGTCATAGAGATGCACTTTTGTAAAATTTTCTCTGCATGATCAAGTGTTGCACATCAATTTTAGTTTTGGGTGGCTGGTGAGTAATTTTGATGCGTAACATTACATACTGAATGAGTTGGATTCGTTGATTTATGTTAGGCACGTGTTTTGTTGTAATCATAACATTGGCACTACAAATGTTTTGAAATATAATCCCAGTAAATTGCATTTTTCTGGCAATTCCAATAATGATGTAGAAATGAAAGCATACCATGATTCATCGAGTCTCTTAATTTACAGTGCACTATTCTGCCTGAAGTCTTGGAGCCTATAGCAAGGGGGAGAGAGATTTGGAAAATTATGGAGATCTGATTGATTTCCGTGTTTGATTTAGAACTTCACCATTGTGTAGGATTAGTTCTCAAAGATTAATCTTTGGTTTGATGCATAGAAAGCTGTTACCTTCATCACACGCGTGCGCTCACGCACGCATCTATCTTTTCATGTGGTGGCGCGTAAACATAAAATGGGTGCTGCCATTTGCTCGTTTGGCATCTCCTGTGTTTGAGTGCATGTGGTTTGAAAAATTATTAAATTAATATTTTTGTTTTAGTGTTTGATGTATTGGTGTTAAAAAATTTTAAAAAAAATCTGAAAAAAATTATTTTAATGCATTAAGTAAAAAACACCAGCATTTCTCTGTTTGTTTTTGCGGTGGTAAAGTGTTTTTGTGAAAAAAATAATTTTTATTTGTTTTAATTTATTTATTTTTGATGTTTTTAGATTATTTTAGTATGTTCATGTTAAAAATGAATTAAAGAAATTAAAAAATATATTATTTTAATATATTTTTAAATAAAAATTATTTTAAAAAATAATAATTATCACAATACTAATAATGTTCTCCATAATTTTTAACTAAACTTGCAATATTCTTTCGTAATTTAACGATCTCAAATTTGATTTATAGAGCAAGTGTTTTTCTAGGAAACTACAAATATATTGCGAATGGGTGGCTTTAGTTGGGCCAAAGCAAGAACAGCTTCAGGAAGAGTCCACAGCTCTTCTCCACAAGATTAAGCCCGAGGCGACGGCAGGAACCTTCAACTCAGCTTTCTTGGTGTTTCGTTTATGCCATACGAAAACAATCAAACTTCCAATACCCATATCTAGTGCAGCTAACGATGGGAGGGGTGATATTGCTTAATATTGATTATTTTTGTATCGATAATGAAACGGGCTAGTATGCCTCTAAGTACGTCTTAATAAAACTTGAAATGAAAATTAAATTAAAATAAAATAAAATCTAAAATTATGGTTTAAAAAGTAATATTATTTTATAAGTGGACAAACAACTAATGCTTCCTTTTTAGTAATTTTATTACCTTAAATCTTTCATTTGATACTCATTTTTTTCGCCAAGTCCAAATTCTCTCCAATCTAACTATCCTTTGCATTTTATGTGAATTAAAATCTTACTTGTAAGCATATGCTAGCAAATGTACCAACATGTTGCCCCGAAGTCATCGAGTGAAAATAGCTTTTTATTGGAACCGTGGTGTCATGTTTTTGCTCCTCCACGTAAAAATAAAACCTTAATACTAGCTTCCAAGAATATTTTAGTATTTTTGTAGTTTACTACAATCTGCAGAACCACAGAAACCACTCAAAGATCATTATCTTTTAACATCTGGTTCACTCTCCTTGTTCTTTCTTAAAGCTTGTCATGTTTTCTTAATCTACCCTGAAGCATATCATCGTCATACTGGTTACGTGCTTTGATTCAGTCTTTCCTTACCCTTTCTTAACAATTCTAAAACCGAATTCTTACCTCCCCTGTGACTAAAGCAGATTGACCGGTGTGCTGGAAGAGCCGTGCTAGTCTTATACTGCAATCTAGTGTCTCCAGAGGCTTCGTTGCACCAGCCTTGCGTGTTCAAATTATTAGCAGGCACCACACGTTTGAGGCGTAATAAGATGCGCTCAATTTTGAGTACTCATGATACCTAAAGGGGTTATTGTAATTTACCCAAGAAAAAAAAAAGAATTGTTCATGTACTGCAGAGATAGCAGGACTGAAAACAATGCGGTTTCTATTTTCAAATCCAAGCAGCAATAATCACAGGGTTCTTACCAGTCAAGCTGTTTTTGGGTAGAACGTAGCCTGGGTCATTTGTGCTCCCGTCGAGGTTCAAATTTTAGCAGGATAAATCGTAAGAGAGAGGCCTCTATTCAGCTTAGCAATTACCCAAACATTAACTTTTGCCATTGTCACTTGTGAACAATTCACAGAGGGTTTAGGGAACTAAATCTTCCGTCCGTTTGCCATTTATTTACGCAGTAAGACGCTCTTTTAACCAGTCCGGCTGCCATCATTTTAGCTGGTAATTTTTGGGTGTCAAAAAAATGATACTTGCGCCCCCAGATGCAGAAAGAGTTGTTCTACTTGAGCACAAATAGTAACGACAGATTTAAAGAGCCAGCAACCTTCCCAGATGCGGAAAGAGTTGTTCTACAGGAGCACTAATGATAACGACAAATTTAAAGCGCCAGCAACAAGGTTTCTCCTCCACTTTTTATGAATGCAAACATAAAAAATGCAAAGTAGTGTCTACCGCTTCGACCACAAAGGCATGTCAGTTGGGGACAATATCATCCAGCCCGTGTTTTGTTCATTATTGGAACGATTTGTCATTTAAGTCGCAAAACAAATTTTGTCCCTCTGCTTTCCTAATTCAAAACATCAACATGGGGGTATCTCTATCTTTTGATCTCATATCTAAGGCCAAATATGTTTCCAAAGTAGTGTGCTGTGAAGGAACAGGAACCATAACATTGCTATCAGAAGAGCATCTATTTAACCAAGTCACATTAACCATGAAGCTGTTGTTCTATTGTTTCCTCTGCTCATCATCGTCATCCCAACCTCCATTTGAGTGCGCTCGATTTTCTGGGTGGTTTCTTGGAACTCCTCTCTGCCGAAGCTCATTTCTTGATTGCTTGTCTGCGGATGGCAGATTCATGTGTTCTCCTTCTCTCTCCTAACATGGAAAGAGAGAAACTCAACTATAATCTCACAGATCATTAGAAGAATGAAACGAAAATTAAAAAAGGACTTCCATTGATTGATACCTCCTCCAATGGTTCCTGATGCTCCCTCAAAATGATATCTTTCTTTTTTCCCGGCAATGGAAGAAACTTGGCTGCTTTGCTAAATAATTGAAATCCCTGAACATCTCCATTTTTTATGCTTGCTTCTAGCTGCAAAAAATTAGTGGCACAAATATGAACACTTTATATCTTGGATGACGGTAACCAAAATCATTAAGTTGGAGTTCTTGCTCTTATTTAGTTCTGCTAATACTTCAAACATTATGTTTCTGTCAGAGTCTATCTTCCATAGTTTCTTCTACTGGTCTATCATAACGATGTGAATAAGTAGAGAAACCCCAAACCAGAAGGTAACCAAAATGGTTTTATAGATGTTATACCTGAACATGAACAATTCCAAAAATAATGCTAGCAATAGGCAGCCAGCTATCCTCGGGAGACAGAGACATATTTGATCTATTGAGCCAGATAAGAAAAATTACATAATCAAATCCATGCATCCAATCCATAATCAACTAACATGTTCAAATTAACTGTAATATAGCATCAGGCAGTGTAATATATTAAGCCCGGAAATTGTTTTACCACACACTTAAATCTTTAATAAAGAACAAACTGATTCACATTATAAGTCCATCATCAATATATCAATCGAACTAAAATATATAGCTTCTAATCAACATTAACAAATTTGTGAAAATCTTGAATGAATACCCTGTAAACTCCAACTCAAAGTTCACATTTTGCATTCAACAGTCATAACCAAACTAGCAAGACACAACATATATGGACAACAAGTCCCAAATGTTCACACTCCACAATCACTTCCTAACCAAGAAAGACAACCTACACTACAAATCAGCATCTCTTATAAAACTTAGCAAAGCATCAAAAAAAAAAAAAAAAACTGGATGCCATATTAAAAAATCAGAATAAAGAGAGATAATGTACGCATGGTGCTATAAAACAAAAGGGGAAAAAAAACCTCAAATAAGGGGCCAAGTAAACAAGAGAATAAATAGCATATCTCCTTTTCCCAGTATCAAGCCAAGCAAAAACCCAACTCTGCCAACAAAACAACAAAAGATCAGAACTTTATCGAGACCCAGATTCCAAAAACACAACAAATACAAAAATTTTAAAAATCAAACACAGACCAACACACTTACCAACCAATTAAAGTAAGGAATGAAACTGACGATACCCATAACAGCAATTCTCGTATCAGTAGTAGTAATCCCCGAATCACTCTCCTCCTCCTCATCATTAGTAGCTGTGTTCGGTAAAAGCAAAGAGCTCAGCATACACACACTGATAGCAACAGCAAACGGGGTGTCGTCTGACAACGCTGCCCTGCATATTCCCCTGTTAAACTTCTTCCTCTGCATTAACAACAACAAAAAAAAGTTCAAAGGGGAGTAAAAAAAGAAGAGAATTTGCAGTGTTTTGTTTTGTTTTACCTTGATGAGGGTTTTACAGTGGTGGTGGAAAAAAGAGGGTTCTAGTTCGATGAGTGGCGAAGTTAAGTTAGGAGGTTTTAGGGAAGGAGAAAGTGAAGCGGTGGTGGCCAGTGTGATCATTGAAGGGAGGAGATGGAGATTGGGTTTTAAGGAGAGAGTGTGATCAAAGGTAGGAAGGAAGGAATTAAGGCAGAATCTTGAGTTTCGTACTTCTTGAGAAGAGTGTGTGTGGGTACATCATGGTCATACATGCTGACAGCTTCTCTCTCTCTCTCTCTCTCTCTCTCTCTCTCTATATATATATATATATATATAAAATCGCTATAAAAAAATATATTTCGTACCATTATTATAATAATCATTTTTACTCAAATCTTTATTGTTTTTAAATTAACTATCATCCCTAATAAAATTACTTTTTAATTATTATTTTTATATTTTAAAAGCAAAGTATTAAAAATTTTAAATTTAATTTCAACTCTCCATTGTTATTTAAAATATAATATTTAAATTAAAATGTCTTTCTAATTCCTTAATTTTCATGCCAATTAGCATACCATTGACCTCAAGGGATTTGTTTATATAGTAAAAAAAAACCAAAAAAGCCTCCAACTTAAAGAGAAAACCTCAATTAAATCCCTAATATATTTTTCATCACGAATTGAGTCTCCAATCTAATATAATGTTCAAGTAGTAATGAGAAAATCATGTAATTTCTCTTTATTTCATTAAGAACCCATAAATTTTCTAAAACTCTTCACATCATGCAATAGAACAAATTATACAAATAACTCTGAGAGTCTTATGTTTTTTTTAAAAAAAATTATTTATGACTTGAGTTTAATGTGATTCAAAATGAGGATATTTGAGAATTCATTTATTTTTATATTTCTCTATGTATAAGAAAATTTAGTGTGGACTTCAAGTGATTATTTAACAGTTTTATAGATTAAAAATAAAAAAAAAATGATTGAGAATTCATTGTTAAATTGAGAATCTAATTGAGATGAAAAATAAGTTGGAGATTTAATCGAGACTAGCATCAAAGGTCGGGGACTTTTACGAGGTTAACAAAAAAAAACTCATTCAATTTGACATTTTAGAATCTAAACATGTCACCACAGATTAATCATCTTAAAATCCAGATTTATATGCTGGAAATTCCTCTAAATATGGGTATGGGTGGATTGAGAAGGCTAAGTTTCTACTATGTCTTGTGTAAACACTCATTAACAAACTTATTAACAGTGAACCAACTGCCTTCTTTTCTTCATTTTCTAACTTTGTTTTTCAATCAAACCCTCCTATAACTTGATTTCAACCCATTTGAATTGATTTCAACCCTTGCCTGAAATCATAGATCTAAACTCAAGAAGTTTTATCAATTCAAATTGATTTCAACCCATTTGAATTGATTTCAATCCATTTGTTGGTTATTAGGTCTTCAAAATGTTTTTTCAGATGTTTTCGATAAGGGCATCGCGCCCAGTTAACATCAAGGCTTTTGAAAGTCATGGAAGGCTTAGATCAAGATGCTGGCAAAAGGGACTCTTCTGCCCTGTTGTATTACGCATGCACTGAAATTAACTTCCATCTTTCCATCCCGGTTACAAAGCTGCTGCTAAATTGGACTCTTAATTCATGATGCCTTGACTTCACATGAAATAGAGATGTACGTGCACCCTTGACAATGAGGCCGTTAGCAGGTACAACAAGCATCAAACAAAAAATCCATAAAGAGGGAAGGGGAAATTTATGGCTCTCCCTTCATTTATTACCATTCTCTAATACTTGTGAAATCCCCGAGAGCGTAGTAGTAGTAGCAGTACAGGTGAAAGTTCTACCAACATGTACAAGATCGAATATGTATGAACAAAATAATACATTTGAATAACCTGATTAAGTATTAAGACGTATATATATATAAACAAACACTCGAATCTTTCTACTCTCTCATGGCAACTGATTTAAACAAACGGTTAAAAAGGAAATTTCTGTCAACTTGCAGATACACTTCGCCTGGCACAAGAAAAGATTGTTTCCGCTTGAACTCGATATGGTATGATCTTCAAAGAACTGTTTGTAACGGATTTGCAGAAGATACATGCAAACCGTACTTGTCCTTTGCAACCTTCCTCCGTAGCCATACTCGATGATGGTTCCAATACGGCCCATAAAAAGAATCGCAAGCACTTATCTGCATGATGTACAGCTCTTGCCCGAATTTACAAGGTTTCACTTTACGGTGATAAGAATTAAGCTTTCAGGAGTCAACAACATCACTCCTTTCACCGTTCTCTTCCCCACCAGTTATGGCTTTCAGCTGCTGTTGCAACTGTAAAAATGACAACATTCTCAACTTAATTCACCTCAGAACTGGGTATAAATGTTCTACATATTCAACTCTTGTGTTTGGCTCATCATGAAAGAAGGGTTGAGGCTCCTATTAGAAATCATCCTACTTCCCTAAGCGCATCATAATAAAGCAGGGCAAAGACAGCAAAATCAATCCTCACAAGCAACTTACTTGCTCATATTTTAGCTTTTCAGAATTTAGTTCATTGGTTAAATTCATCATCCTGCAACAGGTGAGTGGGAAAATTAAACTTACATATGTATAAAGACCAGAAAGGAAAGGTATAAAGACAAGTAAGGAAAGGACAAATGATCAACCTATTTTGAAGCTCGGTGATCTTTATCAATAATGACCTCTCCCTCTCAGAGGATGCTGATTCAACCTGTGAGAATGAGTAGATCAGAGTTTGGGAATATTCCACAATGATACAGCAATCCCAATGGTCACTATGAAGTAGACTCGGTAATTTGAGGAAATGCAAAAGAAATAATCAAAAAGCAATTTTCACAAATAAGCGTCCTCTTGCAAAATGTGGAATCAACACAAGTTCAGTTATATGACCCTGCGTACCAAGTCCCAATAAAACATCATCACCAGAGAAATACTTAGATCTTAACAATGGATATGCTTGTATACAAGAATTGAAACCCAAGAGCTGCATTATAGATAGAAAATCTGCTCACACTTCCATTATTCTCTGAACCACGAGGCAGTGGTGGCAACTTTCCATTTTGAGCAGCTGAAATAAAACACCCACAACTTGTTCAATTGCTTCACCCCTAAAATCATACCAAATAGCATGAGGTAACAGATTTGCTACTCACCTTCTACAGCCTCGGCTGGCTGCAAGCTATTCAATAAATTCATAATAATATCCTGGAATTAAAAAAAAAATCTGATTACAAGAACGACTGGCTTTAGATTTTACAGAATTCAAGGCAAACAAACCTTGAAAGGAAAAACAACTCAACTGTAAGTCTTTACCTGTTGAATTGAGGTCTGCTGAAAAAGATTCTGAAGATGAGGCAAGAGTAATGCAGGTACACTATTGTTGTTAACCTCTTTTGAAGGCTGATTCTTCACAGGCTGAGAAAAAAACACGAGAATATTCAGAGTCTGAGAGAAAAAGTATGAGTTAATATATATATATATATATATATATATATATTAAAATGCATCAGCTTTTTACTTGAATTGCACAGTACAATCCACAGTAAAAGGCTGATGCCTTTTAGTTATTGGTTTTTTTTTTCTTTTTAATTCTTTTTGTTTAATTTAGTTTATTAATATTAAATTTTTTTCTATTCAGTTATCACACTCTCATGACACGGATCCCAGGTTTGACAGATTAACCTAGTTTGGCGGGTTATCTTAGTTGACTTAGATTTTTTTTTCTTAATTAGTTTTTTTCTTCAGATATGTTTTTTTTTGTTTTGTTTTTTTTCTTTTTAATTAATCTTTTTTTGTTTAATTTAGTTCATTAATATTTTTTTTTCTATTTAGTTATCACTCTCATGAAATGGATCTCAAGTTTGACAGATTAACGTGTTTGGCGGGTTAACCCAGTTGATTCAGATTTTTTTTCCTTTTCTTAATTAATTTTTTTTTTCCAATTTCATCTTTTAATCTCGATTTAATTGAAAATTAAACTTCATGATTTGTTTTGTTTACTTTTCATTAGATTATCGTGATCTCATGTGGGGATTTTACTATACCTCTCCTCGCAAAGCACTATTCATTGGAATAGTTCTTTGCTTTGTTGTTTTTTTCTTTGTTTTTTCCTTTTCAATTAATCTTTTTTTTTTGTTTAATTTCATTCTGTAATATTTTTTTTCTATTTATTTATCACACTTTCATGACAAGACCTTGCAGCTAGACACATATCTAAGGCTATTGGGCTTGATGTTGTAGGCAGACCCACTTAAACTTGGGTCATGCAAGTTTAATATTATTATTAATATTAAAAATATTATTATTTGTATTATAAATATTACTCTTGAGTCAGGCATTGCAGCCAGACCTAAGGCTCTTGAGTCTAGCTTTGCAGATAGACCTAACACTCTTGGATCTTAGCTTTTTTTGATATTTTTTATGCCAAAAAAAATTAATCCGCGGCGTAGGGCGGGCCACCTAACTAGTGTATATATAAAAGTAAGATTTGATAACAAATCAAGTCATGCTTTATCTTGAAATTAAGAACAAAACTACGCCCAAGTTGGTTTCTAAAGCTATTGACTCATTCCACCATCTTTCAAAAAGAATCTCATAAACTTACAAGGTATGTGGAGATAAATTTGTTTGATCAATATCAAGTGCTACATACATCAACAAAAGGTCAAAGCACTTACCATTTGTTTGGGTTCAAACATCCATTCACCAACACTAGCAGACTTTTTCAGTGGAGACTGAAAATCACAAGAACAAAACATCAAATGAGAAGTAGACAACAATAGTAGTTACTAAAAACTACTGGGTAAAGATGAGCCACTTACTTGGGAAGACCGGCGTGGAACTGTACTTAATGGAATATCCTAGGGCACATTCTTTAGTTAGTGAGAGTCAGATAATAAGATAGCATGCCATAAGAATTGAGTGTTACCTTTACAAGATCTAAATTTTCTGATGTAACTGAGAACCTCCCCTTTATTTGGACTAGATTTGTCTTCGGCTTTTCATCCAAAGAATCTCTAAATCCTATTATTGGAAACAAGTAATGATAACAAATTCATAAGCTATGTTATAGGAATGGCGGCACAGTTTGATAGCTTTAAGTTCTCACTCTTTTTGGTGATTATGATGGTAATAACAAAAAAGGGGAAACTAAGTAACAGTAGTGATAGCCGTGGTAATCTTTAATACAAAATGTATTTTTGTACCTCCTGAAGATTTTATGGGAGCTGAAAAACTGTTTGCTGAAGCTCGATTTGGAAGAATTAGAGGACCGCTAAAGCTTGGAGCTTTTCGAATTTCACGGGTGGCTCTTTCAGCTGTTGGCTGTCTTTCATTCTCAAACCTATTAACCAACAGACAAGAGCCTGATAATTTCAATTTGGAGCATACAGAAATATAGAGACAGCAAAGCATACACTAGTTTCATAAATTTGGGCAATAACATTCAAGTTTAAGTAAATCAGTGTTTACACAAACTAGTTTTCCTCAACAAAGACACACAGAAGGGATGGGACATTCTATCCTCGTTTCTATACTAAACATCAAAATTCAACTCCCAAAAAGCCACTATACCACATCTTTCTCTGCTAACTTTTAACTAAGGTTCTTTGGCTGCAAAATGTGAAAGAGAATGTAACACACGAGCATTATTTCTGCTAACTTTTTAATGAAGGTTCTCAGGCTACAAAATGTGAAAGTGTGTCGAAGAAGCATTAAGTAATTGAAGGCTAATCAAATGTAGAATTCATGTAATACATTGTTTTCTTTAATTGATATCTTCTTTCAATATCCTATTGTAAGAAGAATGTTGTGTCAAAAGTATAAAATGACAATTTGAACTTTCATAAAATAGTAACGAAGCTCTTACTCAGGACCTGGCATTCTTCAGTTCAAGAAGGATTGTTACAATTTATTACAATCAACTCATGCTCAACAAAGCACCAGCCAATTTATAGTATCATATCTTAAAGTAATTCCAAATGCTCAATAAACTACCCATTCAACCTAATGAACTACCTTCCTTTTGCAAGTTTGGGAAGCAGGCTAGAGTTATGTCAAGTACAGGGAGCAAGGCCTTTAAGTACCATCATTAACACAAGTTACACAAACAAAACCACCACCCATGAAACATTATATTTCAAACAGCTCTAATTGGCGCATAGTTAATGCTGAAAGGCAAACTAAAAAAGAAAAAAACAGACCTTTCAGAAGTGCGCCCCCTTTCTGACAATGAATGAGAAAGTACCGTACCAGGCATGAGTGGCCCGCTAAGGGTTTGGCGACTTTTCACTGTTTTGGCCTTGGCTTGCATCACATCATTTTCTGAGGTTGACGCCTTTGCTTCGGTGCTTGATCCATTTCTCTTCCACCCAACTTTTTCCTGGCTACTGGTTTCCAGCAAGTCACTTTCTGGTAACCTGCCCTTTCTGTTTAAGTTATCCACCCGAGGCAATTTACCACCACTTAATTGTCTGCTGTACTCAGCCTGCTGCATTTCACTCTTCAAATTTACATTCAATGAACTAGATTGGGAACCAGTAGTGACCTGCAAACAACAAACAAGCTCATTTGCTTGAGAACCAAAAAATTCCTAAAGCAACAGAGGTATCTCAAGAAGCAAAAGTAAATATATAAGGCCTGGTGACAACTTCAGATTAATAAAAGAAGTCTTCAGTGACAAATAACTCATCTATACCTTATCACCACCAAATTTCACACTTTCATCTTCTTCCCTCGTCTCTAGTATATCATAATCATCATCTCGCACCTAGAAGAAAAGGCACAATTATCTCCTAATTGTATAACCAACGAGAAAAATACTACCAAAATGAAGAAAAAATGCAGCCTCATTAAACAAAGCATTTAGATGGTTAGCTTACTAGAGATGCTTGGGCTTTCAAATCATCAAGGTCAAAATTCCAGGCACTAACTCCTCGTTGGTACTCGCTCTGATGAGGGTAAGACAAGTCATTACATAAGAGGTCAGAAAGAAAGAAAGAAATAATAAAGTAGGTTGTGGGTACAAATACATTTGACCTATAAATGTTGCTTGTCCTCAATTATACTTTCAGTTCTTAATACTCCATACTAAATATCCTGACACAGTAGATACCATCACCCAAGAATTTAAATGTGGCACAAAATTAAGATAAACAGGTTTTATTGGAAAAAGAATATGTGCTTATATTTGTCTGTATTGTTGGCTTGGTTCTACAATGGGACTGAGTAGCGAGAGCAAGTCAAGGAGCACATTTTGGTGAAGAAAGTAAAAGAAGTAAAAGAGCTATAACCTTGTTACATAATACTGATCTTATGGCAGGGATTGCCAGAAAGAAAGTGCAAGCCAGCATCTCTTTCCATTTAGCTGGTCAAGGAAATACCCAGTGTTTTTTGTTTCAATTGAACCATTTCTTTTATTTAAACAGGGTCTATAGTTAAAAGCTACATGATCATATTTTATTTTATGAACAAATGGCTTCTTATGGATTATGATATCTGGTTTAAAAAATTCTACGGAAAAGCATAAGAAACATTTTATTGGTCAACTCATTCAACAGTAAGAAAGAAAAGGGATATTCAATTATGGGACCAAATGACACTGGTCACTGTTTGTCATCTGTTAGTGTCTTGATAAGCAATAGACATCTGTAGAACCCCAAAGTGGGGATATACTTAAATGACTCAAAAATATAACCAAAAATCAGTGTCTAAGAACAGCTGAGGGTGCTAAAATGAACATTAAACTTATGTAATCTAACCAAGCAAGAAAAGGAATAGGAAGAAATTAATGAAGAAGTATTTGCTAGGAAAGCAATGTATGATGAGCTTCTGCAAGTGCATCAATTAAACAGATGAAAAGCATCATCTTATGACGTTGAGAAGTGTGCTAACCTGTGACAATGCCTCTTGTTCAGCTGAAGGCATTTTCTTTAGAGCCAGCTGTGCAGCATCTTTAAGCTGCAATATCTCAGCAAGTTCATAAAACAGCACAACCAGAAAAACATGAGGCACAAATCAAGCATTGTACCAGTATGATCGCTAACCTGAATAGCTTTCACACGATTCCAAAGTGGGGGCAAGTCCGCAAACAACTTCTTCACAGAAAGTTCTGGAGGCTTCACATGCTTGAAAAAGGAGTGTTTCAATAACTTCTCAGCAGTTGGCCTCTTTGTTTGATCTTTCACAAGGCACATTGCAACCATTTCTTTAAAAGACTGATCACAACTGGAAATCCTCAAATTAGAACCTTATTATACATTGAAAAAAGAAATCAGTGATGACAGCTATACTAGAAGCCTTCCGACATTCTTACCAGGCCAGCAAAGAAAATGGTGCAATTTTTCTTATATGTAAATGCATTTTCAGAGTAAATACATTGTTGTGAAAATCTAGTGAGAAAGAGTTTCAATACCTTAGAGAACTTTTTATCACGATCATAATCAAGACCAGGAGGAGCATTCTGTATGGTCATGAGAAGAACCTAACAGAATGAAAGATAACAGGAAAAATAAAAGGAATCTCAGTAAGCCACTTAAATTAAAGCTTCCCTGAGCTCAAGCTGTATCTCAGTGAACATTCTTGTTGAAAACTAATAAATGGAAATACCTTCATTGGAGGATATTTTGAGAAAGGTGCGTGGCCATGCGCCAACTCAAGTGCTGTTATACCAAATGACCAAATATCAGCCCTGAACAGGAAGAAAGAAGCAATTAAGCAACAAGCTTATAGGAGTTTTCTTTTCTTTCTCAATTTTAATTTATAGTCAGTTTCTTCAATAGATAAAGGTACAAGTTCTGCCTAACCATCATTTAAAAAAAAATGATATCAAAAGAAAAAAAAGAGCAGAGAGTATGAGAGAGTTCCTCCAAGGAAAGAAGTGAAAGTATCATGAGAACTTCTGTCATCCAAAAACAAGACTAAAAAGTGTAGCCAAACTTATTTACAAGGTTTGCACACACAAGAATGCATATATACACTCAAACCCAAATTTGGAACATGACAAGTACTGCCAAGGGTTTTAGGGAACACAGGAAGTGGATGTAAGCATAGCTTAATAAGTTGCAATCAGGGAAATCTAACTTGACAAATTACATTAAAAAAAAAACTCACTTGGAATTATATCCACTTCCTGGCTGCAAAACCTCAGGTGCCATCCTGCAATTTGAAAGTTAAAGAGCGCGGAGGAAAACACTTTCTAGTATAAATACATCTCAAAACTCAAATTACATATAAATCATTACTGATAATATTTACCAGCATGGAGTCCCCACAAAAGTATTTCTAGAACGTTGTCGATCACCTGCATCAAACATGCAAGCTGCAACACCAAAATCAGCAAGCTTTACATCTCCATTTGTATCTAGTAGTATGTTTCCAGCCTGCAAAAACAATTGAAAATAAAAGTTAACATGAGACATGGTGTTGAAAAATAAAAAAGAGAAACTTGGACTATCTGGTGAAATAACTGTGCCATCTTAATGCTTTGCTGACCTTAACATCCCGATGAATATGCCCTTGTCGATGCAGGTACTCCAAAGCCTTGAGGGTTTCTTTTAGAATAGAACCGATAGCAGGCTCCTCAAATCCATCAGAATATGCTATCTTCATGAGGTGCAAACAAGAACCCTCAGCCATGAATGGCATGACCACCCATAGATTATGGTCAACAACAAACGAACAATATGCTCTAATAAGATTTGGATGATCTATCAAACTCATGGTTTGAGCTTCCCTCCTTATGTCATCCTATATTAAAAAAATCCATCAAATAGCCACTTAAATAAACAATGGACATTAATGAACAGCTTACACAGACAAAAACAGTAAGAAGAGCAGAGTTTAACTAATAGAACAACTGAAAATATCTACTATCAGGACAAATGCACAAACCCAGAGCAATAGTCTTTCAAATATTCAATAAAAGCTTCCAGGCACATTCCTTTTCTGGGTTTTATATCACTACGATCAGAAATCCATTCACCAATATGACTGAATTTTGCAAATTCTTATATCCAGCTCCAAAAGGTTAATCCAAGAGATACCAGCCCTTTTTGTAACTTCATTTCACTAACTAGATATGAAAAGTGTAAGCATACATAATTAGATATGAAAAGCATATTGCAATTAACAATTTCAAGTCTGCCAAATTTTTCCACTTTGATCCGATATAAACTAAAATTCACATATCAGTCTCGAATTCATTAAAAATAATTTTACAAATGCAATAAAGCTTAAAAACTCTGAAATAAAAACTTATCGAAAATTTTACCTGTATCTATAATTCAAAGTGAAAAGTTCACTGTAGATAAGCTATCCTATACTATATCGAATCAAGACCGCTAAATTAACAAAAAAATCATAAATCAAATTCAATAACAATAACAATCACAATCATAAGAATGAACCCAATTATCACTTAAAATCTCAATCAATCCGCTTCTCTGCTGACTATAACGACTCAATAAAAGTTCATTCAAAGCTAAAAACGCCAAAAAAATCACAATTCGATCAAATCAAACACGATCTGACCTAAAATCAAAGTAAAAATCACTTCAAATTACAAGAAAAATCAAGTAAAAAATGAGTCAAGACAGTAAGAAAAAAAGTACACGAACCAGATTAATGTTGCAACGATCGAGATCCAAACACTTGATAGCGACGACTTCATTGAACGGAATATAGATCGCTCTATAAACAACGGCACTCGCTCCATATCCTACTTCTTCTAGTAACTTGTAATCAATTGGATTCACTGTGTATGTCTTTCCCATCCTGCCCATCTACCGTCGAGATAGCGAATCTTCCACCACCACCACTTCCGGTAGTAATCGACGGTTCTGTAACTCTCTCTTTTCTTGGTGAGATTAAAATGTTGCCGTTTTAAGGGATATAGGGGCGTTTTATTTTGATTGATTCGTTGACCGCCGATAATACAAAGAATCTGGAGAGAGTGGAGACTAGAGAGAGGCAGGCGATGACGTGGAGAGAGTGATGTGTTAGGATTTTTGACACGTGGAAAGAGTTTATATTGGATGGGTGGGACCTACTTCGTGCTTTGCTGTTTTTTTTTTATATATAGTTAAAGGGTGTGTTTAGTTTTTTTGTTGCTGAAATTGAGGTTTGTGCATGGCTCATGAGTTTGTATATAATTGAGTTATATTTAAATTTAATATTAACCTTAATTATAAAAATAAACACATTTAAATTAGATTCACGCCTCGAGCTGGATTAAAAAAAAATTTAGAGTGAAAAAAAAAGTTAAAAGCAACATTTTTCAAGAAGTAAGAAAAATACAAGAAATTGGTTAAAACTCAATTAATTTGATGATATGATAAAAAAAAAATTAATAACAATAAATAAATAAAAACAATATTGACCTAGATTAAATTGAGTTAATATGTGAAACTTGTGACTTAGCATATATGATCGGGATAACTTTATAGAATGATGAAATCATAAAAAATCAATTGCAAAAAAACCTAGAAAATCTAAGTCAATCTTATTGAATCTTTCAAACTCGTGACCTGCAAGGTTAGAAAAATCTTAATCAACAAAATATTGAGGAACAAAATAAAAAAAGAAAGTTCAAATAAAAAAAAGATTAAAAATAAAACAAATAGCAATCAAAAGAATAAAGATCAAATCTGACATAAAATAAAATAAACTAAAATATTAAGGGGTGCGGTTGAAAAAATAATTCAATTAAAAAAATAATGTAAAATATTGGGGGATGCAATTATAAATATAATTTAATTAAGAGAATGATTAAAAAATCATAATCAAAAGAACGTTGACCAAGTCTAAAAGGTAAATAAATCAAAAGAGAATTAAATTGAAAGAAAATTCAAATTACATGAATTATTTAAAATAAAAAATACAGGGATCAAATCCGAAAAAAATCAAAGGGTTGTTTTGAAAATGTGCAGGGAAAGACTCTACAACCAAGGAAGAGAAAGAAAAAAAAGAAAAAAATAGTTGTCCATGCAAAACCTAATATTTTTTTGCCACACATGACAATTTAGGAATAGAGGCGACGTTGTGAGGATCAAAACGTTATCATGAAAGCCAGAGTTTGACAATCAAACGACACTATACAAGTAGTCTGAATAGCACAAGAGGACCCATGTGTGATTGTCACCTGTAACGAAGTTTTTAAAATAAAATAATATTTTATATATCCTAAAATACTAAATTACCCTTGATTAGATTCAATAATTACAAAAAAACAACAAAGCTAAAAAGAAAAAACAAGGCCTTAACCCAAGGCAAAAATAATTTTAATTCAATGGCATTATGGTCATTTCATAATATATCTAAAATGAAAAAAAAAAAACCTTCCCGCCATCACTTTAATTTTTGTCTCAAATGTAAGTAATTTTACTATGCAAAAATAAATAAAAGACTAATCATAAGATCCATCATGTCATGTTTATAAATGTTGTAAAATCATTATTTTACTGTTCAAATACATAATGTCAATGACTTTGTAGCTGTAATGAACAATGCTACAGTATAAGTTGGAACCCTTTTATTTTTTTTATTTGTAAATTTGATTATTTTCAGCCAAATTTTGCAAGTATGGCAACATAAAAATAAATTTCTTTTTAATGCATTAGTCAGATTGTATAGATGAAACTAGACATGGGCTCTTGTTACACTAAGGGTTTGTGATATTTTTTTCATAAAATATTCAAGTACCACAAACATGTTTTTTAAAAAAAAAAATCTAATAACTTAGATTATAGTCTTGACGAACCAAATAAACTGATTTTATTTGAATTAGATGGAAAAAAGGAGGCGATGATTAGGGGTAAGGAAAAAAACCAAAAAACCGATTTAACCGAGAAAACCGAAAAAAAATTAACCAAAAAAACCGAACCGGTACAAAAAACCGATTGAACCGGTTAAAATATTAAGAAAAATGTTCGGTCCGGTTTGGTTTCCGATTTTGGTGTGCCTGAACCGGCCAACCCAAACCGAACCGAACCGGTTCGGTTTAAAAATGAAAAAAATAAAATAAAGTAATAAACCAAGCGTGGGCCCCCCCTCCCTTCCATTAGCCAACCCTAGCAGAACTTTATCATTTCTTTCCCTTGCACACAGCCGCCCTCTCCTTTGTTTAAGTCTTTGAATGCTTTCACATTGAAGGGTCCCTTCATTCACAGCCCCAATGCTCTCTTTGTCTCTCATCTCTCAACGTGAAGGAAAAGCAAAGATTACAAGTAAAGCTTTAATATTTCCTTTCAACATTTGAGTAAAATTTGTCTTCTTCTCTTCCAATCTTTCATGCTTTCTGTCTCTCATCTCTCAAACTTGCCATGTCATAGATGAATTGCTGATGATTCTTCCATTAATTTACTTGATTCTCCTTCATGGGTCACGGCTTTTAACAGATCCCACCTTGATTGCCAGAGAGGGATTATTTCGGGTCTAGAAGCTGAAGAGTATCCCAAAAAATCAAAGCAGTGATTGCTAAGAATTGATACTGTTTTTTTGCAATTATTTTTTCCTTTGCAAGAAGTTGTAACAACGAGAACAACGTTGTTGATTCTTACAGGATGACATCTTGGCATTGCAGTTCGGTTTGGAAGGGAAACAAACCGAACCGAAATTAATCGATTTGAACCGGTTTTCGGTTCAGTTCGGTTCAAAAACTAAAAAAAAAACAGTTTGGTTGTTTATTTTGGTCCAAAACCGGACCGAACTGAAAATGCTCAGCCCTAGCGATGATAGCAAAAAACAAATCATGATAACTCAAGTAAAAAACCATTATCTAAGAGAAAAAAATAATATTATTTAATTTCCAGTCAATTAAATATGAAAGGATAAAATAAGGTAAGAAAACAACAAAAAAACCAGCGTAAGTCAATCCAAATTAGCATAATAAACTTGTAATACAGGGATTAAGGGATGAATCAGTCCGGGTTAGCATAATAGACTTGTAATGAAGAATCTGTTTCTCTTTTCTTGATCAGACTCAATGGAGAATCCCCTGAACAAGAGGAGGGAAGGGAAGAAGTCTCAAACTTTCAAGATATAACGAGGCAAAAAGAGAAAACGAGTTGCCATTTTAGAACTGATGTGAAAGAGTCTGTTGGAACTTCCAATGAAGAACAAGAAGAACAGGAACTCCAAGTGCCAAAAAAATAATGGTTCTCGGGGACACCGTTTCCTATATGCTGACAATGTCCGGCGTTTCCAGGTTACAAGGAAGCTGCCCATATTTTAGGTAAATTTGGCTGTGGATTAAAAAAATCAACTTTTTAAAAAGTATTGGTAGTTAACACGTGTTTGATAAAAATTATAATTAAGATTTATATATAATAAAAAATACGTATAAAATATTTAATAATTGTATTTGAAAATATGATCACGACTGATTTTCAAAGTGCTTTTTATTTGAAAATATATCAAAATATTTTTTTATTTTTAAAAAAATATTTTTAATATTAGCCTATCAAAATGATATGAAAATACAAAAAAATTATTAATTTGAAGTAAAGAAAAAAATAAAAAATTTTAAATTTTTTAAAAGCGTTTTTGTAATGCAAAAACAAATAAAATCTTACAAAATTTAATTAAAAAATAATATAAAAACTGTTTTTCAAAAACCGCGTTTCAAACTTAACTTTCTATACGGTTCACTGTACATAATACAATGTTATCAAATATCTTATTATGTTTTTGCACCGCAAAGTAAAAACCAGTTGCAAAACAAACGCATCAAACCACAGAACTTTTCAATTCCACATGGGAAATTTAAATTCGGCAAATGGCAATGTTAGACTAGCAACACCGTATTCCTTTTCCATTGTTTAAATATTTATTATGAATTTTAAGAATTGCGCTGAATTGTTTGCAACCTAAGAGTAAATGGCTAGTTAATCATTCTCTTCAAAAAACTATAAAAAATTAGTCAGATCATGAGTCTATAGGGTGGTTGGGGTCGATATAATATATCTTATTTTTAATATTTTTTTTAAAAAAATTATCTTCAAGCTTTTGTAGGTATAAGTAAAGCCACCTCGCAACAAACTATAAATCTTCAGAATTTGCCAAAATTATAGAATAGTTTCATATGTTCATGCCCAGAAACCTCCAAGAACAAGTAAATGTTAAGAAACATTAACATATAAAACTGATGTCTTTTATAGAATACTGTTTTCCTTTTCAAATACAACCTCTCAAGTGCCTCTTTTGTTCTTTTACTAAGCTCCACTAGTTGTTGCAGGTCCAGCAGCCTGCATAGAAGCAAGAAAAAACCGATCAATCCACAAGAGGGCCTTTCCCATTACATGGTCTCGAGAGCATGCTTGGATGTATATTAATTTCACCTATTGTAACAATCTTTTTGCAGAATATAGCTAGTGTCTTTAACCAAAATCTGGTGAATGAAGCGAATATCACAAAACAGACTAGTAGAGCATAAATAATCAACACTCTCGGCACAAAACAGGGAGAGGGAACTAGTAAAAAGTTTGAAATGCTTACCGATGGATTGACAGGAGATCATGAATGCATTGCAGATTAAAACAAAGTTAAACTAAAAAAAGGCCACGTTCATGAATGGTAACCGGTCACATGCACAAGGATGAATACAAGATGAACACGCGAGTAATTCAAGAACGAAGAAAATTTAAAGAGAAAACATCCCAATTCATATCAATCCCAAAGAGCAGTTAAGGAGATTAAGACATGACCTGTACCTTTTGCTACCGAGTCTAGTTTGATCTATCAAGTAAAGCGAGACTCTCAACAAAATAATCAGCGTAGTCATCAAGTAACACCTCCAGCCCCATATCATGAATTTCCTGTGTCTGAGGATCACATGAAACTAACTGAGAATTTGCATATCCTGCCATTAATATCTCTCCATTACTCCTAAAAACCACCGGCCTTGCTATATCGAGCATTTCAATCCGGTATTGTTTGTCCCATGATTCCCTCGTACCATATTGGCTCATCACCCATACCTCACAAACATAATTTCCGCCATAACCCTTAAGGACATTGAAAGAAAGAGAGTTCTTGAACACTGAAATGGACATCGCTGCTATCCGTTCCGTCGGATCGAAACATTCAGGCAGCATTAACTCTCCGAATGAATTATTGCTTAAATCAAAGGATAGTGCCAGCATACCGTTATTTTCTCTAGGATGTAGAAGCCAGTGAATGACCCCATTTACAATGGCCGGATTGCCAAAGCCATGGAGGGTGATGCTGCGCAAAGTATCTTCATTCGCAAGACTACTGCTGACATCAGCGTTTTCATTCCAAGATCCTGAATTGAGCGAGTAAAATTGAAAAGCAAATGGCCCTCGTCCTCATATCCTGGGCTTTTTAGCCTCACAACCCTGGCAACCTTATAGTCGTCACTTTGTGGATCATAGCCAAGGCCCAATAAAGTCTTGTCAATAGCAGCCCATGAACTCGGAGCTGGAAGATCCAAAGTTTTTCTAATTGATGGGTTCCACAAGACAAGTCTTCTGCTGCTATCGATTTGGAGATATTGACTCGAAAGACATGCAACGCCATTACAACAACCAATAAAATCAAAAAGACCAGCTTCATTCGGAATAGGAAACTCCAAACGTGAGCGCATATCTACACGATCATTATCAAGATGCAAAGAGTAAGATACTACAGGATTTTCGGTTCGAAGGAGAAGCAGTTGTTTGGCTTTGTCCAGATGGTTCTTCATGAAGCCAGGGCTAGTAACGAGGGAGTTCCATGATTTTGATGCACACCTGAATCTCAACATAGATTTGACGGGTAATTTTAAGAGAATCTGCATCACCATATCTTTCGTAATAGAATCCTTCGCCACTCCTGTCATCTTGATGTCTATCTTGGAAGGCAGTTGATGCTCAGAGAAAAGGGTTACAAAATTGTGAGATAGAAAGAGAGAGAAGTTTTTTAGGATGAAAATTTAGGGTAAGCTTGTTTAAATATAAGAAAAATATTCTAATTAGTAACATCTTAATTAAATTAAAAATTCTAATCTAAATAGAAAAAGAAATCCAAATATAATAAGGAATTTAAGTTCCGTTCAGTTTCGATAACCATGTAAATTAATCCAATACATTGATTTTGTAAGGAGATATATAGCGAGATTCCAGTCTTTTATTTGTATTTTATTTCGACTATATCAATACAGCGAGATTCTAGCGTTTTATTTCGACTATATCAAAACTCTAATAAAATTATACTTGTAAACCAACAATTGGAAATTTGGAATTTGGAACTAAAAACTCCCTTTTAAGATGAGCTTGACGCTATCCTTTGAAAAAAAGAAAGAAAGAAACAGAGAGCAAGGCTTTTTTTTCCTTCAATACACTCTCTGTCACTTCCTCCTTCAAAAGTTAACAACAACGGATCGGAGAATTGCTTGTGAACGAAGACTTGTTCGCAGCTAAAGAGACAGAGGACAGGATCAATAGCAGAATCAGGTCGATGCCATGCTTCTTGCTTATCGGGTAAAGTGGCGGCAAGTACTGGGAAAAAATGGTTTTCCCTTTC
>Ga0325411_1001366_pt1 | contig 27123 bp, 17 predicted proteins | sample PopdelMetagenome_13_FD_206181 | JGI IMG/M metagenome (GOLD analysis project Ga0325411, IMG submission 206181) | Populus deltoides microbial communities from Bellville, Georgia, United States - Xylem-PdIQD-R4 | ecosystem: Host-associated > Plants > Phyllosphere > Stem > Wood/Secondary xylem...
CGTAGCTGCAGATCTGTTTTTGGTGAGAATAGGAGTATTTATGCTCTATAATTATTCTTATTTGCATTTAGGCCCCATTTTCTTTAAGTGTATTCGTTCTTGCCCCCACTTCTTTTTAGTTTAGTTTTTTTTCTTTAATTTAATCCAGCCTTGGTTTTTTTCTTGGGATTTACACATAATGAATTATAAGAAAATCTTTTTTTCTCCTTCTCTTCATTAGTTTTCTTTCCTTTTATATTATGGTATCAGAGCTAGATTTCTAAAACCTTTGAATTGTTAATCTTTGTATTAAAATAGAACCGATTTACAACAACAATCTTTTTTATTATTATTTCTTTTCTTCAATTCATTATACAACTACTATTTTGAGCTTATTGCATAATTGCACACATGGAAAGTTTAGAAAACATGCTCTCCATATTACAACCGATGAAAAGTTCCTTTTTAACACCGCCACCCTTTATCAATCCTAATGGTGTCGGTTTTAACTCTATCAACCCTAATGAGTTGGCAGATGCAACCTTTAACAAGCTCACCATTATCTTTATTTGAAAGTTAGAAACAAGAACTATATCTTTTGGAAAGCTCATGTTCAACCTTTCCTAATTGGCTTAAGATTATTTAAATTTATAGATGGAAAGGCATGATGGCTAACCTACTGAAACCATCATCACTAATAACACCATAGAAGTCAATCCAACCTATACCATGTGGTTACAATATGATCAACTACTTATGAGCACATTAATTGCCTCTCTCTCTACTGAGGTATTGTCTTTAATTATTGGTTGTACAACATCTCATATTGTTTGGACCATTCTAGCATCAACATCGGTTTTTTCCTCTGCAACACGTATAATGTTCATGTAGTATGCCTCTATTGTTGATCTAAAGAGAGTAGGAAATGGCCAGATGATCCCAATTACCATATAATTAAAACCATGAACATGATTGCGAGTTGGACTAATTTCAAGGCTATCATGATCCAAAATAATGATAAGTATTGTGGCTGGACCTCTACCATGATGATTAAACTCCACAATCACCAAAGAAAATATTACTAGAGTGGCGACGCTCACCACTATAGCAAGAGGGAGATTGTCCTAGATTTTGTTGTGGTGCAATGGATCAGGCAAGGTACGTTGCTCGATAGAAGGTCTCAACATCACTATCTTGTCGAATAAAAAGGTGCTGAAAAGTGTTGCTAATGTTAAACTCGTGGCTTAAAAGTAAGGAGTACAATTCAGTAAGGGATACCAATTTTTTGAATAGATAAAGGTTGAAATTAAAAGATTTACCAACAGCTGCGAGTTCACCACGATAAGCCTACAAGTTTTTTCTTTTTATATATAAGAAAAGATAGCTAACCCTAATGGCTTTGTATAATGAACTATAACGTTATAGATATAGTAATGTTAATACAATAGATAACTTTGACAAAAATTTATGTCTAATCATATTACTTCAATACTTTAAAGAAAAGAATCTGTCTATCTCATGACAGTTTTGCAAAGGAAAGAACCCTATAATCTATCTATCTTTAACAGCAGATTGGATAATTTTATTAATAATAAACATTTCTTGCCAAATTAAGTGAAGATAACAAACACTTCATGAAAATCTTAGCAGCATCGAAACAAAATAATCTACATAAGAAACCTGTTAATTCTTTTTGAAACATTATATATTTGGTGAATGGATGTATTGGATACCACACATACCATCAATAGAAAGTAAATTGAGAAGTGGGTTGTTGATGATTGTAACATGTTATGATTGAAATAGAAATGTTACCAATAATTAAAGAATCCAATAAGAATCTTTTTATTCAACAAATAGTTGATGAAATCAGGCAACATGGATAGAACAAAAAGAAGAAGAAAAAAGGAAAAAAAGTGGATAGAAATGGAGAGATTCACCTGAATCTCTTTCTCTTCATTTACTCATTATATTTTTTCACTTTGCTTTTTATATTCTGTTACAACCAATATATGCATACAGTAATTGATTACCCTAGAACTATAGGAGTGGCTAACATTATTATATGTGTTCCTCAACAACACTAAAAAACAGGAAAGTTAAATGGTGCATTTTTTTATGCCTAAGTGGAATCTAACAAAACATTGTGTTTTTTTATTCCAGCAAGGGTCATAATTTTAAAATGTCTTAGCCTTTATCATCTCTTATTCTTTGTCTCTTACCATATTTATAATTGCAATACATGACAATTCTTCCCCTATCACAACCTTCTTGTCTTTAAGGTTGAATTGAGATAAACACGATGCCATTTCCTCAGTAATTTCTCAAGTACTATCTACAAGTGAGAGTCCCTTCTAATGAATTAACACTTGGGTAACAACTTGATTTTTTTTTCTTTGTAATTTTTTTATCCAATATTGCTTGTGGTTGCAGGTTAGAAGCCTGAGGTAGATTTGGTAGAGTACTTTGCACTAGTTGGCTCCCTATATGCCTCTTAAGTTGGGAGACATGGAATATTGGGTAGATGGCAAAGAAGGGTGGGAGTTCCAGCTTGTATGCCATATTTTCGATCTTGTTTATCAACAAGTAAGTCCCAAAAAACTTAGCTAATAATTTTTGTGCTAATCTACGAACTAATGTTTGTTGTTTGTATTGTTGTAGCTTAATATATACATAGTCCTTGATAGAAAAACTCATTTCACTTCTCTTTTTATTGACAAGTTGAGCCATCCTGTTTTGTGTAGTTCAAAAATAGATCTTGATTTGTTTAATCATCTCTTCCCTTCTTGTCAGCACATCATCAATAGATTCCACTATAGAGTCTTTAGGAAAATAGTGAACATGTATAGGAAGAGGAAACCATACAATACCTCATAGGGTGTTAGCTAGGTAGAAGAATGAAAGTTTGTATTATACCACAATTCTACCAATGATAGCTATTTTTCCCATTAGTTTGGGTTGTCCTCAGTCATACATTTGAGATAGTTTTCAATGCATTTATCAACTATCTCTGTTTGGCTATTGGTTTGAGGGTGGTAAGCAAATGAGTAGAGCAAATTAGCCCCTTGAATACTGAACATTTCCTTCTAAATTTTGCTAAAAAACACTGGATGCCTGTCACTAACTATTGATACTGGGAGGCCATATAGTTTGTACAAATTGTCCATGAATAACTTAGCAATAATAGGGGCTAAATACATGTGGTTTAGGCTTATGAAGTGAGTGTATTTGTTGAAGCGATCTACTACTACCATAATAACATCTTTCCTTTCAGATTTAGGTAGCCCTTCTACAAAATTCATGCTAATGTCAATGAAGGGAGTATAGGGAATGGGAAGGGCTTGTAGTAGCTCAAGAGTGACCATGTTTTCGTGTTTGTTCTTTTGGCAAATAGTGCATTCTTTAACAAACTGAGGAATATGCTTTTGTTGCCTTTTTCAATAGAACAAACTCCTTTACTCTCTTCGCAGTAGCTGTAATTCCTGAATGTCCTCCCACAGTTGAGCTATGATATAATGAAATCAACCTGACTTGTAGTTCTAAATCACGTCCTATAACAATCTTACCCTTCATGTTCAGATGTCCATTAACCCATGTGTAATGAGGGTATAACCTTAGAGTAGCTTGTAGGTCCTGAATGATGGTTTGTATATATGGATCTTTTTCCTAAGACTTTTTAATCTCATCCATAATATTAAAAGAGACTGGGGAGACAACTATTGTGTAGAGTTCCTAACTAGACGTTCTTGAGAGGGCATTTGCTATTGTATTTTCCTTTCCCCTCTTATATTCTATCTCATAATCATACCTCATCAATTTAACTAACCATTAATGTTACATAAGAGTAATTATTTTTTGATCCAAAAGATATTTAAGACTCACGTGATTTGTGTGAATCTTAAAATGTTTTCCTCACAAGTAATGCTTGTACTTGGTGACTGCATGCATGATAGCCAATATTTTTTTTCATAAATAAACATTGCTTGTTATTTAGGGCCTAGAGATTTGCTGATATAGGTAATAAAATGTTCATCCTGTATAAGTACTACTCCCACCCTCATCATGGACACATCTGTCTCTACAATGAACAATTTATTCTAGTCTAGTAGAGATAAGACCAAAAGCTTAGTCATCAATTCTTTGAGCAAGTTGAATGCTTTGGTAGCTTCATAATCTCATACAAAAACATCATTTTTCAATAGTTGTGTCAAAGGTTTACAAATGGAACCGTACCCTTTAACAAATCTTTTATAGTAGCTTGTAAGCCCTAAAAATCCTCTCATTTGCCTGAAGTTCCTAGGTAGTGGCCAATTGAGTATAGCTTTGATTTTATTAGGGTCAGTAGCAAATCCATATTCAGATATAATGTGACTTAAGTATTCTACTTGTTCGCTGCAAAAGCTATATTTACTTGCCTTAGCAACCAATTTATGTGCTCTCAACAATTCAAAATTTATATTTAAGTGTTCATAATGATTTGTAGATGTCTTGATGTGCACTAAAATGTCATCAAAGAACACCAGGATGAATTTCTTGAGGTGTTCTCTAAAAACCTCATTCATCTAACTCTAAAAAGTAGTTGGGGCAGTGGTTAGCCCAAATGACATGATCAAGAACTCATAGTGACCATTGTGTGTTTTGAAACTATTTTGAATTCCTCTCTAGAAACCATTCTAATATGGTGATATCTAGATATAAGATTAATTTTTGAAAAGATAGTTGATCCCACTAATTCTTCTAGTAACTCTTTTACCACAGGAATATGATATTTGTCCTTGATGGTGAGTTTGTTCAAGGCCTTATAATCCACACATAACCTCCAAGTATAATATTTTTTCTTAACTAGCACTACTAGAGAGGCAAAAGGATTGTTGCTAGGCCTTATAATTCTTGTTCCCAACATTTTTTCTACCATTTTGTTTTTCTAAAACATCCTTCTGCAACCCCAAGTACCTGTACGGTCGCAAATTTACTGTTTGGCTCCCTTTCTTTAAGGGAATAACATGATCATGACCCCTGAGAAGGGTAGTCCTTGAGCCTCTTTAAATATGTCCTGGTAATCCTCTAGCAATGATGTTAATGTAGTATCACTACTGTGATAAGAAGGCAGTTTAATTGTCAGAGAACTAAGAGAATGGTCATCCTCTTCCAGGATTCTTAAACTGCATAAATGGAATTCTGCCACATGCTTATGATTTCCCAATAAATAGTTTAGTTGCTGAAGCTTAATAGCTTAAAATTTGATTAGATTCTCCCTCCTAAGTAATACTCTCTGGCCTTGTCAATTAAACGACATCCAAAAATGCTTGTAGTTGTATAAAATGTCCTCTAGTATATATAATCATTAGATGCCTAGCACCATGTCATAATTACTTAAATCTATTATGAAAACATTTGCTTCGAAGCCCACCCCCTGTATTGTCCATTTGAGGCCCTTACAGACTGACTTATATACCATTTTCCCCTCATTTACAACTTGTATAGTTATGGGATTTATGGTAGTTAACTCACATTGTAGCCTAAGAGCTAGAGAGGAGATAAGGAAGTTGTGAGTACTCCTAGAGTCCACTTTATGAAGGGTTTGTTTTTCTATCTTCCTAGTGACCTTCATAGTGTGGAACCCCACAGTTCCTTCTAAAGCATTCAATGAAATATGAGGTATGAATTCTTCAATAGGACACCCTTCTTCTTGAATCTCCTCTCCTACAACCTCTTCCTCCTCCTTTAGAATACTCATGCAATACAACTTTTTATTCCTGCATTTATGACCAGGTATAAATTTCTCATTACTCCAAAAACATAATTCCTTTAGCCTATGTTCTTCAAATTCCTGGTTTTTAATAGATTTGGTAAGTTTAATAAGGTTCTTGTTGAATGAGTTTTCAGCATTGTTATTAGGTCAATTGAAAGGGATTGTTTTAGGTAAGTTAGTTGATGTTGTAAAGTTATTTTTGGTAGAGTTTGATTGCTGAATGCTTTTAGGTTGAATGGTGTGAGAAGGTATTTACTTGAAATCTAGCAAGGTTATAGGTTTGTCTAAGATCTTTAGGTTCAAACATTTTCACAGTGTTTTTTATTTCCACTTCGAAACCCCCTACAAAGATGACTAAGGCTTGTCTCTCTCTAATGCCAGCTTTATTCCATAAAATATCAAAGTCATGAATATAACTCTCTAAATCTCCTACTTGTTTCAAATCTATTAGTTCCTCCATAGGGTTTCCCCCCCTCAAATTTATAGCAAAAAGCTTCTACATACTCCTCTCAACTCACCTTCTAATTACCTAGGCTTTTCATAAAATTCTGGTGTCAATAAAAGGCTATGCCATTTTAGTAATAAGAAGCAAATTTCAGTTTATCTGAATCATCAATGTCCTTGATCTCAAAATATTGGTTGCATTTATACAACTATCTATGCACATATTCCCCCTCAAACATTGGAAAAAGATGTTTGGGTTTATGTATGTTATAAGCAGATGGTCTCCCTTCATTGGTGAGGGAACCTTTGCATGACAAACTCTATTTGTTGTGTCAGGCTATTGATCATGTTCTTTATGTCCCTAATCTGAGCTCCATAATTGTTAGTGGTATGGTCCAGCTTTTGGCCTTGTTTCTTCATGACTATTATTAATTGATCATACTTTTGGTTGACTTCCTTTTTTGTCGAGTTAATGAAATCTTCTCAGCTATTATTATGTCTGGTGCCATGTTTTTGGTTTAAGGAAGGTTTGCTCTGATACAATTTGTTATAATCGAAATAAAAATGTTATCAACAGTTAAAGAATCCAGTGAGAAATTGATTTTTTCAACACATAGCTGATGAAATTAGACAACAAAAATAGAACAAGAAAAAATGAAGAAAAGTGGATAAAAATGAAGGAATTCACCCGAATCTCTCTCTCTCTCTCTCTCCCGCTTCCTATCCTCATTATATTTTTTTTCGCTTTGCTTTACTTATTCTATTACAACTAATATATTCATACAGTAATTGATTGCCCTAGAATTACAAGAGTAGCTAGCATTATCACACGTCTTCCTTGACGACAACACTAAAAAGAGTTAAACGGTGTGTTTTTAATGTCTAGGTGAAATCCTACAAAACATTGTGTTTTGTATTCCAGCAACAATCATAATTTCAAAATGCCTCAGTCTGTATCATCTCTTGTTATATGTCTCCTGCCATATACTTTAGTTGCAATACGTGACATAATGGCCGCTCCATCAGCTCCAACTACCATCAATGTTTTTCTCTTCGCTCTGTTACTGCTCGCCATCTTCACTCTTCTGCTCTGCTCTGCTCTGCTCTCTGCTGAAGCAAGTTCCGGACCATATAAGCGGAAGGAAAGAAAGATGAGAAGAATCTTCTCTCCTATCCTCTATAAAAGTCTGAATTCACAAGGATTTTTGTCGTTTAATCTGCCACGTGTTAAACGACATTATGTTTCCAGGGTCATTTTGTCAAACAATAAACTTCGGGAAACGACGCCGTTGACCACGTGGAATGAATTTGATGAACAAAAGAGCCCGGCCCAAACGTGTGTTTTTACCGAAGGGTCTTAAAACCCTAGCCTCCCTCTCTCTCTGCTTCTCTTCCCTTTCAAGAACGCTTGATTTGCCTCTACCCCAACAGTCGAGCAGCAACAGCACAACAACAATGGTAACTATCTGCCTATCTCCTTCACCGGCAACAAAGATGGAAAAAAAATGCTAAGAACCTTATCTTCTCTTACACACTCCATTCTGTGTACGTAATTGCAGGGTATTGATTTGAAGGCCGGTGGAAAGAGTAAGAAGACTAAGAGAACAGCTCCAAAGTCCGATGATATCTACCTCAAGCTCCTCGTCAAGGTAGGGTTTTAATCTCTCTTTCCCTCTATGTTTTTCTTTCTGTTTCTCTTATATATATATAATGATGATAAATAAGTGGGTGTATCTGTGAACAGTTGTACCGGTTTTTGGTGAGGAGGACAGGCAGCAAGTTCAATGCGGTGATACTGAAGAGACTCTTCATGAGCAAGATCAACAAGCCTCCTCTTTCTCTCTCTCGTTTGATCACTTTCATGAAGGGCAAGGTCCATCTCTCTTTATATACATACATCTTTCTGGTTTTTGGGCTTCTTTTTTTTCTCTGTATATACATATATCTCTCTGTATATGCCAATAATGATATTATTGGTTTTATCAATCAGGAAGACAAGATTGCCGTTGTTGTTGGGACTATAACTGATGATATTAGGGTTTATGAGGTCCCTGCTCTCAAGGTTACTGCCTTGAGGTTCACCGAAACTGCTCGTGCTAGGATTGAGAAGGCAGGTGGAGAATGCCTGACTTTTGACCAACTTGCTCTTCGTGCTCCTCTTGGTCAGAACACGGTATGCCTGCATTTTTCCCTTTTGTCAATTATGTAATGGGCTGCATTTTGCAGTTTGGGTTGTCTTTATTCACAAATATGGTAGCTAAAAAAGTGGTAATTTGAACATGTTGTTGGCATTTAATTGTGAACATAAATTAGGTTGTAGAGTTAAAAACTGCTCATACGAAGTTCCAATGCAGAGTTTTTTTTAAAGCTTGAGGGTCCCTAGTTTTATTCATTAGCGCCATCATTGTCTAAAGGTTTGGCTTATCTAAGATGCTTCTTGTACTGTTTATTGTAATTTGACAAGGGGTGATATAGCCTAGTAGTTTTAGAAGTGGGGAGTTTATCCCAAACATGAATTGTGATTTACTAGATAAAATACATCCTTGATAGATGTATGTGTAAAGAAGCATTTGCTGCTTTCAAGAGATTCAATATTCTATAAGTTTGAAATACGGCTCTCTTGTAATGTATCACCTTTATGGAAGTAAACGTCGTCAGTTCCCTACAACTAACCACCAAATTAATGCTTCTAAATTTTGGGATGAACTTGGATTGTCCTGTGATGCTTTGATGTTTGGATTATGAGCCTGGCATTGCTGGTGGGTTTTGAATTAAGTTTGTTTGCAGGTTATGTAAGTACTTTTGATGCATTTCTCATGTAGATTCAACGATTTCCTAGATCCACCATGTAGGTTACAAGATTGCCTTCCACCTCATTTGCCAACCATATAGTTGTGGATGGTTCAATTCCTAGAGATGCCATTTCCTCTATCTGTGTTCACAGTGCAGATGGTTCTCTTTTATTTGAGCATTAAGCTCTGGTTGCACTTTTACTCCTCTTGCCTCTATTTTTTCTTAGGATGATATAAGATGAACAGTGGAAGGAACATGATAAGATATGCTTATTAATCTTGAGCTATCTTTTGAAACATGTATATAGTTTCCCACCTTCCTAGACTCCTAGTTTTCAATGCCTTCCATGGTATGCATTATTTAATTAAGTATATTATTTGAGTAAGATACCAATGATCAATTTAAACTCCATGTTTCTATTTTGCATGTGCAAATGATTTTGTCCATTCCTTTTTGGTTTAACAAGAATTTGATTTGCTTGGAGCCTTGTCACTCTGAGGAATTAAGCATCATGGGCCAATTTACAGGTTCTTCTCAGAGGTCCCAAGAATGCACGTGAGGCTGTGAAACACTTTGGACCAGCTCCTGGTGTGCCACACAGCCACACCAAGCCCTACATACGGTCAAAGGGAAGGAAATTTGAGAAGGCTAGGGGTAAAAGGAATAGCAAGGGATTTAGGGTTTGAATGCTGTACCTCATGCAGAAAATACAGATCAGCCTTCCAAATCCAAGGTGGTGCATCTATAAGCCAATATGCAATTGGTTGTTTTATCCCTTTTTTTCCTTGTATTCTCATGTTGAACAATTACATTGTCTTTAGAAAGTTAAAAAGGTTTCAGTTTCTTTAGAAAGCAAATGATTTTGTTTGTCAACTGGTAATTAATGGTTTACTTCTGAATTTCAGCAATGTTACCGCGCCTGATGTCTGTGTGTGGTTTAGGTTGTTGAGATGATTCTTTTCATTTTAGATGGCTTATTGAATGCAAACCTAAGGAGTTGATATTGGTACAAAAATGGAGTTCTGTTAAATGCAAGAATTATGATTTCATAATTGTAGTTTGCTCTTAACGAACAAGGCCTTACAGATCTATGATCTTGGACCTGCGAAGTTGTTGCTAAAAGCTAAAACTAGACGAGCAGTGTACTTGAAGATAATCTACCACAAGCATAAGTTTCATGTACATACACAATCGAATAGTGTATTACAATTTGAGTATACTGGGGGGAATTTGTAAAGTGACCACGAAAACTTAAATAGAAGATTTGCTCTTCGTCAAAAGAAAAGATGTGCCTTCAGAAGAAATAGAAGATACAAGCCATCTTGCACTGTGCTGGGAGTTGGATTAAAAGTTATTTTTCAAAAAAAAAAAAAAAAAACATGAGAATCATCATCTTGATTTTTAGCTTCAGGAATTTATTTTATTATGAGTTGAAAAATTGATGCGTGTGTTTAAAATAAAAATAAATTAAATTAAAAATTATATATGCAAATAAATGTTATGATTAAATTGGAAAGTTGAGTGATATATATATTAATGCAATTCCTTTTTATGGCAATTAGTTTATCCTAAATTAATTAATATTGGTGCATTATCATAGAAGAAAATTACATCAAGCCTTTTGTAGTTTGGTTATTTCTTCACTTTATCTCTATAATTTAGAAAATTACATTTTACATAATTGATCAACTTAAAAATTAAAATTATATAAAAAAATAAATTTATTCTTATATATAATATAACACAAATACAAAAATATCAAGTCAATCTCTTTTCCAATCTTTTCCTTTTCTCTCTCTCCCTTCCCTTCTCAATTAGGATTCTATAACTAATGAAAATCAATTTTAGAGTTTTTTTTTTATTATTTTCAAAAATCCTATGATAACACGTAATGTTCCCTTTCAAAATCCATGAAAGAATATATTTACTTTAAAGTAATTTGTTCAATGAAACATCCCTGAATTGAAAAGATTGAAAGTACATAATTGATTTCAAATGATTGATTACATTAGAGTGAGATTAATGAAACTATTCACCTATTAGTCTACTTCTAGCAAGATTTGAAAATGATTTAAGGAACCAGTGGAACTAGAAAATGTGAAACAATACATTGGTAGACAAATCTCACCAATTCATTTACAAGAGTAGTTAACGGATCAATATGTTTTATACATGTTAATTTACCAAAATCCATGTTTAAATATAGGGTAATGACCCAACTTTTATGGGATCAGCTACACGCTAAACCCACGTACGAATGAGTTTGACGAGTTTTCAGACCCAACAATCCCTGAACTCAGATTACGCGCTAAGTCCACATATATGTAGGTCTGATGAGCAGCTGAACCTAACAATCCCTAGGCTTAGCTATGCGCTGAACCCAAGTATATGTGGGTTTGACGAGCTGTTAGACCAACATCTGTAGGATCAACATCTCACCAAACCCAGATAGATGTAAAACTAATGCTATTTAGTTATATTATTAAGCTGTAAGGCTCTGTTTTTTTTTTTTTTTCTCATGACCTTTAACATAAAATGTTAATGTCAAATGCTACTCACCTCTATACACCCTTAGGTGTGTAAAAGTTTTCAAAATGACATGCCACTTATCTCGCATTAATGATGTGTAAGTGATATTTATCCATTTTTAATGTATGTCTCAATGATATTTTTCTCTCATTAATGCTATCAGAGCAATATGACACTCCAGCCCCTCTTCTCCACAAAAGAACCAGACTTATGGGCTATAAAGACCCTATGAATCATTTAATGAAAATAGGTTCACAATCTTCATTCTTCACTGCATATTTATTTTCAAAGTCTTTCCCTAAAATATCATTGTTTTTCCTCTAAAAAAGATACTTAAATATCGGAGAGTCTCTAAATCCACCAATAGGGACCTTTTGCAAGTATTGACTACTAGTCATCATAATTAATAAGAATGAGTCAGATTGTTATAATCAAGAGATTAACTGATTATCCAAAACATGAGTCTTGCCTCTTAAGCTACTTGGATTTTTAAGGTATCATCAATAGTAGTTATCTTCTTCCCAAGCAAAATCAAATGGTCTAACATTATTTATGCATATCGAAGTGCATCGTCTGCATTCTAAGTAATCAAATCTAGGGCATTCAATTCAACATCATGATTCTCCTCATTATATGTTTTCCTCAACCTTGCTAAAGTGGTACTTCTAACTTCGTGATTGTACAAACACCCAAATTTATTTCTACAATAACTCCATCTTTAATTTTGTTGAAGAGGCACATTGTCAGGATCAATTGTTACAAATACAAACATAATTGTTGTTAGAAATTTATTTTAACTAACATTACTTAAATAAATTACACGTAAATGAGAAATTAGTCTCAAAGAACTCTTAGTTTTCCTACTAAAAGAATCATTGATTTTTATAGATTTAATTCTTGATTTATGATGACTAATTAAAGATTGATAATCATTGGAATTAATTATTCAACCTTTTAGCTTCCAAAATTCATTATAAAAAAGAAGTGAAGGAAGAATTTCCAGCTTGAATTTCTTAGATTTTTACATACTATTCCTCACCTCATATTTTAGTGTTTTTTTCTCATTCTAAACTTTGATTTTCCTCCCACATTTATAGTTTATGTTCATCTTGTTGAGAGATATTTGAGTTTCATATTCTTTGGTTTAAAGATCTTGTTTAGAAGTGCATCCAAATCAATATGGTGTTGTTGGAATCTTGGGAAGTATATTGCAAACATCCTAATTGCACAAATGAGGAGAAATAAAGCCTTAAGAATAAAGGATTCATCATTCATAACAACAAAAGTCTCATTACTTAAGCATTTCAACAACCATAAATATTTTTATTATTAGTATGCATGCTAAGGCTTTGAATTAATATCAATTGTAAGTTTGGATATATGCTTAGTTTACGTACTAGTTCTTTATTATTATGTTTTGTTGAATACATGTTTGTCATGAGTTGCATGATTATAGATCTAAACTTGAATGAACTATAGGCTTTTCTTGAAAATATTTTTATGTTTGGCATGCATTATTATGATAAACTAAAACATCTTACTCACTAGTCTAATATTTTTACAAATTTTTAATTACACTCTCTATGGTGTTTCTTTAAGAAATTTAAGAAGTGTCAGCCACATCTTAGAGGACCTAATTGTCTTTTAATTATGGATTAAAAAAGTGTTAGGGATTTAAGAGATTTAAATTTAGATATGTAAATTGATTTTATAATCCAATTTCTTTTTAGGTTTGGGTGGCCAGATTCCGACAAGTATAGTAGAGGTTAGCAGCTAAGGTTTTATGTTTGGCAAAGAAAAGAAGAGTGGAAATTTCTTTATTTTAACATAACATAGTTTTTTTTAATTATTAATTAAAACAAAGTGGCAATTTTGTAAATAATTTCAACTTTTTTGTTATTTTTTTGTGCAAATGTAAAGTTCTATACAACCTATAAACTATGAGATATAAAGTTTAATTTTCGAAATCATGTAGGCAAAGTGAAAAATATGACTAAACTATATGAGACTCAATATAATTTTCCCTAATCATAATTATAAAAGCAAATTTAAAATAACAATGCTTTTATTATTATGTCGCATATGTATTAAAAAATATATATGAATAATACTCATTGTTTTTTTTATTTATTTTTCACCCACTGTTCCAGTGATTGAAAATCAAGCATGAGTTTTTTGGACCAAAAAATTCATCTTTCAACTTATTTTTATCTAAAAACATCTAATAAACACCCTTATAATATCAATAAATTAATTTCTCAATTCAAAACACCTCTAAATTAGTCCATAAACACAAAATCAAATAGGAAAAAAAATCTTTCAACCTCAATTTATTTTCTTTGGTAAAATGAATTTCTAAAAACACTTCAATGAAACTCCTCTCATAATATGAAATTTGTTAACATAAAGATTGGGATGTAAAAAGAAAAAAAATACATTATGATCATGTTTTAACATATTATAATTCATCAAAACATATTTACCCTATTAATGTACAACATCTTTTATCCTATTAATGCAATTCGTTTTTTGGAAATTAGTTTATTCTAAATTGATTAATATTTATCAATTATCATAATCATAAAAACAAATTAAAAAAATAATGTTTTCATTATTAAGTCATATGTGTATTAAAAAAATATATGAGTAATAATCATTGACTACTTTCCTAGTTTTTTACAACTATTTCGGTGGTTGAAAAATCAAGCTAGATGTTTTGGACTAAAAAATCTATATTTCAACTTATTTTTACCTAATAATACTTAATAAACATCATTACAATGTTAATAAATCAATTTCTTAATTCATAACACCCCTAAATTGATCCAAAATTACAAAATCATATCGGAAACAAAATCTCTCACAACCCCAATTTATTTTTACGGTAAGATGAAGGTCTGAAAACACATTAATGAAACTTCTTTTGTTGAATGGAAGTGGATGACATCAAGATCAAAACATAAAAAGGATAAAGTAATTACTTTATGAATATGTTTTCATGTATCATAATTTTTTAATTAAAAAATAAAAAAGATGTTATTTATGCTTTATAGAATTAATAAAGAGATATATGAGCTGATAAGTAAAAAAAAGTTATTAATATTAATTAAATATTAAAGCAGGAAGCTAATCTTCATAGCTGAAATAAAAGATATATGTAATTGCAAATGTTTTCCATCAACTATCCTTTTTTATTTAAATTTTTTTAATTCATTTTATCTTAGTAGCTAGTTGTTGTTAATAACAAATATAGCTATATAAAATATAAAAGGAAAACAATTCAAGCCAAATCATACTATTTTCTTTGAAATATCATGCAACTAAAAAAATATTAAAAAAATTAATCACTATTTAAAAAAAATATAATTTAAAAGAAACAATTAATGGAATGGAAATGGTTAAAAAAAGAGGAAGAAGAGGCAACGCGCTGATGGGCCAAGCCCATGTGTTTGGTCTTAACCAAAAAACTCAGGATCGCACCTAGAGTACTTATCTTAGGTCATCCACTCCCTTTTCTTTTCTTGTTTTTAAAGTAGGCCAACAAGTCTATTTTATAAGCACATTTAGTTATCGAAAAACTGGATCCAAGTTTTTGGACCTTAAAAACTCAATTTCCAGCTCATTTTTACTTGAAAACACCTTCAAAACACAACATAAACCTTGAAAAAAATAATACTTACCAACCCTATAACACCCCAAAATCACTCTAAAATTGAAAATCAAATGAATAAAACACACTTAAATGGACCTCGATCTACTTTTTCTGGTATATTTAAAGAAAAAAATCATCTTTATCGAACTCTTTCTTAGAATAGAAACTCATTGATGTCAAGATCATAATTTTTAGTAGTTGGAATTTGGCCAATTAATAAATTTCTTTCTCCTTTGTTATTTTTCGACAAGTTTCTCTCTCATCTCTCAAATATAGGGCCTAAAAGATGAATAAATGGACTTTTGAATCAAAGTAAAATTCTAAAAAATAAAGGGACTGAAATGGAGAAAAAAGAAAAATAGGTGTACTAAAAAGTATTGTTTTGTGTGAATTTGAGATTGATCATGTGATTTCTCCTTGTTTTACACTTTCATCTTTTTTTTTTTAATTTTCTTTCTTCAACAAATTATATATAAAAAAAGGATCATTAACTTGGTAATTGAAAAACAAAAGTTTGAGAACAAATTGCTATAGTTAAATACCTATACATTTTAGTATATTTTGTAATGTTGATCCCTAAATCTTGAATAAGACACTTAAAATTATAAAGACATAGGCATAACAATAACAAAGAAAAAAACTCCTATCTTTTGACAAGTAGTGCTCTCTATAATAGCAATTGATTGGATTATTTTTCACGATACGCTATGGGCCGAATCAATTTTTTTAATGTAAAAAAAAATATTAAGGTGTAGTTAATGTGTTTTATAGTAGAAAAATATTTAAACTACATGGGATTAACCTAATGTGACCTGATTGACTTGGCAGGTTCAAAGACAACTCAGACGACCAATAAAAATATAGTTTGACTAAAAACAATCAAAGCAATATCTTTTTTTAAATATTGAAATGGCAACATATTAAATCAATTCTGATCAACTCAAGTTAATTTGTCAAATCCATTACCTAGATCATGAGACCCTACCCATTGACGGCAAATAAAAAAATAAGCTCAATTCTCGATCAACTCAATGTTGAATGATGACATTGAAAACAAAATTCAACTAAAAGAATGAGTTGAGTTATGAGTTAATCTACCAAACTTGGATCATGAGACCGGGATAATGTTGAAGGATGAAATTAAAAAAAAACACCCGAGTTAACTGAACAAACTCATGACTTGGGTCATGAGATTAGGATAACCTCATATAATTTTCAATCAATTAAATGTTGAAGGATAAAGTTGAGAAAAAAAATTATTTAAAAAACAACAAAAAATAACTTGAGTAAACACAGCTAACCCGCGAAACTCGCGACCCAGGTTAGGAAACTAAAATAACTCTATAGAAAATAAATAAATAAAATTATAAAATTCAATTCTCAATCAAATCAATATTGAATGATGAAATAAAAAATAAAATCAAATAAAAAAACAAAAAAACCCAGTCAACCTGGTTAACTCACAAAACTCACGACCCATGTCATGAGAACATGACAACTCTATAAAAAGAAAATAAAAAACAATTATAAAGCTCAATTCTCAATCAATTAAATGTTGAAGGAAGGAGTTGAAAAAAAAATTAATTAAAAAATAACAAAAATTAACCTGAGTCAACATGACTAGCCGGTAAAAGTCACGACCCAAGTCATGAGACCGTGATAACTCCATAGAAAGCAAATCAAAACAAATTATAAATCCAATACCTAACAAATTTAATGTTGAAGGATAAAATTAAAAAAATAAAATCTTTAAAATTTAAGGACCAAAATAAAAAAGAACTTCACATTTCACCATCGCTATAGTAAAATGGTTAATGTTAATTTACTGCCAGCAATACGACTAGAAGCTAAAACCGGAAGAACACGAAAAGTTGCGCACAAGCACAATACTAGTGTCCGCAAAAATTAATTTTCTAGTTATGATGGCCCTCAATCACCCGAAGACCCTATGCTTGTTGTCCGTCTTACCTATGTGTAATACATGAAATTATTTCTAAATGAGACTAAATAGGTTGGTCACATGTTGTCGTGGGTTATTTTTAAAAACACGTGCTACTTTTAATTATGAGATAATTGAAAGAAAAAAAATGTTTTTTAAGCATACAATTAAGAGCTATTAGCATTAAAAGGTATATGATTTAAATTTTAAGTATCAGGTAAGTAACGTGCAAAAAACTTATTTAAACTGTCTTGAATTTCATATAAGAATCAAATTGTAAAATGTAAAGGGACATCAATCTAATATAGGTATTGTTTGAACAACTCAAAACAAAAGGTGACATGATAAAAAAGAGAGTATGGAAGCCCGACTTTTAAATAAGAAGTGAAGTTCCAACAATTGTTAGCAAGTAAAAAGTAACAAATACTTGTTAACTTCTTATAACTACAAAGACCTGAATAACTTAGTTAAGTGTCTGCAAAAACATTTTATATATCCATATATGTGTGTAGACTCAATGTATAAAATGAGTATGGTACATACCTCAAACACTCGTCTTAGAAAGTAAATTTTTTCCCTAAGAGAAAGCAACCTAAAAGCACTTAAAGCCTTTAAACTTTCTTGGGCAAGCATTGGCCAAATAGTTTTTTCCACCAGATTCTGCATAATATATATATATATATATATATATATATATATATATATATAATCTCCTAGATGTAAATAAAAAAACTTATAATATACAATGCAAGATAATTTACCTAACATCGCAACACGAGTAATTTACCTGGTCATGTTTAATAAATTTCTCTATCAAAATAATTTATAATAGAAAAATACATAAAATTTGTAATAGAAACTAACACATACGTAAAATTTATTGAACAATAATTATAAAAAAACAATGTAATGCTGCACATAAACACATCAAATTTATTAAACAATAATTAAAAAAAAAAAGACAATGCTAGGCTGCATATATAAAAAATCTTATAAAAAAATAAATATTAAATTTTTTTTTAAAAAAACTATAGATGAATCATAGCTACCTCTCTAAAACCAAACACACATAATATCATTTAAAAATAATTACAATCTAATTAAGACCTAAACCAAAAATTTATTTGAAAAAATATACACAAATAATGTATTATTTTTTAAAAACTAAAATATATATATAAAAAAAGAACCAGGCGAGGCTTTTGTGGGCCTGGTAAGCCAAGTCCAACACTAAGCTCAAAAATTGACATGTTGCCTGCTCCAACCCAGAATCTAACCACTATGGTGGTTAGAAAAACGGGGTCTTTTGTTTTTTCACCCAAAATCTCATTTTCAGCCAATTTTTAACCTAAAATACCAACAAAACACCCTAGAAAACTTGGTAAATCAATCCATAGCCACCAAAAAGCCAACAAACTGCCCCAAAACCCGAAATCCACTCGAAAACATTCTTCTTGAGCTCAGATATGTTATTTTAGATGTTTTCAAAGGAAAAAAAAACACTTAAACGTAACCCCCCTCATCATATGAAACCTTTTGACACAAAAATTAATCGTTTTGGTAGCCAAAACTTCTCCAACGATCACTTTCTCTCTCTAGGCTAGAATTTGACAATTTCCTCTCTCCTCTCAACAGAAAAGGACTAAAAAAAAAAATTAGGTATCAAAATGTATTATCTTGAAATTTAAGGGACTAGTCACTTGATACCTAAAAAATATGAGGGATTAAAATGAATATTTCAATGAAACTTTCAGCTTGCCCCCCATATTGCCCGAGATTTTCACTTCGGTCCCTTAGCTTTCAATTCAATTCTCCCTCCTAAAACATGTTGGACCTCTAAAGGCCAAATCACGTAAAAAAAAAGTTTAAGGACTAAAGTAAAATTAAAAAAAAAAAACTACTTCAATCCATGATGAATTATGAGAAAGTGTACAAGCTGATGCTTTTTAGTTTATATTATAATAAAATAAAAAAAACAGATAATTCTAAAAGTTTAATAATCCTATTATGGGATACAAACTCATCAGGAATCGATGGTCTAATTCAATGTTAGCTTATTTATTTGGTACAACCTATGTGCTAACTTTAAGGCCACCCCGTCGAGTTGAGCATGACGTCAAGTAAAAGCAAACAATCAAGCCTTGCAGATTAAGAACTTGAAAGAAGCATGCATGAGACATCACTGCTGATTAAAACTTCTTGATGAAATCGTATATATGTTCGCTAACTTCCTCTGGCTTTTCTTGGTTGAGAAAGTGAGCTACTCCTTCCATTACAACTACTTCTTGCAAGAAGGGAACATATTTTTTCAAGCCACCTTTGCTTATGTATTCTTTAACTCCAGGAATATGATAGGTAAGGTCCACATCACCCACGATAAACTTAACGGGTACTTTAATTTGTAACCCAGTCCATGCTGCCATCAGCTCCCAGTTTCTGCAACAAGCAACAAAAATTGAATCGAGGAAATCAATTCCTTCCAGAAATGAAGTAGCAACTTATGATGCCTTCGGCAGTTTAAACCTCGTCACTTAATCCAGAATGCAAAAGTCTATGCCAACACAAAAAATTGTTCAAAACATGCAAGTAGAAACAGTGAAAGAAATTGATTGCTCTGTTGAGACTAACAAAGTTATTGAATTAGAGGTGAAATAGATTTGTGCACCAAACAACGACATGGAAGATTAATCCTGCATCAAGCGAAGTGTCTAATTACAATGAGAATGCACAAGAATCTTAATGTCATAGAGTTGTTTCACATATATTTGTATAAAAGTCAATAAAAAGAATAAGTAGACATACAGGTCCAAGCATCGATAGTAGTTCAATCCTCCAGTGAAGCCTGTCTGATTGAATTTGCCAGCATAATAGTTGATGTCTTTTTCTGACAGCCAAGAAGGCAAATTTGGATTGTCAGGTATACCTCTGAATCCTACTTCTTTAGGTATACAAGGCGGCTTTGGATCACGAGAGGTCAGAAATCTTGTAATTATACTTGCAGTATCCATTTGAGCGAAGTCTTCTTCAACCTCTCCAGGTTCCTGCATCACAATTTTTGCAACTTTTCTGATGGTTAAATCAGAAGACAGAACCATGAACAGCAACTAAAGAAGACAACTGAATATCAGGTGGAGAATGTATATTATATCATGATAAGAGTAGTGCTCCAGAAGGCTATATGTCCAAGATAATTCTCAGTAAAGCCTTTATAAAACTTTTAGCACTTAAATTTTCAAAGAGCAAGAAATGGGGTAAGTGAAATCCTTATTTCAGACAACTCCAGAGTATGAAATGTGTAATGTGTTTGAATTTGCAAATGCAATTCTAGTGAAGTCTGATACACAGATATTTTCACAATTATATGCAATAACATGCATTGGATCCTTTAACCATGTCAGAAACTTCAAACTACGAAGTTGATGTCACCGGTATATGTTTGTGATATTTTTGAATCAAGAAGAATAAAAATAAGAAAGAACGCATCTCTTTCCTTCAAACAAATTGACCTTAAATCCACAAGTGTGACAATTGGGATCTTGAACCTTAGCAACAATTCTTTTCAGGGTTCATTATACTACCATTACTTAAGCACTATTATTTTCAGTAACACAGCTATACAAAATATCAACATGAAAAAGCAAACTAACAAGAAAAGGTAAGTTTGTTCCGCAAATGATGCTGAATACCACAAGTTCATCCAAACTTGAGCTCATCTGCTGGCAAGCAGACAACATTACAGTCCAAGATGACTACTGAACTAAGAAAATGACAGTTTTTGCCAAACCTCTTCTAGTCTAGATATTAAAACCGTTTAGCAACCTAGCATGGGTGGTCAGCAGGATTATAAATGTGAGGTCTGAAACCATATGCTTGGAGTCCAAATTTCTTTTTCTCACATGAGGGTCAAGATGACACTAGCTTTCCACTCTACTTTTCACTCTGTGCTGGGTCACTGAGTTGCTTTACTACTTAGAACTCAACTTTAAAGACCAGAATCCAAGGACAGCAATAGCATTAAGGGCATTATAAGAATCTAATTACTGCTAAAGTTAGGTACAGCCATAATATTCCAAATATGAATCCACTTAATGACACTACAGCTCAAAACTCCCACTTTAAAAACTATCAAATCAATAAAGCGATTCTATTCTAACCCAATTCCATGAAACATATGTGTAACATTTGTTATTAACAAACCACCAAACAAGAATAAAAATATAATTGAATAAATACCAGATTAACCTTTAACACCAAAGCCATTAATAAAAAAAAAGAAAAAAGAGTTGAATACCAGCCAAAAAAACATAATAAAACCATAGAGAAGAAGCTTCGAAGCTGGGAAAAAAATCAAATATATTTTAAAAAAATATTCACAAACCTGAAACCTGCAGATATAAAAATCATCACCAAATAATTCTCTGCTAATCTGAACAGAACTCTTGTGTGGATTCCTGGGTTGAAACACGACACTCATGTTAACCAAGGCCTTAATTCTGTCAGGCCTCAACAAGCAAAAATACCAAGCCACCGTTGCCCCCCAATCATGGCCCACCAAAAATACCTTATCAATGCCCAGAGAGTCTATCAACCCTACAAGGTCGCCCACGATGTGGAATATTGTGTACTCTCTAACATTCTTCGGCGCGTCAGTATCACCGTAACCACGAAGGTCAGGGGCTATGCAACGGTATCCAAGGGAGGAGAGAGAAAGGAGCTGGTGTCTCCATGAGTACCAGAGCTCAGGGAAGCCATGGAGGAATAGGATTACTGGGCCTGTACCAATTGATGCTATGTGCATGTTTATGCCATTTGTCGCTACAGTTTGGTGCTCTATCTTATCCATCCTCTCTTTTGGCTTTTGATTTTGTTTTCGTGCTAGTGTTGGGTCAGTGATGGTGTTAGCTTTTATTTTATTTTATTTTTCGGAAATCGAAGACTACGGTGGGAGAGAGGACACAAAGAAGCGACCATAAGAGCATATCCAATGCATACGCTTAATTAAGAGCTAAAAAAAACAAATATTATTTTAGCTCTTCTACGTTTATTTTACATGTTACAAGGAGTGCTAAATAAAATATTTTTTAACTATTTTTTTATAAAAAGATTTTATTCCTACATGTTTTATAAAAATATTATTTATTTTAATGATATTTTTTTACTAGTCTTTTTTCCTTTATTTTTTTAGATTATGTTTTTTTGTTTGCTTTTTATGAGATTATTTTAATTTTATAATCTATATCATGGGTTTGACGAGTTCACTTAGATTAAATCGGATTAATTTTTTATTTTTTTTTATTAATTTTATTATTTAATATTTGATTGATTGAGAACCGTTGGAGTTGTTTTTAAACTCGTCAAGTCAACCAGGTCATATTGTGTTGTTAAAATACTTTTGTATCAAATATATTAAAATACAATTGTCTATTCTAAATAGTTTTTTACTATTAAAGTACATACAAACAAAATATATATATATATATATATATATATATATATTATACACTATTCAAAAAACAATGTTATCAATTTGACTTTTCTAAATAGCATGTATCATTAGAGATGCTCATAAGAAAGTAGATTAAACTTGGTTTATGAATTGTTTTTACTTAATTAAAATGTTATTAAGATATTTTTTTTAATTATTAAAATTTAAAATTATTTCAAAAGAAACAAGAAGTGAATAAAAATTGAAGTTTTTAAAATTTTAATTATATTATTGAAAAATTTTGAAATAATTATTTTATCAATTACTAATATCTAGAAGGAAAAACAATGGTGTGACTATTTAAAAAAATAAATAAATTTGGTGATTGATAATGATAAAAAGAGAGAGTAAAACTTGAATGCTTTTACCCCACATCCCCGTATAGCATTGCCATATCAGGATCAATGATTCATTAACTAATTATTTGGTTCAGGGTTACTAGAAGACCCGAATAAACTTGTCTTATTTGAAATTTCAGGATAAGTGATTGGTTATGACTAAGGAATATATTTGCATCCCTTGCGCATCTTACATGAGGTAAACTATATTGTATAGTATGGATATGATTTAAAGATATTGATGGATTTCTAATCGGTGGTCCGTCTATGACTTAGAACAAAGATCTATGCTCATGAATAAATATGACATTTTGAATTTATTATAAGATCGTATGCCCAGGTAAATTCTTATAGGAAGAATCCATGTATGTGCTCTGACAAGAAACCTATCCTGGAAAGCGAAAATGTTTTTACACAACTCGCATATTATGATGAAAAATATTTCAATTAAAATTGGTGAATATCCAAAATAATTTTGAGAATTTTCTAGTAAACTCTTGGTACTTAAATACCAACGTACTGGTAGGTCCAACATTTATATCAGAATGTTGACAATTAATTTTCAGGAATTAAACTTTTTAGGGTTATTGAAATATTTGTCAGATCCTTAAGGAATTTTACACATTTGTTTTAAATAAAAAAAATATAAAAAATATATTCTAAAACAATGCTAAAAATATTTTTCTCTCAATTTTATAAATAAAATTTGATTCTTTGTAAGGATTTGGCAGCATGCAACAAACAAAAATTATTTTTTGGTTTTTTATTTTATTTTATTTTTATTTATTCTATAAGGCCATGTTTAGCAAAATCTTATTTTATTTCCCTAGAAAATTGCCAAAATGGACTTAAATGTGTATTTGCCAAACACCCTCTTAGACACAAAAAATACTTTACAAAAAAATTATCCAATCAAACAAAGTTTTAAGTACTTGACCCAAAACAAAACCAAACAGGTTGAGCTTAAGACACTGGTTCAATCATGAACCAAATCAAAAATCAAGGTTTGACTTAAAAACTAAACCAAAACAAAGGTTTAAACTGAAAAAAAATGAAAGTTTAAAATCAACATAAAACATAAAATATTTTGCAGAAAAATAGATCAAACATTCAAATTGTGAAGAACATGAAGAACATTCATCAAGAACCCAACAAACACAAATCTCAATTCAGACAAGTTTTCATGCAATTAAAGGTAGGGTTTTATTGGAAGTTATGCAACAATTCATAATGTAGCATTCATTCACTTAAGTTATCAAAGAATCACACGATTTTGTCAAAAAAGGTTTCGGTTTAAAATTAAAACTCTAGGATTAAAACTTCTAGAAACTTATTATTGATGCAAATAAACTCTATATTATCTACTAGTCAAGTTGACTGAATGGTTTAGTGCAAAGAGTTGGATTAAAGTTGGTCCAAATCATAGGACTAAGACAATGTTCTTTCCAAGAACATGAAGAAACCGAACCCAACAACTAAAAAATTTACAACTTACTGTTAAACCCAGAACTAGCCTCTTAGGCTTTTGAAACATGTTGTTTTTGGTCCCCCGCAAACTACATTACCAATACTAAGCATAGTTGAATCCAAAAAACTAACAAATAACATCAAATCATTAATAACATGGATAAAGTTCTAAAATTCAAAACTATCAAAGTTAATTAGCAAACATATCCATACTATTTAGTTCAAAACTTGATATTTTTAACATGTAGATGTCAAAACATACTTGTATGAACTATGAACTTGCACTAAAATATATCAAATTGATCAACATACTTCCAAAATCATTAACCCACAAACAAAAGCAACTTACTTTTTTATTACAAAACAAATTCAAACACCAATCAAAATACCTCAAATACATCATTAACATGCTATTAGGTTAAAAACATAGAATTAGACAAGCATCAAAACCAAGAATCATGCCTTTAGTGCAAGCTTTCCTAACACATTATTGACCAAAACTAAAACAAAATATCATAACATAAGCTTGATCAATCTAAAACATGCTTAAAACAAGAAAAAAAACAAAACAAACTCTACCGAAAAACATCAAATTAATCCAACACCAAAATCAAACAAAAAAAATACAAGATAAGCTTTAACAACATTAAAATAGGTTTAAACATCAAGAAAACATAAATAGGTAGACCACATAGATTCCACCATTGAACTTTTACATGGTTGTACCTTCTCTGAGCTTGGTAACCATGGACTATTGTTTTCACACTAGGATCTTTCCTTCTTTGACCTTAGTGACTATGGACTGCTATTTCTTGTTTTCTTTTCTTTTCACTATCTTTTCCTTCCAAAGCTTGTTAGACCTTTTATATTAGGTTCTTGAACCTTCAAATTAAGATTTTTTTCACAATATGTTTCTCCATATTTTTCCTCTCTTTCTTTTGTTTTCAATTTTTCAAGGGGTATATATAGGGTTTTGCTGGGGTTTTTAATGGATTCAAACATAAATTGATCAAAGTTTAGCCTTTTGATCAAAATAAGAGGGTTTTGGACAAATTTTAACAACTGAAATCTTTATCCTTCAATGGTTTTGGGATGGTGATTTTGTAACAAATTTACCTGGGTGTTTTTTTTTTTCCTAGAGACAGAGGTATGCATCCCTCACCTTCTGATTTTGGATAAAAAATTTATGAACCTTGATAAGAATCCTCTGAGAATTTTTAAGTGTGAACTCATGAAAAATTTGAATGCTTTTGCATAAATGGGTATCTTAATCAAGGCTGACTGAGTAAACCAATTTCAAGGCATCGTTAGAGATGACCTAAACTTCGTATAAGAAAAGCATACCATTCGATTAGATCTATTCTTGCTCAATTTGAAGGTTTGTAGCTTCACATTCATTCGTTTGAAGGTGCCAACTCGATTAACCGAGAATTTAAAAATACATTGATGGCTAATCAATGATAAGATGTTATTGAGTTCGTTGAAGAAAATAGAATGTAAACATTTGATGTGAATCATTGATATTTATAGAGGGGGTGTTTCTCAATTGAATGATGGTGATTATAGTTCTAGAGGTGGTTGGAGACGCCACATTCATTCGCTTAAAAATGCCTATTTGATCAACCAGAATTGTCAAAGAAAAAGCTAAATAATAGCCAAATGATGCATTGTCTATGCTACACCTTAGAAACTAGGGTTTTTAATTTGGGATTTCATAAATTTTACTTTAGTTTTTGTTCTTCTAATTGCTTTTAATTGCACCAGTAATTGCTTCCCAAACTCTTACTTTCATGCAATTTCATGTATGTCAAACTCAATCATCATCCCTAAAATTCAGCGCCATTTTCATCATGGTCATTGGTTTTTAATTTGTGCACTTGGACCTTTAATTGACTATCAAACTTTGAACTTTCTTCAATTTTTCCATTGATTTGGTCAATTTCAAATCACATTCCTTTTTCAATCTAGTCCTTAGTTTTGGATTTTTTCAATTAAGTCCCTAATTTTCCATCAAACTTCAATATTCTAACAATTAAATCCCTTATTCGTTTAATTAAACCTCCTAAAAAACCAATTAAGTCTTTAGACTTCAATTTATTCCAATTAACTCCCAAATTAACTCAAAAAAACTGATTTTTCTTTGAATCAAGTCCTCAATAAAATTAATTATACCTTTCAAAATTCTCATTAAGTCCTTACCTATCCAAATTTGTATTTCTTAACTGTTAATATAAATATTTTCACCAATGGGACCTTTTATCAATTAGAATTGGGTTATCAAGTTTTTCAATCTTATATATTTTGGTCTTCCAACTTTTTCACTTGTCATTTTGATCATTCACCACCAACTTGGGCAATCTTCTAGGCTTTTTTCATGTATATCCTCTTATATTTTGGAATTTCTTTTTCTATTTTTTTCTTGATTTTTTATGGGATTAAAAGTGGGTAACAACAACTCTAATTACAAAAAAAGAAAAAAAATTGAATGGTTAGTTATATTTTTTGGATATAAATATAAATATAAAAACATTTAATATTAAATTTTAATGTGGTAGGTGGCTCACTTATTTTTTGTAGCAAGTGTGACTTATTCAGGTCACCATTAATGATATTTTTTGGTGTCATTGAATTTATCTTTTCGAGATCTTTTTGATGGTATTGATGGTGTTGTAATTGGAGTTGTGATGTTTTTCGAGTTTTTTTCCTTTTCTCTCTCCTCTCTCTCTCTCTCTCTCTCTCTCTCTC
>Ga0325411_1001367_pt1 | contig 27122 bp, 17 predicted proteins | sample PopdelMetagenome_13_FD_206181 | JGI IMG/M metagenome (GOLD analysis project Ga0325411, IMG submission 206181) | Populus deltoides microbial communities from Bellville, Georgia, United States - Xylem-PdIQD-R4 | ecosystem: Host-associated > Plants > Phyllosphere > Stem > Wood/Secondary xylem...
AAAACAGGTTGACTAAGACATGGCATCATTAGATAATGGCTTAGAGAATGCCTGGCTAAGACCAATTCATGTGATGGAACGATAAACCCCACAAAGAAACAAAGGCAAGCTTTTTGGAACTGGATAGTGGATTTATTCTCTCTAGAAACCTCGAAAAAGATGAGCTGATATGAAATGTAATTCCACATCGATCGAGTGGGCTCTGCTGGTCTTCACATTCAATTCTCTCTCAAAGGAAGACAAGTCTGTTCTTTGTAATCATTAACGTTGTTGTAGTTCATTGACTTGATCAGACTGGCCGCTAATTTTGGTCAGCCGCTTTGGCCGGTTTCGATATTCAAATTATCATATAAAAATGTTGTCTTTTAACGTGTTTTTTTTTTTTAAAAAAAATTAAATTAAAATGATAACTACTGTATACAATGCTTTACTTGATTACTAAAACTTTAGAAAGCAAGAACAACACAAATTGTCGTGCATGATCTTGCAAAGAGAAAGCTGTGTTCAAAACAGCGAAAAAATATTGATAAGACATTCATGTAGCATGTTGCAGTATCTTTTACAGAAGAATAGCATCAAAGCATCTAGCTTTTGAATAGTGTTAAAAGGTCAAAGAAAATAAAGAGAATTCCACCTGGACCCATATGTAAAGAAGAGATGGAATAGAATCATGCTAAAGAATGGTTATGGTAATGATGAATTCAGAGCCACTGGACATTATCCTTTTTTAAACGTCAATACTCCCAGCATCCTCCCCCCCTGCGACTGTAATTTTTAGACACGCCAGGGCTATAAGATATGATTCCTTTAATGATATTTTCTCTAAATGTGGGTGTACGTCGAATATTTAAACACTAAAGGTTCTTGAAAGGTGAAAAAAGAAGATAGCAAAAGTTTCCAAGCATGGAACAGCAATGCCAAGCGATCATTAATTTTGTCCCAGGGGCATGGTCAGCTTTCCTAGCTAAAATCACAATAGGGTTTGCAAAGAGGCAGGCAGCCATTGAAATACATACGTCGCTGACCTCTCCCTTTTGCTCCAAACTGCTATATGCCTAAACTATGATTTGGGAGGGTGGGTAGCTAGCATGTTTAAATCTGCTACCAACTCGTGCTCTGTTGATGTGTAGCATGCTTACGGCATCATTTTCATGGTCCATTTCTCGATCCTTATTAAATGGCCATGTGCAGCATGATGATGTTGCTCGAACAAAGTACAGCTGAAGGGGAACTGCTTGCTACTGGGAAGACACATGATGATTATTCGTATTCATGTGTTTTGATTGATTTTCCACCTTGCGTGCTATGCACATGTAGTTTTATCATTCCAGGCCAGTCATTTGTGACGTGAAAACAGAATCTAGCTTGCATCATTACTTCTTAATTATATTGATGGCCATTCTTCTCAGATCCTGCATGCATAAATGGGTGATGCCACAGTTGCTTGCAATGGTCCAGCCATAAGCATTGCAGGGTTGAATGATTAGACATTATAATACCATTTGAATAAAGCAGCTCATGAACAGATCAGAGCCATGCACAGACAAGAAGCCTTTTATAACCACGGGATCCAGATTAAACCCACTAAAGATAATGCTGTAATTACCACTTGCCGATTGCCAGAATCCAGTCCATTAAAAGCCCATTAATATATTTGAACAATAGTTTCCTGCTCCATGTTTAGGCATCCATTTAAACCATTGTTTTTAAATCTTGGTCTCGACTCATAAACCCGGTTAATTTGGGATTTGATCAAGGCTAGGTTAAAAAAGAGTTCAACCTGTAAAATTCAAGTTATCTTATTAAAATCTTGTTTCACTCAAGTTTAAATTTAAATAAATAAACATTTTTTTAAAAAAACTTAAAACAAGTTGTCAATTTGAATTAACTCATGTTTATAATTGCTCATGCTTATTAAAATTTAAATGTATCTAACACGCACTCATTTAGTACTTTCTTTCCACCCCCTTCAATCTAAGATTTTATACCCAAGCAAGCCAATCAATCAGCAGTGTACGTTCTAAAATTTTCGTTTGACGAGTAACAAATAATCCACACATTGCAATTTTAAGAAGCAAGAGCTTATTGTGTCAATCTATCCAGCACTTATTGATCTGGTGAGCTAGGCCAGGTTGAATAACGCTGATTTCTGGGATTTCTGGCACATAGCGTTTCTTTACATTGCAGTCGCATTCCGCATGATGCAGAACTGCAGTAGCATGATGTTTCAACTGGGAACCAAAACACTTCTAATAAATACAACAGCGGTATTATTAAGCAGGTAAAGAGCAGCGTACATCATTGCAATCAACAGAAGCTTGACTATAATCAATGCCGTAGTTTGAATTTATTGTTCTTTTCATTTCTTGATTATTCATATATTTTCCCCTTTATTCATTTCCCTGTGATTTTTCTATTTTATACAATTCTGACTAGCACAATCCAATTCTGAAAAACGAAAGAGAAGATCACATCTGGGGTCTTGTCTGAACTACATAGACCTTACCATCACGTATTACACCTTCAATGTCTTGAGGAGATCCATACAGCTCTTCAATTGCACTTCCTGCACGAGCGATGCTGGAGAGGATTGTTCGTCGAAAGTTATCATCAGTGATCAAGGGATCAGATGAATAGTCGAGCACAACCTTCTCTTCTTCATCCATTGGCACACTGCAAAATAGTTAACTACTGATGAGCAAATAATAATGCAATCCTTTCAGTATGATTTAGTTTTCACGTAGGTTTATTTATTTCTGGGCTACATTGAGCATCTAGCCTATCAAAAGGTTTTAAGCCCATCACGGGTATCCGGTTCATATGATTGCAGCTAAATTCTACCAGACTTCCTGCCACTCATGTTTTGTAATGGGCATGACAATTGCTGAAACAGATTAAGCTGATTCTGCATAAATTTCAAGTGCTGATTTGATATTATCAATCTCCTCCTGCTATCCACCGTCCCTTCTTCCCTATTAAACTCATTGGATATCCACCCTGTCAGAGTTTTCTGATTATTATACCTATCATAAAGGCCTGCACCGGCATAACCTTCTAGATCTTCACCATTGGAGTCAGATCGGAAGATAATAGAACGTTTTATAAAAAGCCCAATGGGTTTGCTCGGGTAACCCAACACCTGCAGCATGTCAAAGTTGTAAGTGCAAACGGTAAACATAACAAGAAAAACTAGGATGATTTATTAGCACTGTGGATATCATCATCTATTGCATAGATCCAGTTCTAGAAGCAACAATACAAGCAATTAGTTTACTTGAATTTGCTAGTCCTCCATGTCCACTTTAAAGTTCAAACAACCTAAAGAAAATATATGAAAGGTGCTTACCAGAGGAGTGTTTAAATCATTTTTCTTGCAGATAAAACTCAATGCACGGCCAGGATAAGCTCCAACTAGAGTTTCTCCAAGACCCTTCACCACCTATATCAAGAGGGAGCACTAAATCAATGCCTTTTGCTTCTTCCACCTAAAGTGAAAGAATTTCCAGTGGAAAAAAGCAAACAGTGAACCAAAAATACAATACCTCAGCATATATCTCAGATGAATCCCCCGAAGATGGATTGGTTGTATGAATAACAAATGCATAATCAGCATTTATTACTTCCTGAACCAGGACAGCCATGCAGAGATAATCATGGTCTAACTTTACTTTTCTTGTGCTGAAGTATGCCCTTTCATTCCATTTTGAAGCCCAGACCTGACAAGGAATTATGTAACAGATCAATGCCATGAACAGAGAAATAAAATAGTCAACATAATTAAACAAGCTTGACGAGAATTGGAAGAAACACTGCAAGGCACAGTTACAGGCAAGCATTCCCAGTGATCAAAATATAGCACACGCATGCCATGTTTGAACATGGATAAAATTAGGGGACCATCAAACATTTAGGAAAGGGGTACCTGTCGACATCTACAACAAGCAAGCAGGAGATACTATTCCAGTTATACAATCAAAGACTTAGTTCTCTCCAAGGTAGGCTCACAAGAAATCACAATATGCCCACTTGTCATAAAATCACGAATAGAGTTGATGGACCAGAATTATATGAGTCAACCACAAACCATCATAAGGATGTGAGAGTTCTTCTAGGAAGAACAGAGCAAGAAATTGACAAAATTATCTGGAGATCAAAATGGTCTTTTCCAGCAAAGGAAAGCAGTCTACCTTCTTTATAGCCATCCATGCTTGCTCCCATCTTCGTTCACCTTCGTCACCAGGCCATGGCATCCCAGAACTTTGCATCTTGGTCTTCAGCTCTTGGACCTAAAATTTACTCTAGCCTTAATGATGACATTTAAATTTAAGTAACGATCATTGATACAACATTTAAATTTACTGGTTCACCAAAAAGTCGTGGCCAATCATGTCACTTCCATGTATATGTACCTCTTTGCTTCTAATAAAACAATTGATTTGCCATAAACAAATGTAAAGTGTACCAAATAATGAAAAGCCGAGGCAAAAATCTGTTTTATTGGGAGGTTTAGTAAAAGGATATTCCCATCGCCAGGATTTTACAACCAAAGTTAAGGATTTAAGACCCATATATAGATCTGAAAATGCCTGCATGCATGTTGCCTAACTTGTGATTGATTGATAGTCAAGGGGGGATAGAAACAAGGGGGATATATATTCGTTTATGATTTATATCCTCTGCTGGAGATATAAACATATCTATTTATGTTGACTGAAATAAATTTTGGGCATCATTAGTACAAAGAGCATACCAACTGTGGTGGTGCAGCCAGCTGTAAAACTGTACGGCGAATCTGTCCAAGAGCACTAGACTCTTCTGCCAAGTTTTTCTTCAACAGTTGCAACTTATTGGCCACTTCCTGCAAGTTAACGGGAGGGGGAGACAGAGAGAGTCAGGCGGAAAATTTCTGAACAATGACATTTACCAGGGCAAGTGCTAGATCCCAGGACTCAGGAGTGCATGCCAGAAATCAGATACGTTCTGAAGCTGACAAAAACTAAATTGCTGCTGACCATTGTATAACTTCAAGTCATCCTCATTTAGATACTGATAATAATTAATTTTAGTAATGAGTTCATATTGCACATCCAACAATATCTTACTATTTGCCAAAGATATCAATGAAGGACAGAAGAAATAACTGTTTTCTTCCACATCACGACTTTCAAGAAAAATACAGTAGCATCACCTGATCATCAAGAAGTTTCACAATAACCAATCTTGACACCTAGCACAACATTAACTGGTGGATGGTTTGTGGATGTGCATCATACAAATGTCCTCTCATTACTCTCAAGTCAGGCATTTGCCTTGTACAAATTCCATTTTGTCAAAAAATAATTCATTTGCAAGTTGATTTTTAAAATTTTAAGCCCTCCTATTGAATTTCTACATTATCTGGCATGCATCCATTAAACAACAGAAATGGTGTTCACCCCATCTTGCAATCAATATCTGAACTGAGCCAGCTAGTCATGTCGATTTAGACATAGAAAACTGCTAGCAAAAGACAATGAAATTTAGAAATTGCAATTACCCAATTCAAATCTTCGCTTAGAACCTTCTCAAAAACTCCAAATGGTAAAGCAACTGATGTAGGAATCCTGATCCAAGACGGCACTTTTCCTTTCAAATATGAGATGTTGCGTGATTTGGCACCAACCTATACAAGAATCCTCATAAATATTTCACTAACCCATAAATGTACAGTTCAAACGACCATTGGGACATGGTATTGATTTCTAGAATGAGAAAAATAAAGCAGTTCATTAAACATAGATTATATCCCATTTTGTAAGCCTAACCATTTCACTGCTAAACTCCTCAGAAGATATGGCATATCTGCCTCTGAACTGCTTTCTGACCAACTTTATAGGTGAAGGACTGACTTCTTTCAAGTTAGTTGAACTTGAATCTGCTAGCTTGCCCTCCTTTAGTTCACTGTGATTCATCATTGGTAAAAACGAAGTTCAGTACAATAGTTGTGAAACAGTGCAGATTGTGAGCAACAATGGGTAAGCAAGCCATGGGACGATAGGATAACCTATATGCTATATCTGCCGAAGTTGGTTTCAGATGCAACAATTTCCCTTCATATGCTTTAAGGTCGGCCAGAATATCAGGATCAAAGCATGTAGCAAAGCAAACCTGCCATTGACAATGTTCTCCTCTTAACATTACCCAGCAAAGAATTGGACATAAATTCAAACTAACAGATGCTTGCCTTGCTGTTTCTTGCTCTCACAGAAACATGAGATAGCACATCAGGCATATCGGGCGTCAGCACAGCAACTGTACCATCCGGAATTTCTTCTTCTCCTTTTACTCGTTTTGCAACTAAGATTGTTGGGAACTTGTAAGTTTTATTCTGCACAGTGAGCAACTCATCCACAGCAACAACATATCCAACAGCTTCAACTGGGCTAATAACCTGCCAGCTGTTCCAGGACAACCACAATAGCATTTCAGAGCTACAGTCTGGTACTGCTACATATTTATTTTCCTATGTTTACTGTTCAGACGTACGATACTTGAATGCATCGGAAATTTCCTTTACCAGTCATTAATATTAAAATCCCTAATTTCCTAGTGATCAAATAGGAGCCAGTTGCATAGACACTAGCACGAATAACATGCTAACCTTCCAAGATGAGCAGTCTGCCGAAGAATTGGATCAAGTCGATTAAGAAGTGTAGATAATGCTGCAGCTGATCCAGCACGGATGATTTCTTCAGTGAATATGTTCAGCTGAAATGAGTCATAATGAGAGTGGGTAAACAAATAATCTAGAATATCGAGGAAAAAGGTTTTCACTTTCAGACAATTGAAACATACAGCCCACTGGTCCACTCCAAGCAATGATCCAAGATACTCCGCTGATGGTTGCAAAACATTCTGGTACCATTCTGCTTTGCAAGCAAGGGCAAGGCGAGTTCTGTCAAGGACTGATTTTGAAAATAACGCCCAGTGGTCACTTTTGCTATTTGACATACTTAGTGCATGTTTCCATCCCTGCATATGCAATAAAAGCAAGTTCAAATGATAGTGGAAAGTTTCCATTTATCTAAATAATTGCAATACCATATTTTTTTCTTACAGGCAAGTCAAAACACGTATTTAAGAGTACCAAAGTCAAATTTTACCTTCAAGCAGTAAATAAGATCTTCATTATCATCTGATGAAAGTGCGAGATTTTCAAGAACCAAAGTGATGAAGTACATAATTTTCTGCTATCAAGGAAGTAATCAAGAAGATATATAAATTACAGAATGAAATTAAAAGCAGCACGTATGTAGAGAAAAAAATTGGATAAAAGTTTGTTAAGAATAACACAAACTGAACATAGCATATAGCAAAAAGTAATTGTTGATAAGTAAGATTTACCTCTGGTCTAGCATTGTTTAATTCCTCATAACCCCGTTCAATAACTGTCCTAACAGTGGAGTCAAGTGCAATATCCAAAAATAAAAGATCCTTAAGACGATCCTTGGACTTAAATAGAAGAGTTCTAAGCTCCTGACGAGCCTCTAGCAAACCCTGTATTAAAATAAACAAAAGGGCCATGGTTGAAGTACAAATGCAAATGGTAATTACAACTTCTGGCATCTAATTTTCTATTACCTCAAGAAGTGCTTCTACATTCTTATCTTCAACGTGTTCTAGTAGAAATTTAAGCAATTCCTGTTTGAAAGATACAGAACATACACAGCTGATTTTAGCATTCTATCATGTATAGATGACATCTAGATTGAAAATTCAAAATGAAGTTGAAAACATTACTGGGAAACCAGATGGCAAGCCTGGAACGGGATTTGTTTGCACTCCAACCATGAAGCCTTGACCCTGAGGAGGGAAGAGAAAAGTACTATCAAACCTAAGGAAAGAACTTTGTGCAGCAACTTCAGCAAGTGGCATTACCTCAGATCTGTAGCCCATACAATTTCCAATAGCAGAGTCAAGATCTGCACCTGAATGAACTGCCTAAATTCAAAATATTGAAGCCAAGGGTGGGAGTCAAAGGAAGTTCACTTAACATCAAAAGCAAATAGTTTACAACTTAATGGACTCATAAACAAAATAGAGAATTCTTATCAATAACACCTATATGATCAGCTACAATCAACTTGGTGTTGGCTACTTAGATCCATATCCTCCATTTAGTTTCTTATTATCTAAACTTCCTGTACACTGCTTTAAAACCAGCATAACAATTCTTTGAAATGATCATCTAGTATTCCTTCAGCTTGTTTCATTTGTTTCTGCATTTCTAGTGCCTTCCTCGACAAATTTCCCATCTCAATTAAGTGAAGCAGCCACCAATTCGTCCCTCTACAATCTGGCTTCTAATCTCAACCAACAGCTGGTTGCGCATGCGCACGTGTCATGCATTAACAGTCAAATTCATAGAGATAGGAGAACCAAAAACTAAACAGGGTGCAATTCTTCCATAGCAGGTGCCGAGGGTTTGAAAGAGAAAATGGTCATTATTTAGCAAGTCAAAACAGAAGCAACAAGATAGGGTGCATTGCCATAGTGTAATGGGTTTACAATAGGTAACAGGCATTATTTAAACCATGGAGCTCCCCTCCACCTGTCTTGAATTGGTGCCACCTTCTGCCTTTCCAAAGGATGTATACATTTCATATATGGTTCTTTATTATGTTAGTATAGATATATCTCAACATCCTTTGTCTCATGCTAATCTTACCAAGATGTTGCTTCTTCACCACCCAACTATGACTACTGTAGATCATGGCTGGCCCACCAACACTTCGCAGACGATCACAAACAACATAAAGTTTTAAATACCTTATCTCATGCTAATCTTATCAAGATGCTGCTTCTTTATTAACCAACATCAACTACCATAGAGTATGGCTAGCCGACCAACACCTCCTAGGTGATCTCAAACAATATATACAGCTTCCATACATACATAGGCTCATACAATCCACACCATTTGATTATCCCACACGCTTAAAAATTCTTAAATTGACCAGGACATAAATCATTTCATGTTTAGCACTTGATTGAAAACCATTATCTGTAAGAAGCACCCAACCAAGAAAAATATGTAGCAAACAATGAGACATTGATAACAAATCAAGTGCAGTCTTTATGTTCAAAGTGAACTACACATGAAGATTTGATATTAATGACTTGGACAACTAACCTTCAAAGTCCTCATATAGTTTCCAAGATCACGCAAGAGACCATCCCTTTGATCTCTCCTGAAATTTGGTTCGGAATGGATGGCACGATCATAACTTAAAAGTCTCTCTTTTGTTATTCCATTATCATTCAAAGTTTTCCAGTACACACTGATGTCAAAGTCGCTTTTAATGCAATCAATTAATGCCTGAAAGAAGAAGTAATTTATATATATATATATATATAAAAAAACATTTTGAAATCACTAAAAGTGTATGATCAAATTCACATTTGCACCACCTGGCAGATTATGACATCATCAGGACTGGTGTTATTATGCAACTTCTGATGCCATTCCTCCATCATTCCACCTTTGCAATCATTGTTTCTCTAGAATCAACAAATAGTTAGCTAATCAGTCTTACAATGAACTCACATGCTAAGGAAATATATAGAGAAAGCAAAGAGAGAAAGATCCAATATAGACCTGTATCACTAGGATTTCATCCCGAATACGTTGTCCCACATCCCCTTCACCTCCTCGACCAACAGTGGACATAATCATTCTCAAGAGCTCCCGATGCTGTGGATTGTTTGCATAAATATCCTGAACCAAGTTTGTAAGCCTATCCTGAGCTTTACTGATTTCACTGCACAGGTAAGTGACTAATAAGAAATAATTTGTCATTCCTTTCAGAGAGCAGTGAAAAGCGTAGCTGGGTTGGGTCAGTTGCTTTTGAAGTCCATTTTCGAGAGGAATGAATGTGAAAATTTTCACATCACAAAGGTCTGACGCTCATTAGATAAAATAGTTTATCATAGTACTCATTTAATCAAATGTTTTACCGTGGTTTGACGTTGTAGTTTTTATTCCATATGAGCTGCCTTGTGGCCATAAAGCGCATCCAGACAAAGATCCCAGCAAGACCCAATTCCCCAGCATCCTTGGCTTGATCCATCAAGTCTGCCGCAATATTGAATCTAACAAAATGAAGGAGAAGTATAACTTATTACTACCAGAACAACAAACAAAATTATCTTAGAAGGGTAGATATGAGCTCACATGTCAAATCAGTGAAGTTATGCAGCAACAAACTGGATTCAGAACTCCTAGTGCATTAATCAAATATATCAAAATTTCAATACCACCATGAATAAAAAGCTAAATAAGAGACTTTCTTATGGATGCTTAAGTCCACTAACCCAGTGTTCACTTATTGTGTAAATAAGGAGAAAAACAGGGAAGGTGGGAACAAACAGGGTTTCAATGCTGTTTCTTCATTATCACCTAATTAGCAAGGCACCATCACAAAAGAAATTACGAGAAAAAAAAAAGACACATTAAGTTTCACGGAACTACAAATTTTTGAAAAACAAAAACAATGAGGCATTATCACTTTCTTTTCCTCTGTGATCTTTGATGTTAATATGATGTAAGCTAAGATCTAAGAAGCAAAAGTTTAGAGATCATTCACATTTCTTCTACAAGTTTTGATTCTATAATCTATAGGGGTAGCTGTTGCACGCCATAGACTGAGCATTTAGCAAAGCAAGTTAATTTCAAAGGTCAACAAGGTGAGAGGAGCATTGTGTTCCATTGCTTAACTTTATGGCGTGGAATGTGATTCAACTTATAAGACATTAAATATCACTAAAAAGGGCAAGGGTGGCATGCTTTATGGGATGGAAGCCCTTTATTGCTTTGAAAGACAAAATAACATTATAATTTTTTTTTTTTACTTTAAAAAATTCGAAGTGCATATAGCCCAGCTTTATTCCTACTCCTTTATGTGTTAATCCCGTTCCATAATAGTACGGAGAGACCAAATAAATTCCAGTAAGAGTTGCTAATAATCAAAATTGAAAAAAAAATGATAGCAGTTCTAAATATTATATAAAAAAATCTATTGTTAGAGACAATATTGTTTTTTTTTAGTATGCCAGTTGTGCATGCAGCGTCTTCACATAATCACTTTGATAATAATTATAGCAAACAGATTTATTATTTCATAACTAAAAATTGTAAGCATCTGTAATCCTTTCACTGCAATCTTTTTTTACAAGTATTGGATAAAGCCTCATCAGAGTTTTCGAAGCCTTATACCTAAGGTAGAAGGTATAAAATGAAGCTTCGGGGGCTGTTTAGCATCATTTGAAATAAAAGGCACTTTAAAGCAGATATGTTGAAGCACGTTTTACAACCACAGCCACAGCTATCAGTTAAAACATACCAAAAACCACCACTGAACCAAAAAAAAATATTTCTTTTACAACCTTCGGGGGTTGATAGCTATCAGTCAAAACAGTTATCATTCATTTAATCCTTTTATTAAATATGAGTGACAAGTCGTTTAGGTTAAACCCTAAAAATTAGGGTTTTCAATTTGAGATTTGACAAATTTCAATTTAGTCTTTATTCTTCCAATTTCTTTTAATTGCACCCGTAATTGCCTCCCAACTTTTTCATGCAATGTAACCCCTGCCAAACTCAATTGGCAGCCCTAAAGTTCAGTGTCTTTTTCAATTCGGTCCTTGGTTCCCGATTTATGAAAATTAACCTTCAATTGATCATCAAACTTTTAATTTTTTTAAATTTGCCCCCCTAATTTTTCCTATTTTAGTCTTTGAAGTCTTGCACCTTTTATAGTTTAGTCCTTGGTTTTGAATTTCTTCAATTAAGTCCTGAATTGCCTATCAAACTTTAATATTTATGCAATTAAGTCCCTGATTTGAACAAATTAGCTTTTCAAAATTGAAATTCAACCCCTAGACTTCAATTCCTTTCAATTAAAGCCTAAATTGAACTCAAAAACCAATTTTCCTTGCAATTAAACCCTCAATAAATTCAATTAAACTCTAAAAAATTTCAATTGAGTTCTTAAACATCCAATTTTGAATTTTCTTTCCAAATTGATTTTTTCTTGTCAATAAGGCCTTCACCAGTCAAAATTGAACTGTAAATTTTTTAACTTTGGATATTTTGATCTTTCTTAACCAGTCTTCAGCAATTTTCTAGACATTCATCATGTTCTTCCCACTGATATTTTTTTTCCAACTTTTTTCAATTTTTTCTTGTATTTTGTATTTCTTTTTTTTATTCTCTTTTTTCTGATTTTTTTATATATTTATGTGGGGCCCCAAAATGAATAACAACAACTTATATCTCTAAGATATTCATCACTCTTTTAGTCACTTTGAATGCTTTGATGCAGGCTAATGATTGGCAAGCTTATAGATTCTAATTAATTTCACTTCCACTTGAGCACTTTATAGGTAAGATTGATAACACTACCAGGTCTCTTCTGCCTAGTTACTCACACTCAACACTGCAATTTTTTAGCTCAGAGGAACTGCAATCTCTTTGAAGCTCCCCCATCAATTTTTTTTTTTTTTACACTAATGAATTCTGGAAACCCCCCCTCCTGGCCCTCTCCATTAAAAAGCTTCAATGTCTAATATTTCAATCCTAAACCTTCCATCCAATTTGGTACCATTCCTTTTACTTCAGTAAAATATGTTTACTTATGTTCAAAGAACACAATTTAGTGGAGTTCAATTATTAAGTAAACTAGAAAAGGGCAGGAAAAAATTGAAATAATGAGGGTCTCGTTTAAGAAATAAAATCAGAAATCTGTGTGTTTCCATTAGCAAACAGGACCAGGACAGCTGGGTTAGGATTGAAACAAAATGCTGACATTGTGGCTTTATAGGGACCGAGCTGGAACATTTTGGAAACTGTAGGGAAACAATATGGTTTACACTAAAATTTAAAGAAAATAAAAGGCTTAGATACTAGAGAAACAAATAAAAAAACTTTAGAAAATTAAATAGAAGCACAGACACAGAGGAAACATCCCACTAACCACAGATCAGACTAAACAAGCTTGAAAAGTTCTATGTCCTGAAATTTATGGCTGTTTCTTTGACACTAAGAAGGTAATAATACAGAATGGGAACACTCTCTATGCTACTTATTCCTACAATTTCAATTGGCTTCCCAGTTGTAAAGAATCTGAGCAACAATTATTGGCATCTTCACTTGATCTTAAAGAAACAAAGACTGCTAATCTCTAGCTACAAGTTTAACAAAGAAAATGAACCAATGACTCACCACCACGTCTAAATAGAGAACGCTGATCTAGACTACGTGTTCTTTCAACACATGCAAGCAATATAACAAAACATGATGAGCATTTAGAAAGGTGTAGTGCTTTATGCTGACAATAACTAGCACATTTCATATAATTTGTTGCAACAAGAACAGCAAAATTTTCTCAAGATAAAAACACAAAAAAGAAAAGGATTAACTACAAAAATACCCCGGAAAGACTTGTTACCAATGTTGCCCTTCACTTTTTGCATTCATCTATTTTACCCTTACTGTTATCTCAAGTTTTCAATTCTACACTTTCGTCCTCTTTTCATCCAATTTTATTAACAAAATCCATTAAACACTCATGTGGAAACTCTAGAATTTAAAGACTATTATTGCTTAAGAATAGAAAAAAAAAGTAAAGATAAAAATATTCAATTTAAACTAAAAACTTTGGAAAAACTTATTTTGTAGACCCAAAATTTTAAAAACAATACAAATTTAAAGTTAGAAGCTAAGAAAATTAACATAAAAAAGAAAGAATAATTGATTCTTATTTAGAAAAAAACTAGGACCGGGGCCGTTTCACTGCAAGCCAGATCAATATCCAACGACTGTATTAAAAAAGAGTGAGTGTCGCAATTTTTTTCTACATGCAATAAAATATTTGAAATGAAGATTAAAAGCTTGACCAATGTATCAAACAAAATTAATCAAGCATCATATGCGTTAATAAATGGAAAAAATGTTGGTGTGGTTTGTTCAACCTAACAGGTCAAAAGCAAATTGGTCGCCTTGTTCAAATGGTGATCTGGTTATAAAACAAAATTAATGCCGTCGTCATTTTAACTCCTACCTAAACCTAGATCAAATATGACACGGACTGTTAAAAAAAAAATCGCAAAAAAATCTAGAGAGTGAAAAAAAAAGATGGCAACACATTTTATTGACTCGCGCTAACTTGCAAAATCAACGACTCGGGTAATGGACAACCATAACGAATTAAACCGATTGGACAATCTGCCTCTTTCTTTTTCCTTCTTTTATTCTCTTTCCAGCTTGGCTTTGACCAAGTCACAACTGACCCTGGATTCGATTAAAGAATGAAGATGAAATTTTAAATATAAATAAATATTGAAGAATGAAATTAAAAAAGCATTAGCTTAAAAGAAAAAATCAAGCAAACCCTTGCGAATTTCCTAAATCGAGGTTAATCATTTAAATTCACAACCCGTGAAATCCTAAATCTAGATTTAATCAAGAAGTTCAATTTCAAACCAATTTAATGTTTGAGAATGAAATCGTAAGAAAAAAATTTAAAAAAAAATTGTCAAAGCAAAAAAGAATTGAAAAAAAAAATGAGGACATCACATGGGAAAAAAATTGGAGGATGAAATCGTAAAAACAATTTAATTCTAAAAACTATCTAAAACAAAATAAACATCAATCAAAAGAATGAGGACCAAATTTAATAGATAAAAAATTAAAAGATGATGAAATTGAAAAAATAATCAAATTCTATAAACCATCTCAAATAATAAAAATAGTAATCAAAAGAAAAGGGATTAAATTTGAAGGAAAAAAATTGAGGGGTTGAATTCGAATTCTAAAGTGCCACGTGCAAAAACTAAGGTGGAGAAAGTAAAGAAGGAAAAAAACAAGAAAAGTTCATTAGCGTCAAACCAGAAGTCAAAACGACACATGCATTGCCATGGAATGGAGGGGCTACCAAGAAAACTTCAATCACGCCAAGAAAGGTTGTCCTTGACCACTAGAAGCCTCGCACACGCCGCCCGAAAATAGCGGAAAGATCGAGGCGCTGGCGTGTGCATAGCAGACATAAACAACTTTTTTTTTAATATTATATATCAAAAGACTAAATTGTCCCTAAGACAACATATATATTACAAAAAAAAAACCAAAGCGAAAAAGACAAAATAGCCTTTGGTTAATAATTCATGAATTTTTTCTTTTAAAGGGTACTAATGCCATTTTGATGTACTAATAAGAATGAAAACACGAAAATGAATATGGAAGGCAATTAATTATTTTTTTATTTTTAAGGGTAATTAAGTAATTTCACTATGTGTAAAAGTAAAAAGACTGAGGTAATAATCGATAAACTATGTGTAAAGACAGAATTACCTCCAAAGGCAAGTTCATTAATTTTTTTTGGGAAGGAGAAAAAAATAATTACACTGTAGTGGTGAATAGTAAACTAAGTCTATGGCCACAGAGTTTTTGCCTTCTATATTAGTTTTTTTTTTTTTTTGTTATTTTAAAAAACATTAAATTTTCAGGTTTTAATTTAATTTATTTCAATTTTTTACTATCAATTTTACTCATTTCATTCAAGATTTAATGAGATGTTTAACAATTCTAGATTTACCGCATAGATGTTTAACGGAATATGTCAACTAATATGGATGCAACGTGGATGGAAGGGCAATTGAAAGATTTCACTAATATTAAGGGTAAAATTGATGAAAGTGATTGATGAAGGGTAATATTGATAACAGCCATATAGGTGAGGTGTGCTTTTGCAGTTAACAAGAAAAAATATGTATACATGAACATTTTACTGACCTGTGCATGAAAGACTTCTGTGCCTCACTCTCCATTTTTGCAATTTTATCCAACAACGCCTTGGCAGTACCTATGCCATCACCAGCATCCTTTGTCGAGAAAATCCAATTAGTAAATATAAAAAAAAAATGATGAAAAGTAGAGTAAAAGAAATATTTGTTGCAACCTTTTGGACATGCTTAGATCCTCTGCCAAATTCAATATAAAAGTCTGAGCCATTATTCTTTATCCATCTTCCATTAGACAAAAGGACAAATGGCATCCCTATGAAAGTATCTTTTTCAATCTCCATTTCAAAAGATTGCACCTGTTAATAGGTACATTGTAGAATTGAAAGGTGCTGTTAGATTTCAAAGCCCTTTGGGACACAGGAGGACGCAAAACATCTAACATCCCACCTGGTATGAAAATTCAGTAGAGGACTCATTTTTAAGCTGTGTTTCAGCAGCCACCTGAAGAGAAATCGAACCAGGAGGCAACACATTTGGAGGTGGCTCCTGCAAAATCATGCATGCATTCATTACATCTGAAAATGTAATGGAAAAACTGGCTATGGATTATAGAAGATGAAGACAGTGATATCGATTCTAAAGGGCTATATCATCTTGAGTGATGTGTCTAAAGTTAATGTTTAAAGAATCTTACCAACCATTCTCCAGCCTTTTTAGATAAAGCCCAGTGAAGAGTAACTGGCTGTTCCAAATCAGTGGCCAAATGAACCTTCACCTTACCACCAGGCTTCGTTACAAGTACCTTGACAATGTGTGAGGAGATTTAAAGTTAAGAAAAGTTTCATCAAGTGAAAAACTGTAATTGATGGAGCAGAGGGACAGATAATTAGCTCATCCTGTACCAAAAGTTCCTTATCAGCAAGCTTAAAGATTTTCTTGTTCAGCACAGCACCACCATCATGTTCTTCCTTCTTCTTAGCAAAAAGCTCAACAGCCTTCAAGAATTTTGATTCCACTGAAGCTTTTCCCTCTGCAGATTTAGAAACCTTGTCCTCTACAGATTTAGCAGCATGTTTGTTGACAAGCTGCATTATGTCCCACTTTTTGCGCCGAATTCTTTCATTGCTAAAATACCTTTTGTTTTGAAGTTGCTTTGACTTCTCAGTCTTGATTTCTCCTTTAGTAATCTTCTTCTGAATCTCATCGATAGAGACACCTTTGTACAGTTCAGTTTGCAACTCTTCTCTTGCCTTTTCAAATTCCCTCTATATGCATGCAAACATTATCCAGCAAATGCCACATACAAGTAATCAGGGGAAGTCTCATTAAATTGTAAATGGAAACTGACATGTGTCAGTTTACTTTAGCAGAAGCAACTAAAACAAAAAACAAAACATTGCGGAAACTAACCAACCAAGAAAAGTAAGGAAATTTACCAGTTGCTGCTCCGGAGAATAATTGGGTTTCCCTGCCTTTTCCCATCTGATATAAGCTTGTATTTGCACAAGATCATCCGGTATTCTGTTTTTTATTTTAGAGACAGATGGCTCCTTAATTTCACATCTATCATTTTTGTTTGTTAGTTTTGCTCGGAGATCCTCAATGGAAGTACCTCTGGCTACTTCCTCCAATAGCTCAAAGCGAGCAGATTCATATTCCTCCTATCACAAGAAATATTATCCACTAAAATTACGACAAAATGCTTGAAACCTTAAAACCATAGAATTATAACTTTAACCAAGAAAAGGCTATTCCTTGGAGCATTGGTAGAAGTCTTGGGATGGCAAGCATTAGCTAAAAGTTCAACTCTAGTCAGCCAACACTTAATGAAAAAACACTAAAGGCAGGACAACCTCTAATTTCTCAAGCCAGAGACCTCACTTCACTTCAAGGGATAGTGACCTTTTTCAATGTACCAAATACATGATCGGAATAATTCCATACACCATTTCATTATTTAATAGTTTGTAACGAATTGTTCCTCTTGAAGTCATACACTGTTCAAGCATATAAATTTTGGTTTCTAGCTAGTTATTATCACCCTGATCTCTTACTAAAGGTATGTCATACAATGCTAGGAAGAGAGGGAGATCATTGTGATGGATCGGATGGATTTCTGACAATGAAACAACGAATTGAGACGAGAAAACATAAATAAGTGAGGGAGAGAGAAATAGAGAACCCAAAGAAAATTGTCTGAAAAGGGCTTATAAAAAGGGTTTAGGAGAATTGCATGTGCAAAGAAAAAAACCATGACACCATTGTTTCCTTTCTGACAAAAGAGAAAACAAACAGGGAAGAAAAAATGCAAAATTGAAATACTTTAGCTTGACCGTACAGATAGTTTGTCTTTATAATTAAACAGCTGCTTAATACTTGCCTTCTCCTGCTCAGGGGTATACATTTGTTTACCCTTTCTTTCCCACCTTAGATATGCTTGAATCTGTACAAGTTCTTCAGGAACTGAGACATTCGGAATTATCAACTTCTCTCTCATGGGTAACTTGATATGAAAGTTCTGGCCATTATCCTTAAACCTGCCAAATTATGATAAAATAACAAAAAGAATCATCCCATTGTAATGAGCTCATAAAACCCACAGGGAGCTAGAAAAAGCAATATTATACAAGCTCACCACTTATTCTTTGCTTCATCAACTACAAGAAACTCTATAGCTTGCGTTGCAGGATCATCAATCGCTATGCTGATGTAAGAATTGGAACCAGACTAGGAAAAAAAAAACAAAATATAAACAAGCTAAAATTAATCATTTAGATCAGCAAAACTTTTTTTGGAATGAAAGGCAAAGAATCTCGTTTTTTTCTTTTTCACTCTTACCTTTATAAAAGGAGATCGGAGGGCTCTGTTCTTATAATTTGTTGTTCCATTTGGTTGACGAGAAGGAAGCACCCACTTTCTGACACAAAAGAAAACCAACAAAAGAAAGAAAGATATCTGAAACTACAATGACATAAACCGAATTGAAAACAAAGCATAGCCCAAATATAGCCTAGTGCGGGTACACAGGACTCACTCCTTTCTATCAAGTATTGCACCCCAGTGTAGGAGCAATGAATCACTACTATAAGTGATTTGAATATTTATTTGTGCGATGGATGCAGCCGAGGAATTGCTGACAAAAACCTGCTCAGTTAGAAGAAATGAATCTGTATCACATCTACAATAACCAACAAAAATACCATAACTTGCTCCAGTCATACATAGTTGACTATAAATACCTGCATTTCAATATTTCCATCAAGTTTGAATTTTCCTGCAAGCTGCTGCACGGAAAGGGTTTGTTAAAACCTCCCAATACTCGGAGGACCAAAAACTGATGTGCATAACATAAGATTCATCCTACGCGAAATCAATTTGAATTTAGAAATGCAAAATAGCTGTTAAGTTTTATTATTATTAAAAGAAATTACCTCAGAAGAGGGCTCCATGGCTAAGACAGCTCGCGGAGTGAAAATAACAGAGCGGCGTGATCCTCCGATGCCTGATTCTGATCTCCTCAGTTTCAAATCGTTTCCAGAAAAGCTGGACGACCTACGAGCAGCTTTAAACAAATATTTTGCAACAATTCCAGAAGAATCGAGCTTGCTTTGATGCTCTAAACTCGCTGGACGAAGCAAACTCTGGTAGTGGAATAATTTATGATGCCATATGTTGCTATTACTCATACTCTTACTATTATTCCTTCAAATTCGATCCTCTTATTAACCTTCAAGGATTCTACTAAACCCTAAATGTAAATGAAAAATCAAAAGATTAAGACGAAAAGAGATTGCTTTAAGCTAAAGCAGTAGAATTCAAAATTAGATTCATCATTTATATGCAAACAGTTGAGCACATTTCCAATTTTCTCAAACAAATTCGAAAACGAAGAGATGCAGAGATGAAATTACCTTGAATTAACTGAATTAGAGGAAAGGAGGAGAGAATTCAGACTGTGCTTTTGTAAGGAAATTTTTTTGGAGGCAAAGAGAGAGCAGCGAGCGTTTAAGATCCTTCCAGTGATTCAGTGCATTGCAGACCATGCGAACGATATGGCGATTTCATCACATCATTGATTGCGTGGCCATTTCTTGTGCGTCCACGTTTCTTAAAAGCTCGTGATAGGAGGAGGGAAGCGCGGGGTCCGTGACCACTGCTGACTTTTGATATTTCTACTTTTTTAAAAAAAACAAAATTTGACTGCCCCTTGTTTACATTGCCATTTTCAATATTTACCATTTTATATTCCCAATATTAAGATTTTTTTTATTTTATAGTTCTCATTTATTTAATTATAAAAAAATAATTTACATAAAAATAATTTTTTTAATAAATTACCATGCAGACTGAAGTGTGAATTTATAAATAAAAAAAGTGTAAGTCTAGTATATTTTAAATAACTGGAAATAAGATGGACAACATGAATAAATGCCTTGAATATAATTGGGCAAGAGAGTTGCCCATCCACGCAAGCAATTCTTCACTTCTTCTTTCAGCTTGGCTATATGCTGCCGTGGTATCCATTCTTTTTGGTTCCACAAATATTCAGGTATCGTCAAATTTTATTTTATTTTATTTTTTACAGCACATCACAAAATCACATTCTCGTAAATTAATGCAAACAATATCATATACTGGATAAAATTATTTTTCTAAATTGTATTTAAAATATTAATAGTAGATGTTATTTAGGAATTTAGAATTATATCATTAATCATTACTAGTGATATATATATAAAAATTAATAAACTTTAGCATTTAGAATGATCGTAGAGGTTACTTGAAAGATTATTAAAGCTTCATTTATTTGGTGGAAAGTGATTTTTAAAAAATTATTTTTCAAACTTTAATATGTTTATTTGTTATTAAAAAAGTTGGTCAACGAAAAATATTTTCAATCAAAGAAAAATTTGGATTGATTTTCAGAAAAGTATTTTTCTTTTATTTTAAACGGAAAACAAATTCCAGAAGTTGTGAAAAATTTAAAAATATCATATTATTTATTGATTATATCAAATTTGGTCCTCAAACTTTTGATTGCTATATATATATTTTTAAAAAAATAATTTTTTTTCAATTTTATCTTTTAGAATTTAATTTTTATATTAACTTTTATTCTTATTTTTATGATTGTTATTTGCTTTTTTCTTATCATTTTTTAATTTAAATCTTTTATCTATCAAATTTGGTCCTTATTCTTTTGATTGTTACTTATTTTATTTGAAATAATTTGTGAAATTATAGTTATTATTATTATTTTAATTTCATCATCTTTCAATTTTTTTATTTGTTAGATTTAATCTCTATTATTTTTATTATTTTTTATTTTATTTGAGATAATTTATGAAATTATATTTTTTTTTCAATTTCATTCTCATTTAACTTTTTAATTTGTAAGATTTGTTTCTTATTATTTTAATAAACTTTAAAAAAAATTAAAATATTAATAAGTTATTTTCCAACTTATTTTTCATGATATAACTAAATACTTGAAAGTGTTTTTCAACTTATTTTTCATGACATTACCAAACATCAAAAAATAATTTATTTTTAAAAAAATCATTTTCTAAAAAAAAAATTTAGCAAATAAACAGACCCAAAATTCTTCTCCCTCGCCTAGGGAGACTGCCTAAAAAGTGCATTGTTTTGAGTGCTACCAGTGACACCAACACAATAATTTTGCATAGTCTTACTTAATAATAATTAATTATCATTTATAATTATAAAATAAACTCCAATAATAAAATATTGTTAGAAACTTAGATTGATTTTTATAGGGTTTTCACTATGATATTTTAATAATAATTATATATTTAAAAAAATCAGAGAAAATATCTCTGTTACTTATACACTAAATTTTAATTAAAAATTAAAAATTAAAAATTATAAAATTAGGTTCTCTTTATAGTGTTTGTAATAACTATGTATTTATTAGAAAAAAAAAAGTTGGTAAATAACAGTTCAGGTACAGGTTGGGTAATGAAATGAACGAAGAGTGATATCATATTTTTCTTTTATATTTATCATTTCCTTAACACATGTATAAGTTCTATAACAATAATATTTTATCTTTAATTTTTAACTCAATCTAATGCAACTTAAATTTTTGATTTATTTTTAGTTTGAAATTATTTTTTATTTTTTAAAATTATTTTGATGTGCTATTGTTAAAATTAAATTTTAAAAAATAAAAATATATATATTATTTTAATACATTTCAAAACAAAAACAAAACATTTTAAAAAATAAGTTTTACTATACTTTTAAAAATAGCCATTAAATATTCACTGCTTTTGTCGACGTATCAACATAATTGTATGACGTGTATTTTGGTGCCACGAAATATCAATTTGCCACATTTCTTAAAATATACTTTTGTTTGTAATCCATTTCTCTATTAATCATCTTATTTATTCATCTCGCTATGAATAATGTATATGTTAAATTTTTGTAGGGTGTGTTCGTTTTGCTTTAAATATTTTGCAAGAAAGTATTAATTATTATTATTTATTTCGTGTGAAATACTTAAAAAATAGTTTTAATAATATTTTATAAAATTAATTAATTTATTTAAAAATATTTTTAATTACCTCATATAATCTCATGGAATTTATTTTATAGATAATAACCAACCAATTATTTCCTAATTCATAGAACAAATACTATCACTACAAGGATGGAAGACAATTTCCACCTTCAAACTCGAGCAATATATATAATTAAGAAATAATTTCCGTATTGCACATTATATATATATATATATATAGTTGTTTATGGTACCCATATTTCATCTGTTTCCTCCTCAGGATCTCTCTGCACTTAGGAAACCAGTTTTTCTCTCTTCTTCTTCATTCGAAGTAGTGGCATTTTATGTATGCTAGCGCATGAAGAGGCAACAATGACGAACTCCTCATCTGTTTTTAGTGACTTTCACTTTTCTTTCTTACCAGATTTTGAATTTCTAAAAACAAATGGCTGGCTCGTAACCAATGTGACTATTATTAGGACGAGCTGTGATCTTAAACATTAATAAAATATTTACGTAAAAGTTAAATTATGAAAGTAATTAGAAGCTATGGCATCGAATAACCAAAAAAAATAAAATGTTTTTTTATCCAGTGATTGTTGAATTATTATTTAAAGAATTTGAGATGGTAAGAATATGAAAGAAAAGGTCAAATGATTACGTGATAAATTGAATAGGATGCAAAAAAATCAACTTATAATAGTTGATAATGAAGAATACTCATTACCATACTTTTAATTATTCCTACACAAAAAGCAAGAAAAAAAAAAAAGAAGCTAACAAATGTGATTATCAGTACTCATGGCGGACAAATATGTTCAGTATGCGACCTTGCTATTCTCTTAACAGACCTACTCTCGGTTCTCAAGCAATAGTCTATGCTTGAAGGAAGAAGGGGTGCTTGTGATTTCCCATAGGAGTTCCAACACAGAGCCTGTCGAAAACCTCGAAAGCCATTGGAGCTGGGCTTCAACTGAATGTCAATCAGATCAACATCCGTGCAAGGCACGTCATTGCTACATGCAAGATGAAGGGGTTGCACTGAGTAACTCCCTATGATTCTGTCATATTTAACACCAGATATTGCCACAGCGTCTGTTTGATTCTTGCAGATTTTCTTATCACAATAGAACTGGTCAATTATTACAGGATACTTCACATCTGATACTTCAATACTGGAAAATGTCACGTTCTTTACCGATCCAACGCCTCCCTGCAGTGATATAATTGCAAACAATTTCCCAAGATAGAGATTTATTTAGAGATTTAATATAAAAAAGGTGTGGTTTAGAATTTAAAACAAATAATTTCAACAACTTTTCTTACACTAATATCTGTGCTTTAAAACGTACCTGCCATGTCTTTATTCTAACTCCAGACAAAGTATTTTGTAGTGAGATTTTCTCTACAACAATATCTGAGACACAGGCAGCACTTTTATCCTTTCCAAGTCCTCCTAGACTGCGGTTATAATTAAGAAAACCAAAAATAACATGAAGTAAATTAATTAATCAGAACAGTTTTCTAACCATGAAATCCTGCAAATATTCATAAATTTGGTTAGTGCATATTCATAAAAATGTAATCATTTTCATTTATTACAATAATTTATGACTTTACCTTATACCATGCCCAGGTCCACAGTTAATGTGATGAATATGGATATTAGAGCAACCAGTTTGTATTGATACACAGTCATCCCCTGTTAGAAAGTGAGAGCCCAAGATCAGTACCCAATAACCAAATGCATGTATTGATTTCACTAATAACAGTTATAAGATCAACCCGGCCTTAGACCCTCCAGGTCAAGGGTTGAGTAAGTCAACTCACGTAGTGGCTAGTTGATCCGAGTTTTGAATATAAAAAACATTCTTGAAATTTAAGATTAGCTAGTGAATCCGAGTTTTGAATATAAAAAACACCTCAAAATTTAAGACTTTTTTTATAAAAAAAAAACTGGCTTGGTAGAAAACCCGCCCGGGCAGCTCCACCTGACGGGTCACTGGCAGAGTTTTATATGCCAGTAAGTGCGGGCTAGTTTTTTATTTACCATATCAGTACTACTCACAAACCAGGCCCACATAGTGGTTGAATATGAAAATTATGTGTATGATCATCTGTTTGCACCTTTTATTCATGCATGCCTGTCTCGAAAGTTAGTTAATTTAGTGACAGTTATGCCGTTTAAAAAGTTTTTGAACCAATTTGTGCACAAACTGATAACTTTTTGGTATTCTCTTTCTTTTTTCTACACAAAAGGTATCGCTTTTCCCTGGAATTCTAGCGTGCCATGCACCAACTCATCGGCAACTAAAAACTACACTAAAAATACAATATGGAACATGACCGACTGTTGGGTCATTGCACGACAAAATTAACTATGATTAACAAGAGACGTGCAGTGTATGGTCTTCCAATCTTGCCAGCACGTATGTTTCATGAAAGAAATAAAATTCTATATGAAATGATGGAGAGCTTAGAGATCAATGCACTTATCTATCGGTTCTTACCGCATCCAATATTAGAGTGCTGAATTTCTACATCTTTTGTATTCTGCAGGTGAATGCCGTCAGTATTTGGACTATTCTCTGGTGAATTAATCGTGATATTATTGACTTTGATCCCACTAGAGCTGTCAAATTTGAGATGGCATTGAGGGCTGTTCATGATTTTGATGTCGCGAACTGTAACATTATGGCTGTCATAGAATCTCAAAGCCTGTGTTAAGGACATGATCAAGAATTTAATTGTTTTAATCCTGAGGCCGGCCCCTATAACAACTTAATAAAATTAATTGTAATTATCAAGGGTTATGATCTTACGGTCGGTACTTTCATATCTGGATTGTGTTTGGACCTCTTCTGCATAATTTACATCAAAGAAAGGAAAGTTAAAGCGTTCAATTTTGCATGCCCTTTTTTCGTTTTTGTTCTGGAGAAGATAATTAAGACCCATTTGAAGATAATATATTGACAAACCTGAATATAGTAGACTCCAGAGGGACTCCACCAGGCAGATCCTTGACCATCAAGTTTTCCAGTGCCTTGAATGGTGAAGTCATGAACCCATTTGAAGTTTAGCCACTGAAACAAGCCGGATTTAGGCCAAGCACCTACTTGAGGGGGAGCTAAGAGAATGCCATCTACCTGTTGGAATTCCACTTACATTGCATCAGCTTTATGTGTAGAGCACTAAACAATAAGGAACTGTACTAATATTAAAACAAGACAGACATTATCCATATAAAAATTGATTGCTAGGAATATACCTCCTGCCTTTTAGATTTCTTTATTCATAACTACTACTCGAGAGTAGAGTCACTCATCAGATCAGTTGAAAAGAAGAGAAAGCGAACCTCAAGTACAAGATGAGGCATGCATGGACCTTGGAGAGTTATGGGCTTGATGAGGAACTTGAATTCCGCCGGGATTTCCACTACAGCCCCAGATACCTTGCACGCAGCTTTCCATGCTGCTAAAAGTGCCTGTTTAGCTCACCGTTCAGTTTCTAGTAATTATTAAAAAATAAAAATCTAGCTAGTAAAAACTTGCTCCATGATCTGTTGCTAAGTCCAAATAAAATGCAGAAACACATGGAGGAATTTGTGCCAATAAGAACATGTTCTTTTACAGTTCCTTTTGGCTATTACGTACCTTTGAATCATCTGAGACTCCATCACCCTTGGCTCCAAATGACAAAACGTCAAAAATGATGGAATGCGTAGGATAAGAACCGTAGTAAGGAAGAGGGGCTGGGGCAGGGCCTGGAATATTTGTAGCTGGGTCGGGACCATTGTGGCCATTGCTGCCCTTGTCTTTAAGGTGCTTATGAGGTTTATTTCTGTTGCTGTGATGCTTTCTTGCCTCTACAGAAATCATGGCAAATCTAATGAAGACAGCTACTACAACAAAAAGAAAAAATCGAACAGATGAGTTCCTGATGCTCTTCATCTCGCAGCTTTCCTTTTTTTTTTTTTTACTTTTCTTGGAAATAATCTCCGGGAGAACAAAGAACTCTAGCTTCAGCTACTAATAAGTTGCAGGTATTACTCTGCTTGGAACAGGGCAATGAGACCGTTATAGGCAGTTTATGTTTACAGCCTTATTATAGCCTCTCTTTTGCACTTTTCTTACAATTATAATTTTAAATCCTCCAATAAAAAAACATTTAATGACCAAAAACAAAAGCAACTGATCTGTCAGGGGACTTAATGGGAACAATTTCCATTTCGGTCTGAAAGCTTTATCAGTAGCTAGCGCAGCAGGACAAACCTTATTCTAATTTATCAAGAAGTCCGAGGTTGAAGCACTTCTTATGGCAGTATAAATTAAAGTCCAAGAACAGCTTTTTTGATGCACGGGGCGCCAGGTCCACAATTCATTATCAGAGCAAATAGCAAAAACCACAATTTCTTATGGCAGTATTTTTTAAAAATATTTTTTAATTAAAAATAAATTAAAATAATTTTTTTATTTTTGATATCAATATATCAAAACCATAAAAAATATCTAAAAACATCAATTTAATATTTTTTTAAATAAAAAACAATTTAAAAGATAAAAACTACAGTTTCACTAAACCATCTTTTGCAACTAACATATTTCTGGCTAATTGAGAGTTCTCCTCTATTTCATACGCAGTGCCTCATACTCGTCCTTGCGCCCACAAGATCCAGGTAATTAATGGTGCATCTCCCCCATCAATCCTCTGTGATATTCAATTTCTAATTTACATGCAAAATCTGCTAATTAATTTGGTAGAACGGTAGGTAGCTGAAAGAAGGTTACACACTAGTCAAGTATAACAAGCAGCTACC
>Ga0325411_1001368_pt1 | contig 27120 bp, 8 predicted proteins | sample PopdelMetagenome_13_FD_206181 | JGI IMG/M metagenome (GOLD analysis project Ga0325411, IMG submission 206181) | Populus deltoides microbial communities from Bellville, Georgia, United States - Xylem-PdIQD-R4 | ecosystem: Host-associated > Plants > Phyllosphere > Stem > Wood/Secondary xylem...
CAGTGCGAACCTGGCAGTGCAATGAGATTGCTATGAAGCAGTAATTCTAGCTTGAAGGACTCTTCACTTTGAAATCTTTAATATTTCTTATATTTTTACTGAACTTTGTACTGTTTGACCTTTAGGCTGCAAGAAGGAAGGAAAGAGAAGCAGCTGCTTCACAAAAGGAAGCTAGGAATGCTCTGTCCAAGGTGATGGGATCCACATGTATAAACATTGAGGATAAGTATAGGTTCATGATAGCCCCTTCAGTCATCACAAGTGAGGGTGCAGCTGACAGTGCCTGGGATGATTAGTTGAGGATCTATTCAGTGCCTTTTTAAGGAGCATTGATGATCCATGCTCAAGATTCAAGGTTAGTGAGCTCTTGTGACTTCATCATCTTGGTGTGTATGCGCTAGGGTTTGCCTGCATGAGTGCTTGTTGTGTGCACCACTGCCCAACTTGTGCTGATGAAAAAAAATGAATGTGTAGGTGTGCACTTCCTGATTTAGGCTTGGAAGTGAGAGCCGTGGAGTTGCGCGTGGCCTGTTCCCTCTCCAAATCTCATTGTGCCTTAACGCAAGCAGCTGTGGAGGGAGGACAGGTAGAGTGATCCTAAAACAGCAAGGTAGCATTGCATATAGATTGTGCATATTGTATGTATATTGAATTGTGATGTGATGTTTCAATGGTTACTTAATTACCTCTAATCAATCTGATTCAATGTTTATATTGAACGGATGCAAATGCGAATGCATGTTCTGATATATTATATTTTTATATTTGGTTATGTAATTTTTAAGATTATAATGCAACGAAGGATTGTAATTGTAATGATTCATTACACTACAAGTATTATGTATATATAAGCTATGTAATGAATACTTAATGAGTAATCATGCAAGGATGTAATTGTAGAAAGGGTTCTCATTGGAGGGCTAAATTGTAATTTTTTATAAAGTACAAGGACCAGAAAATTTAAAAGAAGAATTAATTTGTAAATTAAAATAAAACATGGGGTGGTCTAAAATAATTCTTTTTAGAAATCACAAGGACTGAAATAAAATATTATAAAGACTCCCTTACATGACTCGAAAAGCCTTGCCGACAAATAAAATAATCTTTTTCATTGCATCACATGGAAAAAAAACAAGGTTTGAAAAGCCAAAACAATAGCTTGTGGGCATGAAATGAGAGCGTGTTTAGCTTTCTGGTTGTGATCTGAAAAGGCAGGCTTAAAAGTAGTCATCAAGTTTTCAAGCGAGTCTTTAGCTTTTTCACTGCTCAATCACACCGCACACTGTTGGTAATTGCTTGGTGCTTCCCATTGTGCTTGGAAAGTGAAAAGCCTAACACTCCACCACTCATGGCCGCCAACATTTCTCTCTCTTTACTGTCTACCTAGTATAAGAGCTTTCTAGTGGCCTTTTGCTGTATGATTTATTTTTCTTTGCTATTCCTTTGTTGAGTATTGTAGAAGTTGATGCCTCCTTCCACCTTTCGTTAATACTAGAAAATCTCCAACACCTTGTCAACCAGGATAAGAAGAGGTAATACGGTGATACCTGCTAGTGACGTTGACGAAAACAATACAAAGAAATATAATAAATATTAAAGATTGGGTAGAAATTTTGCAGAAATAGAAAAGCTTTCATTTCTTCTATTCGAAGTACAGGTAAATTAAGACAAACCCATTTAAACACCGGCAAAGAAACATTGCTAGCAGGAATAGGTTCGGTAAGAGTCTGACTGCAAGAATCCTCATCTAGTTTTATGTTCGAGGAATTATTTTTATGGCCTCAAGAACCCCGAATACATAAGTTCTTCTTGTGATGTTTGCTATACAGACCAAAGAAATGCCACAGGACTACTAACCAACCCGGGCATCACTCAGCTCAAACAAGAGGCATGACAGAAAAAAGAAAATACATTATTACACTACTGAGTACCTGACTGGGCTCGCACTCGCACTGCAGCACTATCAGATTTGCAGTTGAGTTGCAGCCACAACCTAACTTTTTACGTTGCCAAAACTGGGACTCCCTTGTGCCCCGCAAAAGCCTGTCGTAGAGTATGATAACCGTTCCTGTAATGTTCAAGAGTGAGACACAGTTGCCTTATTGCCTCCCGTTTCTCTTCTGCTCCTTCCAGGATTAAAATTCTTTGCCTCTCAACTTCTCCCTCCAAATCCTTAGCTTTTGATCTTAACTCATCCATTAGTTTACGTGCCTCTTCTGCCCCGGCAAGTAGCTTGACATCCTCCATGTGTAATTGTTGCAGATGCTTATCCATTTGATTGACCCGGTTGCCTCTAGAAGTTACCTCTGCTTTAAGTGTAATAGCTTCCTCATTAAGCTCATCTCTCTCAGATTTTATGCGACTGTCTCGCTCAGCAGTGTCTTCCTTTAACTTCTGAATTTCACGTTCAAGTGTTTCCTGCATTTCTGCCTTCTCAGCCTGGAACATCCTAATACCATCCTCTAAAGAACGGCAACGTGATTCCTGTTCTTTCAGCCGCTCTTCCAAGCATGTCCTCTCCTCTATCAATTTCGATATTTCAGCCTTGATCTGTGCCTTTTCTGGAAAAATCTTCAGCTCAGCATCAGACACTGCTATTTTAAGATCTCTCACCTCACGATCCCGGTCTGACAGATTAGTTTTCAGCCTGGCAGTTCTTTCTTGCAGCTTGGAGACCTCCCTTTTTTCTGCGTTGAGCTTTTTTTTCAGCGTATTTATCTCCTTGTGAGCCAACGCAAGTTGATCTTGCAAATTATTGATTTTCTCAGATGGTCCACCACCCTCAAGTTGTTTTTTCAAAGTAGTTATTTCTTTCTCTGAAACATGAAGCCTCTCTTTAGCAATCCTGAGTTCTTCCATTAGTGCTTGAATCTTAACATTGGAGTCCAAAGTTTCAGCTTCCGACCCACCAATCCTTTGTTGAAGATGAGAAGCTTGATTTTCCTCAAATTCCAGCTCAACCTCCCTGGTTGTGACCTTGCTCTCAGCTGGCGATGCGAAATCAGACTGCAAACCATCAGAGACTTCAGATGACCTATATTTTTGAAGCTCAGTATTCAATCGAGTAACCTCTTCTTCTGACAGCCGTAACTCCTCATTTGCAATTGTCAGACCTCGCTCACACCCTGTAATTTCTGCAAGAACATCCTCAGAATCTTCATTTCTGACAGCCCTAAATGAGCCATCAACACTCTCATCTTGCTGCATCCGTAGCTTTTCTTTTGTTTCACGAAGCTCAATTTCTAAATCAATTATTCTCTGGGACAGTCCTTGGTCACCACTATTCCCAGATAGACCTGAGTAATTGTTTACTGAAGAATCATCAGATTCTGATTCTGAATCCGTCAACGTGGATAATTCGTCTACTTCTTTATGGTGATGATCGCTACTGCCACCAGAGCCCAAAAAGAAATCAAAACCAGCAGCTCGAGGGCCAGATTTAGGACGGCTTGGTTTTTGTTCACGAGCAGGAGAAGGTGGTTCAAAGATAACGTCAGAAATTCCAGAGCCCTGGGACTGGAGATCTGATGGAATGCTCTTCCTTAATTCTTCTGTCACGTGATTATAACGTTCTGCCAGAGATCGGTACATGCGGTAGAACTCCTCTACATGAGAAATCAATTCTGGTCTCTTCTGATAATACATCTCAGCCTTTTTAGCAAATGAGTCTCCATCCTCTTCAATTAGCTTCAGCATCCGCTTAACGCTCTGGTCCATCTCTGCAGTCAAGGATCGTTTTCATGATCACAGGAACTCACTGTTTTGTGATGCATATACAAAGTTCAGAGAAAACAACTCCCGTTACAAAAACTCGGGGGGGGGGGGGGGGGGGTTCGGGATTTACCATGGCAAACACACAGGGTATTCCCATGTCGGAAACAAAATAAAAAATAAAAATTCTTCAGGAGCAAATGGCTATCTTTAACTAGAGAATAGAGGCAGACCCCAAATATAGGCACCAGACAACAGTATTGACCATGCATGTCCTTTTAACAATTTATCTTGTCTCTGAGGAGCATTTTGCTTAAATTTGCGATTCTAAAGACGCGGCAAGACACCCTTATTTGATAATCTGTTCCTATTTCACATTTGATTCATGCACATTTCTGTTCTACCAACAAGTCCTTGAATGAAAAGGGACAGCGAGAAATCAGTAGCTCACCCTCAAGATTCTCAGTATGCCACTTGGAATTTTTCGGACTGATATGACTATCCCACCACCAGGAATGTGATTTTCTTGTTTGCAATCCCTTGAAATTCTTAGACGGGACCTGAAATTCATAAAAAGAGCACCAGTTACAAAACCAACTCACACTAAATTTCTTAGACTGATGAGAACATTCAGCGGAACAGATGAGACTGCAAAACTAGAGCCCATCACCGAGGTCGAACATAGGAATTCAATTGTTTGCTAAAACTATTGGAATAAGAAAATCTGTTCTTACCATCGGAGAAGTCATTTCGGACGTTGAAGGGAATGATGCGGCGGTCCAAAATAAACTGATGTGGTATTATCAACAAACCTGCTGCACAGTTATAAAGATAGGTATTACATGTAGTCTTCATGGTGAACAAATATCTCAACAACCAATCCCCCCAAAACAAAACAACGTAGTTTTAAAACACAAAGTGCCGCCACTTGTTAAGATTTCTACAAATGCTTTTTAATTAATTTTTTTTATTTAAATAAATTAAAAACACTTTAAAAAATATCAATTTAATATCTCTTATATAATTTAAAAAAAACAATTTAACCACATAAACAAAAATTATCTAACTTTTATATATATATATATATATGACAAATATATACTACCACATCTATGTTTATTGACATCCCTTCTTGTGTCAAGAATATATTTGAAATTACAATAATAATGATATGACAGCTTTAAAATGTTTTTAAAAAATATATATTAAAATAAAAAAATTAATTTTAACATCAATATATCAAAATAATTTAAAAATATAAAAAAATTATTTTAAATTAAATTTTTTAAAATATTAAAAAAAACAATAATTTCAAACAAGGATGATTGAGCCGACTTCAATAATAAGTGGGTGGATAAATGGTGTTAATCCAAAATGATTTTTAAAGAAAAAGGAAATTGAAAAGATAATGTTTTGAAAAAAAATCATACCGACAAGAAGTACAGCTCCTTTGTCTGAAAATCACTATACTCTGTAACATTAATTAAAATATTCCCTTATTTGACGCCAAAAACACCAAATACAAACAGAAAGATCAACATGTAGTATTAGACGCAGAGAATTGCGAATACCAAAATCCAAAAGGGTTTTTTCCTTTGTTTCTATTTCGGTTAGAAAAATAAATTTTATGAACTAAGTAAGAAAATTGATAAGTTTTGTTCATTTCTTCGGTATTTTAAAGGGTTGTTTATTTTAGTGGAAATAGAAAGATTGAATCTTTAGAATATTCCACCAAAAAAAGAGAAAAAAGATTAAATTTTTACAATTGCATTTGTTTCAGTAATGAGGTGAAAAAAAGAAGCTGCAAAATTCAAAAGGGTCACTGGTTTTTAATGGCAGAAACTAATAATCTTCAAGTAGAGATCAAATCAAGCAATCTAGTTAGCACATTAACCACTACATATCATGATATAAATGATCAGCTCATGCAAATTGAAAAGGATAAAAGAAGACTGAATCCATAGAAAAGAGAAGTAAACCAAAGCAGCAAAAGAAAGAGAGACTGGAACAAGGTAGAGCATACAGAAGAGAAAGAAAGAGGCTTTCTTGTTTGCTGTTATTGGAAATCTCGAGGGATGATAATTAGGGGCATATGCAGTAGTAGACTAGTGGTGATGGATGATCAGTTTCAAAAGAAAGAAAGGAGGAAGTAGTAGAGACAAATCTGATGAAATTGTTTGCCCACTCACAAGAACCACAACCCCACCACAACTACAACAGAGAGAGAGAGAGAGAGAGAGAGAGAGAGATGTGAAGAGTTATATTACATGACAATGGAGGAAAAATGGGATATAATGGCTACCTTTTTTAAAATCTGGTTTCCCACTTGAATCTCCATACAAGTCAATGCACTTAAGCAATTGCAGCACATGGGATTTAATTTTTAATTAATGATTTGATTTTTCATAATCAATTAAATTTGAAATAATCGTGCATATGTACTTGAAAATGTCAAATTATTCTAAACAAATTTATTTTATACACCGATCTCTGTTTTTTCTTTTCTTTTTTTAATAGATAGAAAAACCCTCAGAATCTTGTACCAAATCTAGTTGTTTCCCTGAAATAAGAATTGTTGTTTAATTTCTCCTTGACTGCCATCTAACTATTTCTAAGTAAGACGTGTAGTTGGATGGGAAGATATTGATAAAAGAATCGATTAAGCAAACAAGAACATGTCCTTATTTTGGATGCCGAAGGACGTGGCAAACTTTATCTATGAAGCGTGGATTTTTTTTGGTGTGGTCATTTTGACAAGCAAAAAGTGCATACGGTAGCTTTAGATCATGTTTGTTAGAGAGAACGACAGAGAGGGGATGGAGAAATAGGGTTAATTACTGCAAAAAAAAGAAAAAAAAGCCCTTCTATTCAAATGGTATTTGAAAAATGGGGTTCAGGAACCAAGAACGATAGGAAGAATTCATAAGAAGAAAGTATAACCTAAACATTTTGGATGATGTTTGGGTTGGTGAGAATGCTTAGTCGTCGGAGTTTTATCCCTGTCTTCGTAAATTATCTAGTCAAAGAAATAGCATTCTGGGTAGTATGAGGCCTTGGATTGCTGGTTGCTGAAGATATATGTAATCTTTAATGGAACCGAGATATTAGAAGCACCGCTTGACAGTTTAATGGAGGTTATTAAGCAAATCCATTTGCACAAAGCAACAACTTGAATCCACTCTTTCAACAACAGGTTCAGCTATAATTCTCAATCTTGTTGCTTCATTTTTCATTCCATGGTTGTATTACTTTTTTTCACTTCTTATGCTAGCTGGGTTTTCATCTACTAAATGGCTAGCTTAATATATATAATCTCTCCAATTTCGTTAATAAGAATAAAAAAAAAAGTTCCTTTTCACAGTAATTAGCGAGCTATTTTGATATAGTTCCATGAAAGTATAAGATAATAATTTGGGTTACTAAATTATTCTTGTTTAGTAAGATCATCGTAGTCATATTCGCAACGTCATGAAGCATGGTGGTCAATTAATGTTAGAAGAGAAGATCTCTAGAGATGTCTCCACATGGAGTGGAATATGGCGAGATGTTGATTATTTATTGCTTTCGACTTTGTAACCGAAAATAAATGGAAGAAAGTCAAAAGGCCAGGGTTTCTCTTTGTCTTTATCCTGCAATCTGTCCCTTCTGAAGCCAGCAAGAATTTCTTAGCGATGACTTCTTCGTTATTTTTGCAGGATGGTATGCCATTATTGAAGCAGGATGTAGAATTATACAAGTAAATATCAAGAACCCAGCTTGCAGGCCTCTCTCTTTCCACTGCTAACCCTATTAACTAATTAAAAATACAAATAATTAACACGTACGCCATTGACATCGAACTGCATATATAGGCTCTCACACACGTATGTACACAGCGTGCACTCGTTCTGATATCACTTTTATGTTAGGTTAATTGAGTATATCGAATGCATTTCACACCCAGGAAAGAAACGAGAAGGAAACTCCATTAACAGGTGGCTTCATCTCTGTTTGTTCCCACTGGCTTATATTATATATACAAGATGTAGTCGTGTGCCTTGGAGTTGGCATGATGGTATTTAATTAATAGGAGATATGTTCAGTCATTGCAAGTTTTCAGCTTCGCGTCACATGGTTCTTAGAACTGCCTGTGTCTCGAGCCTTAAGTATTCTTGCCGCATGTTGTGCATAGCTTGCAACCATTGTAATTGAGACATGCAAGTCCAATTGGTTATAATATGCTTGTGTGTATGTGATGAGTTAATCTAACTCCACCAAAAGAAGCCTGGCTGCTAAGAGTCTTGAAAGACTACAAGAAGTACAATCGATGCCACATCTGAATTCTGCAGGGCAGCCCTTCCAATTTCCAAACAGCTACCTTAATTTGTTCGTTTTATAATCTAGTTTGTCAATGTGACCACACCACACAAGAAAAGGTACGTTTACCCAAAGACAAATCACATTATGTCAATATCTCACATGCTTGCATATCCTAAATTAACCTTCACACCTGTTTCCAAGACAAATAGCGGTAATCCTTATCATTGACATCCTACAAGAACCAAGAAGATTGAATAAACAATTGAAGTATGCCAACTTGCGCAGAGCTTTAGTGATTGTGGTTGAGGTTGGTATAACCCAATCATATACAAATTAAACTCAACCACAAAAGCTATTTTTTCTAGTTTTTTGGTGGATCCCACATACAAAACTCATCCTCAACTACAAAAAACCAAGCACACACGATTTCATTAATCAGTCATCATACAAGAACCAAGAAGATTGAATAAACAATTGAAGCTGAAGGAAATTAGTCCAAGAATATTCAAGCTCTGCTAGAGAGTAGCTAGCTAGGTGAGAATTTCCAGTTGGGTAGGTGGGAGGTGGGCTAAAATGAACGAGGAGGCAGGACTTCAAAAACCGCACTTTGTTCTAGTCCATGGAGCATGCCATGGAGCCTGGTGCTGGTACAAGATCAGGTGTCTCATGGAAACATCTGGCTATAAGGTCACATGCCTAGACCTTAAAAGTGCTGGTATTGATCAGTCCAATCCCAACACGATCCTCACTTTGGATGAGTACAATGCACCCCTTATCGACTTCTTGTCGAATTTGCCACACGATGAAAAGGTAAACTAACTAAAAGCTTCTGTCAACTATAAGCGATTGATTTTTATGGGATGCTTGCTTGCTTCGCTGTATATATGTAGGTTATATTGGTAGGACATAGTGCCGGAGGTTTGAGCTTGACAGACGCTATACACAGATTTCCTAAGAGAATTCATCTGGCTATTTATGTTGCTGCCAACATGTTGAAGCATGGCTTCTCTTCAGATCAAGATTTCAAAGATGTAAGAAATTTCTTAATCACTTCTCTTATTTGCTAGTGGCCTTGATAATTTGATCAAGTTAGATCATGAGGTGTTTTGTGCTATTTTCCACGTTCCAGTTGATAGGCTATAATTGACTTTCCCGGCTGAAGCTTGTATCAGCAAATCCTCCATGTCTTCCAATTCTGATGACTGCAATTGTTAGTGCTTGTTTGTAATATACAAAATCTCTTATAATTTGTCTTGCGTTCCTGATGACATCTTGCATGCTTTCACCCCTTGGAGATTAATCTAAGATCATTTTTGCATCTAAAGGGCCTAATTCATGCCTCTCTCTCTCTCTCTGTGTATATATATATATGGATCGAGCAGGGTGACCCTGATGTATCTGAGAACGGAGAGATAGCTGATTTAGAATACGGGATGGGTCTAGATGAGCCTCCAACAAGTGTCATAATAAAGGAGGAGTTCCAGAAACGAATTCTCTATCAAATGAGCCCTAAAGAGGTATTTATTGATTTATTTCGAGTCTTTTGACACTAGTAGCTAGCATGATTGCATCTCTTAACAATCCCAGCCCCTTGATTATTGGTTTTGGACCAAGTCGATCAGGACTCCATATTAGCATCAATGCTACTGCGAGCAGGGCCTGTCAGGGCATTCAAAGGTGCTCGATTTGAGGGAGGAAAGGATGCTGATTCTGTTCCACGAGTATATATTAAGACATTGCACGATCACATTCTAAGACCAGTGCAGCAAGAGGCAATGATAAAGAGATGGCAACCTTGTCAAGTTTTTGAATTGGAGAGTGATCACAGCCCTTTTTTCTCTGCCCCATCTTTGCTTTTCGAAGTAATAGTCAAAGCAGCAGCCACCATCACTTGTAACTGATATTTTATTTCTTACTTCATTGAAACTTTTATAAATCTGGACTATTTATAGAGCTCAACAAGAGTTTTAATTGGTTATGATATGCTTGTGAGTGTGTGTGTGTGTGTGTGTGATAAGTTAATCGAACTCCACCAAAAGAAGCCTAGCTACTAAGAGTCTTGAAAGACTAAGAGAAGTAAAATCGATGCCATATCTGAATTCTGCAGAGCAGCCCCTTCCAGTTTCCAAACACAGCTAGCTTAATTTGTTGGTTCTATAGAAAATTTACCTTAAATTTTTCTTTTAAGTTTAGGGTTTATAACCTAGTAAGTTGTGTCTCAATTAATGCCAGTATTCTATCCTCTCGATCAGATTATCTCAAACTCGAACCTCTTTGCTGTGATAAAAATTAGCTCGTAGACGTCCAAGTTAAGCGCAAAAAAGAAAAGAAAAAAAAGGAAACCCTGGATTCTTTGGCTGGGCTGCTCGTGCATTGATACAAATTTATTTTGTTGCGTGAATGAAAGAGTGGGGTAGGATTTCCACTCAGCAGTTAGGTGAAAGATTAACGAGGAATGGACATGCAGAAATAAATTCTCTGAAACAAGCTGGTGTTCTGATATCTGACAGTACTCCATGCACTTCATTGATAAAGAAGAGTAGCAGCAGCAGCAGCCAGCTCAGCCCCTAGCTCCATGCCTCTCCCTTGACTCTCCTTCTGTTCACTTTGCTGCAGAGCTCTGCCGCCTCTGATGAGTACTTGCCTTGGAAAAATGAGACCTCGAGGCCAGCCAGCCAACTCATAGAACAGTCGGAGAAATTAAGCTCCCTGCCTTTGCCTCCTTTTTATATATAATCGTGTATGCATTGAACAATTTTTTTCTTTGATGTGTGGGGGGAGAGTGTTTCAATTCAGTAGTTGATTGAACCATGCATGCAGAAACAACTAATTTCCGAACCCCGATCGAGGTTGAGGTTGTGTTTGTGTTAATTATTTATTCCTACTCTTGTTTTATTATCTTGATCTATTAATTCTTATGTTTTTTAAAATTTATTTAATTAACCCTTGTTTTATAGTTTTTTTTTTTATAAATAATTTCATAACTAACTTTTAACATATATATATATATATATGTTAAAAGCTAATTAAATAGACATAAAATGATATGAAGATATTATTTATTGAAGCTCTTCAAAAATAAAAATAAAAAAAACCATGTCATGAAAGAAGAATATTTATTTTTACTACATAGTTAACTTTGGGATTTAATAAAAACTAATAACTTGATTAATTGATAATTTCATTCAAAAACACAACAAATTAAAATTAATTCAACAAATATAAAAATTAAAACAAGTACAAATGAACAATGACCCGAACACAAACACCCACTGTCCAATCCATCACAAGTCATTTTCAATGATTATTGTCATGAAACTTCCAGTGCAGAAGCACTGTCTGCAGCCCATAAGATAATAAATACATAAATTAAAACAAAAATCACTCGGATATTCCAAGTGATTATGTTTAAAATATTTACTGAGCATCATTAAGTGACCTAAGCTTTTGAATCTAAATCCTGAAAATATGAGGATTCTCAGAGAAACTGAAAATTCAAGTAAAGAATTAACCAAAAAAAAAAAAACTGATAGGCATCTGTGTCAGCGGCTTCATATTTTTTTCTTGAATTTTTACACTTTGATCCCTTAATTTTATTATTATTTGGTTCTTTGATATTACTTTGATTTGTAATTAGTTTTGATATTACTTTGATTTGTAATTAGTTTTTATGATTTATTTTTTTATGGGCTAAGCATGGTTAATTCTTGGTTTTACAAAACAAAATTTAATTTGATTAATTTAAAACAGCTAGAGCGCCTTTTTTAAAAACATTGAGAAAAATTTGAGCCCATCTAGTAGAAACCAGGCAACTGGTGCCCCAACAACCCTCAGCTTTTTTCAGACCTATTCATTGAGAGCTAGAAAATTATCCAAACATCTCTTGAAATATAAATTAAAAACCAGTACAAAGTCCCAGAAACAACGTAACCATCTTAGGAAACATCTGTATACTTCATAAATTGACAGCATTTCGGGTAGCTGTCACAATTCACGCAAGCAGTAGCTGATTGACAGCAAATACAAAAAAGGATCTATCGGCTAATTCGCACAATTCCTGGCTTTTAAAGGCTTATGTCCCGGTATTTCTGCGGCCAACACGAGCAACAAAACCAGCTTTAATTGGAGCAACTGATCGTCCAGAACCACACTGCACAAGTATTAATAAGATCAGCAAGAAAGAGCAAAGCAGAAACGGGGACAAAAATATAAAAGCCACAAAGAAGTCAACAACCTGAAACTGGCATCTTCTTGATAGTTGCATGTAAAGCAACAAGGAATTCATGGAATGGAGAATAATGACAGTAAATGATAAGAACAGATTCAACCAAAAATGCAGATACTGATTGGAAAATAAAAGAAAATGCCAAGTCTATAGAAGAAAGCTCCACAAAAAGCAAGGTCCCAACATTTCCCACAGACATTGTAAGCAAACACAAGGGCACTCACCTAGGAGGGCCTTGGATGTACGTCATACATCTGCCTATGAGGTTGGAAAATCTGGCAATGGCATCTCATCATCTTAAGTCTCAACTTAAGAGGATTTGGCCAGAGATAAATTTGGATACCTATTAAAGGTAGTAACCAAAGTTGTACAATTTTCTTTCCAAATCAGCATCTACTGACCATCCAGTATTTTGTTATCCCTTAAGTTCTTTGTCTCAGTTCCTTATCAACAACCATAATAAAGAGACAAGAGGATAATCAGCTGTTACCTTCTCGCATCTGAGAAAGAAGAGACGATTCTCTTTTGACAAAATGGTGTCAGGACTCTTGCAACCAAGACAAATGACATACTCATCTGAAAATGACATAGAAACATTCAAATGTGTTGGGCAACAAAAACCCTGCCCCATCAATTCCTTCTGGAAAGCTTAGTGTATATGGAATCAATCAAGAAAGTTATATACTTACTGATATATCGACGTAGGATCCCTTCAAAATTTTTGGGAGCAAATCTCCCTTTGACAACCAACCTCTGTTGCCCATCAAGGGATCCGCTGGTACCCAACTCAGCAAGGAGGAAAGCCATGACATGGTCTGCCTGCCGATGCATTCTGAAATTCCCCCACCAAAGAAAATGGAAAGATAAAGTTCACAGTATTCATGCCAAAAACAAGAAGCTGTGTACTAAAAAAACAAATGATAACAAGCTACAAAGAAAGGCAAAAAGGAGAGCAACATCAACTCACGTCCTGCACAGATCCATGAAATTCACAAAAACAGTCTTCTTTGTTCCCTCACGAAGAACTTGAGGAGGCCTCATCACAGTTCTTCGCCTGTCACCAGCAAGCTCAGGATTGTTTTCACGCAGAATGTTGAAAACGCGGCCAAGAAGCTGCCAATGACACAACAGAAAGAAGAAAATTCATTACTCCCCAAGAACATATATGATAAAAAATAAGGGAACCATAATGTCTCAGCCAAGCACTTAGCCAACAAGTAGAGAGCACAGATATAACAGGGATGGAAGACCTACAGTAACTACAATCAAAGGGATTATGTGATGACTCATTACAAAATATCAAGATCTTTTAGCCAATCTATTACACAAACTATAGTTCAGAGAAAGCAGAAAAATGCAGTTCCTTGTACAATTGGTGCTACTCCACATAAATGAATTTTTTACTGTACCTCCTCGTACTCATAATCACGGTCAGTCCCATCCCAGGGGTTTCGTTGCTGCTGCTGCAGGTCAGCACCCTCCCCTTTTTCATCCTCTCCTGCATGATCTAAAAAACCAAGAAATGCATATCTCCCAGAATCCAAATAACAGAGTCAACATAGATTAAGAAAAGGGGGAAATTTAAAAGAGAATCTTCTTACCATCCAAATCTTCTCCTGCATCCCCAGTTTCCTCATCCAACATACTGGTTTCAACCTATAATTATCATACCACGTATCAACACAAAGATTCACAAAAAATCGGATGATACTAAAAAAGGGCACACCAACTTACAGGTTTCTTCTTCTTCTTTTTCAAACCAGTAAAAGAACTCTCAAGCCCATCAGAGACTGTAACCAACAAAAAGAACAAAAAAAATCCCAGAAAGAAAAATTAGGCAATCTTAGCACGACTATTCAACAAGAAAAAGAAATACTTTTAAGTAAATATACCTGACAAAGATTCAGTCTTGTCAGCCAGGGAATCGACTGCCTCATCTGCATTTTCTTGTATCACCACCTTCTTCTTCTTCTTCTTCTTTGTTGGATCAAAGGGGGCAAGCTGCTCTCACAAAGAAATCAGAATAAATTAAAAAAAGAAAATCAGCGCTAATTAATCAAAGGAAAAAAAAAGAAGAAAAACAGACCTCTGCCACCTCATCCTTGACATCGATACTTTCGTCCGCCATGATTGCTGCATTGCATGAATCAAAATAAGAGATGAAACTGTACAGAATCCAATTATGAAACCCTAAGACATAAAATTATGGGATTTTACTTCAATAAACCCTAGAGAGTGAGAGAGAAAGAGAGTACCTTCGTGGTTTACTGCGTCTGCTGCTGCTGAGAAGGATTGGCTTGGGCTTTGGTCTGCGTTTAGAGAGAGAGAAAGGAAGCAGAAATTTTTATAGTTGGATGGTGCAGTGGTTATGTAAAGATGGCCCATTTTACTTAAATGGGCTTACTATTATGGACTTCAGTCCGTTGGGCCCTTTTCATTGTCCTTGCTCAACCATGGAGGCCCAATACACCATCACTATTTTATTTTTTTTGTTACTTTACTAATATTGGGTGCAGTGCATGAGATTCGTTTAAACTAAATAGGTGGTCAATACTATATTTTTTTTTTTTTTTGGATTCGAGGAAACTTTACTTCCCGGAAAGTATAATTTGTGGGTCCAGGTGAGGGAGTAAAACCCCGGCTGTCCCAGACTCTTACAAGAAGTGCACGCCCTGATTCGAACTCAAGACCTGCTGTGCAGATTTCAAACCCTTTGCTAATACTATATCGCAAACGGGTTAAATTTTTCTTAATATAAAAAGAATTATTAAGGCGAGTATAGTATTTTTAAAGAAATAAAAAAAAATATAGGACTTAGGATATTGATTCGAATTGATTCAATAATATCGATTAATTTAATAATATGATAAAAAATAACAAAAAAAACCAATAACTAATAAAAAAAATAAAGTATTGACAATATTATAAAAATACATTCTCTGAATATTATTAAAAGATCTTTACAAATTTTATTTGATAACAAAGTAAAAATTAAGTGAGAATACGATAACTTTGTAAAGATTGTACAAAAAAAATTGAATAAAACAATAAAGATCAACTTTCAAGAAAATAAAATAATAAAAGAAAAAATTAGAAGAAAACTTTTTTTAAAGTTAACCTAGGTTAACTTAACCAATTTGCGACTCGAGATATGAGATTGAGATAACAATATAAAAAAAAGAGTGACAAAACTCACGAAGCTGAAGATCCAATAACACAATATTAAATGATAAAATTAAAAAATATATATATTTAAAAAAAACCTAAAAAAATACCAAAATCAAAGCAGACTAATCTTCAAAACCTATAATGGTAGCCATGAGACTAGGTTATCCTATAGAAGAAAAACCCAAAAAAGCATGAAGAAAAAATTATGATCATAAAAAAAAAACAAATAGCAATTTTAAAAAAAAACAAGGGCCAAATTTAGTATAAAAAATAAATGAAATAAAACAATAAGAGACAAAATTGAAAAATAAAATAAATCAAGAAAAGAATAAAAAAGTAGCAATTAAAAAAATAAGAACCAAATGTGGTATTAATATTAAATGAAATAAAAGAATGAGATACAAAATTAAAAAAATAAAATAAATCAAGAAAAGAATAAAAAAAATAAGGATCAAGTTTAATAGAAGAAAACATGAAGTGGGATAAAATTGAAAAAAAATATTACAATTTTATAAATTATTTCAAATAAAACAAATAATAATCAAAAGAACATGAATTAAATTCGAAGGAAAACCAAATTGAATGGCTTGTTTGAAAAATTGAAAGGTTTGACAGGAAAATCGAGGGGAGACAAAAAATAAAAAAAAAGTTGTTGGCACCAAATTAGTTGTCCGTTAAACACATGCGTCACTTAATGATGGAGGGGACGCCAAGCATTTTCCAATATTGCTCCCAAATCAGGTGTTTGGCCAATAGACAACGACACACACGCCGCTTGAAACTTGCAGGCTTAGCCCATGTGCTTACGCATGCAGTACACTCATCTGCTATTTTTATTATTATTTAGTTTTAATAATTTATCAAATCACCCCTCAATCCAAGTAATAATAACAAAAAAAATCATATTAAAAAGATTTAAAAAAAAACCCTGACAGTAAGTATGGTTTTCTTTACTTTTAAAAATAATTTAATAATTTTATTATTTTTTACAAAGTAAAAAAGATCAAGAAGTCTTTAAATATCTAGCTAATCTTTTATGTTTTAAAGGGTAATTAAATCTTTTTACTATGCCAACGAATAAAAATAAAAAGAAAATTAACTCTAACGAGTTTGATAATATTGTATACAATGATAATGTTGGATTTATCTAGGTGGAGTTTGGTTACTTGCTTTTTGTATAATAGATGGAGATAACGAGGATAGACATGTTTGTTTGGGATTAAAATAAAAGAGACAAATAAAAAAAAGAATAAAAATATATTTAGTCGAAGAAATAAAAATAAATTTATTTTTATAAAAAATTTAAATATATTTTTATCATTTAAAATCAGGAATACATGATAATATGTGATATCTTTTCTCTATCACCTATGTATTTTCTGTCAATAGTCGTGTAGGAGTACCTAGTTTTAACAAGAAGTGCCATCAAGGTCAGACCATGGAAAATATTTCCAAGAACTTCACGATTCAATATTTTCAAAAACCATTCTATAATCATCCCATGCCTCTTTGACAAACTCACAAAGCCTGGGATCCATCCATCAATCAACCAAGATGATTGGAACCGAAATAGACTAAACTGAAGCAATAAAGGGACTTTGAATTTAGACTTACATCTTAAAGAGGTTCATGAATCATAGAGATGTCTAGTTCAATAAATTGTCTACGGACGAGGAGCAACAACCAGAAACTGTCACTTCACTTGAGAGACCCTTCGGCCTCAATACAATAAGGATTAGAAAAACCGAGTCTTTTGAAGCCCACTGATGCGAGGTTCCACAATTGCGAGAGCTTTTGGCTTGTAATGAAAAAATCAAAATAATGATAAGTTCGTGGCCAGCAACCTGGCAGTTCCAAGTCATTACACTCATTAGAACATTCAACGCGTTGCCGCCCCACTCACTCCTTGACTGCACATTGAAACAGTGATGTTTATGCTGGGAAATTTATATAAGAACACGGTTAAATGGTATATTTACGATCAAATTAAAAGTAGAATTCACTTTCAAGGTATAACATGACCCGTCGTCGAATATTGTTTGAATAAATGAGCCATATTCACGTCTCCATCGAGTCTAGTTGGCCCGGTGAGACTGGCAACATTTTTGAAAGCAACCTGTGATGGAACTTGTTCCTTTACCATTTCAATGAACACAAGCTAAGAAGTTTCCAAGGATTAACTGGACATGGACATGGACCTCCTGGCCTCGGTCAAACCATGATGTTCTACTTCTATTGGTGCACGCTTCCCTAGGACAATTCACCAGAAATCTGGCTTCGTAACTGCCCCCCTTTCACATTTTGTCTCAAGATCTTCTGCTTCTACTTTAATTGTTTGTCTCGCAAAGAAAAAAGGTCGACTCTGCTTAGCTTGTGACTTTGGCTAGTCAAAAGGAAGGATGCGGCCAAACATCATCTGCTCCTTCTATTTCGAAGAAGTTTCCTCCATCTTTTCATGGGATTTTCGGTCCAAGTGATGGAAATATTTAAACAAGAAAACTTACGGCTAACCTCTTCTTTTCTTTTCTTTTCTTTTCTTTTTTCAAATATTAATCTTTTCTTGAGGGTTAAGACACGGTATTAATTAATCATATATAGCACTGGCCAATTTAAATTAATGGGCCTTTTCTATTCCTTGATTTGTCTTTTTGTATTTCAGTCAAGTGGTTGTGTCTAAGAAGCTTGCAAATATAGCTGAGAAACACAAAGTTTTCTTTAGTCGTAGGTAGCTAGAAGAGGCCCAGAACAGAAGACAGGAGCTATGTACAGGAACGTTGAAGACAAATCACTGATGTTGCGAGGGACGGCTATGGTGTGTATTGCAGCACGTCTGTCTAACAGAAACAGTTCGATGTTTTCCATGTTCTTTTTTTTTTTTTTTTTTGACAGATTATTGACATGCCTAGGTCTCTTCCATGCATAGTTTCACCAAACCAGTATTAAAAATAAATTAACAGTTGAGAGATACTAATTTCCAACTTGGATGATTATCACGAACATTTCTCCAGTCAAAATATCAAAGGATCATAAGAGATTGATTAAAAAGTTATCATCAAGGAATTAACTTTAAAAAGTGTTATGATTTCTTGATATTTTTAAGAAATTAAACCATGTGATTTATATGCGATGTTTAATGGCTAGATTAGAGACGTTAATCAAATACAAATAAATAATAATAATAATAATAATAATGCAAGTAATATCAATCAAATCGATCTGGAATTCAAATGGTGTTTAACAATAATATATAAAAAAAAATGCTACATCAATCAATCACCACACTGAGAACAGTAGCAGATGGCGGCCATAAATTTAGAAAGACAAATAGGGTTAATTTGTCCGCTACGATGAACATCTCGAAAGTGACGGCAAATCACCATGTGCTGCACTTCTGTTGTATGTTTTGAGCTTATCCTATCCTTAGAGTGGATAAGTTTGGTGCTTCCTCGTTTTACTTGAGATTTTACGTCCATCTTGGGCGTATTCTTACCATACCTTACTCTTGTTTTTTCTGCTCAGCCTTTCTTTTTTAAAAAATATTTTGTTGCATTGTTTTTTTTTTAAAAAAATATTAAATTAATATTTTTAAATGCTTTTAATGTTAAAATTTTTAAAAAATATAAAAAACATCATTTTAATTTTAAAAATATTTTTATAAAAATACCATACACTGTATTACCAAACACATGTTGAGGGCTTGAGACTCCGCGCGCGAGATAACCCTATGAATAAGAGGATTGATCCGAAACCCATATGAAATATTAAACTTTTTGTATTCACATATATGTGGAATCAACCTTTTCCACACATTACAATTACTTCTATAATAAAAACAAATTTAAGAATCATGATGCTCTTTCATTTATTTATTTTTTATTTCTTCACATTTTATATTTTGATTTAGTTTTTTTTTTCAATTTTATCATTAGGTGTTTTTTACAGTTATTCGGGTTATTTTTGAACCAATCAATTTAACTTAATAATGTCAAAATAACTTTTACATTGCTTAATTTTAAACTCAAGTTAAGCAAGAAGATGGGTCAAAATATTTTTTTTTTATCAATTTTATCCTCTTTTCAATTTATTTCACAAAATATTTTTTTACCAATCAACCAAGTTGTCTTTGGACCAATCAAGTCAACCGGGTCACGTCAAAAAAATTCCTACACAATTTAATTCTAAATCTGGGCTAGGTAAAAAGTTGGGATGTGAGGTTTTTTTCATGTCAATTTCATTATGTTTTCTCAATTTCATACTCAATTTTTTTTTTATTAGTCAAATGGGATATTTTTGGACTAGCTAAGTTGACCAGGCCATATAAGAGCAACTCTTACACTATTTAATTTTAAACTCGGGCTAAATAAAAAGTTTAGTCAAAAGGTTTTGAAATTAACATATTAGGTTGAATTTGATAAAAATATCAAATAATTTTTTATAACCTGAGTATTTTTTTAAAAAAAATATCATAAAACCACGGTACATGGAGGATCCATAAACTTGTAGCATCTCTAATTGAATAAACATCATTAAAAATATATAAGAAATAAAAGAAAGTGGCATCATAGTATGTTTAATGATATTTTTTTCAAAATATCTACATAGCTTTAAAAGAATTACCGTTAAAATAAGTGTCTCCTTGATTATTATTAGGAGGCATGGCATGAAAGCTAAGCCTTGCTGATAAGTATAGATTGCCACCATAGCCAAAACACGTGCTTGTATTTTAAAATTATTATACAACCATGGGAAATGAATTGATGGAGCAGGTCTCTTGAGAGAGAGATAGTGGAGGGGTTGCGTGTAAAGTAAAGTGGATATAATGAAATGTTTTTAAATCTAGAACACACAATCTCAGGTTCCAAAAGAAAAATAAACAAACAAAAACGAAATGAAATATCTTACAATGCATTGCATATAGGTGGTAAGGTGAAATTTATTGATGTGATTGATCATTTTATAAAAATTAAAGTCTTACTTATGATAAAAGTAAACATGTATCATAATTTTGAAACTCGGGATCCGCTTAATTAAGAGCTAGAGCTGAACCGAGTTGAAGAAAAAATAAAAAAAGAAAAAATCTGGTATGACCCGGTTAAAAACTCAGTTGCTACCCGTTAATTTTTGTTGTTTTTTTACTAAAACAACGTCATTTTAATTTTAAAAATAAAAGAATTGACCCGGATAACCTGGTGACCCGATCAAAACTCGAAACTCATGTCTTGGACTGGGCCGACCACCTAGCTGGGTCTGAAAACTATGATGTTGACGAGGTGCATACATGTAATTGATATTAATAGCAATGTTATAACTTTTGGTATGCTTACTTGCATTGGTTAGCTTGTTTAATCTAAAATCAAATTATTTTTTTCAAAAAAAAGTAACAAATAAAATTAGAAATATATCTTTTATATATATATATATATATATATATATATATATAAAATAAAAGTTTAAATTGCTCGTTGGTCTAAGGAAGGTTAATACCTGATGACAAAACACAAAAAAAATAGCAACAAGCATAGAAAGATAGAGTTTTGGTCGAAAATAGAGTTATGATACAAGCACTCTAATTCTAATTCATAGATTTAGTGATGAAATAATAATCTAATATATTGAAGATAAGTTTTGGTCGAGAATAGAGTTATGACACAAGCACTCTAATTCATAGTTTTTGTAATGAAATAATAATTTAATATACTATGTCTCTTTAAAAGGTTTTAAATTTTTTAAATAAGTTAGAAATCAATCTTCACTAGATAATAAAATTAGAATGTATAAACAAAAAGAAAAATAACATAAAATCCAAAACAAAATAAGAATTCCAAAAAAATCAAGGAAAAAATTAGTCAATTATTCGTATAATTTGCTCGTCACAAATGTCCTTGTAGCTAGCTGGCTGGAACAAAACTATATCTGATTAATGTTCTTAACCTTCAGTTTTTGCTAAGCAGGTAATTAACTTTCTGCAAAATAATCTTCAAACTTTATTACATGAGCAATAATTATCTATGATGGAAAAAAAACCATACAAAGGTTTGATGCACGCTGCAAACATTTACTGTAATATATATATATATATATATATATATATATATTAATTGTTGTTGAAGGTATCATGAAGGAATCTGATCATGCAATATGATGATCAGAGGATGGAGTGAATATCCTAACATGAGCAGAGATCGAAGATCCACTGATCATCATGAGTCGTCTCCAATGAAATCTCTCCAAGAAACGCCAAAATTACTAACTATATATATAAATATGATTCCAAAACTTTATAAATATTCTATATACTATCCGTTTCGAAGAGAGATCTACCGGAGAAATGCATGTATGCCTACTAGATCAGTCTTTGCAACTTGTACCCACGCCAACAAAATTATTGGACGAGCAGTGGTGCGTGGCCTCCTCTCGGTGCCTCTTTAATAATATATTAATTAGAGATTATATATTAAGGTCCACATAATACTATATGCTCTTAATTATAAAGGACCCCATTCTTATATATAATAATATTTCAAGTATAAGATATGAAAAAAATAATCAATATTTGGTTTTAATTGATATGTAAATTTGTCAAAAAATATTCTTATCCATCACATAAAAATAATATATGAAAATATGAAGAGTTCTTATAGAAATTTGCCCTTTTCCTTTGATTTCATGAGTTTGAATTTTAAAACCAGCATTTAAAAAAAAATATTTTATTAAATATTGGTATTTATTAACGTGTAAGCTAATCCAAAATAACTTATTGAACATAACATTTAAAATATGAAAAGTTAAATTAAAAAAAAAGAAGCTAGTGGAAGGCGGCAATGGTTTATAAGGTGGTGATCATGGCCATATATTCATGGAGTAGCTTTTTATTGCTTTCGAATCCGTTTGGTCACCAACCATAGGACCTACAAAATCTCCACTACGATTTTTTCATTTCCTGAAATATGTCTGCTAGTCCCTCCTTGACTTTTCCCTCCATCTCATTTACTTTGAAATTTATTTGCAGCCGCCGGTAGACGGTGGAGCAGCTAGTGATGCCACATTTTCAAGCTAGAATCCAGTAGCAGTGTGTGGTCTATACTGAATCGTGGTTGAGATAGGTGGACCCTTTATCATTATTGGCCACTAGCCACCGTCTTGTGGTGGGGCTTCGGCCCCCACCATTAACCTTTTCTCTAGGTCTTGCTGCTATGACTTGGTATACAATTGCTGTAAAATGTTGACTATTTGATCCCCAAATTACTGCATGCATTCGAGGGGCACAGATTTGGGGATCAGTGGATCAAAAATGGACATGTCGTGGGGGAGAGGTGATTATTTGAAGCCCACCTTGGTGTTTTGGTCAAGAATATTAATTTTGATTTGATATATTATTTGCGAAAAAATGAAAATATTCAACTTGATTGTTTTGAGTTTATTTTTAAATAAAGCAAAATCAACAGTCACTGTCTTAAAGGGTGTTACTAGATACCGTTTCCTGTTTATAGATTTTTTATTTTTTAAAACTAAATAATGTTTTTTTTTTGTTAACTATTTATAGTATTTAAAAAGCTGTAATTCTTTTAACAGAGATATACAGATGAAAAAATATACAAATTTTATTTAATTTAAAAATACATTATTCATTAAAATGTAGATGGGATAGAAGTGGAGCGTGTTACAACTATATTTATGAACTATATGGACAAGACCAGACCTGAAGAGAAGTCCAAAAAAAACCCGAAAGCATATAATATGAAATTTAAAGTTGTTATTTTAATTATTTTTCTAATTAATTTTAAATTTTAATTATTTGTTTTTAATTAGCATTTAAAAATCTTAATATTAGATGGATTCTATTAATTATATAAATTTTAATTAAGAATAACTTTCTATAAAAGATTTTAGTTGTAATTAGGAATTATTTTTTATAAAGAATTTTAAGACTAATATAAACAGAGATCCCTGATTTATTTTGAAAGGAAAATTAGTATTTAATTTTTATTAAAGTGATATTTTTGTTTTTCTTTATTTTTCTTGGTTACAAAATTCACTAGGTAACTAAAAACTTGCTAGGATTAACCAAATTTTATCAAGTTAATTCAACTAAAAATTCATTTTGAGTCAAACTCTAGGTTTTAGATTTTTCAAATGAACTCATAGGGGTCCAACCAAGTTTAACTACTATAATAAATATTCTACATTAAAAAAAGGAAAGAAAAAAAAACACTCCAAGGACTTTATGTGTTTAAACCCTCGTACGTGAAGGGTCAAACACATAACTACATATGTAAGAAATTTTATTTTAAAGGTTTTTGTAAAAGCAAAATATTGCAACCAAAGAGATAAAAATAAATAATTTGTTGCACCAAACTCGTGCCTTTTTCCTGTCAAGAAAAGACTGCAAATATAGAGAAATTAATACCCTATTTATTTGTTGAAAAATAGTTTTTTTTAAAGTAAATTTTGGAGAAAATAAATTCCAGAAAAATATTTTTTGATGTTTGGTAGTGTAATAAAAAATAAATTGAAAAATACTTTCTAGTGTTTGGTTATATCATAGAAAATAAGTTGGAAAATAACTTATTAATGTTTTATTTTTTTCAAGTTTATTAAAATAATGAGGAACAAATTTTATAAATTAAAAAGTTGAATGAGAATGAAATTGATTTTTTTCATAAATTATCTCAAATAAAATAAATAATAATCAAAATAATAGAGATCAAATAAAAAATAAAAAAATTGAAAGATGAAGAAATTAAAATTATAATAATTAACATTTCATAAATTATTTCAAATAAAATAAGTAACAATCAAAAGAATAAGAACCAAATTTGATAGATGAAAAATTTTAATTAAAAAATGATAAGGGAAAAGCAAAATAAAAATAAGGACCAAAGTTAACATAAAAATTAAATTCTAAGGGATGAAATTGAAAAATAAATATTCAAAATAATATATATATATATATATAGCAATCAAAAGTTTGATGACCAAATTTGATATAATCAATAAATAATACGACATTTCTAAAATTTTCACAACTTTCAGAAAGCGTTTTCTGTCCAAAATAAAAGGAAAATACTTTCTGAAAACTAAATTAAATAATATTTTTTAACTAGAAATTATTTTTTTGTTAATCGAAAAGTGTTTTTAGTTAAACAATTTTTTAATAACAAATAAATAAATAAAAATTTAAAAATAATTTTCAAAAAATTACTTAAGCAAACGCACTATATAGCTTTCTTTTTCAGGCTCCCCGGCGGCGACGTCTTTTGCAGGTAGGGATAGGATATCACGACAAGCGAGGCAAAGCAAGCAAGTTGGAGACTAATAAAATCTTGATGGAGCCATAAAATCCGACAAAAACCCACCACCTCGTCAAGTGACGATTTCATTTTTTTTTTCCAGACACTTGGCGGCTCCCACCTTCAAAACGTGTCCAAATTTGAAACTTCAAGCATCACTTAATCCTCCATGAATTAGTATTTTTGACATCATGATAATTTATTTATTAATTAAAATATTATTTAAAAACCACCTGTAAGAATCTATTTGACATTGTAATAGCATACAATTAAAACTCTGCTTTACTTCAATTATAATTTTAAAAATATATAATTAATAAATAAATATTACAGTTTTACCACTGAAAATTCTCTACTAAAATCTTAATCATAAAAAAAGAGAGAAGAAGATTCATTCAAAGCATAAAACAATTAACAGACGCATAATTCTTTCTTTATATTTAAATACAATTTAAACCATAGCTTTAAATATAATAACAATAATTTAATAAAAATCTCCCTTGTTTTCAACGCTTGGCGTGACATCCAAGTAATCCAACCATTATCCAATTTATAGAATCTAAATCAACTTTTTTTTTTTTTTTAACAGAATCCAAATTAAATTATCCAATTCAACAAGCTTAAGAAATCTCATGTCATACAATATTTATTAATACTCAAATCTTACTTCATTATTAAAATTTAAATCTTACTTTTTTTTATACAATAAATTATTAAATACATGTCTGCTACATTTTGTGCTGCATAGAAATTAAGAATAATATTAATCTTGAGTACACAAAAATCCTTACTAAAACCAACGAGTGACAAAATCTTCATATAATTTGCTAAATACAGACTAATTAATTAATTAATACTCCACTTTACAATTACACTCCGTGGTTTGACTAATCAAACCAGACACCTAACATCAAACAGAGGAGCACTTTAGGTATTCCGACTCTATTAGGCGCCATTCTATCCTCTTAGCGCCTTCAAACGCGAATCGTAACATGCCACGTCGTGTTTGGGTATTGTCAATTTACAATACACTCCCTGAACCTTCACAAAATTGATTATTTTACCACACGTTTGAAGATATTTTCTTAGCAAATCGCCTCCACCAAGAAATCGTCGAGGTCAACGAATTCTTCCTTGTCAACGAATTTCCCCGGAAACATTAAATCCGGCACGCCGAACGGCACGTCAATTTTAAACCCAAAAGCGTCAACGTCACCGTAAGCCAAACTATCAAACGGCGTTAACTCCTCGTATCGAAGAACAGACGTTGGTGAAGTCATCGATAACCTTAACGGTGACTCGCATGACTCGCGGTGATCGTCGATAACCTTAGCCTTCTCGGTCAAAACAGGGTCAAACGGGGTCAACTCCTCGTAACGGAGGACTGACGTGGGTGATGGCATGACGTTAACACCACTGCTAGACGGTGAGTCACATGACTCGCGCTGGACGTCAATTGGACCGTCGACGTTAGCCCTCACCGTCAAAACGGATTTAGTAGGAAAGTTGGTGACGGCGTCAGGACCTTTTAGTTTCACTGCAGCTCTGTCATAGACCGTAGCAGCTTCCTCTGCAGTGTTGAAGGTGCCAAGCCAGACCCGTTTCCGTCGGGTCGGGTCACGGATCTCGGCAGCCCACTTTCCCCAGGGTCTCTGACGGACACCCCTGAAGTTTTTCCGGCGAGTGACGTCAGATACCGGTAGTCTTTGAGAAGGTCTCTTTCTTGTTGCGTCTCGATGATCATCATTTGAAGTTCTTGAAGAAGGAGCTGCTGGTGCTGTTGTCTCCTGCTCTAGCAGTCTTATTTCACTCACTTGTCTCTTCACTCTCCTGACAAACCTCCTCTCCTGTTCTTGTTCTTCTCCTTCGTCGCTGGAGGAATCAGTGGCATCAGGGTCGGTATGGATGATTCTAACAAGTCTTTGGCCGCGGATCCTTGAAGAAGGATGCTGCTGCTGCTGGTTCTTGATGAGCTTTTTAGTGGCGAATACGTGTTCGGTAAATTTGACTTTTGATTGTACGGGCATGGTGTTGGGGTTGTAGATCAGCATGGGTTATGATTTAGTGGGGGATAGAAGATGAAAGAGTGGTAGAAAGGGCTGGGTTTTGTGATCAAGAAGTGGGTGAAGACATAGAGGCAAAACCATGTATTGACCAGCTGAAGTTGGTCTAGCTAGCCAGCTTTGTCTGGCTGATGAATGAAGTGAAAGATGAAGAAAAAAACTGAAGAAGAGTGAAGGAAGCCACTTAATATGTACTAAGATTAATTGGATCTTGAGAGTTAGAAGGTGTACTTATAAATACAGGAACGAAAGAGGGAAGGTAAAGCTAGAGCTAGCTTTGTGGAGCAGCAACTCCTGGATTTCACGAAGAAGTTGGCTAGCCTGAAACGGCGAAAAGGGTGTGAAGCTTTTAGTTGGAAACGAG